>Ga0187892_10001047_pt1 | contig 66976 bp, 54 predicted proteins | sample MA1701073metaG_FD_139345 | JGI IMG/M metagenome (GOLD analysis project Ga0187892, IMG submission 139345) | Bio-ooze microbial communities from a basaltic lava cave in the Kipuka Kanohina Cave System on the Island of Hawaii, USA - MA170107-3 metaG ... | reverse complement strand
TGCGACTACGGCTGTCCGTGCCAGTTCTGGGGACGGCCGACGGACGGCACCTGCCGCGCGATGATCGCCTGGCGAATCGACGAAGGTCACTATGGGGACATCCCGTTGAATGGGCTGAACGCCATCAATACCTACGCGTGGCCCGGTCCCATTCACGAGGGCAATGGCAGTATGCAGTCGATCATCGACGAGCGCGCCACCGACCCTCAACGTCGGGCGCTCGTCGGCATTCTCCGGGGCGAGGGGGCTGATCCGGGCGCGGTGATGCTCGAGATCTATCGCACGATGTGCGTGACGCTTCACGAACCGCTGTTCAAGCCCATTCACCTGGAGGTCGACCTCGAGGCCCGAACCGCGCACGTGAAGGTGCCCGGTGTGCTGGAGACCAGCCTGGAGCCGATCAAGAACAAGGTGACCGGCGCGCTGCATCGCGCGCGGATCGACCTCCCGTTCGGGAAGGAGTTCAGCCTGGCCGAGGTGGCCAGCGGCACGACACGGGCCACGGGCAAGATCCCGCTCGACTTCGCCAACACGCACGCCCATGTCGTCCACAACCGCCTGACGTCGCAGGGCGTGGCTCGCTAGGCTCCCATGAACCAGGCACTCTCGGCCGAGACGCTGGCCGCGCAGGCGCTGGGCGACGTCGACCCGGAGTACGGCGATCTCGTGCCGCCGATCCATCCGTCCACCACGTACGAATTCGGCCCCGACGGGGCCTATCGATCGGGCCGCGCGTACACCAGGGCTGACAACCCGACGTACGATCACGCCGAGCGGCTCCTCGCGACGCTCGAGGGAGGCGCGGGGTGTGTCTTGTTCGCCTCCGGTAACGCCGCGGCCACGGCTGTCTTTCAATCGCTGCTTCCCGGCGATCATGTGCTCGTGGCGAGGATCCTGTACTGGGGCGTCCGCAAATGGCTGGCGGAGTTTGCCCTGACCTGGGGTCTCGACATCGAGTTCATCGACACCACGGATCTCACCGCCGTGGCGGCGGCGATCCGGCCTGGTCGCACGCGGCTCCTGTGGCTGGAGACGCCCGCCAACCCGACCTGGGAGATCACCGATCTGGCTGCGGTCGCGCAGGTCGCGCACGCGGCGCACGTGCGAGTGGCCGTCGACAACACCGTGGCCACTCCGGTGCTCACCCGGCCGATCGAGTTCGGGGCCGACCTCGTCGTTCACTCGGCCACCAAGTATCTCAACGGCCACAGCGATGTCCTCGCGGGCGCGGTGGTCACCGCGCGGAAGGACTCTTTTTGGGAGCGGATCCGCTCGTGGCGGCGGAATGCCGGCGCGGTCCTCGGGCCCTTCGAGGCGTGGCTGCTCCAGCGGGGGATGCGAACCCTGTTCCTCCGAGCGCGGCGCGCGTCCGAGACGGCCCTCGCGCTCGCCCGCCACTTCGACGGGCACCCCGCGCTGACCGCCGTCCTCTATCCCGGGCTGCCGTCGCATGTCGGCCATGCGATCGCGGTCCGGCAGATGGCGGGGGGATTCGGTGGCATGTTGTCGATCCGGATCGCGGGTGGCGAAGAGCAGGCCATGGCGGTGGCGGGCGCGGTGCAGGTGTTCAAGCGCGCGACGTCCCTGGGCGGTGTCGAGAGCCTGATCGAGCCGCGCCGACGCATGGAGGGCCCATCCTCGCCGGTGCCGGGGGACCTCCTCAGGCTGTCAATCGGCCTCGAGGCGCTGGAGGACCTCGTGGCCGACCTCGAGGCCGCGCTCAGGATGGTGAAGCCCGTCAGCGCTATGGGTACGACGGTGTCGGCCGAGGATGCCGCAGCGTCGACGGCGCATTCGGAGTTCGCAGCCGCAGTCGGGGCCGTGGTCGACCGCAGCGTGGCGCCGACCATCGTCGCGCGTGGCGGCGCAGTGCGCGTCGTCGGGGCGAGCGAGGGGGCCGTCACGCTGGAGGCGAGCGGGTCGCCGGGGGCGATGCTCCCGGTCATCGGACGCATCGAGGCGCTGTTGCGCGCCGCCGTCCCCGAGCTGAGCGATGTGCGCGTGGTGTGGCCGGAGAGCGAGCGGGCGGTCGGCACCGAACCGGACGGGCGCGTCGACCGTGTCCGTCGGGTGCTCGACGACAAGGTGAACCCCGCGATCGCCGCCCACCGGGGCCGGGTGGTCCTGGTCGATCTCACGGACGGTCGCGCCTCCATTCGCCTCGAGGGCGGCTGCCAAGGCTGTAGCCTTGCCGAGGTAACGGTCCGCCAGGGCATCGAGCGTCTGGTGCGGGCGCACTGTCCCGAGGTCATCGCGGTGATTGACGTCACCGACCACTCGGCAGGCCTCGAACCGTTCTACACGCCGGACAAGCGCTAGAATTACGAGGCTGCGATGGCACTGGACACGACGCTGCTCCGCGAAGAGATCCGGAAGGTATACAGCGAGGTCGTGCGCGATCCGAAGAAGGGCTACCACTTCCACACGGGGCCCCAGTATGCCGTGGAACGGCTCGGCTATCGAGCGGAGGACATGGCCGAGCTGCCGGACTCGGTGACCGCCGCATTCGTGGGGGTGGGCAACCCGCTCGCGATGGGCGTACCCCGCGCAGGCGAGGCGGTCATCGACATCGGCGCGGGCAGCGGGATGGACACCTTCCTCGCGGCCAGGGCGGTCGGTCCCTCGGGCACGGTGATGGCCGTCGACATGACGGAGTCGATGCTCAGCCGTGGCCGCGACAACGTCGCCCTCACCGGAATGGTCCAGATCGAGACCGAAGGCATAAACCTTCGGGCCCGGAAGCCCCAGTAGGGAGCCGCGGGAAGAGCCGCCTTGTCGCTCCTCTCTGGTCTGATCGTCGCGCGTGTGATGGGACCCTCGGCGCCGAAACCTTTCATCGTACCGGCTCGAGGAATGGGATTGGCTTGAGGGTCCCGCGCTTCTACGGCTGGGTAGTCATCGCGACTGCTAGCTTGGTTCTCGCGGTGTCGGCGGGGACTCGATTCTCGTTCGGGGCGGTACTGCCGGTTATGATCTCGGATCGCGGATGGACACTGGGAGCGGTCTCGGGTGCTTCCGCGCTCGCCTCTATCATGATCGGGCTGCTGCAGCCGCTCGTAGGCCGGCTGGCTGATCGGTACGGGCCGAGACTGGTCCTCACCGTCGGCATCGCGATGGTTGGACTCGGCACCCTCGCCACGGCGCGGATCGGCGAGACCTGGCAACTCTATGTGACATTCGGAGTCCTCGCGGGGGCCGGATTTGGCGCGACCCTGCAGTTGACGGGCGGCGTCCTGGCCACGCGCTGGTTCAGCCACTCGCGAGGGCTGGCCGTGGCGATCGTGACATCGGGCGTCGCCGTCGCGTCCTTCGTGATCGTTCCCCTGGCCATGTGGCTCCTCGTGCGCGTCGGTTGGTCGGGATACTACCTGGCGACCGGTTCGATCATCCTTGTCTTGATCGTCCCGATGACGTTCCTCGTCATCCGCGATTCACCACCGGGCGTGGGCGCCACCATGACGGGGACCGGAAAGAAACGCCCCCCGAGACTTCCGATGGCGACCCCGCTGCCCGCGGGGGTTTTCTGGAACCTCACCTTCGGGATGCTCGTCTGAGGGCTCACGATGGGTTTCGTGCAAACCTACTTCATCGCCTTCGCCCTCGACGAGGGGTTCACGCGATGGTTTGCCGCCGGCCTCATGGGGTTGATGGGGCTCCTCAGTGTCGTCGGTGGCCTGGGGCTCGGCACCGTGTCTGACCGCGTGGGGAGGCGAGACCCTCTGGCGCTCGCCTACCTGCTCCGCGGACTCGGCTTCGCCGCGTGGTCGGCCATTCCGATCGTCTCGCGCGCCGAGGTGCTCATGGCCCTGGGCATCGTCCTGATCGGTCTCTCCTGGGCTGCGACCACCTCGCTCACGACGGCGGCGTGCGCTGACGTGTGGGGGAGCGGGAAGGCGGGAGCGATCGCCGGGCTCGCCCTGTTCGTGATGTGGATCGGCCACGGAATCGGCAGCTATGTTCCGGGCCTCGTCCGGTCCACCTGGGGCACCTACATTCCGACGATCCTCGCGAACGAGCTCGGGGCTCTCGTGGCGGCGGTCATGGTGTTCACGCTGCGCGAGCCGACTCTGCGTCGTGCGCCCGAATCCGCACTGACCCCCTAGCTACGAGCCATAGTGGATCGCCACACCCGTGTCGCTCACGCTCTGGCTGCTGCCCTACGTGATGCGTTGATGCTCCCGCGTTGCCGCAGGGAGTCCCCGCCGCGCCCTGATCCAGAGCGTCGCGGCGAGCACGGTACCGAGCGCGCCGGCACCCGCGCCGGCCACAAACCCGGCGCCGTACCCGTAATGGGTGATGACCGGACCCAGCGCGAACGAGCCGAGCCCGAGCCCCAGGTAGAGCGAGGTGCTGTACCCGCCCATGACGAGCCCGCGGACGGCCGGCGTGGTGGAGGTCGCTAGCGCCGTGCTGATCGCGACGAAGGCGATACCGCTCACTGCTCCGAAAACGGCGGCGATCGCCAGGAGGGCAGCCAGACGCTCGACGTGAGGGAGCAGCGCCGTGAGGGCCGACGCGGCCAGGACACCCGCCACGGCGGGTGGTGCGCAGCGCCCGGTGCGGTCTAGCACCCACCCGGCCGGGAAGCGCGCGAGCGTGTTCGCGAGGCCCAGGACCAGGAACACCAGACCGATGCCGGATGCTGTGAGGCCGCGCCCATGGGCGAGGAGGGGGAAGAACGTGAACACGGCGCCCTGGATGATGAGCCCGCTGGTTGAAGCTACCCAGCCAGCCCAGACACCCGCATTGCTGGTGATGTCCCTGAATCCGGCATCCGATCGGAAGCTCGGCTGGGCGACCTGCAGTGGCACCACGAGCCCCACCCCCAAGGCCAGCGCGACGGCGGCCGCGCTCGCAACGAACGCCGCACGATAACCCCACAAATCGGCGGCAAGACCGCCGAGGAAGGGCCCGATCGCGATGGCCCCATAGTGCGCGGTCGAGTACCAGGCATACGCCCACCCCACTCTGCCCGGCGCCGCGGTGTCGCCGACAAACGAGAGTGCACTGGGCGAGAACGCCGCCACACCAAGGCCGGCGAGCCCGTAGATGGTTGCGAGCGCGAGCTCACGCTCGCCGAGCGGCAGCAGGAGCGAGGTCACGGCGCTCACGGCCATGCCGCCCAGCAGTAGCGGCCGCCGGCCCCAGCGGTCCGAGACTCGGCCGAGCGGGATCGAACCGAGCGCCGCGACCGCCATGTGGGCGCCGATGATAATCCCAACGCCGGTCGGCGTCGCGCCCTGGGCGGCGGCGTACAGGGGGAGGACCAGCCCGCGCATCTGGGCGCCGGCGTAGTGCAGGAACGTGAGCACGCAGACCAACACCAGCATCACCGCACGGTCGTCAAGCTATCCGTCAGGGCGTGTCGATCACGCGCTTGAACTCGGGACTCGCGATCAGCGCGCGCAACGCCGGTACGAGATCCCGCGACTCGTAGAACGGATGCTGCCGGAAGACATCGCCGTACTGATCATCGAGCGTCGCCAGGGCGTCCGACCTCGCGAGTACGAAATCACGGACCTGCTGCACCCGGTCCTGCGCGAACAGCAGGTTCGCGGGATCCACGTAGCCCGCCTGAATGAAGCCCCGCGTCTTCTTCGCGCACCGGCATGGGTTCGCTCGATTCACGAGCCCGCACTTGTCGTTCATGAAGTTGTGCAGGTCGCGGCGCGCGCGGGCCAGCCGTTGGCGGAAGTTCTCCGCGCTGGTCTCCAGGAGCTCGGCCCCGACGGTGTCGGAGACCGCGAGGATCTCGCCGAGGATGTAGACCAGGCGCTGCTCGCGGTCCAGACAGAGCAGCATGCCCGAGGTGCACGTGAGGCGCGCTTCGTCGACGAGCAGGCGGAGGTCGGCGGGCACGCTCTGCGGATCCGGCAGATCGAGGTCTGGCGTGTTGTCCAGCCCGTGGGCGTAGCAGCTGAAGCTGGGGATGGCCGGTTCGAGGCGGCCGCGCTTCGTGTTCGACACGTGATTGACAACGATCCGGTAGAGCCAAGTCCGGACGCTGCTTCGTCCTTCGAACGACGAGAGCCGGGTCAGCGCCTTGATGAGGATCTCCTGGGTCGCGTCCTCGGCGTCCTGCGGGTGGTAGAGCATGCGAATCGCGATGTTGTAGATCCAGGGGTGATGGCGACCGACGAACTCCTCCAGAGCCTGGCGATCACCGGCCTGGGCGCGCGTGACGAGGGCCCGCTCGTCCTGGTCGGCCGGATCGCTGTCGAGTGGATTCATCGTGTTCATGACCGGCCTCCGTGGCCACCGCGCGCGCTGCCGTCAATCGAATCTTCCCCAGGGGAGCTGCGCGCCCGGATGGTTCCATGGCTCGATAGCTGTTGGACACCGCCTGACGGCGAGTGTGACAGAACGCCAGCTACGGCACAGCATGGTGGGCGTAGCGAAGTGGATCGCATGGTTCGATACATCACAGACTTCCACACGAAACCGCGCCGGCCCACTCTAGGCAGCGGGAGGACGCCAACTAGGCCGCCGGACTAATGTGCGTGGTTTCGTGCTCTCTCAGTTTAATACTTGAGGCCCGGGTTGCGGTGTCGGCACGCGCCTGGCAACAACCGCGGATGTTGAATTGGGGTTCCGAGGACGTGAGCGTGGTCGCCACCGGTTTCGCCCGGCACCTTGGTATTCTTGACAGGCTCCGCGGCGTCGGAGGATACTGCATCTGTCTATGGCTGCTAAGAGTGTCTCCATCCTCGGGCTTGTGGTGCTCTGGGTGCTCTTCGGGCCCATCGCGATGGCCTTCGACGGCTGCATGCTGATGGGCGCGTTCTGTGATGGCAGTCCCTGCGGAAGTTCCTCGTCGACCGTGTACTCAGCCGGGCCGCTCGTCGGGGTCGGCCCAGCCGCGTCTGTGCAGGTTGCAGCGCCAGCTCTACTTCCCACGAACACACGGGCAATCCCCGAACCTCCTCCGAAATCCACGCCTCCCGCTGCGTAGTCCGCTGTAACGCGTCGCTCGAAATCTGCTAATCGCATCAGCCGGAGTCCATCCATGCGGTGGGCGCTTGCCGTTCCGGGCATCCGTGCCGGTGCAGGGAGTGTCGCCATGATGATGGGGAACTGCGGCGTTGGCATGATGCTGCTGGGCGGTCTCGCGTGGGTGCTCGGGCTCGTGCTGCTCGTGAGTCTCATCGTGCTGACCTGGACGGCCATCGGGTGGCTCCGACGGCATGACGGCGGACGCCGGCCGACAACGTAGGTGGAGCGCCCGTGATCAACTGGCTGATCGAGGCCTCGCTCCGGAACCGCCTCCTCGTCATGGCGGCCTTTCTGCTTCTTGCGGGCTGGGGGTACTGGGCGCTCCTGACCACGCCCATCGACGCGATCCCGGACTTGTCCGACAACCAGGTGATCGTGTTCACCGACTGGCCCGGACGGTCACCGCAGGAAGTCGAGGACCAGGTGACGTATCCCTTGACAGTGAGCCTCCAGGGCCTGCCCGGGGTGCGCGTGGTGCGGTCGTCCTCGGCGTTCGGGTTCTCGATGATCAACGTGATCTTCGAGGACCGGATCGATCTCTACTTCGCGCGTTCGAGGGTACTTGAACGGCTCAACCTCCTGAGCAAGGCGCTCCCCGCGGGTGTCGTCCCCACCCTCGGACCGGATGCCACCGGGGTCGGCCACGTCTTCTGGTACACGGTCGAGGGCAAGGGCTACTCGCTGCGTGACCTGCGCTCGATCCAGGACTGGTACGTCCGCTACCAGCTCAACTCCGTGCCCGGCGTGGCCGAGGTCGCGAGCATCGGCGGCACCGTGCGGCAGTACCAGATCGACGTCGACCCCAAGCGGCTTCAGGCGTTCAAGATCCCGCTCTCGACCGTGGTCGATGCCGTCATGCGGAGCAATCGGAACGTGGGTGGCAACGTCGTCGAGGGGAGCGGCACCTGGTCGGTGATCCGCGGCCTCGGGCTCATCGAGCGGCCGAGCGACCTCGAGCAGGTCGTGATCGCGGCCGAGAACGGCGTCCCCGTCTTCGTCCGGCAGGTCGCCGACGTGAAGGTGGGCGACGCCTTCCGGGTGAGCGCACTCATGAAGGGCACCGAGGAGGCGGTTGGCGGCGTGGTGGTGGCGCGCTACGGGGTGAGCACCGTGGATGTCATCAGTCGCGTCAAGGAGAAGATCCAGGCGCTCGAGGCGGGTCTGCCGCGGGGCGTACGGATCGTCCCGTTCTACGACCGCTCGGTGCTGATCGAGCGGGCCGTGCAGACCCTCAAGCGCGCGTTGATCGAGGAAGCGATCGTGGTCACCGTGGTGAACGCGATCTTCCTGTTGCACTTCCGGTCGATCCTGATCGTCACCATTCCGATCCCGCTGGCTGTGCTCACCTCGTTCCTGTTCATGCGCTATCTCGGCATCACCTCGAACATCATGTCGCTCGCCGGTATCGCCATCGCCATCGGCGTGCTGGTCGATGCGGCGATCGTGGTGACCGAGAACGCCTTTCGCTCTCTGCAACAGCGAAACATCGGCCTCCACAATCGGCGCGCGGTGACGGCCACGGTGCTCGAGGCCACACGGCTCGTCGGCCGGCCGATCTTCTTCTCGATGACCATCATCATCCTCGCCTTCATCCCGGTCTTCGCGCTGACCGGCCAGGAGGGCAAGCTCTTCCACCCGCTCGCCTTCACGAAGACCTTCGCCATGATCGGCGCGACGGTCCTGTCGGTGACGCTGGTTCCGGTGCTCTGCACGTTGCTCATCGGCGGGCGGGTGCGCGGCGAGGAGAAGAATCCGGTGATGCGCCCGCTGGTCTGGGCCTACCGGCCGGTGCTCGGCTGGGCGCTTCGTCATCGTATCCTGACGCTCGGGCTGGCCGCCGCGATCGTCGCAGGGGCGCTGCTGCTGGTTCCCCGGATCGGGAAGGAGTTCATGCCGCCGCTGAACGAGGGTGATCTGATGTTCATGCCGATCACCGATCCGGCGATCTCGCTCCCGCAGGCCCTGGAGATCGCGCGGAAGCAGGACGCGGCGATGCAGGCGGTCCCGGAGGTGGCCGCAGTCGTCGCGAAGATCTCACGGGCGGATACCTCGACTGATCCGGCGCCGCTCAACATGACGGAGACGATCGTCAGCCTGAAGCCCGAGGCGCAATGGCGGCCCGGGATGACGCGCGAGAAGATCATCGCCGCGCTGGACCAGGCGACGGCACTGCCGGGCGTCTCCAACATCTGGACGCAGCCCATCATCAACCGCATCAACATGCTGACCACCGGCATCCGCTCCGAGGTTGGCGTCAAGGTCTTCGGCGATGACCTGAAGGTATTGGAGGAGCGCGCCCGCACGATTGCCGAGGTGCTCAGGAGGATCCCGGGGGCCGCGGACGTCTACCCCGAGCAGGTCACGGGCGCCCCCTACCTCGATATCCGCGTGAATAGGGAGGCGGCAGCGAGATACGGAATCAGCATCGGGGCCATCCAGGACGTCCTCGAGACCGCCGTCGGCGAAACCAATCTGACGCTCACGATCGAAGGCCGTCAGCGGTTCCCGGTCCGGGTGCGCTACGCGCCGCAGTACCGCGCGGACGCTCAGGCGCTGGGGAGCGTGCTGGTCACGGGACCCAGCGGCATTCAGGTGCCGCTCGCTCAGCTCGCGACGATCCGGTCCGTGTCGGGCCCGTCCATGATCTCGAGCGAGAACGGGCTACTCGTCGTCGCGGTGCTGCTGAACGTTCGCGGCCGCGACGTGGGGAGCTTCGTCGATGAGGCCCGCAGGGTGGTCGCCCAGCAGGTGTCGCTTCCGAAGGGCTCCTACATCGAGTGGAGCGGGCAATACGAGAACGAAATCCGCGCGAAGCAGCGGCTGCAGATCATCGTCCCGGTGGTGCTCGTCGTCATCTACTTCTTGCTCTACCTCACCTATGGCTCGTTCCTCAATGCGGCGCAAGTGCTGCTCGCGGTGCCGTTCGGCCTGGCTGGCGGCATCTACTTGCTGTACGCGCTCGGGTACAACTTCTCGGTCGCTGTGTGGGTCGGGTTCATCGCGCTCTTCGGCACCGCGGTCCAGACCGCCGTGGTCATGGTGATCTACCTGGAGGAGGCGGTGAACCGGAAGCGTGACGAGCTCGGCGGGCGATTGACGCCGGACGCGCTGCTGGAGGCGGTGAAGGAGGGCGCGTTGCTGCGCCTTCGCCCCAAGGTGATGACGGTCTCGGCGGTCGTGGCGAGCCTGCTGCCGATCATGTGGAGCCATTCCACGGGCGCGGAGGTCATGAAACCGCTAGCCACGCCGGTGCTCGGCGGCATGGTGAGCTCACTCGTGCTCGTCTTGATCGTGACACCGGTTCTTTTCTACTGGCGGCGAGAGCGCGAGCTCCGGCGCGTGGAGTCGGCGCTGGAGTCGCCGGGCCAGGCGCGACCGCCGCTCGGCGCGGCCGAACACCCATGACAGGAGGAAGAAGGAACATGTCGACAAATCGACTGATCAACGCGATCGGGCTCAGCAGTCTGCTGGTAGCGCTCTGGGCGTTTCCCGCATCGAGCGCCGAGAAGGTGATCCAGACACAGACGACGAAGGATGTGGTCGTCACGCTCAAGAGCGAAGCGGGGCAGTGGGTCAGGGGCAAGAACGCGTTCGTCCTCGAGTTCACCTCGGCGAAGGACAAGCAGCCGGTCGATGCCGGCAAGGTGTCGCTCAGTACGAGCATGGCAATGCCTGGCATGGCGCCGATGATCGCCGGCGCCACCCTGTCGCCGGACAAGGCGCCCGGCCGCTACCTGGGCACGATCGAGTTTCCGGATTCGGGCGCGCGGCAGGTGACCGTCAGCTGGGACGGGCCTGCGGGCAGGGGGTCGACGAAGTTCTCCGTGCCGGTCCGGTGACGAGGCCGCCGTGCGACGGGGCGTGCTGGGCCCGATTGTGCTGAGCTGCGCGGTCGTTCTGGGCGCGTGTGCGGGTCGCGCGGACGCGCTGGCTCCGCCGGGCGAGATCACGGTCGACGCGCTGGTGGCGCGTGCTCTGGCCGACAACCCGGAGCTGCGGGCCGTACGTCTCGAGGTCGAGGCGGCGGAGGGACGGCTCAAGCAGGCCGGGCTTCGACCCAACCCGACGCTCGACCTCGGCGGCCAGAAGGCGCTGGGTCCCGATAACAATCTGATGGCCGGCGTCACCCTGCCCCTGGATCTGAACGGTCGGAAGGAGGGCCGCGTCGGGGTCGCCGAGCGAGAGGTGGAGATCAAGCGCGCTCAGGTGCGCGATCGCGAGCGCCGACTCCGCGCCGAGATCCGGACGAAAGCCGGCGAGCTGCTGGCCGCGCAACGCAATCTCGCGGTGGTGGACGAGCTGCTGGGTGTGAATCGGGAGGCGCTCGGGTTGCTGCAGGAACGCGTGCGCCAGGGCGCGACGGCGCCGCTGGAGGAGAGCCTGCTCCAGGTCGAGGTGAGCCGCCTTGACTCGAGTCAGCGGCTGCTCGCCGGTCGCGTCGAGGTGCTTGCGGTGCAGCTCCGCGCGCTGGCCGGCTTACCCCCTGATGCGGCGCTGGCGGTGAAGGGCGAGCTCGCGGCGCCGCCGCTCACGATGGACCGAACCGTCGCGATCAGCGAGGCGCTCGCCGCCCGAGCGGACCTCGAGACCGCGCGCGGCGAGGCTGCGATGGCCACGGCGCAGGTGCGGAAGGAGCGGGCCGAAGGCCGGTGGGACGCCAGCATCAACGTGGGTTACCAGCGGCAGGATTTCGGCTTCGCCCTGAACGGGCTGACCGCGAGTGGCGCCACGCGCCCGATTCAGGACGTCTTTCACTATTTCGGCGGCGGCGTCAGCATCACGCTCCCGATCCGGAACAAGAATCAGGGCAACATCGCGGCCGCCCTGGCCACCGCGCGTGCGGCAGAGCGGCGCGTGGATGCCGTGATGCTCACCGTGCGACAGGAGGTCGTGGCGGCGCTTGCTCAATACACGGCCGCGAAGAGCGCGCTGGGTGTCTATGCGCGAGGTGTACGGGATGCCGCGCGCCGGAACCTCGACGTGGTGAAGCAGACCTACCAGCTCGGGCGCACGTCCTTGCTCGACGTCATCGCCGAGCAGCGCCGGTTCATCGAGATCGAGATGGGGTACACGGAATCACTCAAGCAGGTCTACGACGCTGGGGTCGACCTGGAGCGCGCGATCGGCCTCGGCCATCGCTGAGAGGAGCAGGCATGAAGGAGGAACAAGGGCAGATCGAGCGAACAGGACAGGAGCGGCCACCAACGCGCGGCCTCGTGCCCTGGCTGCTCAGAGCCGTGCTTGGCCTCGCGCTCGTCGCGATCGGCGTCGTGGGTGGCGTCGTCTGGAGCGAGCGGCGCGCCCCGGCCTCTGCGCCCACGATCGGTGCGGAGCGGGGAGCCAGCGTCCTTCCTGGTAGCGCGACGACAAAACAGGACGAACCGGTCGAAGTCTCGCTGACGCCCGAGGCGGTGGAGCGTGCGGGGATCAAGACGGCGGTGGCGCGGAGCGAGGTGTCGGTGTCCACGATCACCGTGCCCGGGACCGTCATCTCCAATGCCTACCGGGACACCAAGGTCAACGCGCTCGTCGGGGGTATCGTACGTCGCGTCAGCGTCGAGCTCGGAGAACCGGTCAGACGAGGGCAGGGGTTGGCCGTGATCTTCAGCAGTGAGCTCGCCGACGCGCAGATGAAATACCTCTCCATGCAGGCCATGCTGGTGGCGGACCATCAGAAGCTCGATCGCACCCAGAAGCTCGTGAGTATCGGGGCCGCGAGCCGGCAGGAGCTCGAGGAGATCACCGCGACCCATCACGCCCACGAGACCGAGGTGGCGGCCGCGCGGCAGCGGCTGCTCCTCCTGGGGCTCACTCCGGAGCAGGTCGGCGCGCTGCGGGATGCCACGCAGGTGGTCTCGGAGGTGACGGTCACGGCGCCCGCGGATGGGCAGCTCATCGCCCGGAACGTGAACCCGGGGCAGGTAGTCGGCGGCGGCCAGGACCTGTTCGTTGTCACCGATCTCGGCACCGTATGGGTCATCGGCGATGTCTACGAGAAGGATTTCGCCAGCGTCCGCGTCGGCTCGGAGGCGACGGTCGCCATGCCGGCCGCGCCACGTGAGGCGCTCCGCGGGCGGGTCAGCTACATCGACCCGAGGGTTGATCCTGCGACTCGCACCGCGAAGGTGAGAGTCGAGGTGCCGAACCGGGGCGGCGACCTCCGGCTCGGCATATACGTCTCGGTGAGCTTCCAGGCGGGATCCGGTGAACGACGGACGGTGATCCCCAAGAGCGCAATCCAACTCCTCGGTGACCGCGCCGTCGTCTATGTACCGATGGCCGATGGCGACGGCCGCTTCACGGAGCGCCCCGTCCGGCTCGGGGCGACGGCGGGTGAGTTCGTGCAGGTACTTGAGGGGGTGAAGCCGGGCGAGCGTGTTGTTACTGACGGGAGCTTCCTGCTCCGGGCGGAGGCGACGAAGACGCGCTCCGGAGGCTAGCCTGACACTGCGACGGATTGAAGGACTGCTGTCTCCCCCGAGTCACAAGAGCATCCAGTGTGATGAGCACCTTCGTTCGATCGTGCTCGTTAGCTGCGTGATAGGGCTGCGTCAGTAAAGAAAAACGCCAGAGAAGACCTGCAAGCCGGGTTCCAGACGAAACCGGAAAAGTCTTGTGGTGATCCGAGGTTGCGCGTAGGCCGCAGAACGCTCGGGCGAGGGCGAGGCCGGGCCCGACATACGCGGCCTGGAGAATTTCTGTATGTCGGTTCCCGCGAGGCGTCGCAAGCGCCCAGTGACTCGGTCGGGATCAATACAGGTGACAGGCCACCAGGTGCCCGGGCGCCTGCTCCGTCAGCGGCGGCGGTTCCTGCCGACAGCGGTCGAAGGCGAGTGGGCACCGCGGGTGGAACCGACAGCCCGCAGGCGGGCTGATCGGCGAGGGGGGCTCGCCTTGCAGCAAAGTCTCCTCGCGCTCGCCGGGCCGCGGCGGCAGCGCGGCTGACAGCAAGGCGCGCGTGTAGGGGTGCAGGGCCTTGGTGAAGATCTCTTCCGCCGGCCCGCGTTCGACCACCTGGCCGAGGTACATGACGGCCACGTGGTCACTCAGGTAGCGGACGGTGGCGAGATCATGCGCGATGAGCAGATACGCCATCCCGAACTGCGCCTGCAGGTCTCGGAGCAGGTTCATGATCTGCGCGCGGATGGAGACGTCGAGGGCGGACACCGGCTCGTCGAGCACGATGAGCGAGGGCCGGAGCGCGAGCGCGCGGGCGACCGCCAGGCGTTGGCGCATCCCACCGCTGAACTCGTGCGGGAAGCTCGTCGCCGCCGACGGTTCGAGCCCCACCGCGAGCAAGAGCTCCTCCACGCGCTCGGCAAGCTCTCTGCGGCCGGGACGCTGGTTCAGCACGATCGGCTCGGCGATGATGATGGCGGCCCGCATCCGGGGATTCAGCGAACTCCAGGGGTCCTGGAAGACCGCCTGGATCGAGGCCCGGTAGCGGCGGAGCATTGGCCCCCGGAGCGCGCGGAGGTCTTCGCCCTGGAAGAGGATGCGGCCGGCGGTGGGCTCTTCCAGCCGGAGCACGAGCCGGGCCATCGTGGTCTTGCCGCACCCCGATTCACCCACGACACTCAGCGTCTCGTGCGGCCGGATCGCGAGCGAGACGCCATCGACAGCCCGCACCTGCCCGCGCGGCGAGGACCAGGGGAGCAGACCAGGCACAGGAAAGTGCTTCCGCACCTGCTCGAGCCGCACGAGCGCCTCGCCGGCCGCGACGACGCTCACGCGTGTTTCCAGCACCGTGTCCGGTGGCCGGGCCTGATCTCGATCTCGGGCGGCGGCTCCGCGCGGCAGCGCGGCATGACGTCCGGGCAGCGAGAGGCGAACGAGCATCCTTCTGGCAGGTTGAAGATCGAGGGTGGCTGCCCCTCGATGGAGACGAGCCGCTGTCGAGCTCGACGCAGGTCGGGGACTGACCGAAGGAGCGCCTCGGTGTACGGATGGGCCGGCCGATCGAAGAGGTCCCCGATGGCGGCGGTCTCCACGACCTTGCCCCCGTACATCACGGCGACCCGGTCGCACATCCGGGCGACGACACCGAAGTCGTGAGTAATGAAAAGGATCGCGACCCGCGCACTCCGTTGGATCTCCTTCAGCAGCGCCAGATAGGCCGCCTGCACGGTCACATCGAGCGCCGTCGTGGGCTCGTCGGCGATGAGCACCTCGGGGCCGCCCGAGAGCGCGATGGCGCCGACGACGCGCTGGCGCGTGCCGCCGCTCAGCTGGTGCGGGTAACTGCCGAGGCGCTGCTCGGCGGCCGGAATTCGCAGCAGCTGGAGGAGCTCGACGGCTCGCGCGCGAAGACGGGACCCACGCAGGCGCCGGTGCAGGCGCAGGGGCTCGGCGATCTGGTTGAGGATTGTGAAGACAGGGTTGAGGGCCGTCATCGGATCCTGAAGGATGAGCGCGATGCGCCGGCCGCGGTACCGCCGGAGCTCCCGCGGCGTCTTCTCGAGCAGGTTCTCCCCGCGGAAGAGCACTTGGCCGCCGACGATGCGCGCCGCCGGGCGCGGCTGGAGCCCGAGAACGGAGAGCGCGGTCATGCTCTTTCCGCACCCCGACTCGCCGACGAGGCCAAGCGTCTCGCCCGGCCGCAACGCGAAGCTCACGCCGTCGACCGCCTTGCCGAGTCCCCGCTGGGTGTAGAGATAGGTGCGGAGGTCCCGGACCTCGAGCACCGGCGCGTCCCGTGGCTCCGTCATCATGCTCCCGTGCCGAGCTGGAAAGAGGAACAGCCGCCAGGCGGCGCACGTCTGAGCGGCCGCCACCGCTGCGCTATAATCACCCCGTTTCCCGCGGAGTGTCCATGACAAGGTTCCTGCTCAGCCGGATCGTCCAGGCCAGCGTTACGCTCCTCGTTGTGAGTCTGGTGGTCTTCGTCCTTGGCCGCCTCTCGGGTAATCCAGCGCACACGATGCTCTCGATGGACGCGAGCCTCGAGGAACGCGCGCAGTTCACCCAGCGCATGGGCCTCGATCGTCCGCTCGCCTACCAGTACTGGACCTTCCTGACCCACGCCGTTCGCGGCGACTTCGGGGAGTCCCTGCGGGCGAGGACTCCAGCGATCGAGGTGGTGGTCCCGAGGATGGTCAACTCACTCAAGCTGGCGACCGTGACGATCCTGGTCACGTTGGTCTTCAGCATCCCGATGGGGGTGGTGGCTGCGGTCAAGCGGGGCACCGCCTGGGATGCGCTCGTCCGGGGTGTCGCGGTGCTCGGGCAGTCGTTGCCGGGCTTCTGGCTCGCCATCGTCGGCATCCTCGTCTTCTCGGTCCAGCTCGGCTGGCTGCCAACGTCCGGCATGGGCACCTGGCAGCATTACGTCCTGCCGTCGGCGGTACTCGGCCTTGGCATCAGTGCGGGCGTCGTCCGCCTGCTCCGCTCGAGCATGCTCGAGGTGCTCGACTCGGAATTCGTCAAGCACGCCCGGGCCAAGGGCGTGGCCGAGACGATGGTCGTCTGGAAGCACGCGCTCCGCAACGCGCTGATCGCGGTCGTCACCTATGCCGGCTTCATGTACGGCCTCATCATCGCCGTCTCGATCGCGATCGAGGTGGTGTTCGCCTGGCCGGGCCTGGGGCGGCTGGCGTTCGAGGCCGTCACCTGGCGCGACTTCCCGGTCCTGCAGCTCACTGTGCTGTTGTGGGCGACGCTCGTCATCGTCATCAACCTGCTGACCGACATCAGCTATGCCCTCCTCGACCCTCGCATCCGACTCTAGCTCCTCGAGGGGGGCCTCGACGGCCCCCCTCGAGACTCCCCCCAGGATCGGTTGCGCCGGCGAAGCCGGCGCCCGAACGGCGGCGGTTTCATAGCTGTGAGTGGGAATTTGCGACAGACTCCTAGCCTCCCGGATGGACGGGCGAGGCTCCTCTGGCGCGCGCCCAGGATCCCCACCTTGATCCTGGCCATCACCGTGTTCCTCGCCCTCTTCGGCCACATGCTGGCTCCCCACTCTCCGATCGCCATCAACCCGCGCGAGGGGGAGCGGCCGCCGGCCTTCATGAGCGGCGGCAGCTGGACGTACCCGCTCGGCACCGACCGCCAGGGCCGGGACGTCCTCAGTAGGATTTTGGTCGGGACGAAGTACTCGATCGCGGTGGCCGTGACCGTCACCGTCATCGGCGGGCTGCTCGGCACGGCCGTGGGGACCCTGGCCGGCTACCGCGGTGGCTGGCTCGACACCTTGCTCATGCGCGCCGTCGACGCCTCGCTGACCTTTCCCGGCATCCTTCTCGCGCTGGTGCTGGTGGCGAGCGTCGGGCCCGGCTTCTGGGTGGTGGTCATCGTGCTGGCGTTCAGCGTGTGGCCGAGGTTCTCCCGGCTCGTTCGGGCCGAGGTGCTGGCCTGGAAGCAGCGCGACTTCGTGGCCCTGGCCCGGGTGGCCGGCGGGCGTGGCTTCTACATCACGATGAAGCACATCCTGCCCAATACCCTGAACAGCATCGTCGTCATGGCGACGCTCCAGATCGGATGGGCCATCGTGATCGAGGCGACCCTCGGCTTTCTCGGCGTCGGCATTCCGCCGCCGACGCCGACCTGGGGCAATATCGTCGCCGACGGCCGCACCTACGTCGCTTCCGCGTGGTGGATCTCGCTCTTCCCGGGGATCGCCATCACGGTGGTGGTCCTGTCGTTCAACATGCTGGGCGACTGGCTGCGCGACGCTCTGGACCCGACGCTCCGGCAGGCGTGAACTGTCGCCCGTGCATCGCGCCCGCTCGCGCGACGCGTCGGCGGGGAGGCGCGGGAGGCTGCTTGACGGCCGGAGCGCGAGGTGCTACAGAATGGAGCCTCGACGGCTGGGTGTCGCTCGCTCAGGGGTGGAGGAGACTTCCACGAGGAGGCATCAATGCCACGACCTACGCTCGGCGCCGGGCTCGTCCTCACGCTCGCCCTCGTCGCGCTCGTGTTCGCCATCGTTCCAGTCGGCGACGCACAGCCCAAGGGAACGCTCACCGTCGCGATCACCAGCTTCCAGTCGGAAAACCTCGACCCCGCGCTCGGCCTCACCACCGACCGGTACTACCAGGGGCACTCCTATGAGTACCTCGTGGGAACCGCCGAGTCGGGCCAGCTCGCGCCGGAGCGAGGGCTCGCGACCTCGTGGACGGCGAGTCCCGATGCGCGCGTCTATACGTTCAAGCTCCGGCCGAATGCTCGCTGGCACGACGGCAAACCGTTCACGGCCGAGGACGTCGTCTTCTCGTTCAAGGAGCGGTACAAGGCCAAGGACACGATCTGCACGTTCTGCAGCGCGATCAAGACGAACGTCGAGAACGTGAGGGCGATCGATCCCCACACGGTCGAGTTCCAGCTGAAGAACCCGGACGTCACCTTCCTCGGCGTCGTCAGCTCGCGGGACGGCGACCTGGCCGTGCTGCCGAAGCACAACTTTCAGCCCAAGCCCGACGGCGCGGGATACCGGATGAGCGGCAACCCGATCGGGACGGGGCCGTGGAAGTTCAAGAGCTGGACCCAGGGCGAAGCCATCACGTTCACCGCCAACACCGACTACTGGGACAAATCGCGGATCCCCGAGTTCGCCGAGCTGACGGTGGTCAAGCGACCGGAGGCGGCCACCCGGGTGGCCATGGTCCGCCGGGGCGAGGCGGACATGGCATTCATCGACGCCGGGCAGGCGCGCGAGGCGCGTACCGGCGGCTTCAAGGTCATGGGCGTCGAGGGCGCGAGCCTCACCGTACTCTCTCTCGGCGGTTGCAACAAGAAGGAGTTGCTCTGCAGCAACCGTGACTTCCGCAAAGCCATGTTCACGGCTATCGACATGGACGCGATCGTCAAACGTCTGTTCCCCGAGGGCACGGGCGTCCGCTTCACCAGCTCGGTCTTCGCTCCGGTCGCCCTCGGCTACGATCCCCAGCTCAAGCCCTATCCCTACGATCCCGATGAGTCGAAGCGGATCCTGCAGCGGCTCCGCTACGACGGGCGGCCCGTGAAGCTGTGGGAGGTGGTCCTGAGTAACAGCCCGGAGACCCCCGACATTCTCCAGCTCGTGGCCGGCTATTTCAACGCCGTGGGGTTGAAGACGGAGATCACGCCGATCGAGCAGGCGCGCTTCTACAAGGACATGGTGATGCTGGAGCCTCAGCGCTGGGACCCCGCCTACGCGGCCCACGTCCACGTCAACGTGCCGTTCCCCCGGCCCTTCGTCATGCAGAACGTCCGCGTCTCGTACATCAGCCGGCCCGCGGGCGGCGTCCTGGCCTACTACCCGGAGTACGAGGCGGTCGACAAGGACTACGCGCGCCTGCTCCAGATCACTTCGATGAAGGAACTCGACCAGGAGCTCCGGAAATTCAATCGCGAGACACACGACGCCTTCGGCTTCTACCCGATCGTGGCCCGCTCGCTGGCGTTTGCCGTGAATCCGAAGATCACGAGTTGGGCGCCCGGAAAATACGGCTTGGCCTGGCACCTCGAGACAGTCAAGTCGTCACGATAGAGCGGGGACGCCCGGGGAGGAGCGGGACGTGGCGAGAACACATCGGCTGACCGTCGAGCGGCTGACGCCAGAGGTCTTTGCGCCGTTCGGCCAGGTCATCGGTCCCCAGAACCGGCGACCCGACTTCGAAGGCCTTTCTGGCACGCAGCTCTGGGGCCTCGATTGCGAGATCGACGGGCGCCTTCAGCTCGGGTACTTGCGCGTCCCGTACCGGCCGCTCGTCTTCACCACCATGGAGCAGCACTACGGCGTGACCCAGAGTTTCCTGCCGGCCGGGGGGCCCCCGGCCGTCGTCGCGGTGGCCCCGCCGACCGAGCGCGATGTCACGCCAAAGCCCGAGGACGTCCGGGCGTTCCTGCTCGACGGTAGCCGAGGGTACATCCTGAAGCGACGGACCTGGCACTCCCTCGACCGCTTCCCGCTGTATCCGCCGCATGGCGACTGGATCATTCTCACGGACTGGGAGACCACCGAGGACCTGATCGCCTCCAGCGATCGGCTGGGCGCCAAGCTCACCCGCGCGATCGACTTCGAGAAGCTCTACGGCGTGGTGATCGAGTTCGACCTCGGGCGCATCGCGTAAGCCGGCCTCCTGACTGCCCCGCCGCGAATGGTCGTCCGCGACCTCGTCGGACGCGGCCCGAACTACCCGGTCGTGCGGTGGCCGGGCGACGCTCGGCTCGCCGTATCCATCGTGGTCCACTTCCAGGCGGGCGCCGAGCGCTCGGTGCTCGACGGCGACGACGACACCGAGTCGGCCGACGGATCCTCGGCCGTTGAGGGCGCGGTCAGCGAGGGCAAGCGCCGCGACCTCCAGATCGAGTCGCTGTTCGAGTACGGGCCGCGCCGTGGCTTCTGGCGCCTGATCGAGTGCTTCAGCCGCCACGAGGTCAAGGTCACCTTCTTCGCGGCGGGGCTGGCGCTCGAGCGTAACCCGGTGGCCGCTGCGGAGATCGTCGCGCGCGGCCACGAGGTGGCCGGGCACGGGTATCGCTGGATCCCCCACGCCACCATGAGCCGAGACGAGGAGCGGGCACAGATCGCCCGGGCCGTCGAGGCGATCAAGGTGACGACCGGAGAACGACCAGCCGGCTGGCACAGCCGGTCGCCGAGCCTCCACACTCGTGAGCTGCTGCTCGAGCACGGCTTTCTCTACGATTCTGACTCCTATGGCGACGACCTCCCGTACATGGTCGATGTCGAGGGCCGGCGATTCCTCACGATCCCGCACACGATGGACGCGACCGACGCCCGGTACTGGACGACGCCGTGGCTCGCGGGGTTCACGAACCCCAACGACTTCTTCTCGGTCATGCAGGCCACGTTCGAGCGGCTCTACGCGGAGGGTGAGCACCACCCGCGGTTGATGTCGATCGGCGTCCACCCGCGCATCTCGGGTCGTCCCTCGAGGGCGCGACAGATCGAGCGATTCATCCGGTACGCCAAGGAATTCCCGGGCGTCTGGTTCGCCCAGCGAGTCGAGATCGCCCGCTGGTGGCTCGAGCATGGGCCTGACCGTTAACTCCCCTCGAGAGTTCATCGGATACGGGAAAGACCGGCCGCGGATCGTCTGGCCCGACGACGCGCGCATCGCGGTCTCGCTGGTCGTGAACTACGAGGAGGGTTCCGAGCGGACGCCGCTCTACGGCGATCCCGCCACCGATCCGATGACGGAGGGATTCGGCGTCGCTTCGGGTCACCGCGACCTGCACAACGAGTCCTTCTACGACTACGGCACCCGCGTCGCGTTCTGGCGGATGCTGGACCTCTTCGACCGCTACCGGGTGGCGGTGTCGTTCTATGCGTGCGCGGCGGCGCTCGAGCAGAACCTCGAGGCCGCCCGCGCCATCACCGCCCACGGTCACGAGCCGTGCTCCCACGGCTACCGCTGGCTCCCGTCCTACAGCCTGACCGCCGACGAGGAGAGGGAGCACATCCGGAAGGCCATCGACAGCATCCGTCGCACGACTGGCGAGCGCCCGGTCGGATGGAACACGCGCGGACCGAGCCTCCGCACGCGAGAACTCCTCGTCGAGGAGGGCGGCTTTCTCTACGACAGCGACGGCTACGCGGACGACCTCCCCTATTTCGTGCGGGTCAAGGACCGGAAGTGGCTCGTCATTCCCTACACCTTCGAGACGAACGACATGAAGCTCTGGCGGCCCCCGGGGATCTCGGCGCCGGCGGACTTCTACGACTACTTGAAGGAAGCCTTCGACTGCCTCTACGAGGAAGGTGCCACCGATCCGCAGATGCTCTCGGTAGGGTTGCACATGCGCCACATCGGGCGGCCCGGCCGCATCGGCGCCCTCGAGGAGTTCATCCGGTACGCGAAGAGTCTTCCGCGCGTGTGGTTCGCCCGACGCGTCGACATCGCCCGCTGGTGGCTCGCGCGCTACAGCCACCTGCCGGCGATGGCGAGCTGACCTGCGTGCCGTCGCGGGGCAATCACGGCGGGCGTAAGTTTCGAGGAAACAAAGAAAAACGCCAGAGAAGGCCTGTAAGCCGGGTTCTGTCACCTGAGCCGAAGCTCAGGGGGACGGTCATTTCTCTAGGACGGCGGTTGCCCGACGTCTCCAGCGGCCGTACCCGAGAGCGCCACGCGGGCCGCGCTTCACCCGCTCCGGCGTGAGCCGGAGCGAGATCGCTCTCCTATTTGGCCTTGCTCCGGGTGGGGTTTTCCGAGCCGACCCGGTCACCCGGGCCGCTGGTGAGCTCTTACCTCACCGTTTCACCCTTACCGCCCGTTGCCGGGCGGCGGTCTGCTTTCTGTGGCACTGGTCCGTGGGGTTGCCCCCCCTGGCCGTTAGCCAGCACCCTGCCCTGCGGAGCCCGGACTTTCCTCCCGCGCGGGTTACCCCGCGCCGGCGACCATCCAGCCTTCTCTGGCGCAATCAAAGAACGTGGTGGGGATGAGGAAAGTATAGCATCGCCGCGACCCAGGCTTGCCCCTTCGGCGATCTCGTGCAGGGCAGGAGGTCGCCAACCAGGATGCTTGCGTGGGGCACAGCAAGAGGGGCGAGCCGATGAGTCACGTCCACGCTGCGCGCGAGCCTTGTAACGGGGTCAGGCTTTGACTTCTTAACAATTGGACGTGAGGCGGGAAGAATCAACAAAGTAAAAGCCTGACCCCATAGAAGTAATTAGGGTCCCGGATTCTACGCGAGGCGTTTGATGGCGGCGCGGGCGAGGGCATCGACGCGGTCGTTGAAGGGGTGGCCGCTGTGGCCGGCGACCTTGTGCCAGGTGACGTCGTGCTGCTCGTTCAGCGCGATGAGCGCTTCCCAGAGGTCGCGGTTGCCCACGGGCTGATTCTGCTTGTTGCGCCAGCCGTTCTGGCGCCAGCGCACGTACCACTGATCGCGGAAGCAGTTCACCACGTACGCGCTGTCGCTGTAGAGGTCGACGGCGCGGCGACCCTCGAGCCCGCGGAGACCCTCGAGGGCGGCTTTGAGCTCCATGCGTTGGTTGGTGGTCGGGTTCTCGCCGCCGAAAACCTCACGCTCGTACCCGTTCTCGATGATGAGCGCGGCCCAGCCGCCGGGGCCGGGATTGCCGGAGCACGCGCCGTCCGAGTAGATGGTGACGCGGGTCGGTGAGGGGGGCATCAGGAAGACTTCCCCCTCACCCTAGCCCTCTGCCCAGAGGGGAGAGGGAACTGGGGCCTCCTCCCCAGAGGGAGAGGGAACTGGACCCGGACAAACTCAGGGGAGCCAGTAGAGGTAGCGGCCGCAGGATTCGCAGTGGATGAGGGCGTTTTGCTGGCGGAGCTCCTGGAGGCGCTGGGGCGTGATGGTCACGCGGCAGCCGCCGCAGAAGTTGGGCTTGGTGACCTCGGCGACGGCCACGCCGCGATTACGCAGGATCTTGTCGTAGTCGCTCAGCACGAGGGGCGGGAGCGTACGGGTCAGCTCCTGGCGCTCGCCCCGCACGAGCGCGAGCTCGGTCTCGACGTCCTTGAGCCTCTCCCGGAGCGTGACCTCCTCGCCCTTGCCCCGCGCCGCGCGCTCCTTGTAGCGGGCCTCCGCGTCCTTGACCTCGACGGCCAGCCGGTCCTGAAGCTCCATGAGCGTCAGGACCTCCTCCTCGACGCGGGCCGTCTCCTGCTTGACCTCCTCGATCTCGACGAGGACGGCGGAGTACTCCTTGTTGGTCTTGACCTGATAGAGCTGACCCTCGTACTTCTGCCGCTTCAGGCGGTTGTCGTCGAGGTCTTTTTCCTTCGCGCGCTGGTTCTTGCGGGCGGTGTCGAGCCGTGCCTTGCCGGTTTCTACCGATTTGCGTGCTTCCTCGACGGCATTGTGGACGGCGGCGATCTCGGTGGGGAGCTTGGCCAGCTCGGCCTCGAGCCCGGCGATGCGGGCGTCGACGCGCTGCAGATCGATCAACGTGCGAAGCTGTGCGTCCACCTTCCCCTCTCAGTGGTGGGCCCACTTGGACTCGAACCAAGACCGGACCGGTTATGAGCCGGGGGCTCTGCCAATTGAGCTATGGGCCCAGCCGTGATGATAGCACTGCGCGACGACACGCAGGACCCCTCACCCTGCCCTCTCCCCGGAGGGGAAGGAGAACCGAGGAGCGGCGAGAGATTCCCAGGCGGCGTCACGACTCGAGGAAGCTGCGGAGTTTCTTGGAGCGGGAGGGGTGGCGGAGCTTGCGCAGCGCCTTGGCCTCGATCTGGCGAATGCGCTCTCGGGTGACCGCGAAGTCCTGGCCGACTTCCTCCAGCGTGTGCTCGCAGCCGTCGGACAGGCCGAACCGGAGGCGCAAGACCTTCTCTTCCCGCGGCGTCAGCGAGTTGAGGACCTTGTTGGTCTGCTCGCGGAGCGAGAGCCCGATCATGCTCTCCACGGGCGAGCCGACCTGCTTGTCCTCGATGAAATCGCCGAGGTGACTGTCCTCTTCCTCGCCGATCGGGGTCTCGAGGGAGATCGGCTCCTGGGCGATCTTCAGGACCTTGCGGACCTTGTCGACCGGCACCTCCATCTTGACGGCGATCTCCTCGGGGGTGGGCTCGCGCCCGAGCTCCTGGACGAGCTGGCGGGAGGTCCGGATCAGCTTGTTGATCGTCTCGATCATGTGCACCGGAATGCGGATCGTGCGCGCCTGATCCGCGATGGCGCGCGTGATCGCCTGACGGATCCACCAGGTGGCGTAGGTCGAGAACTTGTAGCCGCGCCGGTACTCGAACTTGTCGACGGCCTTCATCAGGCCGATGTTGCCCTCCTGGATCAGGTCCAGGAACTGCAGTCCGCGGTTCGTGTACTTCTTCGCGATCGAGATGACCAGGCGGAGGTTGGCCTCCACCATCTCCTTCTTCGCGCGCGCGGCCTTGGCCTCGCCGGCCTTGATGACCTGCACGATCTGCTTGAGCTCGTCGGCCCGCGCCTGGGCGGCTTCCTCGGCTCGCCTGATCTTCTGCTGCGCCACCCAGACCAGCCGATCCTTGATGGAGGGATACCGCGCCGCCGCCTTCTGGTAGAGGTCGCGATCGCCGTCGTCGCGGTCGTCCTCGGCGAGTGAGGCGAGGAAGGCGTCGACCGCCGTGGGCGCCGGCCGGCCGCCGTCGGACCAGAGCGCGATCTCACGCTCGGCGCGCTCGATCTTCTCGACCAGCTTCTTGAGGTCCTGGCTCCAGGCGTCCAGCAACGAGGGCTGCAGGGTGAGACCGCGCAGGATCGACAGCACGCGCGCCTGCTTGGCGTGGCCCTGGACCTCGAACTTCCTCCACGGCGGCTCGCCCTTGCGCTTCTTGCGGCCGCCGCTCTTCACCTTGATCCGGCGCGCCTTGTGCAGGAACTTCTCGCGCTCGCGCAGCAGCCGGTCGACCTGCCCGAGCTCGCGGATGACCGAGCGGCGGAGCTCCTCTTCCTTCTCCTCGGTCGACTCCTCCTCGGGGTAGTCGACGACCTCCTTGATCGGGATCAGGCTACGGCGGAGCTCGTCGCGCAGCACGCGGATCTTGTCGATGGCGAGCGCCGTCGAGAGCGTGGCGCCGGTCGCCTCGTCCTTGCCTTCCTCGATGCGCTTGGCCAGCGTGATCTCGCCTTCGCGCGTGAGCAGCGACACCTTGCCCATCTCGCGCAGGTACAGCCGGACCGGATCCTCGGTGCGGCCTACCGGGCCGGGCGTCAGGTCGATGCGCCGGTCGCTCGGCTCGTCGTCGTCGGGTTCGGGGGCGGGCTCGATCTCCGAAGGGAGGCGGACTCCCTTGGCCGAGTCCACCAGCTCGATGTCCATCGAGCCGAACATGAGCATGATGTCGTCGAGCTGGTCCAGCGAGACCACGTCGGAGGGCAGGGCGTCATTCACCTCGTCGTAAGTGAGGAAGCCCTTCTGCTTGCCTTTGGCGATCAGCTTGTCCAGCTCTTCGATCCGCGGTTCTTCCGCCATGCGTATTCCGTCTCCTGATGGAGGTTTCGGGGTCGTCATTGCGCCGCGTTCGCACGCGGCGCCGGCCGGGTAAGGGACAGCTCCCTGACCGCCTCCGCCTCGCGCTGCAAGCTTCTGAGCTCGGTCTCGAGCGCCGCCACCGCGGGGTCCCCGGCCGCCTGGGCCCGTGCGATCGCCTCGCTCACCTGCCGTACCCGCTGCTTGCGATGCCGGATATCGTACCGCTTCTTCAGCTCGAGGATGTGACTCTGTGTGTCGGCCCACCGGCGCTCCTCGACCAGCAGCGCGGCCAGCAGGTTGCGCTCCGCGTCGCCCGGCAGGTCCGCCAGCAGCGCCTCGGCCGCGGCACCGGGCGCCCGGCGCAAGGCGGCCAAGACCGCCCGGAGCCCGGCATGCGCGAGGTCGTCATCCTCGATCACCGGGAGTAGCTCGCTCCGCGCCTCGTCCACCTGGACGAGGAACGCCACCAGATCGCGCTCCGCCAGTGTCGGCGCCGCACCGGCCGCCGGCGTGCTGCTGCCGGTGCGGTCGTGCTCGGGGGCCGGACGCCGGCCCCGCGCGCGGGCGCCCTGGAGGCGCTGGGCCTCGATCCAGAGCTGTGTCGCGTCCACGCCGAGCCGCCGGCCGGCCTCGCGCGCCAGCGAGGTGGCTTCCTCCGCGGAGGATACCCTGGACAGGAGGAGCGCGACCCTCGCATGCGCGTTGGCCCGCCCGCGCGCGGTGGCGAGGTCCTCCTCCGCGAGCGCCCGGTCCAGCACGAAAGCGAGGAGCGGGCGCGCGTCCGCGAGTCGCGCCTCGAGCGCGGCCGCGCCCTCGGTCCGCAACAGACTGTCGGGATCGTGACCCGGCGGCAGCATGGCCACCTGCATGACGAAGTGGCCCGGGCGCTCGAAGGCGCCGGTCCGGGCCACGGACCAGCCGAGATCCCGGATGTCCATCGCGCCGCCCATCATCTCCTCGAGCCGCGTCGAGGCCTTCTGGCCGGCGGCGTCGGCGTCGAACAGCGCGATCACCTCGTCGGCATAGCGCCGCAGCAATCCGAGCTGGGCCGCCGTGAACGCGGTGCCGAGCGCGGCCACCGTCTCCGGGTAGCCGTGCTGATGCGCCATCAGGCAGTCGAGGTAGCCCTCGACGATGATCGCGCGGTGCTTGTCGCGAATGGCCGCCTTGGCCAGGTCGAGCGCGTAGAGCGTCTGCCCCTTCACGTAGATGGGCGTTTCCGGCGAGTTCAGGTACTTCGGCTCCTCGCCGGCGAGCGCGCGCCCGCCGAAGGCGATCACGCGTCCCTGCGCGTCGCGAATGGGAAAGAGCAGCCGCCCGCGGAAGCGGTCGTAGAACCCGGTGCCGGTCTGCCGTGGCGACACGAGCCCGGACTGCACGAGGAGCTCGTCGGCGACGCCCTGGGTGGCCATGAAGCTCAACAGCGCGTTCCAGCCCTCGGGCGCAAAGCCGAGCCCGAAGCGCCTGGCCACCTCGAGGTCGACCGCGCGGCGCTCCAGATACTCGCGGGCCTTGGCGCCGTCGGGCTCCCAGAGCTGGCGGCTGTAGAAGTCCGCCGCCATCGTCATCACGCGGCGGATCGTCTCGAAGCGGCTGTCGCCCTCCGCGCTCGGCTGCCGCGGTGTCGGGAGCTCCACGCCGACGCGCTCGGCGAGCGCGCGCACCGCTTCGGGAAAGCTCATGCGATCCTGACGCATGAGGAAGCTGAAGGCGTCTCCGCCCACGCCGCAGCCGAAGCAGTGGAAGATGCCACGCTTCGGATTCACGGTGAACGACGGCGTCTTCTCCGTGTGGAACGGGCAGAGCCCCTTCCAGCTCTCCCCCCCGCGCTTGAGATTCACGAACTGCCCGATCACCTCCACGAGATCCAGCCGGGAGCGGATCTCCTCGAGCAGCTCGGGCCCGAATCCACCGGGCATCAGTCGGTCGCTCTCATGCGCGCGTCGGGACTCGTCAGCCCTGTCCCAGCACGGCGACGGTGGCGCCGCCGCCGCCTTCCTGCGGCGAGCCGGGACGCTGCTCGGTGACGAGCGGATGACCGCTCAGCACCTCTTCCACCATTCGCCGCAAGGCGCCGGTGCCCTTGCCATGGATGATGCGGACGCAAGACAGGCCGGCCAGGAAGGCATCGTCGAGGTACTTCTCCAGGAGGTCTCTAGCTTCGTCAGTTGTGCGTCCGATCAGGTGAAGCTCCTTTGCCAGTGTACTCTTGTCCGGAACAATGATCTCCCTCCGGATCTGCGGAGTCCCCCTCACCGGAGCTTCTCCCTTTGTCGGCGCCGGTTTGCCGAGCACGCGCAACGCCTGCAGCGGCACCTTGACCGTGATGGCGCCCGCTCGGACCGCCGCGGTGTTGCCCTCGACACTCAGCGTCTCACCGCGCAGTCCGAGATGCGTCACCTCGACGTGGTCACCGGCGCGCGGCACGGCGGACGTGTCTTCGACATCAGCCGTATCGCCCGCGCTCGCGGCGGCGCGCGTCACCTCGCGTAACCGCTTCTGACTCTGCTCCAGCTCGCCGCGCGTCTTGTCACTCTGCCGGAGCCGCTCCCACTCTTCGTTGACCGCGCGCCGCACGTCCGCGATCAACCGCTGCGCCTCGCCCTTGGCGCGCGCAATCGTCTCCTGCGCGGCCGTCTGCGCGGCGGCCAGCTCGGATTGGGCGCGGCTCAACAGCCCGGCGGATTCCGATTCGCGTCGCTCCACGTGCGCGGCGCGCTCGGCGTCGCGTCGGTCCCGACCCTCCAGTCGCGCCAGCAACTCCTGCAGCTGCCGTTGCTGCGTCGAGCGGTACCCGTGCGCGCGCTCGATCAGCTCCGGCGGCAGCCCGAGGCGCGCTCCGATGGCCAGCGCGTAGCTCTGGCCGGGACGATCATAGACGAGCCGGAACGTCGGCGCGAGCTGTTCCTGATCGAACTCGACCGACGCGTTGCGCGCCCTCGGGTGACTCGACGCGAAGCCCTTCAACGGCTCGAGATGGGTCGAGGCGAGGCAGACGGCGCCGCGCCGGGCGACCTCCTCCAGCACCGCCTGCGCGAGTGCCGCGCCTTCGTCCGGATCCGTGCCGGCGCCGAGCTCGTCGAGCAGCACGAGGGAGCGCTCGTCGACACGATCCAGCACCTGGCGGAGCTGCTTCACGAACGCCGAGAAGGTCGAGAGGTTTTCGGCCACGCTCTGATCGTCGCCGATGATCGCGAAGATCTGCGAGAACAGCGGCAGCCGGGCACCGTCGTGCACGGGCAGGTGGCAGCCGGCCTGCGCCATCAGCGCCAGCAGTCCCAGCGTCTTCAGCGCCACCGTCTTGCCGCCGGCATTGGGGCCGGTGATGATCAGGAGCGGTTTGCTCGAGTCGAGCTCCAGATCGGCGGGGATCACGACGCGCCCGGGTTCCTGCCAGCTCTGGGCCATGAGCAGCGGGTTCCGCGCGCCGCGCAGGAGGACCAGGCGTTCCTCTTCGACGAGCGGCTCCGTGGCGTGCATGCGCTCGGCCAGCGCCGCGCGGGCGAAGGTGAGATCGAGCGCGCCCATGCGCTCGACGAGGAGCTCGAGGGCAGGAAGAGCCACGCGCACCTGGTCGGTGAGGAAGGCCAGCACGCGCAGGATCTCGCTCTCCTCCTCGCGCGTGGCCTCCACGAGCTCGTTGTTGGCTTCCACCACGGCCTCGGGCTCGACGAACAGCGTCGCCCCGCTCTGCGACCGGTCGTGCACGATGCCACGCAGTCGTCCTTTGGCCTCGGCGCGCACCGGCAGCACGTAGCGGCCGTGGCGGACCGTGACGTACCGCTCCTGGAAGGTGCTGTCCGCTCCGGGCGCCTGGAACTGGCGCTCCAGCTGCTTCACGATCTCCCGGCGCATGTCGCGGACACGCTGCCGCACGCGCCGGAGCGCCGGGCTGGCGTCATCCTTCACGCTGCCGTCGAGCTCGAGCGAGCGCCTCAGCAGCTCGAGCAGTGGCGTTTCCAGCGGCAGGTCGCCGAAGGCCGCGCCCAGATCCGGGGCGGCCTCCCTGATCCCGCGCCCGTAGCCGCGCAGACGGGCCGCGCCCTCGAGCACGGGCATGAGCGCGCCGAGCTCGGCGGCTTCCGCGACGGCGCCGGGCACGTGCACGGCCTCGAGCATCGGACGCACATCGGGGATCGTTTCCCAGGGAGGGACACCGGAGAGGCCGAGCGCCGTCCGCGCCTGCCGCGTCGCGCCCAGCGCTTCACGCACGGTGGACAGGTCCGCCGATGGCATGAGCTCCACGGCCAGCTCCCGTCCCATCGGTGTGCGGGTCTCGCGCGCGACGAGGTCCCGGACCGCGGTCCACTCCAGGCCCCCATCCCTGGCCACCAGCCGTATCGTCGCCATCGCGGCTCGTCTGAGTACGCTTGTTCGGGAGTGTCAGCGGGGAGTGCTGGCCAGCTTCAACGCCTGCTCGGCGGCTTCCTCACACGCGGTTTCGACGACCGACAGCTCTTCCGTATCGAACGCGGACAGCACGTGATCGGAGACCTCGTGGCGCCGGTCCCGTTCACCGGGCGGCACCGGTCGGCCGATGCCGACCTTGACGCGCCGGAGCTCGTCGGTGCCGAGCGCCTCTATCAAGGAGCGTACGCCGTTGTGTCCTCCGGCGCTGCCCTTCATCCGGACGCGCACCTTGCCGAGCGGGAGGTCGATGTCGTCGAAGACGATGATGAGATCGGACGGGCCGAGGTGGAGCTTGCGGCTCAGACGCGCCACCGTCGGCCCGGAGACGTTCATGTAGCAGGTCGGCTTGATGAGGAGCAGCGGCTCGCCCTGCCAGCGCCCGCGCGCCATCGCGTGCCGGCCTTCCCGCGCAAAGCGCGCGTGAAGGCGCTTGGCCAGGATGTCCAGCACGCGATGACCCACATTGTGGCGCGTTTCCCGGTACTCCGAGCCCGGATTGCCGAGCCCGACGATCGCCTGCGCCACTTACTTCTTCTTCTCTCCGCCTTTCTCTTTCTCCTTTGCCTCGCCCTCGGCGGCTTCCTCCTTGGGCTTGCGCTCGGTGAGCACTTCGGGCTCGGCCGCCACCACCTCGGTCGGCGCGGCCGCCGGTGCGGCCACCTCCTCGGCGGCGGGCGGAGCCACGGTGGCCACGGCCTGATTGGGATCGTTCAGGACGCGGACGCCTTCGGGGACCTTCAGATCCCCGACCGTCAGCACGCTGCCGATCCTGAGGTTGGTGACGTCCGCCTCGAGAAACTGCGGGATGTTGCCGGGCAGGCACGAGACCTGGACCTCGCGGAGGATCATCTCCAGGATGCCGAACGTTTCCTTCACGCCGACGGCCTCGCCCACGTGATGGACGGCGACCGAGACCTGGATCGCCCGGTCCATGGCGACCTCCTGCAGATCCACGTGGAGCAGGTCCTCGGAAACGGGATGGAACTGCATGTCGCGGATGATGGCCATCTTCGACTCACCCGTGTCCGCGAACGAGAGCTTGAGCAGCGGCGTGCTGCCCTCGTGCCCGTGGATGATGCGGAAGATGTCCTTCGGCACCACCGTCACCTTCACCGGATCGCCGCCGCCGTACAGGATCGCCGGCACCTCGCCGACGCGCCGCAGGCGCTTGGCGATACCCTTGCCGACACCGTCACGCTTTCGAATCGTCAACTCGCTCATGTCCATTGTCGCGTCGCTCCTTCATCTACGCCGTCTCGACGCCTCCGCGCCCGACGGTCGATGGTCGATGGGGTCAGGCTTTTACTTCTTAACAGTTTGCCCCGGCCTCGACTCTGAATTGTCAAGAAGTCAAAGCCAGACCCCGGTCTAGATGAACAGGGTGGAGACGGATTCTTCGCTGTGGATGCGCTTGATCGCTTCGGCCAGGAGCGGGGCGACCGTCAGCACGTGAATCTTCGGGATCCGCTTCTCCCGGCCGACCGGGATCGAGTTGGTGATCACGAGCTCCTCGAGGTCCGACTTGGCGATGCGCTGGATCGCGGGGCCCGACAGCACCGGATGGACGCCGCAGGCCAGGATGCGACGCGCGCCTTCCCGCTTGACGGCCTCGACCGCCTGGATCAGCGTCCCCGCGGTGTCGATCATGTCGTCGATCACGACGACGTCTTTGTTCTTGACTTCACCGATCAGGTACATGAACACCGCCACGTTCGGACTTTCACGGCGCTTGTCGATGATGGCCAGCCCGGCCTTGAGCCGCTTGGCGATGGCCCGCGCGCGCTCGACACCGCCCGCGTCGGGGGAGACCAGGACCGGGTCTTCCAGCTCCTTCTTGACCAGATAGTCGATGAGCACCGGGGCGGCGAAGAGGTGATCGACCGGGATGTTGAAGAAGCCCTGGATCTGTCCCGCGTGGAGGTCCACCGCCAGCACCCGGTGCGTGCCGGCCGCCGTGATGAGATCGGCCACGAGCTTGGCCGAGATCGGCACGCGAGGCTGCACTTTGCGATCCTGGCGCCCGTAGCCGTAGTACGGGAGCACGGCCGTGATCCGCCGGGCCGAGGCGCGCTTGAACGCGTCGATCATCACCAGCAGCTCCATCAGCGTGTCGTTCACCGGCGGGCAGGTCGGCTGGATGATGAAAACGTCCTCGCCGCGGACGTTCTCGTTGATCTGCACGTAGACTTCGCCGTCGGAGAACCGGGACACGTCCGCATCGCCGAGCGGCGTGCACAGATGCTGAGCGATCTCCTCGGCGAGCGGCCGGTTCGCGTTGCCGCTGAAGAGCTTCAGCTCGTACGGCATAGTCTCCTCGTCATCCTCGAGGTGCCCCTACAGTGGCTGGGGCGGGAGGGATCGAACCTCCGTTGCGGGGTCCAAAGCCCCGAGTCCTACCGCTAGACGACGCCCCAGAGTTACCCCCTCACCCCGCCCTCTCCCCGGAGGGGAGAGGGAGCGAGGCTGACAGCTCTACCAATGCCCTCACCCCGCCCTCTCCCCCGGAGGGGAGAGGAAGCGAGGCTGACAGCTCTACCAATGCCCTCACCCCGCCCTCTCCCCGGAGGGGAGAGGGAGCGAGGCTGACAGCTCTACCAATGCCCTCACCCCGCCCTCTCCCCCGGAGGGGAGAGGGAGCGAGGCTGACAGCTCTACCAATGCCCTCACCCCGCCCTCTCCCCGGAGGGGAGAGGGAGCGAGGCTGACAGCTCTACCAATGCCCTCACCCCGCCCTCTCCCCGGAGGAGAGAGGGAGCGAGGCTGACAGCTCTACCAATGCCTCTCACTCGACGATGATCGGGGGACCGGACCGGGTCCGGACCGCCCAGCAGCTCCAGGCCGCGCGGTTTACGCGGCGGCGGATCTGTCGCGCGTGCTCCAGCGAGCGCGCCATCCCGAATACGGTGGGGCCGCTGCCCGACATCACCGCGCCGAGCGCTCCTGCCGCCAGCAGCGCCGCCTTCATGCGCGTGAGCGCGGGCAGCATCGGCTCGACCACCGGCTCCAGGTTGTTCGTCAAGGCCGCCGCGACACGCGTCGGGCTCCGCGTCCGGAGCGCCGCGATCATGTTCTGACTCGCCACGGCCTCCGCGCGCCATGCTGGAGGCACTCGCTCGTACACCTCGCGGGTCGAGAGCGGCACCCGCGGATTCACCAGCACCAGCGCGTACCCGCCGCCGCCCTCGAGCGGGGTCAGCCGCTCCCCGCGTCCCGTCGCGAGCGCAGTCCCGTGGCCGAGGAAGAATGGCACGTCCATGCCGAGACGCGCCCCCAGTTCCATCAGGCGCGCCCGTGCCCACCGGAGGTTCCACAACCGGTTCAGCGCCCACAGAGTTGCCCCGGCATCGCTCGAGCCGCCTCCCAGCCCGGCCGCGATCGGGATGCGCTTGCGCACATGGATCCTCGCCCCGAGCGCGGTTCCGGCGGCCTCGCGCAGCAACCCCGCCGCGCGCACGATCAGATTCCGCTCGTCCGTGGGCAGATCAGGATCGTCCCCGCTGAGTGAGATCGTCGAAGCCGTCTCCACCGTCAACCGGTCGAAGAGATCCACCGCCTGCATCACGGTGACGATCTCATGATACCCGTCCGGTCGCTTGCCGAGCACCTCCAGCGTCAGGTTGACCTTGGCCGAGGCGCGGAGCACGAGACGGCGGGGACTCGGCCGCTTCGACAAGGCGAAAGAGCCTACCACGCACCGCGGCGAAGTGTCAACGGAAGTCTTGAATTCTAACGTGTTCCGGGACGGTCACCTTCACCAGGTTGGGATCGAAGCCGGTGTTCAGCTTGGGGGTCTGGTAGCGCAGTACCGCCTCGAGCTGCCCGTCCAGGGTGGCGAGCGTGACGGTCGCGGGGACCCCCTCGGCGCTGAGCGAGAAGCTCGCCCGCCCGGCCGTCGAGCCCTCGCGCCACTCGACCTGGCGGGCATGACCGCTGGCCGGGTCGTACCAGATGCGCTGCTCGCCGCGCGGCCCGGTGAACCGGATCGAGGGGCCCAGCTCATCCGCGGGCATGAGCTCGGCGGTCAGCGGGTCGGGCAGGGGTCGCACGCGACCAGCCAGCACGGCCACCATATCCTCGCTGCCGAGGGCGAGCCCGAGGAAACGCCGGGTCGACTCCGGGGAGGCGGGCAGGATGTACGCCCGCTCGTCGAGGACCTCCCACAGCGTGAGGGAGCGCCCGTCGCCCGCGACAATGATCACGGGCGTGCCGAACGGCGAGAGCGCCTCGAACCGGAGCGAGGCGGGGGCCCGCAGCAGCAACACGCCGCCGAGACGCTGGGTCGTGCGCCCCCGGCGCATCCGGATCTCCGCCTGCGTCCGCAGATCGCTGAACTCCCGCCGGCGCCGCTCGAGCAGCGAGCGCGCTACCTCGGCCTCGGGTGAGATCGGCTGGCGGCTGGGCGCGACCGGGGCGGAGGCACACCCGCCCAGCGCCAGCGCCACGCCGAGCGCGATGAGGAGCAGCCCGCGGGGCGCGAGCCTACTTCTGCTCGGCCTTCGGCGCGGCACCCTTGGCTCGGAGCTGATGCTCCTGGGTGTCCTTGATCTTCTTTCGCACGGCCTCGGCGGTCGTGGCCTGCGCGTCCACTTGCAGCGAACGCTCCCAGGCCGCGATCGCTTCCGGCAGGAGCCCGTTCTTGAAGTAGGCGTCGCCGAGGTGATCGAACAGCACCGGATCGTCCCTGGCCAGGCTCACCGCGCGTTGCAGCTCGCGCAGGGCCTCGGGATACTTCCCTTGCTGGTAGTAGGCCCAGCCCAGGCTGTCGATGAAGTAGCCGTTCTCCGGCTCGAGCTCGATCGCCTTCTTGATCAGGTCGACGGCCTCGGTGAGATTGACGCCCTTCTCCGCGTACATGTACCCGATGTAGTTGTAGGACTCGGCGTGCTTCGGATCGATGACCAGCACCTTGCGGAAGGAGCGGATCGCCTCGTCGAATCGCTGCTGCTTCTCGTACACCACGCCGAGCTGGAACTGCAGATCCTTGCTCTGCTCGTCGATGGTGAGCCCTTCCTGCAGCACGGCGATGGCGCGATCGTACTGGCTCGCGCGCTGGAGCGCCGAGCCGAGATAGAGGAACAGCTCCGCGCGCTTCGGCTCCAGGTTGATCGCCTCCTGCAGGACGGTGACCGCCGCCTCGAAGCGCTTGGCTCGGCCGTGCAGGAAGCCGAGCTGCACGCGCGCATCGACCGAGCGGGGGTCGGCGCGCAGGATCTTCTCGAGCTCGCTCCGGGCCTCGTCGTCCTTGCCGGCGTCCACGAGCGCCGTCGCCAGGAAGTAGCGGGTGCGCAGATTGTTCGGCTCGAGGGCGGCCGCCTGCCGGAAGGCGGACACCGCCCGCTCCCACTGCTTCTGCTCGTAGTGGATCGCGCCGAGCTTCATCCAGACCCGCGGATCGCGCGGCAGAGAGTCGGCGAGGGCCTCGATCTCTCCCTGTGCTTCCTTCAAGCGCCCGAGCCGCACGAGCAGATCGCCGAGGCGCTCGATGAACCCGACGTTGTCGGAGTTCGTCTTGATCGCCTCCTTGTAGATCCTGACGGCCTCGTCGGGCTGGTTGCGCGACTCGTACACGTACCCGAGCGCCGACCAGGACGGATCGTGATCGGGATCGAGCTCGGTCGCGCGCTTCAGCGCCGCAATCGCCTCGTCCCACTTCTCCGTCTCGATCGCGATGCGGCCGAGCAGGTATTGCGCCTGCGCGTTGTTGGGCTGGGCGCCGACCAGCCGCTCCAGCACGGCGCGCGCGCGGTCGTACTGCTTCTGCTCGAAATTCTGCTGGGCCAGGGCCAGGTAGGCCTCCTGGCCCTTGGGCCCGAGCGTGATGGCCTTCTCCAGCTCCACCTCCGCGTCGGCGAAGCGCTTCTGCCGGCGCAGCAGGTCGGCAAACGTGAGCCGGGCCTGCACGTTGTCGGGCTCGAGCGCGATGGCCTTCTCCGCGGCGTCGAGCGCGCCCGCCGTGTCGTTCATCCGGCCGAGCCACTGGGCGAGCTGGATCCGCAGCAGCGCGGTCTTCTGGTCGTACTTGATGGCTTCACGGAGCTCGTTGGCCGCTTCCGGGAAGCGGCCTTCGCGCGCCTCCAGCTGGGCGACGACCCAGTGCTGGTAGGCCACCGCGGACCGATCCCAGGAGTGCGAGCGCTTGATCCGAGGGGCGGGCTCGGTCCCGGCCGTTCTGTCCTTCGGCGGCGCGGCCGGTGGCGCGGTCGATGGCGCCACCGAGGCGCACCCGACCAGCAGGAGCGTGCATCCGAGCACGATGCTCCGCACCACCGCACGAGCCCACATCGCGTGAAGCCTTGTCATTCTCATGAGTCCTCTCTCAGTGCGACCGGATGAGCCCGGCCGCCGTCTGTGACGCGCTGCCGGCGGGCGAGAAGGTCCTTGGCGAGAAGCCGACGCAAGGAGGCATTGAGCGCCGGATCCGTGAGCGGCGCCGCGGTCACCGCCACCGCGCGCATCTCCTCGCCATCCAGCGTCGCGGTCGGCTCCGGCCGGGTGCGCCGCCCGGTGTCGGCGGGCGGCGTGAGCGTGCCGAGCGCGAACCGCAATGCCGTGATCGACGCGCCGTGACGCGCGCGCACCGCCTGCAGCAGCTCCCTCGAGCGCAGCGTCAGCTCGTGCAGCCATGGTGAGTTGTCGATGATGATGGTGAGGGTCCCGGCCTTCAACTCTCCCGGCTGGGACCGACGCGCGAGATCCGGGCCGACGGTGCGCGCCCACTCCTGGCGGATCGCCAGCTCGCGCATGCGCAGGCCGAGCTCGGGTACCGCGAGGGTCAACACGTCCCGGACGGCGACCGGAGGTGACGAAGGCCGCGCGTTCATGGGTCACTATCATACGTTAGGAGTCCAGATCTGACCAGAATCCTGGCGGTCAAATTGACTCCATTCCGGGGGGCATTTATAGTGTCGTCTACCATGGCTCGACACAAGCGCGGCGATACTGTCTCCCTCGTCGTGGACGATCTCGCGTTCGGCGGCGAGGGCGTCGGCCGGGCGGATGGCTACGTCATCTTCGTACCCGGTGGCGTGCCCGGCGACCGTGTCCGGGTACGGCTGGTGCAGGCCCGCTCCCGGTTCGGCCGCGGCGTCATCGAGGCCATCGAGGAGGCGTCTCCGCACCGCGTCGAGGCGCCGTGCCCATACTTCGGCCGTTGCGGCGGCTGTCGCCTGCAGCACGTCGCCTATCCCGCCCAGCTGGCGTTCAAGGCCAAGCAGGTCCGCGACGTCTTCGAGCGCATCGGAGGGCTGGCCGCGTTCGAGCTGCGCCCGATCCTCGGCGCGCCCGAGATCTACGGCTACCGGAACAAGATGGAGTTTACCGTGGCGCGCGAGAACGTCCCCTCACCCCGGCCCTCGCCCCAGAGGGGAGAGGGCGGGATTGACCCCCTCGCCCCCGGAGGGGGAGAGGGCCGGGTGAGGGGGGCCATCATCGGCTTGCACGAGGCGGAGCGATACGACTCGGTGCTGGACGTCGAGCGCTGCCTGCTGCAGTCCGAGCAGATGAACACGCTGCTCGCGGAGGCGCGCGGCTTCGTCGTCGAGCGCGGGCTCGTGCCGTACGACCAGGACAGCGGCGAAGGGCTCCTTCGCTTCCTCATGCTGCGCGCGGGCCGGCGGACCGGCGAGACGATGGCGAACGTGGTGACCGCCGCGCCCGCGGTGTCCGAGCTGGCGCCGCTGGCGGACCGGCTGCGCGCGCGGGTGCCCGGGACCACCAGCGTCGTGATGAACGTCAATCCGAAGAAGGCCAGCGTGGCCGTCGGCGTCGAGGAGCATCTGCTCGGCGGGCGCGACCACATCCGCGAGAGCATCGGCGGACTCACCTTCCAGATCTCGGCCAACTCGTTTTTCCAGACCAACACCGTGCAGGCCGAGCACCTCTTCCACGTGGTGCTGGACGCGGCGGCGCTCCGGGGCACCGAGACCGTGATCGATCTGTTCTCGGGCACGGGGGCCATCAGTCTCCTGCTCGCGCGGCGCTCCCGGTGGGTCTACGGCATCGAGCTCGCGCCGGCCGCGGTGGACGACGCGGCGGTGAACGCCAAGGTCAACGCGATCGACAACTGCACCTTCCTGGTCGGCGAGGTCCGCCATGTCCTGCCCTCGCTCATCGCGAAGGGGGTGACGGCGGAGGTCGTGGTGGCCGACCCCCCGCGGGCCGGCTTTCATCCCAAGGCCCTGCACGCGCTGGTGACGCTCGGGCCCGCGCGCCTCGTGTACGTCTCGTGCAACCCGGCCACGCTGGCGCGTGACGTGGGCGAGCTCGGGCGCGGCGGCTACCGCCTGCAGTGGGTGCAGCCCGTGGACATGTTCCCCCACACTCAGCACATCGAGGTGGTCGCGCGCCTCGACCGCGTGGCGGGATGAGCCTCACGGCCGGTTGCACCCGATTGACCGGGACTGGCGCAGCGCAGTGAACGAACCGCGCGTGGTGTTGCGGCGGGGTGCGGGCGGGCGACAGCCCGGGGGCCCGCACGGGATTGACCGGGACTGGCGCAGCGCAGTGAACGAACCGCGCGTGGTGTTGCGGCGGGGTGCGGGCGGGCGACAGCCCGGGGGCCCGCACCCAGATGAATGAAGTCGTATCTGCTACGGCGGGGGTGGCAGTCGATCCTGGTGCTGTTCGGGGTCTCGGTCGTGGTCTTCCTGATCCTGCACCTGACCGGCGATCCCGCGCTGCTGCTGCTCCCGCCCGACGCCTCGGCCGAGGACATCACGCGCTTCCGCGAGGCGATGGGGTTCAACGATCCGGTCTGGATCCAGTACCTGCGTTTTCTGAAGGGAGCGGTCCGCGGTAACTTCGGCGACTCGCTGCGCCACGGTGAGCCGGCCATGGCCCTCGTGCTCGAGCGATTGCCCGCGACGTTCGAGCTCGCGGGGGCGGGGTTGCTGATCGCGCTCTGCCTGGCGATCCCGGCCGGCATCGTCTCCGCGGTCCGGCGGAACACCGTCGTGGACTACGTGTCCACCGTCGTGGCGCTGCTCGGCCAGGCGATGCCGACGTTCTGGCTCGGCATCATGCTGATCCTGATCTTCTCGGTGCGGCTCAACTGGCTGCCGTCCTCCGGGCGCGGCGACGTCGAGCACCTGCTCCTGCCCGCGATCACGCTGGGGCTGTTCACGACGGCGCGTATCACGCGGCTCACGCGTTCCGGCATGCTGGAGGTGCTGGGGCAGGATTACATCCGCACCGCCCGCGCCAAGGGTGTGAGCGAGCCGCCGGTCGTCTGGAAGCACGCGCTGAAGAATGCGTCCATCCCGATCGTCACGATCGTCGGGATCGAGCTCGGCACGCTGCTCGGCGGCTCCGTCATCACCGAGACGATCTTCGCCTGGCCGGGGGTGGGCCGCCTGTCGGTGCAGGCGATCTTCAACCGTGACTACCCGGTGGTGCAGGCGGCCGTGTTCCTCCTGGCCAGCACGTTCGTGATCGTCAACTTCCTGGTCGACATCGTGTACACGTACCTCGACCCCCGGATCAGGTTCAGATGACACCGCCGCCCCCGCCTCCGTCCGTGGCGACCGAGTCGGTGGCGCTCGCGCCGCCGCGGCCGTGGGCCGAGCGCGAGTGGGTGACGCTGCTCTCGCGGCTGGTCCGCCGCCGGACGGCGCTGTTCGGCCTGATCGTCGTCGCCATCGTCGCGCTGACCGCGCTGCTGGCGCCGGTCGTCTCGCCGTTCGATCCGCTCGAGCAGGACATCAGCCAGCGTCTGCGCGAGCCGGGCTGGCAGGACGCGCAGGGCCGCGTCCACCCGCTCGGCACCGATCACCTCGGGCGCGACATCCTGGCGCGGATCATCTACGGGTCGAGGATCGCGCTCCTGGTCGGGCTCTCGGCCGTCATGATCTCCGGCGTGCTCGGCATGACCATCGGGCTCATCTCGGGCTACTTCGGCGGCCGCGCGGACGATTTCTTCATGCGGCTGGCGGACGTGCAGCTGGCCTTTCCGTTCATCCTGCTGGCCATCGCCGTGATCGGCGTGCTCGGACCCAGCCTGAGAAACATCATCATCGTGATCGGCGTGTCCTCGTGGGTGGTCTACGCGCGCGTCGTCCGCGCCGAGGTGTTGTCCATCCGCGAGCGCGAGTTCGTCCAGGCGGCGATCGCGCTCGGCAGCCGCGACTGGCGCGTGCTCGCCCGGCACGTGCTCCCCAACGCCTTCACGCCGTGGCTCGTGGTGGCCACGCTGGACATGGCGCGCGTCATCATCATCGAATCCGCGCTCTCCTTCCTCGGTCTGGGCGTGCAGCCGCCCACGCCGACGTGGGGCGGCATGCTGGCGGATGGCCGCGTGTATCTCTCGACGGCGTGGTGGCTCGCGACGTTCCCGGGGCTCGCCATCCTCATCACGGTGCTCGGCATCAATCTGTTCGGCGATGGCCTGCGGGACACGCTGGACCCGCGCCTGAAAGTCTGACCCGCCGCGCTGATGCCGACGCTGGTCCTCGCGGGCGGCGTCCTGATCGACGGGACCGGGGCCGAGCCCGTGCGCGGCCGCGCCGTGGTCCTCGAGGACGGCATCATCTCACGCGTCGTGTCCGACGCCGATCTGCCGCGCGGCGCCCGCGTGGACTTGGGCGGCCGGACGCTCCTCCCCGGGCTGATCAACAGCCACGTGCATCTGTGCTTCGGAGCCGAGGCGGATCCCCTGCGCGCCATGCGCGAGGACGCGCCGGCCCTGACCGCGATCAAGGCCGCGCTGCGCGCCCGGCGCACGCTGGAGGCGGGCGTGACGACGATCCGCGACCTGGGCGGGCGCGACTACTGCGAGCTGTCGGTCCGTCGCGCAATCGGTGCCGGGCTCTTGCCGGGCCCGCGCATTCTCGCCGCGGGTCGCCCGGTCTGCATGACCGGCGGGCATGGCCATTTCGTCGGGCGCGAGGCCGACGGCCCGGACGACGTGCGGCGCGCCGTGCGCGAGCAGCTCAAGGCCGGCGCGGACGTGATCAAGTTCATCGCCACCGGCGGTGTGCTCACCCCGGGGGTGGAGCCCGGCTCGCCCCAGCTCACGCTCGCCGAGATGCGCGCCGGCGTGGAGGAAGCGCGCCGGGCCGGCCGGCGCACGGCGGCGCACGCGATGGCGACCGTCGGGGTGGCGGAAGCGGTGGAGGCGGGCATCACCACGATCGAGCACGGCGTGTATCTCACGGAGGAGGTCGTCAGACGCATGCGGGCGGAAGGCACGTTCCTGGTGCCGACCCTGAACGCGCCCGCCGCGATCGCCAACGGTGGACTGGCGGCCGGGATCCCCGAGTACATGGTGCGCAAGTCCGAAGCGGTGACGGCCGCGCACGTGACGAGCTTTCAGCTCGCGCTGCGCGCCGGCGTGCCGATCGCGGCTGGCTCGGATGCGGGCACGCCGCTCAATCCGCACGGCTCGCTCGTCCCCGAGCTCGAGCTCATGGTGAAGCACGGCATGCCCGCGCTCGAGGCCCTGCGCGCGGCCACGGCCGTCGCGGCGGAGGCGCTCGGCCTGGGCCCGCGGCTCGGCCGCATCGCGCCCGGCCAGGTCGCCGATCTGATCGTGGTATCGGGAAACCCGGCGGAGCGCATCCAGGCGCTCGCTGACATCTCACAGGTGTTCGTGAACGGCCAGGCGATCTCAATGGAGGCTCACCCATGAACCGATCGATCACGCTCTGTGTCGGACTGCTGCTCGCCACCGTGCTCCAGCTCCCCCCCTCGTCCGGAACGGCTCAGGCCGCGCCCCAAGGCAAGGTGGTGATCGCCCAGGGCGTGGATCCGACCACGCTCGATCCGCAGTGGCACGAGGAGACACCGGCCTACAACGTGCTGCTGAACGTCTACGACACGCTCCTGTTCCGGGACAAGGACCTGAAGATCATTCCCTGGCTGGCCGAGTCGTGGAAGCTCGTGAACCCGACCACGTGGGAGTTCAAGCTGCGGCGCGGCGTCAAGTTCCACAACGGCGAGGAGTTCGATGCCGAGGCGGTCAAGTTCAGCCTCGACCGGCTGCGCGATCCCGAGATGAAGAATCGGCAGGCCGGCAATCTCCGACTGGTGAGCTCCGTCGACGTCGTGGACAAGTACACGGTGCGTGTCGCGACGAGCAAGCCGTTCCCGACCCTGGAGAACCAGCTCGCCCTCCGCGGCCACGCGATGGCGCCCAAGCATTTCAAGGGCAAGGACAAGGTTTTCGCCGACCGGAACCCGGTCGGCACCGGGCCCTACAAGTTCGTCCGCTGGAGCAAGGACGAGCAGATCGTGCTGGAAGCCAACGAGCAGTGGTGGGGCGGGGCGCCGAAGGTGAAGACGCTGGTGTTCCGGCCGATCCCGGAGCACGCCGTCCGGGTGGCGGCGCTCCAGGCGGGCGAGGTCGACATCGCCGTCAACATCCCGCCGCACCTGGTGCCGATCATCGACAAGCACCCCAAGCTCTACGTCACGAAGGCGCCGAGCGTGCGGACCATCTTCATCCCCATCTACACGCACCAGTACGACCCGGCCAACAAGCTCGTCGGCCCGGTGGACGCGCCGACCAAGGACAAGCGCGTGCGCCAGGCCATCCTGGCCGCGGTCGAGCCGAACGAGATCATCAAGACGGTGCTGGAAGGGCAGGCGATCCGGACGGCCACGCCGCTCACCAACAAGCATTTCGGCTTCGACAAGACACTGGCGCCCGTCGCCCAGAGCGTGGATCGCGTGAAGAAGCTCTTGAGCGAGGCAGGCCTTCCCGGTGGGCTCGACCTCACGCTCAACTCGCCGGATGGCCGCTATCTCAAGGACAAGGAAGTCGCCGAGGCCGTGGCCGGCCAGCTCACCAAGGCGGGGATCCGCGCGCGGGCGCGCACGTTCGAGTGGACGACGTACCTGACCCAGATGGTCTACCCGCACAAGGCCAGTCCCATGTACCTGATCGGCTGGGGCAACACCACCTGGGACGCGGATGGCACGCTCGGGCCGATCTGGCGGTCCGGGAACCCGCAGGCGAACTACTTCAACGCGGACTACGACGGGATGATCGACGAGGCGCAGACCGCCGTCGATCCCAAGCGGCGCCTCGAGCTGTACGCCCGCGCCCAGCGGCTCATGCTGGACGACGGCGCGGTGCTGCCGCTGTACCAGCAGATGGATCTCTACGGCGTGAACCGCAACGTCAACTTCCAGGCCCTCTCCTCGGAGCAGATCGTCGGCGCCTGGCTGTCTTTGAAGGATGGCAAGTAGCGACTGAGATTCCGGCCCTCGTGCCCTCTCTCCTCTGGGAGAGGGCAGGGTGAGGGGCGTCCCTCCCGGGCCGCGTTCAGGGCTCGAGCGGCTGGGACTGGCGGACCGGATGACGGCGGCCGCCGAGCAGGAGCGCGGGGCCGCCGTCGGCATCACACAGGAACGGCGTGAGCTGCTGGGAGCGCGACGCGACCGAAGCGCGCGCGGAACGCGCCGCGCCGGACGCGGCAGTACAGATAGCCGCCCTCGCTCTCGAGCGTCTCGGGATCCAGCGGCTCGTGATAGTCCCCGACCAGGTAGAGCTCGAGGGCGCCCGGCGCCGCGTCGCCCTTCTGCCGCAGCCGCTGGATCACGAAGGGCGTGTCGGCGACGTCGAACCAGTTGTGTTCCTGCTGACAGATGACCAGGTACCGGCCGTCCGCCGTGCGCCGCATCGCGCTCAGGAAGAACCGGAGCACCAGCGGATCGACGATCTCGCTCCCGTCGTGAGAGATCCGGCCCTCGCGGTCGACGACGTACCGGTACTCGCGCATCCCGGACCATCGTAGCGTCCCGCGCTCGAGCCGCGCAACCGGGCGGCCGCGCGCCGAGCGACGTCACGCTTCGCGTGAGGCGCGAGCAGCAGCCCGGGACCGCTGGCGGGGTTGAACCATATCCACGAGCGAGCGGCGCCGCAACACACTCGCGGTCTCTGGTCACTTCCAGGGCCGCGCCCGCCGCTCCGCCGGTGCGAAACCCGGAGCGAAGCCATCGGGTCGAATCCGCGACCTTCACCGCGAGCGATCGATCTTGTTGGCGCCGCTCGCCCGTGTGCTAGAGGTCAGGCTCTCAGACGTGACGCAGCCCCACAACCTCATCGCAGTGGAATCGCATGCTCCGCGCGTGGGGGTGCCGACCCCTGTTTGGGGGGAACGCCCTCGAGGCGGGCCTCAGATGAATAATCACGGCGCGGGTCCGCTCCTATTCGAGTCGGGTTGCCGATGTTCCCCGAAGCCAGCACCGTCTCGATTCCGTTCGTCACCTTCGCAATTCGAAGGACGCTCGAGCCACCGGCCTGCCGATAGCAGACGTGGTAGTTCTGAGCACTCTTGTAGCGGACCACCAGTCCGAGACGCGGGTTTCTGTTGTTATCGGCCGATGCGAAGCGCGCCGACACGGTCTGCGTCGTGCCTGAAACGCCGGGCTGCACCGCGGTGTGCATCATCTTCACGGGGTTGTTGCGCGCCTGGGCAGCCTGAAGCGCCAGGCCTCCGGTGATCTGACTCCATCCATTTCCGAGCGTGCTCGCGTCCGGACGGTCGAAGTCGTCGGTGAAGCTGCCCCCACCGTCCCCGCCGGAGGGCGCGGTGACGGTATACGTGGCGGTGGTTGAGCCGGCGTAGGGCGGGGTGGACGTGTTCGAGGTGGACAGGCTGACGCTGTAGCTGCCGGCCGTCGCCGAGGCGGCCGAGGTGACCTGCATGGTCGTCGACGCGGTCGCGCCCGCCGCGATGCTGAGCGTGGGAGCCGCGACGCTCGCCGTCCAGCCGCCCGGTACCGTGGCCTGCTGGGCGAAGCTCGACACCGGGCAGGCGGTATCGTTGTTGGTGACCGAGACCGTGTAGCTGAGCGTGGCGCCCGCCAGCCCCGGCTGCGGCGTCGGCGAGATTGTCACGCTGGGATTGTTGCGGACACACGAGACGCCGCCGCCAATCGTCACGCTGACGCCGGCTGTGCTGTCCAGCCAGGTGGGCGTGATGGTGATCGCCGCCGCCGGGTCCGAGAAGGTGTTGTTCAGGGTCAGCGCCGGGTCTTGCCACGAGGTGGTCGACGGTGTCATGTCGAGCAGGTAGATGCCGTCCGGATTCGCCGCGGACCACAGGTGCACCAGGACGCCGCTCCTGACGTTCGTGCTGATTCCGGCGTCGAAGCCAACCGGCTGCCGGTATTCCACGTAGTACCAGTCACCGGACGGCGTGGGGATCTTCAGCGCCTTGGGGTTGGGGCCGGGCGTGACGTAGGGATCGAGGGCGTACACGCCGCTGGCCTGTACGGTCGTTATCGGGGGCGAGCTGCCGTACCCGAGCCAGCCCAGGAGCTCCTTCTGCACGGCGTTGTAGTGCCGGGGCGGGGTGGCCGAGCCCATCACGTCGAGCGCGTCGCCGTACTCCAGGTGCGTGCACGTCGACCCGATCGTGGTCGACCCACAGTCGAGCGCGTGCGAATGGAACAGGCCGAGATTGTGGCCCATCTCGTGCGCCACTACGGTGTTCTCGAAGATGCCGTTGATCCACGCGCGGGAGGGCTGGCCGCCGATCGTGGCGAGCCCCCACCAGCCACAGGCATTTCTCGGGAACGCGTAGACGAAGCGGGTGTAGGTCGCCATCTTCGTCGAGCCCACTTGCGCGGTGGCCACCTGCTGGGCGGCGGTGGCGATCGCCGATGAGTTGCACACGGTACTACTCACGGGGATCGTGAAGACGCCGTATACGTCGCCGGCGAGCCAGGTCTGCTGGTAGGAGCCTTCGAGGTAGAAGTTCGACACGGACGGCAGCGACCCCGGCCCGAACACGACGTCCCGCGCTTGCGCGGGCGTCAGCCACGTCTCGGTCGGCTTGTCCTGGAAGTTGACCAGGATCACCGCGGTGTTCTGGGCTCCGAAGGTGTTGGGCAGCGCGGTGGCGAGCACCGTGAGCGGCGCCGGGGCGGATCCGAGGGTCAGGGCCTGACCCACGCGCAGGCCAGCGACGCGTACCCGGTCGCCCGTCTGCAGTGCCGGCGCATCCTTCGCGAAGTGCAGGGACAGTCGATCCGTCCCCCGATCGAGGAAGTAGTGGTAGCGGCTTCCGGTCGCGCCGTCTTCGTGGAGGACCTCGAGGTCGCCCTCGGTGTCCTCGTCGGATTCCACGAGATCCTGCACGTCGGCCGGCAGCATCGCGCGTTCCTTGGCCGACAACGCGTGCTGCAGCACCAGGTCCGGATGATCCGCGAGCAGGGCGGCCAGCTCGTCACGCCGCTCGTGGGCAAGGGTGCGAAGCGCCTCGAGCCCTCCCGACTGCGATCGCGCGTGTGTCTTGAGGCGGCGGGTCAGCTCGTCGATGCGTCCGCCATCGCCAGCGGCGAAGCTCGCATCGACCCCCGGGGAGAATTGCAGCAGCAGCAGGAAGGCGAGAACCCGAAGCATGAGGGGGCCAGGTCCTTTCCGTCAAAGTGGTGTGCTCCCGCAGTCTGGTAGCAAGGCATAGCATTCGGGCGGATGGAGTAACCACCCCCGACCGCGAGGGATGTACTCGCCCGCGCGGATACGCGGGCCCGGGGAGCGCCAAGTGCGCTACGGAGCGTGCTGGCGCCGGTGTGACAAATTTTCCGAGTTCGTAGTCGGCTCAGAACCAGCCGAGCGGTGGAACCGGCGCCCGCCACAGCCCCGCCGCCGAGAGTCCCGCGAAGAAAAGGCCGCAGAGGGCCACGCCGACCTCGCGCCACAGCGGAGGACGCAGCTCGGGCGGAAGCAATCGCCGGTTCGTCCACAGGGTGTGGAACGAGAGGATCACGAAATTGACCGCGGCGATGTTGCCGCCGATCACGATCAGGTCCAAGGGATCGGCGATCGCGATCGCGACACTGCCGCCCAGCGTGAACACGGCGAGCGTGGCCGCGTAGACTCTCGCGGCGCCGGCCGCCGGGTCGCCGCGACGTCCGCCGCCGGCGGTGAACAGAAAGTCGGCGACGCTTCGAGCGCACCCCTGCGTGATCCAGAGTTGCGCCGAGAAGAGTAGCCAGGCGGCCGTCAGCAAGGTGAGCACCCACAGCAGCAGGCCTTGCCCGCGGCCGAGCGCCGCGGCCAGCACGGCGCCGGCGCCGGGTCCGCCGAGGTCGGTGCCGGGCGCGATGAAGCGGGCGGCGAGCAGCGCGGGGAGCCCCATGCCGAGCAGGCAGCCGACGGTCCAGATGTACCAGAGATCGGCGCGCAGATAGCGCCACCACTGGCGCCACTTGGCGAGGTTCGCGTCCGTGATCGGAAACACGGCCGCTTCCCTCCGCAGCGGGATCCGCTGTCCGCCGATCCAGGCCGGCGTGGTGGTCACAGCCCCGGCCATGCCGAAGCCCTTGTCCCGCAGCCAGTGGGTATACGTGGCGTTGATCAGGCCACCGGCGCCTGCGTACGCGGCGAAGGCCGTCAGCAGCAGCCAGTCCGTATCCGTGGGGGCGGGCCCGCTCGCACCGAGGAGCGGGGCCAGGAATCCCGCGGCGACGCGTGACCACGTGCTGGCCGGGACGAGCAGCACGCCGAGCGCCAGCAGGAACAGCAGCGTCCACGCCATCATGATCCACTCCGCGCGCTCGATCACGCGGTGCATGCGACGGCCCATGATCGCGAGCACGACCGAGGCGATGAAGACGACGTGGCCGAGCGCGAGCACGGCGAACCGGTCTTCTTCGCGTGGCATGCGGCCCAAGCACAGCGCGGCCAGCGCCGACCCGGCCGCGAGCGCCCACCCGGGCCAGCCGACCTGCAGCAGGTACAGCCCCGAGTAGCTCAACGCCCAGAATCGAGGGCCGGGGGGCGTGCGCATGAACCCGGTGGTGATCGGCTCGCCGGTGGCCAGCGTGTAGCGCGCCATCTCCGTGTTCAGCAACGCCTGCAGGATCACGGACACGGTGCAGATCCAGAGCACGGATGGGCCGTGCTTCACGACCACGGCGGGACCCAGGAGCCAGTCCCCTGCGCCCAGCGAGATGCCGAGCAGGATGGTGCCGGGGCCGATCACGCGCACCGCGTTCGCGAGGGTGAACGCCGGCGGATGCGGCAGATCGCTCGGACGCCACGGCGCCAGCCTGCTCATGCGGCTCGCCGCCGGCGATGCCAGAGCAGGAGCAGCAGCCACGCCACGGGCACGCTCCACACGAGCCAGCCGAACGGCGCGCCCGCGGCCCAGGCCACGAGCAGGAGCACGCTGCCGCCGCCGGCCGCGATCCAGAGGAGCGCGCTCGTCACCCGATCGGCCGTTCGGGCCACGCCGAGGCCGAGCAGCGCGAGCGCGGCGGCGGCGCCGGAGGCGTCGAGCAGCACGTCCACGACGCTGGGGCCGCGACCGGCGGTCGTGGACTGCACGAACTCATCGACGGCGGCGGTCAGGATCGTGAGCGCGAACGCCGCGCGCCAGGCCGGCCGCTCGCCGCGGCGGGCGAGCGTATGTCGCCAGAACGTGGCCAGCAGCGCGTACTCGACGACGTGCGCGGTCTTGCGGATGAGCCAGTGCAGGGCCTCGAGTTGCTCCGGTGGCGCCCACGGCAGCACCTTGCGAAGCAGCGGAAGCAGCAGGCTGGCCGTCCGTGCGGCGCTCCACTCGTCGCTCGAGAGGGAGAGAACGACCACGGTCCACAGCAGCGGCAGCATGAAGCGGAGCCGGCGCACGCACCCACCCTTGCACAGCGCGCAGAGGATGACAATGCCGGCCGCGCGCGGCGGGGCCGACTCGTCAGGGGCGCCGCTGCCGGGGCCCCTTCACCAACTCCGCAAACGAAGCACGGACGTGACGGCAGCCGCGTATGCGCGGTCGCGGGGCGAGATCCTGCTGCGAGTCGTGCTACGCTCTCGTCGTGCACTGGAGTGATCGCGCCCCTCACGCCGAAGCGACAGGCCCTGTGCAACGAGACGCCGGGCCCAAGCCGCTGCGCGTCGTGATCGTCGATGACCACACGCTGTTCCGGGAAGGCGTTCGGCTCATCCTGGAGCTCGAGCCCGACCTCGAGCTGGTCGGCGAGGCCGGCACGCTGCACGAGGCGCTGCCGCTCGTCGAGAGCACGCGCCCCGACCTGGTTCTGCTCGATCTCCGCCTCCCCGACGCTCGCGGCGTCGATCTCCTGCCACGGCTCGCCACCATCTCCCCGGCGCCGAAAGTTCTGATCGTCACCGCCTTCCCCGATGAGGGCGTCATCGCCGATGCGATCCGGCTCGGGGCCAAGGGCGTCGTGCTGAAGGATGCGAGCCGGGACACGCTGCTCCAGGCCATTCGCACCGTGAGCGTGGGTCAGCACTGGCTCCCGCCGGAGCTGACGGCGCGGGTGATCAGCGCGCTCACCCAGTCCTCCCCGGGCAGCCTGGGCGAGCGGCTCAGCCTGCTGACCGCGCGCGAGCGCGAGATCGTGGCGCTCGTGGGGCAAGGGCTGAAGAACCGGGAGATCGCGGAACGGCTGGCGATCTCCGAGAAGACGATCAAGGGACACCTCACCAACGTGTTCGGCAAGCTGGGCGTCCAGGATCGCCTCGAGCTGGCCCTCGTCGCGATCAAGACACATCTGGCCCCACCCAACTGAGGCACTGAGCGGTACTGGGCCAATTTGCATCGCCATATGTCCGTTACTCGGCCGCCAGCGACGCTCGAGCGCGGTGGAGGAGAGCTGAGATGAAGCTCGGAACGAATCTGCTCGACTGGAATCCGGAGCTGGAGAAGCTGATCGGGGCTGTCCGGCTGGCGCTGGCGACCGGCAGCCTGGTCGTGGTCTGGATCGATCCCACGCAGCCGAGCAAGCACGCCACGGTCGCCTACATCGCGTTCACGCTGTACCTCGTGTACAGCTTCATCGCGTTCCAGTTGGTCCGCACGCGGCCGAGGCCATGGCTGCCCCTCACCACGCAGCTGATCGATCTGCTGTGGATCCCCCCCGTTCTTCTCTTCACCGAAGCCGGCAACACGCCCTATTTCCCGTTCTTCGTCGTGATCATGCTGACGGCGGGAATCCGCTGGGGACTCTGGGCTTCGTGGGCCGTGACCATCTACAGTTTGATGGTGTACGCCGTGCTTCTCCTTGTCGAACCGCCGACGCCGCTGGACCTCAACAACGACGTGATGCAGCTGAGCTACTTCCTGATCGTCGGCATCCTCGGCGGGCACCTCGCGGAGTATCGCCGCAAGCGCGAGGCGGAGCTTAAGACGCTGCGCGCCACGACCGAGCTGATCGGGACCAAGTACACGGCGTGCGCCGCGATGGAAGCGATCGTCGACACCATACGGGACACGCGGCTGGCCGAGCCGGTCGTCGGGGTGATGCGCGACCCAGCCGACGGCGAGTTCCTGGTCATCCGCGGTGCGAACGAGGTGAAGCGGCTGAGCGCCGACGAAGCTGCGTCGTTCTTCTCAGCTGCCGCCGCCGATCGACCCCGGAAGGGCGCCCGCGGCATTCAGCTGACCGAGCAGAACAGCGTCATCCTGCGCTTTGCGGACGCGGAGCGCGGTCTCGTGTATCCGGTCCATGCCGGCGAGGACGTCGTCGGAGCGATCTTCTTATTCTTCCGCCGGTCGAGGCTGGGCCTGCGGAGCTCGGTCGAGTTTCCAAACCTCTTGCTGAGCCACGTCATCCCCCAGCTGGAAACGCTGTACGTGCTCGAGCAGGCACCTCAGGCCAAGGTCCTGGAGGAGCGCCGGCGCATCGCGCGCGACCTTCACGACAGCTTCATCCAGGTGCTTGCCGCCCTCGGGCTCCGCCTGGATGTGATGTGCGCAGCGGAAGCACCCGCTCGGCTGCACAACGACCTGGTTCAGCTGAGAGAGATCATCGCCCAGGAGCACAAGCGGGTGCGGGCGTACGTGAAGGAGATGCGCGAGCCGCTCAGCTCGACGGAGGGGCTGCGTGAGCTCATCGACAACGTCGTCGACGCGTTCCGCGTCAGGACCCGGCTGCCGGTGGAGGTCACGGTCAGCGCGGACGCGAGCCAGCTGCCACGGGAAATCGTGCGCGAGCTCGCACCCTTGCTCCGCGAGGCGCTGACCAACGTGGAGAAGCATGCCCGCGCCACTCGCGTGAGGGTGACCGCCGGCCTGAATGGAAGCGAGCTCGTCCTGGTCATCCGGGACGACGGGATCGGCATCCGCTCGGCGGCGCCGCACGCCGTCGCGGCGCCGGGCGACGGGCTGCCGTCGATGCGGGAACGCACCGAGCTCCTGGGCGGTCGCCTTACCGTGACGTCGGGCGAGCCGCGGGGCACCGCCATCACCGTCTCGATCCCGCTGCCCGCTCTCGTCTGAGCCCGGCTCCTCCCGAGGCCCGCCGCGTGGGCCGGAGGGTCTCGGAAAGCCGTTTCCCAGAAGCCACCTTCCAGCTTCACAGTGCGCCGTCCATTTGCCCACCACACTCGTTCCCGACAGCTTGCCAGACGCGGAGATTCGGCTGAGCCGAACCCTGGCATTCGGTTTGTAGCTAAACGTAACCACCTGTCAAACAAGGCAGCTTTGGTCGTAGGGCCATGGTCGGGGGATCAAGGTCTCGGGCCTACAGACGTCGGGACTGATTGAGGAGGATGATGGGAAATCTGGGCATCACCGGGCGGCCGCGCGAGGCGGTCAAGACCGGGTGTATCCTGGCCGCGATCACCGTGCTCCTCCTTGTCGCGGTGGAGACGGCCGCGTTCCTGGCCCTGCGCGGATCCGCCTCCGAGGCTCCCGTGCGCTCCTCGTTCGCCTACCAGCGTTACCCCTGGGCCGAGACGTTCTGGCGCGAGTACGACGTGAGCAGAAAGTTCGCGTATCAGCCGTACGTCGTATGGCGCCGCGCTCCGTACCGAGGGGAGACCATCACGGTCGATGCCGAGGGACTCCGGCGCACGGAGCATTCCCAGTGTGGTGCGCATGAGTACCGCATTTACATGTTCGGCGGCTCGACGCTCTGGGGCACCGGCTCGCCCGACTGGGGAACCATCCCGTCGCTGCTCGCGGAACAATACCAGAAGGCCGGCCGGCCGGTGTGCGTGCGCAACTACGGCGAGTCGGCCTGGGTCAGCACGCAGGGGACGATCAAGCTCCTGCTCGAGCTGAAGCACGGCGAGCGCAGGCCGGACCTGGTCATCTTCTACGACGGCGTCAATGACGTGTTCACCGCGTGGCAGGCGGGGCGGGCGGATGTCCACCAGGACTTCGACCGGATCAAGGCCCGCTTCGAGCCGCGTGCTCAGGGGCGTCCCGGGACGTTCGGCTATCTGCTCGACAGCAATGCGTCGCGGCTGTTACAGGACTGGCTCGCGCCGTCGGCGCCGCCGCGGACCGTGGGCGCCGGGGCTCCGCTCGGGGAGCCGGCGGAGCTCGCGCGGGCGCCGGTGGCCGGCTATTTGCGGAACCTGGATGTCGTCGATGCTCTCGCCGAGCGGCACGGGTTCGATTACGTCTTCTTCTGGCAGCCGGTGATCTTCGCCGACCAGAAGCCGCTGACCAAAGAGGAGCAGGAGATCCGCAGGGCGAAGAGCCAGGCCTGGCCGGGCCTGGAGGCGCTGTATCGGAGCACCTACGACCTCATCGTCCGCGAGAGTCGGCGCAATCTCGTCTACATCGCGGACGTGTTCAAGGGCTACCAGGGTAACCTCTACCTGGACTTCACCCACATCTCACCGGACGGTAACCGACTGGTCGCGCAGCGCATGTACGAGACGCTGACCCGCCTGGGCCTGTGAAACAGGAGATCTGACGTGAACGCAGCGCTGTGGCGCCGCGCGTGGGAACGGTGGAAGGTGGTGGCCCACGCGATCGGCAACTTCCAGGCCCGGCTCGTCCTGTGCCTCGTCTACTTCGTCGTGGTGCCGCCCTTCGCGCTGATCGCCAAGCTGTTCATGGATCCGCTCCGGTTGGGTCCCACCGCTCGCGGCAGCTTCTGGATCGATCGCAAGCTCCCCGACAGCTCCTCGGATTCGGCCAGGTGGCAGTGGCACAGGAGGCAATACTAGCGCCATGTACATCCTGGGCATCTCCTGCTTCTTCCACGATGCGGCCGCGGCGCTGCTGAAGGACGGCGTGCTGATGGCCGCGGCCGAGGAAGAGCGGTTCTCGCGGAAGAAGCACGACTACGACTTCCCGGCGCAGGCCATCCAGTACGTGCTGGACAGCGAGGGGATCGCCAGTGCGGACCTCGACCACGTCGTCTTCTTCGAGAAGCCATTCGCCAAGTTCGAGCGGATCCTCCTGAGCTCGCTCCAGACGTTCCCGCGCGCCATGCCGGTCTTCCGGGAAGCCATGGTGACGTGGCTCCTCGACAAGCTCTGGGTCAGCGCGCTGATCACCGAGCGACTGGGGGTCGCACGCGACACGATCCTGTTCTCGGAGCACCATCTCTCGCACGCCGCCAGCGCCTACTTCTGCTCGCCCTTCGAGGACGCGGCCATTCTCACCGTCGATGGGGTCGGCGAGTGGGCGACGGCCACCATGGGCTCGGCCCGCGGCACCGAGATCCGACTCAGCCGGGAGATCCGGTTCCCCCACTCGCTCGGGCTCCTCTACTCGACGTTCACCGCGTTCCTCGGATTCGAGGTGAACGAGGGTGAATACAAGGTCATGGGCATGGCACCGTACGGAGTGCCGCGCTACGCCGAGGAGGTGCGCCGCCTCGCGAAGATGGCGTCCGACGGGAGCTTCCGCCTGAACATGGAGTACTTCGCGTTCCACCGCTCCACGCGGGTGCCCTGGTCGCGCAAGTTCCTCGACCTGTTCGGCGCGCCGCGGCCGACCACCGATCAGTTCTTCACGGAGTCGTCCGGGTATCCGGCCTACTTCGGCCCCAAGCCCGTCGACTACGTCGAGCAGGCCCGACGCAACCAGCACTACGCCGACGTGGCCGCCAGCGTGCAGGCGGTGACCGAGGAGATCCTGCTGAACATGGCGCGCGCCCTCCGCAAGCAGGTGGACACACCGCGCCTGTGTCTCGCCGGCGGCGTGGCGCTGAACAGCGTGGCGAACTGGAAGATCCTGCGACAGAGCGGGTTCGAGGAGCTCTACGTCCAGCCGGCGGCCGGCGATGCGGGCGGGGCCGTGGGCGCGGCGCTGTACGCCTATCACACGCTGCTCGGGAAGCCGCGCACCTTCACGATGGAGCATGCGTTCTGGGGCCAGGCGTACTCCGAGGCGAGCGTGCGTGAGTTCCTGGATGCCGAGGGCTTGCCGTACGAGCGGATGGATGAAGATCGCGTGCTGGACCGCACGGTCGAGGCGCTGGTCGACGGCCAGGTGATCGGCTGGTTCCAGGATCGCTTCGAGTGGGGCCCCCGGGCCCTCGGCCATCGATCGATCCTCGCCGACCCACGGCGCGCGGACATGAAGGACATCGTGAACACCAAGATCAAGTTCCGCGAGCCCTACCGGCCGTTCGCGCCATCCATCCTGAACGAACGGGTGCACGAGTACTTCGACGCGCCGGGTGTCGACCGCCAGTACCCCGCCCGCTTCATGCTGCTCGTGGTAGACGTGAAGCCCTCGAAGCAGGGCGTCATCCCGGCCGTCACGCACGTGGACGGCACCGGCCGGCTGCAGACCGTCGTCCGGGACGGTAACTCGATGTATCACGACCTGATCAAGCGGTTCGACGAGGCGACCGGCGTACCGGTTGTCCTGAACACGTCCTTCAACCTGAGGGGCGAGCCCATCGTGACCACTCCACGGCAGGCGTTCTCGACCTTCACGCGGAGCGAGATGGACATGCTCGTCCTGGGCAACTGCATCGTGAAAAAACCGGGAGGTACTTATGGCTAATGCGTTCGGCGCGGCGGGACGTCGGGTTGGCATCATGGGAGAGCTCCTCGCCTTCATGTGGGAGCAGAAGCTCTGGTGGCTGACTCCGATGGTGTTCGTGCTGCTGGCCCTCGGGGTCCTGATGGTCTTCGCGCAGTCCTCGGCCATCGCACCGTTCATCTACACGCTGTTCTAGGGTGACGGGCCGAGCGCGCTCGAAGAGTCGGAGGCGCGCATCGCCAGGCGGGCGTTCCAGTTCGCCGACCTCACGGCCGCGGGGCTCATGACACCCCGGACGGAACTGGAAGCGGTCCCGGTCGGCATCGACCTGGAGGCGCTGCTCGCCCGGGTTGCCATCACGCGCGGGCGGCTCCTCGTCTACGAGGGCTCCCTGGATAACATCCTTGGGGTCATCCGGGCGCGCGACTTGCTCCCGCTCGCACGGCAGCCGCGAGAGCGGTTCGACCTCCGTGCCCTGATCCGGCCGGTCCTGACGGTACCCGAACGCCGGCGGGCCGACGACCTGCTCGAAGACATGCAGCAGGCCGGCCGGCACCTCGCCGTCGTGGTGGACGAGTACGGGGGCACGGCGGGAATCGTGACAGTGGCCGACCTTATGCGTGCCCTGGTGGGCCGCATCGATGAGGAGTCGAGCCTCGGGCCCCCCAAACGCGCGAGCGTCGAGCCCGATGGCTCGATGCTCCTGGACGGGCTGCTGCGCCTCCATGAGTTCGAGGAGTTGATCGGCGTAGATCTGAAGGAGCCGGAGCATGCCGGCGTCGAGACGCTCGGCGGGTTGGTCGTGGCCCTTCTGGACCGGATGCCGCGGGTCGGTCACGAGGTCCTCGTGGCGGGCCGTCGGGTCCGGGTCGAGCAACTTCAGGGCCGCCGGATCGGTGTCGTCCGGCTGTTTCCCGGACCGCCACCTCTCGACGCCGAGACTATCCCTTCTCGGGCGGGATAAGGCGCGGCCAGCGAGGCCGGCAGGGAGCGCAGCGGTGTCGGGCGCCCGGGAGCGTTCACGCGGCAACTCGCTGCTCCTCGGCCGCTGGAGCGGGGTGGCCGCGCCGTCGTACGTCCGATCGATGGCCTCCAAGATGGGTTCGGGTGAACTCACCGCCAGCTTGATCTCGCAGCCGGTGGCCTGGCGCAGTCGTCGAGGAGCATAGCGTTCAGCGGCTCGGCGGTGGCCACGGTGAGCATGCTGCCCTCGACGCTGACGAATGTATTGGCGCAGGTACTTCGGCGAGAGATTTTTCACCACGGGCAGGGGCAAGCGCATCTCGCCGCAGAAGATGTAGGGCCGGTTGTGCTGGATGGCCAGGGACCTTCAGCACGTCCTCGCGCGTCACCGCCCCCATGGCGATCAGGGCCTCACCCAGTCGCTCTCCGGTGCTCTGGATCCGCTTGAGGGCCAGCGCGATGGTGTCGTGGGTGGTGACACCGTCGGCGACCAGGAGTTCATCGAGGAGCCGAGTAGGCGGTACCGAGCGCCATGCTATGATCCGAGCCGTCAATGTTAGCAGAATGGGGTATTCGTCGCCATCGCCGCCGCAGCCATCCAGCCGTAACGCCGTATTAACGGACATTTACGATGGAGGGGCGAAACAGTTGACAAGGGTACGGCACTAAACATAGGATGAGCCATGCCATTCCGAGAGCTCCTCGATGAGCTCTTGACGTCGCTGGAAACCGGTCCTCTCGTCACCGCGGTTCGACACTTCGAGGCCAAGCCCGCCGTCTTCGCGCCGTTTCCCTCGTCGCTCGATCCGCGCCTCGTGGAGGCGCTCAAGAGCCGCGGCGTCCGGCAGCTCTACTCCCACCAGGCGCGCGCGTTCGAGACCGCGGCGAAGGGAGAGAACCTGGTCGTCGTGACGCCGACCGCCTCGGGCAAGACGCTCTGCTACAACCTGCCGGTGCTGCAGGCCCTCGTGCAGCAGCCGGAGGCGCGCGTGCTCTACCTGTTCCCCACCAAGGCGCTCGCGCAAGACCAACTGGCCGAGCTGACGGAGCTCGCCAGGACGCTGCCGGACATGCGGATGTTCACCTACGACGGCGACACGCCGCAGGATGCGCGACGCTCCGTCCGCGCGCGCGCCAACCTCGTGCTGACCAATCCGGACATGCTGCACTCCGGGATCCTGCCGCATCACACCAAGTGGGTGAACCTGTTCCAGAACCTCCGCTACGTCGTGATCGACGAGCTCCACGCCTACCGCGGCGTGTTCGGCAGCCATCTGGCCAACGTGCTGCGGCGGCTCAAGCGCATCTGCCGGCACTACGGCAGCACGCCGCAGTTCATCATGGCCTCGGCGACGATCGCCAACCCGCGCGAGCTGGCGGAGCGGTTGACGGGCGAGGCGGTGGCCGAGGTCGCCGACAGCGGCGCGCCGACGGGGGAGAAGGTCTTCGTCTGCTATAACCCGCCGGTGATCAATGCCGAGCTCGGGATCCGCGCCCCCTATCTCGGCGAGGCGGCGAAGCTCGCCGTGCGCTTGCTCAAGAAGAAGATCGCCACGATCGTGTTCGCCCAGAGCCGACTCGCCACGGAGGTGCTGCTCGCCACGATCAAGAAGGGCGTGGAAGACCGGACCGGTGATGCAGGCATGGTGCGCGGCTACCGCGGCGGGTACCTGCCGCTGCGCCGCCGCGAGGTGGAGCAGGGCCTGCGCGCGGGCGAGGTGCTCGGGGTGGTCGCGACCAGCGCGCTCGAGCTCGGGATCGACATCGGCCACCTCGATGTCGCCGTGCTGGCCGGCTATCCCGGCACGATCGCCTCCATGTGGCAGCAGGCCGGGCGCGCGGGACGGCGCCGCGGGCAATCACTGGCCGTGATGGTCGCCACGAGCTCGCCCATGGACCAGTACCTGGCGACGCATCCCGACTATCTCTTCGGCGCCCCTCCGGAGCAGGCCTTGATCAACCCGGAGAACCCCTTCATCCTCGTCAATCACCTCAAGTGCGGCGCCTTCGAGCTGCCGTTCGCGAGCGGCGAGCCGTTCGGCGGCAGCGTCGCCCCGCACCTCGAGGCGCTCGAGCACGAAGGGCTGCTCCACCGCGCCGGTGACCGCTTTCACTGGACCTCGGAGACCTATCCCGCCGATCACATCTCGCTGCGAACGGTCACCTCGGACAACTTCCTCGTGATCGACACGACCGTCCAGGACGCCAAGCAGACCAAGCGGCGTCAGATCATCGCGGAGGTCGACTGGAAGAGCGCGTTCGCCATGGTCTATCCGAAGGCGATCTACATGGTGGAAAGCGAGCCGTTCGAGGTGCAGGAGCTCCACTACCGCGAGGACGAGGAGAAGGTCGCGTACGTCAAGAGGGTCGCGGTGGACTACTTCACCGACGCGATCAGCGCCAAGGGCGTGTGGATCCTGCAGCACCTCGCGCGGCAGGACACGCCCGGGTTCGCCACCGAGCAGGGGGAAGTCCTCGTCGCCGAGAAGGTCGTGGGCTTCAAGAAGATCAAGATGGGCACGCTCGAGAACGTCGGCTCCGGCGAGGTCGAGCTGCCGCAACAGGAGATGCAGACCACGAGTGTCTGGCTCACCGTCGCGCCCGACCTGCTGCGCGAGGTGTCGGACAGCCGCGACGAGCTGCTCGACGGCTTGCGCGCGCTCACCTATCTCCTCCATCACCTGGCGCCCATCTTCCTGCTCTGCGACATCCGTGACGTCGGCTCGTGGCTGGGCGACGGCTCGCCGGCGGAGGCCGGCGTGGTGGTCACCCGCGAGTCGGCGCGGGCCCGACTGCTCCAAGCGGAGGCGTTCACCCCCACCATCTACCTCTACGACAACCAGCCAGGAGGCATCGGGCTGGCCGAGCGCATCTTCCAGGTGCTGCCGGACCTCCTCGCGCGCGGGCGCGAAACGCTCGAGAGCTGCGGCTGCATCGGCGGCTGTCCGTCGTGCGCCGGGCCCGTCAACGAGGTCGGCCGGCGTGCCAAGCCGGTGGCGCTGGCGCTCCTCCACCGACTTGCCCCGCGTCGTTGACCCGCCGCCCGTGATCTCCCGGCCGTCGATCCCGGAGCTGGCCGAGGTCATCCGGCGGATCGAGGAGAAGCATCGCCGACGGCCGCCCCCACGACTCCAGGCGCCCCCGCTCGAGGAACTGCTCGGCGCCACGATGGAAGACACGGAGCACGGCCGCGTGCTGCTGGTGCGACGGCGCTTCGAGCTCGGACATTGCCACGGCCACCGGCCGCTCGGCCTCGCGCGCGCGCTCCCCGCCGCGCCCCTGCGGCTGCTCGCCCGCGCGGAGGCGGCAGTGCCGAGCGCCGAGCGGCTGCTCTACCTCGACACCGAGACCACCGGCCTCGCGGGCGGCACCGGCACCTACGCGTTCCTCGTCGGCGTGGGCTTCTTCCACGACGGCGCCTTCGAGATCCGGCAGTACTTCATGCGGGACCTCGACGAGGAGCCGGCGCTGCTCGCCGCGGTGGACGGACTGTTCCGGCAGTTCGACGGGTTCGTGACCTACAACGGCGCCGGCTTCGATCTACCGCTGCTCGAGACACGCTTCGTTCTGGCCCGCCGCCGCTGGCGGGAAAACGTGTTCCACGTGGACCTGCTGCGGCCCGCCCGTCGCCTCTGGAGCGCACGACTGGCCGACTGCCGGCTGGGGACCGTCGAGCACCATGTGCTCGGCTTCCGCCGCGAGGGCGACCTGCCGGGCGCGCTGATCCCGACCGCCTACTTCGACTACCTCCGCCGGAAGTCGCCGGGGGAGCTCCCACGCGTGTTCGAGCACAACCGGCACGACCTGCTCTCGCTGGCCGTGCTCACGGGGTGGGTGGCGGAGGCGGTGGCGCGCGCGCCGGTCCCCGGGCTGCACCCGGAGGACCAGGTGGGCGTCGGCCGTCTGTGGGAAGCGGTGGATGCCGAGCGCGCCGCCGCGTGTTACCGCCTCGCGCTCGCGGGCGGGCTCGGGAGCCCCTCGCGCGAGCAGCTGCTGCTGCGCCTCGCCCGTCACGAGAAGCGTCTCGCGCGCTGGGACGCGGCCCAGGCGCTCTGGGAAGCGGCGGCGCGAACGGCCGCCCGCTTCGATCCCCGCCCCTGGGAGGAGATGGCCAAGGCGCACGAGCACCGCCGGCGCGACCTCGCGGCGGCGCGCGCCGTCGTCGAGGAGGCGCTGGCCATCGCGTGCCTCCACCCGGTCTCGGAGCGCGTGCGCGACGCCTTCGAGCACCGGCTGGGCCGACTCACGAGGCGGCTGGATGAAGTCGCCGTGTCCGGCACCACGCGCCAGCCGGCCTGAGCGCCGGTCTCTCCGCGCCCGCGCGGCATCCGTTAGGGTTGACACATTCCTACTGTTAGGGTAGCCTAACCTCGCGATCAGCCTCGTACCTTGAACGGAGGACATGGCGATGGCGTGGACGAGGTGGGCGACCCGTACCTGTGCGCTGGGCGTCGCGGTCGCGCTCGGCGCGGCCTCGTGGTCCGGAGCGGCGCCGAGCGCCGAGGTGGTGGTGTACTCGGCCCGCTCGCACTACGGTCAGGAGCCGGCCTTCGAGGCGTTCACCCGGAAGACCGGCATCCAGGTCAAGACCTTCGGCGGCGACGCGGGGCAACTCTTCGAGCGTCTCAAGGCGGAGGGCGACAAGACTCCGGCTGACGTGCTCATCAGCGTCGATGCCGGCAACCTGTGGAATGCCGCGCGCGCCGGGCTGCTGGGACGCACCGACTCCTCCGAGATCCAGGCCAACATCCCGGGTCACCTGCGCGATGCGGACGGCCGCTGGACGGGGCTCACGGTGCGCGCCCGGACCATCATGTACAACACCAGGAAAGTGAAGCCGGACGAGCTGTCCACCTACGAAGCCCTCGGCCACCCGAAGTGGAGAGGGCGTCTGTGCCTGCGGAGCTCGAGTCACATCTACAACCAGTCGCTGCTGGCGACCATGATCAAGCGGGAGGGCGAGGCGAAGACCGAGACCGTGGTGCGTGGCTGGGTCGCCAGCAACCCCGTGCTGATCAACAGCGATACCAAGATCCTGGAAGCCATCGCGGCCGGACAGTGCGATGTCGGCATCGCGAACACCTACTATCTCGGGCGCATCCTGGCCAAGGATCCGGGCTTCGTCGTCGCGCCGTTCTGGGCGAACCAGCAGACGACGGGCACGCACGTGAACATCTCGGGAGCCGGGGTCACGGCCCACGCCAAGCACCGCGCCGAGGCGATCCGGCTGATCGAGTTCCTGACCACGCCGGAGGCGCAGCAGATGTTCGCCGATGGCAACTTCGAGTACCCCGCCAATCCGCAGGCCGGAGTCAACCCGGTGATCGCCCGCTGGGGCAAGTTCCAGCAGGACCAGTCCAACGTGGCCGCCGCCGGCGAGTTCCAGGCGGCGGCGACACGACTCGCGGACCGCGCGGGATACAAGTGAGCGTCGCGGCCGGCCGGCAGCCGCGCGCCTGACCACGCGTTGATCGCGCGGACGCACTCGGGCCCATCGCTCTGGGCCGGCGTCGCGGTGGGGGCCGCCGCGATCCTGGCCGTGCCGATCGCCGCCGTCCTTTCCACCCTGGCCTCACCGCACGGTGATGTCTGGCTGCACCTCTGGCGGACCCAGCTGGTGGAGCTCGTGGCCAACACGCTCCTGCTCCTGGCCGGCGTCGGGGCCGGCACCCTCGCGGTGGGCACGGGCCTGGCGTGGGTGGTCGTCTATCACCAGTTTCCCGGCCGGTGGATCTTCCAGTGGGCGTTGCTGCTTCCCCTCGCGGTGCCCGCGTACGTGATGGGCTTCGCGTTCCTCGGGATCTTCGACTACGCCGGGCCGGTCCAGAGCGCGCTCCGCATGTGGCTCGGCGCCGACGCGCGGCTCCCCGAGCTTCGCTCCGGCTGGGGCGTGATGGTGATGATGACGCTCGCGTTCTACCCGTACGTCTACCTGCTGGCGCGGGTCGCGTTCTCGGAGCAGGGAGCGGCGCCGCTCGAGATCGCGCGATGCCTGGGACGGACGCGGACGCAGGCGTTCTTCCACGTCACGGTACCGATGGCGCGGCCGGCCCTGGCCGCCGGCGTCGCCCTCGCCATGATGGAGGCGCTCGCCGACTTCGGCACGGTCTCCACGTTCGGCTACCGCACGCTCACCGAGGCCATCTACCGGGTCTGGTACGGGATGTTCGACCGGCTGGCCGCCGCGCAGGTCGCCAGTGTACTGCTCCTCCTGGCCCTGCTGTTGCTCGTGCTCGAGCGGCGCTCGCGCGGCCGCGCCCGGTTCACTGACCGACACCGGCCCGGGCTCGCCCCCACACCCGTCGTGCTTCGCGGGTGGAGTGCGGCGGCGGCGACGGTCGCGTGCGCCGCGGTGACCAGTCTGGCCTTGCTCGTGCCGGTCGGGCGCCTGGCGTCGTGGGCCCTCGAGGCGCTCCGGGACGGCCGGGTGGCCGCGGATTTCGCCGCGCTGCTGGGCCGCTCGTTCATGCTGGCCGCCATGGCCTCGGCGCTGGCGTGCGCGCTGGCCGTCGTGCTGGCGTATGCGCGGCGTCTGCAGCCCACGGCTCTCGTGCGGGTCGCGACCAGCTTCGCCTCGATGGGGTACGCTCTGCCGGGCGCGGTCATCGCGGTCGGCGTCCTGTTGCCACTCGCCTGGATCGACCACCGGATCGGCCCGATCCTGGAGCGCCTCCTGGGGATCCCGGTCGGCCTGCTCCTCACCGGCTCGGCGGCCGGATTGATCCTCGCCTACATCGTCCGCTTCCTCGCGGTGGGCGTTCAGACGGTCGAGGCGAGCCTGAGCAAGGTCTCCCCGAGCGTCGACGACGCTGCGCGCTCGCTCGGCGCGCACGCCGGAACCACGCTGCGGCGCGTGCACCTGCCGATGGTACGGGGCGGCGTTCTCGCGGCGTTCATCCTCGTCTTCGTGGAAACCATGAAGGAGATGCCCGCGACGCTGCTCTTGCGGCCGTTCGGGCTCAACACGCTCGCCGTCGAGATCTGGGAGCGCACGTCCGAGGCGATGTGGCAGGAGGCGTCGGTGCCGGCCCTGGCGCTCGTCGCGGTGGGGCTCGTGCCCGCGCTGCTGCTGGTCCGGTTGAGCAGCAGGCCGTAGCGGGAGGCGCTCAGCCGCGCTTGGGGACCGGCGCGGACGGGAACGCCACGACGTGCAGCACGTGGGCCTCGGCCCGCACCCGCGCGCCGGTGGCGAACACCGAGGACGATGGCTGCGAGGAGTGGACGCGGTGGCCGGAGGGCAGGCGGAGGCAATAGACGGTCTCCGAGCCCCGGAAGTAGCGGCGGGTGATGATGTCGGGACCATCGCGCTGCGGGACGAAGCTGATGTCGTCCGGGCGGAGCATCACGTCCACGCGTTCCCCCGGCTGAAGCTCCTCGAGGTTCGCGAGGATCCCCACCTCGGTCACGATGCCCTCGCTGGTGACCGTGCCCGGCACGAAGTCGGCCGCCCCGGCGAAGGCGGCGACGAAGCGCGTCGCCGGGCGATGATAGATCTGCTGCGGCGTGGCCAGCTGCTCCATGCGGCCCGCGTTGAGCACGCCCACGCGATCCGCCAGCGTGAAGGCCTCCTCCTGGTCGTGCGTGACGAAGACGGCGGTGGTGCCGGTCGCGCGCAGGATCCGCTCGACCTCGTCGCGCATCTGCGCGCGCAGGTCGACGTCGAGGCTGGAGAAGGGCTCGTCGAGGAGCATGAGCGTCGGGGCCGGCGCCATCGCGCGGGCGAGCGCGACGCGCTGCTGCTGCCCTCCCGAGAGCTCGTGCGGGTAGCGCCGGTCGAAGCCGGACAGGCCCACGAGCTCCAGGGTCTCGGCGACCCGGGCCTGGCGGTCACCCCGGTCCAGGTGAAGGATGCCGAAGGCCACGTTGTTCGCCACGTTCAGGTGCGGGAACAGCGCGTAGTCCTGGAAGACGATGCCGATGCCCCGCTGCTCGGGCGGGACGCTGACGCCCGGTCCCGCCACCACCTGGCCGCGTAGCTCCACCGTGCCCGCATCGGGCGCGTCGAGCCCCGCGATGATCCGGAGCGTCGTCGTCTTGCCGCACCCGGAGGGACCCAGAAGGGCGAGGATCTCGCCGGGCGCGACCCGCAGTGACAGGCCATCGACGGCGGGCGGCCGGTCGGCCCCGAAGCGCCTGCTGACCTGATTGAGGACCAGGAGGTCCACGTCTAGCCAATCGGAGGGGGCCTCGACGGCCCCCTCCAAACGTCCCCCAAGAACCGGATTGCGTCGGCGAAGCCGGCGCTCGATCTTGGGAGGGGGCCACCGAGGCCCCCTCCCATACCCAAGGAATCGGTTACACCGGCAAAGCCGGCGCTCGAACGCCGCGTTATCTCACGCCAGCTTCGTCGAGCCTGATGAGCCGATTTCTTCACCGTCTCGAAGCCGGCGCTCGATGTGGAACGTTGCACGCGCAGCGTTCCGTGCAGGCTGACGACCATTCTCCGGCCACGCTCCTAGCGGCGCTGGAGGACCTCGGGATTCACCGGGGTCGGGGGCGTCTTGCCGTCGAGGACGGCCAGGCAGTTCTGCACCGCGAGCATGGCCATCCGGAGGCGGGTCTCGTGGGAGGCGCTCGCGATGTGGGGCGCCAGCACCACGTTCGTGAGTCCGAGCAGCCCCGGATGCACCTTCGGCTCGTCCTCGAAGACGTCGATCCCGGCGCCGGCGATCCAGTTCTCCTTGAGCGCCTGGACGAGCGCGGCCTCGTTGACCACCGGTCCGCGCGCGGCGTTGACCAGATAGGCGGTCTTCTTCATCAAGCGCAGGGACTCGGCATTGATCAGGTGCCGCGTCTCCGGAAGCAGGGGCGTGTGCAGGGTCACGAAGTCCGATTGCCTCATGAGCGTGGCGAAGTCCACGCGCGTGGCGCGGAGCTCGCGCTCGGTTTCCGGGTCCGCCTGGACCGCGTCCTGGTAGAGGACCTTCATGTTGAAGCCGAGTGCCCGCCGCGCGACCGCCCGCCCGATCCGGCCGAAACCGACCACCCCCAGGGTCTTGCCGTGGATGTCACCACCGAGCAGCAGCATGAACTCCCAGCTGCGCCAGCGATGCTCGCGCACGTAGCGGTCCGCCTCCACCACGCGGCGGGCCGTGGCCATCAGCAGGGTCCAGGCGAAGTCGGCGGTGGTATCCGTGAGGACGTCCGGGGTATTCGTGACGACCACGCCCCGGCGGGTGGCCGCGGGGACGTCGATGTTGTTGTATCCGACCGCGACGTTGGAGACCACGCGGAGCTCCGGCGAGGAGGCGAACAGCTCCTCGTCGACGGCGTCGGTGATCACGGACAGGAGCCCGTGACGTCCCTTCAGCCGCCGCAGGAGGTCGGCCCGCGGCATGGCCGAGTCGGTGTCGTGGATGTCCACGTGGGCCTGACTGCGCACCAGCGCCACGGCCTCCGAAGGGAGGACTCTGGTGATCAGAACCGCAGGTCTCCCGGACGCCGTTGTCATGGGTCTCTCCGCCTAAATATCTGATGTATTTGGTAAAATTTTTATTTGACTTCGCCCATTGCGGCGGCTATATTAGCAGTCGAAGTTGACGAGTGCTAAGTCTCTTTTAGCCGGGTCGGCTGCCAAGTCAACATCTTACTACCGGGAGGCGAGTAGACCATGAAAGTTCGGCCGTTGCACGACCGTATTCTCGTCAAGCGCGTCGAGGAGCAGGAGGTCAAGAAGGGGGGCATCATCATCCCCGACACAGCCAAGGAGAAGCCGCAGGAGGGCAAGGTGATCGCCGTGGGCAACGGCAAGGTCAACGACGAGGGCAAGAAGATTCCGCTGGACGTCAAGGCTGGCGACCGGATCCTGTTCGGCAAGTATTCCGGATCCGAGGTCAAGGTCGACGACGAGGAGTACCTGATCCTGCGGGAGGAGGACGTCCTCGGCATCATCGAGTAGGCCAAGCGGCAACGAGCAAACCCGACCGGGCCGGGCCCGGTCCAATTCACCGAACGATCGAGGAGGAAAACAGGTATGCCGAAGCAGGTAGTGTTCAGTGACGAGGGGCGGGCCGCCCTGCTGCGCGGGGTCAACATCATGGCTGCGGCCGTCAAGGCCACCATGGGGCCCAAGGGACGGAACGTCGTCATCGACAAGAAGTTCGGGAGCCCGACGATCACCAAGGACGGCGTCACGGTCGCCAAGGAGATCGAGCTGAAGGACAACTACGAGGACATGGGCGCCCAGATGCTGAAGGAGGTCGCCTCCAAGACCTCCGACATCGCCGGCGACGGCACCACGACCGCCACCGTGCTGGCCCAGGCCATCGTTCGCGAGGGCCTGAAGAACGTCACGGCCGGCGCCAACCCGATGGGGCTCAAGCGCGGCATCGATCGGGCCGTTGAGGTCGTCGTCGAAGATCTGAAGAAGATGTCCAAGTCGACGAAGGACAAGAAGGAGATCGCGCAGGTCGCCACGATCGCCTCCAACAACGACAAGACCATCGGCAGCCTGATCGCCGAGGCCATGGAGAAGGTCGGCAAGGACGGCGTGATCACGGTCGAGGAGTCGAAGTCGGCCGAGACCGTGCTGGACGTGGTCGAGGGCATGCAGTTCGACCGCGGGTATCTCTCGCCGTACTTCGTCACGGACGCCGAGCGCATGGAGTGCGTGCTCGAGGACGCCCTGATCCTGATCCACGAGAAGAAGATCAGCGTCATGAAGGACATGCTGCCGTTGCTCGAGCAGGTCGCGCGCTCGGGCAAGCCGCTGCTGGTGATCGCCGAGGACGTCGAGGGGGAGGCCCTGGCCACGCTCGTGGTCAACAAGCTCCGCGGCACGCTGCACTGCTGCGCGGTGAAGGCGCCGGGCTTCGGCGACCGCCGCAAGGCCATGCTCGAGGACATCGCCATCCTGACCGGCGGCAAGGCCCTGACCGAGGACCTCGGCATCAAGCTCGAGAACATCAAGCTGGAAGACCTCGGCCGCGCCAAGAAGGTGGTGGTGGACAAGGACAACACCACGATCGTCGAGGGCGCCGGCAAGACGGCGTCGATCGAGGGCCGCATCAAGCAGATCCGCGCCCAGATCGACGAGACCACGTCGGACTACGACCGGGAGAAGCTGCAGGAGCGCCTGGCCAAGCTGGCCGGCGGGGTC
>Ga0187892_10001045_pt1 | contig 67004 bp, 51 predicted proteins | sample MA1701073metaG_FD_139345 | JGI IMG/M metagenome (GOLD analysis project Ga0187892, IMG submission 139345) | Bio-ooze microbial communities from a basaltic lava cave in the Kipuka Kanohina Cave System on the Island of Hawaii, USA - MA170107-3 metaG ... | reverse complement strand
CGCACGCCCGCCTGTCCCATCCCGCGCTCCGCGAGCGCAAGACGCTCGCCGGTCAAGATCAATACCTCACGACTTCGCGGGACACGCGGGCAGGATCCGGTCAAGACAAAGCGAGCTGGAACATCGGGTGCGGACGCAAGCTCGACTATCGCCGCCACATAGAGTTCGGGGGATCTCCGCAGGCCATCCTGGACTCCTCGGTTCCACGCGGTCCGAACGTCACCCGCACCCGTGAGCACGCAGCCGAATCCAGCGAAGAGCACTGCAATCAGGCCGACTTGCACTCTCACGGCGTCCCGTTGCCTCCCCCGCTACGAACCCTCGGATACTTTGGTTGACACGAGCAGTTCCAACTCGCGGAACAGTGCTTCACTCGAATCCAGAACTGGCTGCGTTGCGTGAACCGATACGGTCGTGTCTTGGGGAAACTCGGTCAGTTCTCGGACCTGATAGATCGAGCGCAGGAGAACTACTACGGCCTGCATGTTGTCACCGACGACATGAAACACGCGGGTAGCCAACGGTACCTCTGCCGCCCCCCCAAGCTCCACGGGCTCATATGGATCTGCGACACGGAGGATCGCGTCGTGCTCCCGAAGCAGGGTTTCGCATCGATCAACCGTATCGTCTGTCCCAGCAACCACGATTACGTCGCGATCCTTGATCGATGCCACTTGCCGCACTTGAGCTTGTGAGCGGAGCAACGTGATCGCCGCACGGGGATCCATCCCCTGCAGATAGAAGACCCGCGTATGCACCTTGCTCACTATGGCTCGTTCGCTCGAGGTGCTCGTGGCGCCGCCAGTCAGTCCTACGGCTGTAGCCACGATCATCAATGCACGACACACTCTCATGTTGCGTCCTCCGAATACTGTTGCCTCTTGCTACCGCGATTTCTAGTCCGGTGTCTAGTCTGTCTAGTCTAGTCCGCCTACGGCTAACCCGCGGGCGGGACCGGCGCGGGCCTTACGTCCGTCGCAAGGCCTGTGACGGGACCGACCGTCGGGTTCAGCCGGCTGTCATGCGGCTCGCGACCCACGAGCTGTTTGATCATTTCGATCTCGCCCGCCATTTCCTCAGCGTCGCCTGAGCGCGAACAATGCCCCGACCACAGTTGCCAACCGTTGCGCGTTCCATACACGAGGTAGCGCTTTCCGCGCTGAAAGTCCACGCCACACCATTTTCCTGACGGATAGGTATGCACCGTCACTTCCTCCGAGAGCTGCCCCTTGATCACGGTCTCAATGTAAAGGGTCGCAACGCGATGGGAACGCGGGGCTACGTAGCGGCCGCCGTCAAAACGAAACCAGTTCCGAATCTGCGTCGTCGTCCAGTTCATGACATTCCACTGCCACTCGACATCGGTCACGACACCTATGAAGATCGCACCAGAGTCGACGATCGCCTCCTCGGGGCTTGGGTAGTCGCAGCAGCGGCACTGAGCCCGGGCGTCGGCGCCACCAGCGAGCATCAGGAGCGTGACAATCGTCAGCATCTTCATGGTCCGCCTCGTGCTTCTGTCCGCATACGCCCAGCATCGGCTGCGGCGCGCAGCGCCGTCCGCTGCATTGATGGAATGGACTCCTCCCACAACTTGATCGGCATCGTTGTGCCAGAGTTGCTGCGGTTCACAACACCCCCGTGGGGGAGGAGGAGTCACAGATGAAGCATACGATGATCGCGGTCGATCTGGCGAAGTCCGTGTTCGAGATCGCCGTCTCGCGCCACCCCGGCCAGGTCGCCGAACGACACCGCCTGTCGCGGGAAGCCTTCCTGCCCTTCTTCGCCGACCGGCAGCCGACGACCGTGCTGATGGAGGCCTGTGGCTCGTCCCACCACTGGGCGCGACAGATCCAGGCTCTCGGCCACCGGGTGTTGCTGCTCCCGCCACAGCACACGCGGCCCTACGTCACCCGCAACAAGACCGATCGCTCCGATGCCAAGGGCCTCCTCGAAGCCCAGCGCAACGAGCAGATCCAACCCGTCCCGGTCAAGTCGATCGATCAGCAGGCCCTGTCCGCCCTGCACCGGCTGCGCTCGGCCTGGCTCGCCGCACGAACCGGTCGCCTCAACACCGTGCGCGGCCTGCTGCGAGAGTTCGGCATCGCCATTCCCCTCGGCGCCAAGCGTGTCGTCCCCACCCTCCAGGCCCTGCTCGAGGACGGCGACTGCGGGCTGCCGGACTCGGTACGGCCGGCCCTCGACGAGGCGCGGCCGAACCAGACCCGGACGCACTGAAGGAGGAACACAACCTGCTCACCATGGGCTGCTTCGAGAACGACGTGAAGATGGCGTACCGGTCCTGACCCGCGCGAGGAGAAGCCGATAACAACGCTGGCCCGTCGAGGTCGGTTGCCCTGGGGCTCCCTCGACGAGGCCGGAGATACGACTGCAGTCGGTTCCGTTCGCCGTCAGCGCCGCTGCTGCTAGTGCTAGTTCAGGTCCGTCTTCGGCGTGTACTGCTTCTTGACGGCCTCTTCGTGCTGCTTCGTCCGATCCTGGCCCTTCTCCGACTCTCTATCCCGTTCCTTTCGCAGTCCGGCAGGATCGGGCTCGTCGACGATGGTGCGCGTGCCGAACGAAGGCGGGATCACCGGGGCCGCTTCGAGCTGGCGCAGGGTCTCGGCGAGCCGGATCGTCCACACCACCCGGCCACGAAGCAATTGTTGGACCGTGATCGACCCCTGGGCCGTCGGCTGAACCTCGGGAAGACTCGCGGATGCCCGGTGGGGGCCAGCCTCCGACGCGAGCGTGCCCGCCAGTGCCGGTGCGCTCGTCACGCAGGCCAGCAAGAACGCGATCCCTTGCCAAGCGATGTTTTTACGCATGGGCTCGCCTCCTCTCGACGTACCGATCGAATTCCTCGACCTCCGGGAACCGACGCTCGAGGGTCGATCGCAGCACCTTCAGTCTCCCGAGAGCGATCTTGGCACGGGTCGGGTTGTCTTCGCCGACCGCCAGCTTCCACTCGTGATAGGCATTGAGGAACAGGATGTCCTGGTGGCGCTCCTGATTCTGGCCGGCCAGCCCGTCCGATTCGCGGAAGCAGCCGCGCGCCCGCTGGAAGTCCTTCAACTGGGAATAGGCCTCGCCGAGGTGGCTCCAGGCCAGGGCCTCCTGCCGGCGATGCTTGCCGGCCCGGGCCTCTTCCCTCGCCGCCCGCAGCAGGCGGATCCCCTCGCGGGTCTTGCCCATGGCGACGTAGTTCGCTCCGATATTGACGCGGACGCGCACCGCTTCGTGCTGATCGCCGCACTCTTCGTACAGCCTCGCCGTCTCGCGGAAGCGCTCGATCGCCTCGCGATAGCGCCCTTGCTCGTACAGCACCTTGGCCAGAATGTGCAGAGCCATGACGGCCATGCGATCGTGGCCCTCGGCGCGAGCCATCTCGTAGGCCCGTCCGGCCTCGAGTTCGCTCAGGAACCGCTCGCCCTGCTGGGCGTGGATGCTGGCCAGCGTGACCACCGCCCGGATCCGCACGGCCCCATCCAGATCATCGACCTGGCGCAGCGCGTTGCGCAATTCCTGCTCGGCGAGCGAGAGCTTGCCCAGTCGTGCCAGCGCGATGGCCTGGTGCACCCGGACTTCACTCAGAAGCCGGCGCTGCTGCAGCGATCGGTTCTCGTCGTCGAGCAGGACTTCGAGAGCCCTCTCGTAATGGGCGAAGGCCCGGCCACTGTCCCCTTGCCGCAGCGCCTCCAATCCGTTGGCCAGCAACTCGTGAGGGTCGGAACTGGCCGGCTTGAGCTCTTCGTAGGCCTCGAGTTCGACCACGTCCGAAAAGGACTGGATGGATACGTTGAACACGCTGGCCAGCACGCGCAGCTTGTCGAAGGAGGGATAGCAGATTCCCTTCTCGTAACGGCTCAGTTGCGAGTTGTCAATCTCGCCCCCCTCCGCGCGGGCCCGCTCCTCGACCCGGCGCAAAGAGTAGCCGTAGCCCCCGCGCAAGCGGCGCAAGTAGCTTCCCAATCGCTGGCTGCCCTTGAGGTCCGCCTCGGCCTGTGCGCCCATCTTTTCCTCCCCGTCGCGCCGCACCTGAGCCCGCTTTCTATTTTAGTCGGGTTCCGGCTCTTCGCGAGGCATGGCTCCTTGGAACAGGGTCAACGACGACAACCTCGACAGTGCTATCTGTACGCCGGCGGGGCGGCGGGAGCAACCTGGCCGCCGGAGCGCCGGCGGCTCGCGCGGGGTTTTCACCGCAGGGGCCCACCCATCCGGCTCCGCTTACAATGGGGGCCGGAGGAACGGGCGTGACGGGGCCTATCGACCACTTTCGTCATGTGTTCGCCAGGCCCGGGGGGCGGGAGGCGCTGCGGGCGCTCATCATCTTCTCGGTCCTGTTCGTGGCCATCGTGGCCATCGGCGGCGAACTGGCGTTCCGCGAACTCAGTCTGGGGGTCCTGCGCACTCGCCTGGACCTGGGTCAAGGCCAGGCGCGCTCCATCGCCAAGGAGGTCTCCGGACTGCGTCCGCCCTGGCTGCAGCTCGACGACGCCTGGCTGGAGCAGAACAGCGACTTGATCCGACGCCTGATCTACGCTCGCATCCGCGACATCGGCTACATCCATAACGTCGAAGTGCTGGACGGAACGGGGCGTCGGCTCGTCCGCGTGCCCGGACCCCCGCTCCGGGACCACCTCCGCGCTGTCCGAGCGCGGCTCCCCGTCGAATGGCCCAGCCTCGAGAAGGAGGTCATCCGGGTACAGTTCGGCAGCGACCCCAACTCACGCGGCGAGGTCCGACTGGCGGTGTCCCAGGACGCCCTGCATGAGGAGCTCGAGTTGTTGCGCCGCTCGCTGTGGATCAAGATCGGGGTCGCCGGCGCCGTGGCCGTGCTGCTGTTGGCCATCGGTCTGTTCTACCTGTTGTACCTGCTGCGGAAGAATCGTGACCTGGAGCAGGCTCGACAGTCCGCGGCCCGCGCTTCGTACGTGGGGCTTCTGGCGTCCGGGCTGGCCCACGAGATCCGCAACCCGCTCAACGCGATGAACATGAACCTGCAGATGCTCGAAGAGGAGCTGGCGGCCCGGCCGGAGCCCTGTGATCCGGACCATTTCGAGTTGCTGGAGTCGACGAAGAGCGAGATCAAGCGGCTCGATCGGCTGGTCAACAACTTCCTGGCCTACGCGCGCCCGGCCCGGCCGCGCTTCGAGGCCAACGACCTCAACACCCTGGCCAAGGAGGTCGTCCGGCTGCTCGAGGCCGATTTTCGCCAGAGCGGCGTCGAGCTGCGCTCCGACCTCGAGCCGCTCCTGCCACAGGTCGAAACCGACGAAACCCAGCTCAAGCAGGCGCTCATCAACCTGCTCGTCAACGCCCGGCAGGTCCTCGAGGGCGGCGGCACGGTCACCCTGCGGACGCGCGCCGGACCGGCGGGCGAGGCCGTCGTGGAAGTGCAGGACGACGGGCCCGGCATTCCCACCGAGGTCCGCGAGCGGATCTTCGAGGTCTTCTATTCGAGCCGGGGCGGGGGCACCGGTCTGGGGCTGCCCATCGCCAGGCAGATCGTCGAGCGGCACGGCGGCCGGATCGAGGTCGACAGCTCGGAGGGACGGGGGACGACCTTCCGCATCCGCCTGCCTCGGCACCATCGCCGGCCTGCGGCGGCGCCGGATCCGAAAGGGGCCCCGGCGTGAGCAAGCCGGGGACCGCACGCGAGGCGTCGCGGCGAGCTCGCGAGCTGCGCGAGTCGATCGCCTACCACCGCAAGCGCTATTACGTCGACGACGATCCCGAGATCTCCGACGAGGCATACGATCGGCTGGAGCGTGAGCTCTTGGAGATCGAGCAGCGCTTCCCCAGCCTGCGTAGTGCCGATTCGCCGAGCCAGCGCGTCGGCGGCGAACCCGCGCGCGGCTTGGCCACGTTCCGTCATTCCACTCCGCTCCTGTCGCTGGACAATGCCTATGGCGAAGCGGATCTGCGCGAGTGGGAAACGCGCTTGCTCAAGGTGCTGGGGGTCGAGCGCGCGCGCTACGTGGTGGAGCCCAAGGTCGACGGCCTGTCGGTGTCCGTGCACTACCGCGACGGAGTGCTCGAGCGCGGCGTGACCCGCGGAGACGGGACGGTGGGCGAGGATGTCACGGCCAACGTGCGCACGATCCGTTCCATCCCGTTGGGGCTGGTGCGGCCCACGACCCTCGAAGCCCGTGGCGAGGTCTTCCTGCCACGCAAGGCCTTCGACCGGTTGAACCGCGAGCGCGTCGCGGGCGACGAGCGGCCGTTCGCCAACCCGCGCAATGCGGCGGCCGGGCAGCTGCGGCGGCTGGACCCGCGCGTGACAGCGGCGATCGGGCTCGACTGCTTTTTCTACGGGCTGGTCGAGTGCGAGGGACGGGCTCCGCGGACCCACGAGCAGGGCCTGGCGCTGCTGCGCGACCTCGGACTGTCCACGAACCCGCTCAACCAGGGCTGCGACGACCTGAATGACGTGCTCGAATACTTTGCCCGTCTGGAGCGCGAGCGCGATGGGCTCGACTACGAGATCGACGGCGTGGTGGTCAAGCTGGATGATCTCGCGCTGCGGGAGCGAGCGGGGGCGACCGCGAAGTTCCCGCGCTGGGCGATCGCGCTCAAGTACGCAGCTCGTCAGGCGACGACCTCGGTGCTTCGCATCGTCGTGCAGGTCGGCCGCACGGGCAAGCTGACGCCGGTGGCCGAGCTCGAGCCGGTGCAGCTCGCGGGAACCACGGTTTCACGCGCGACCCTGCACAACGAGGACGAGGTCCGGCGCAAGGACGTGCGCGTCGGCGACACGGTGCTGATCGAGAAGGCGGGCGAGATCATCCCGCAAGTGGTCCAGATCGTCGAGTCGGCGCGCGCGGCGGGGAGCCGGCCGTTCCGGATGCCGACCCTCTGTCCCGTGTGCAGCGCGCCCGCCGTGCGCGAGCCGGAGGAGGTGGCGCGCCATTGCACGAACGCGGCATGTCCGGCGCAGCTGCGCGAGAGGCTGCTGCACTACGCCTCGCGCGGGGCGATGGATATCCAAGGACTGGGCCAGGCGCTCGTGGAGCAGTTGACCTCCGCGGAGCTGGTCCGGGATGTCGCCGATCTGTATGGCCTCGATTCCGCCGCGCTGGCGGCGCTGGAGCGCATGGGGGCCAAGTCGGCGGACAACCTGCTGGCCCAGATCGAGGCCTCCAAGCGGCGGCCGCTCGAGCGCCTGCTCTACGGTCTGGGGATCCGTCACGTCGGGCAGCGGGCCGCGCAGCTCCTGGCCCGCGCGTTCGGCTCGATGGAGCAGCTGCTCGGCGCGTCCGTCGAGGAGCTCGCGGCCGTCGACGAGATCGGTCCCAAGACGGCAGCCGCCCTGCGCCACTTCGCCGAGCATCCGGCCAATGGCGAGCTGGTGCGCCGACTGGGAGCCGCGGGCGTTGCGCTGCGAGCCACTCCCCGCCCGGCCGCGGCGGAACCGTTCGCGGGCAAGACGATCGTGCTCACCGGGACGCTGCCCGGCCGGACCCGCGAAGAAGCCAAGGCGCTCGCGGAGTCGCTCGGTGCCCGGGTAGCGGCGAGCCTCAGCCGCAAGACCGACTTCGTCGTCGCTGGCGAGGCGGCCGGCTCCAAGCTGCTCCGGGCACGCGAGCTGGGCCTCGAGGTCATCGACGCCGACGAGTTCGAGCGCCGCATCGCGCAGGCGGGCGGGCGGGCGCTCGCGTAGGTAGAATGCCGCGCGAGATGGCAGCGATGACCTCGAAGCCGCACATCATCGTGATCGAGGACGACGACGGAAACCGGCGAACCGTCACGCGGGCCCTCGAGCGCGAGGGCTATCGCGTGGAGCCGTTCGGGGAAGCGGATTCCGCGCTGCGCTACCTGCGGGAGCATCGCGACGTGGCTCTCGTCATCACCGATCTGATGCTCCCGGGGATGAATGGCTTCGGCGTGCTCGAAGCCAGTCGGAACATCGATCCGGAGGTGGGCCTGCTGATGATCACCGGCCATGGCTCGGTGGAATCCGCGGTCGACGCCATGAAGCGCGGCGCAGACGATTACCTCACGAAGCCGGTCGATCTGTTCGAGCTGCGCAAGCGCACGTCAGCGATCGTCGAGAAGCGCCGACTGACCCGGCGGGTGGACGAGCTGGAGAGCCGATTGGGCGAGAGGTTCAAGATCATCGGAACCTCCAAGCCCATGCAGGATCTGTTTCGGCAGATGGAGCTCGTCTCCCCCGCGCGGGCCAACGTCCTGATCGTGTCTGAATCCGGCACCGGAAAGGAGCTCGTGGCCAACGCTTTGCACGAACATTCTCCCAGGCGGGCCAAGCGTTTTCTGCCCCTCAACTGCGCCGCCATCCCCTCGGAGATCCTGGAGTCCGAGCTGTTCGGCCATGAGCGCGGGGCTTTTACCGGGGCCACCGCCCGCAAGCGCGGGAAGTTCGAGCTGGCCGACGGCGGAACCGTGTTTCTCGACGAGATCGGCGAGCTGCCGCTCGAGATGCAGGCCAAGCTGCTCCGGGTGCTCGAGCAGCAGGATTTCATGCGGGTCGGCGGGACCGAGACGATCAAGATCGACATCCGCGTCATCGCCGCGACGAACTCGGACCTCGAGGCCGCGATCGAGCAAGGCCGGTTCCGCAGCGACCTGTACTACCGGTTGAAGGTCGTCACGCTGCGCATCCCGCCGTTGCGCGAGCGGCCTGAGGACATTCCGCTACTGCTCAAGCATTTCCTGGCTATCTACGGCGCGGAGAATCGACGCGAGAGCTTGCGCTTTTCTCCCGAAGCGATGCGCGTGTTGGTCGGCCTGCGCTGGGAAGGCAACGTGCGCGAGCTGCGCAACGTGGTGGAAAGCCTGGCCGTGCTGGCCCCCCACGACGAGATTCGGCCCGCCGACCTGCCCGAGGAGTACCGTCGCAACGTCCCCGCTGCCGATGCGGCGGCCGCGGCGGAACCCGCGGAGCCGGCCGCGCCGGGCGACGGGGGACAGACCATGGAGGAGATCGAGCGCCGCGCCATCCTGACGGCCCTCGCCCAAACGGGGGGAAACCGCACGCGCGCCGCCGAGGTGCTGGGAATCGGCCTCAGGACCCTGCAACGCAAGCTGAAGGACTATCGGCTGGCGCCCCGTGAATGACCCCTTGGCCGCGCCGGATTGTCGCCCCCCGCCGGATCGGCGCCGCGGGCTCGGGGATTCCGGGGCTCAGGCCGGGGTTTTCCACGGCACGTCCCTTGCTGCATAATCTCAGCGCATGGGTAAGGAGGCCGGCGAGTGGCCTGGCTGAGCCCGGCGGCCGGCTCCCGCGGCCGCCGGCGTGGGTCGGAGCGGGCCGAGAGGGCTTGGACGGTCGCCGCGCCAGACGTGGATGGCGGGGCGGGCTCGCCCGCCCGGGTCGGTCGGGGTGCTGGTGTCGTGACGCCGAAGGGTAGATACAAGGTGCTCGTCGTCGACGACGATCCGTCGGTGCTCGCGACCTATCGTCGGCTGCTCTGCCGGGCGGGCTACACGACACTGACCGAGGACGATCCGCGCAAGGTGCTGGCACGCGAGGTCGACGCCACCGCCGACTTGCTGCTGCTCGACTACAAGATGCCGGGCATGGATGGGCTGGCGCTCTTGGCCGAACTCAGGCGGCGTGCGTGTCGCGCGCGGTGCATCCTGGTCTCGGCGTTCCTCAACGAGGACGTGCGTAGGCAGGCCGCCGATCTGGGCGTCGATCAAGTGCTGGAGAAGCCCGTCGACGCCTGCCGCCTGCGCCGGGCGATCGACGATCTGCTGCCGCTCGTCGAGAGTATGCGGAGCGAGGGGACGGGCTGCGCGGAGGCTTGAGTTCCCCGGAGGACGCTGGATGATGCAGAATCGGGCTTTCGGCTTCGTCGCGATGCTGTCGGTGATGGGCATGAGCATCGTCTTCGGCATGCTGCTAGGGGGCAAGCTGAATTCTCCTCCTGCCATGCTGGCCGCGTCCCAGGCCCTGCCCGCGGTGCAACTGACTCCGGCCGTCGGTGGGATCGAGGGCACGGTGAGCTTCGCGGACATCGTCGAACGCAGCCTGCCGGCGGTCGTGACCGTGACCAGCACGGCGCGGGGATCCGGGGCCAACCCACACGAGCAGCTCCTCGACGACCCGTTCTTCCGCCGGTTCTTCGGCCAACCCCCCGATAACGAGCAGCCCGAGCGGCGCATCGGCTCAGGCTCGGGTTTCCTGATCTCCGCAGATGGCTTCGTGTTGACGAACAACCACGTGATCCAGGACTTCGAGAAGGTCGAGGTGACGACGACCGGCGGCCGGACCTACACCGCGCAACTCGTCGGCGCCGACCGGTCGATCGACCTGGCGCTGTTGAAGATCGATGCGGGGGACCAGCTGTTTCCCACGCTCCCGCTGGGAGATTCGGACAGCCTGCGGGTCGGGGAATGGGTCATCGCCATCGGCAACCCGCACGAGTTCGATCATACCGTCACGGTCGGGATCGTCTCGGGCAAGGAGCGGCGCGTGCCGCTGCCCAGCACCGACTGGGGCCTGGCCGTCTTCATCCAGACCGACGCCGCGATCAACCTGGGTAATTCGGGTGGCCCGCTGCTCGATGCTCGCGGCAACGTGATCGGCATCAACACCGCCATCCGACGGAACAACTTCGCAGAGGGAATCGGCTTCGCGCTACCGATCAACCAGGCCCGAGGGGTCGTGGAACAATTGCGCGAATACGGCCAGGTGCGGCGCGGCTACATCGGCATCACGATGAACGACGTCCCGATCGACGAGACCGCGCGCGAGTACTACGGGTTGCCCGATATCTATGGCGTGCTGGTCAAGGGGGTGGCTGAAGACGGCCCCGCGGCCCGCGCCGGCATCCAGCGTGGCGACGTGATCCGCGAAGTGGACGGCGCGCAGGTGCGGGACAACAAGGATCTGCTGTCCAAGATCTCCTCCCGCGCGCCCGGCGACAAGGTGCAACTAGGGGTGTTCCGGCGGGGCCGGACTTTGGACCTGTCCGTCGCTCTCGCCAACCGCGCCGAGGGGCTGGACCGGGAGTACGGCAGGCAGCCCGAGCCTCCACGCGGGGAGGAGCGCGAGCCCGAGAAGTCGAGCGGCCTGGGCCTGACGGTCGAGACGCTCGACGACGCCACCCGGCAGCGGCTCGAGTTCGCCGCGGATCAGCGGGGCGTCGTGATCACCGAGGTGGATCTTCAATCCGAGGCCGATCGCAAGGGGCTCCGGCCGACGATGGTGGTCACGGCCGTCAACGACGAGCGGGTCCGTAGCGCCTCGGAGTGGGAGCGGGCCATCGGCAAGTTGCGCCCTGGCTCCCCGGTGAAGCTCGACGTGCTGGCTCCCGGCGGCGAGGCTGTGCTCTACGTGTTCCTCAGGGCCCCTGCGCCGTGAACTGAGCCACGACGGGCGCGCGCCGCGAGTCATCGCCGGCGGGAGTGGTTCCGCCCCCACCGTGCTATTCTGGCCCGCGGCAAGCCCGGTTCGGGCAGGCCTGCGACCCCCAGCCGATGAGTTCGCCCACGAAGCCCTGCATCCTCGTCGTCGATGACGAGCAGGACATCCGCGCCTCGCTCCGGCGGGTTCTCGAGTACGAGGGCATGCTGTTCCAGGAAGCGGCATCCGGCGCCGAGGCGCTGGACCGCGTGGCGGCCCACGATCCGGATGCGGTCCTGCTGGACATCAAGATGCCTCGGATGGATGGGCTCGAGGTGCTCGCCGAGCTGCGCGAGCGCCATCCGGACCTGCCCGTCGTGATGATCTCCGGACACGGCACGATCGGGACGGCCGTCGAAGCCACCAAGCTGGGCGCCTTCGACTTCATGGAGAAACCGCTCGAGCGCGAACGGGTGCTGCTGGTCCTGCGCAACGCTCTGGGGCAGCGGCAGTTGCGCGAGGAGAACCGCCGCCTGCGGTTGGCCTTCGAGGAGCAGCACCGCATGATCGGCGATTCGCCGGCGCTCGAGTCGCTGCGGGCGGCGATCGCGCGCTGCGCGCCGACCCGGGCCTCGGTGCTGATCACGGGCGAGTCGGGGACGGGCAAGGAGCTCGTGGCCCGAGCCATCCACACCACGAGCCCTCGGTCCCGCAAGCCGTTCGTCAAGGTCAACTGTGCCGCCATCCCGGAGGAATTGATCGAATCCGAGCTGTTCGGCCACGTCAAGGGCTCGTTCACCGGTGCAGTCAAGGACCAGGCGGGCAAGTTCGTGCGCGCCGACGGCGGCACGATCTTCCTGGACGAGATCGGCGACATGAGCCTGAAGACCCAGGCCAAGGTGCTGCGGGCGCTGCAGGACGGCGAGATCGAGCCGGTCGGGGCAGCCAAGGTCGTCAAGGTGGACGTGCGGGTGATCGCGGCGACCAACAAGTCGCTGTCCGGCGAGATCTCCGACGGGCGATTCCGCGAGGATCTGTACTTTCGCCTGAATGTGGTGCCCCTCGAGATCCCGCCGCTGCGCGAGCGCCCCGCGGACATCCCGGCTCTGGTGGATTTCTTCGCCGACAGCTTCTGCCGGGAGAACAACTACAGAAAGAAGACCTTCTCGCCGCAGGCCATGCAGGCTTTGCGGCAGGCTCCCTGGAGAGGCAACGTCCGCGAGCTGCGCAACGCGGTCGAGCGCCTGCTGATCATGACGGCGGGCGACACGATCGACACGGGAGACCTGCCCTCCGGACTGGGCATGGCCCTGGGGGAAGGGGCTCCAGGGTCGGTGCCGGCCTCGCTGCTCCCGTCCGGCTCCGGTCTGACCCTGCAGCAGTTCAAGGACGATGCCGAGCGGCTGTTCCTCATGGCCCGGCTGCGCGAGCACGATTGGAACGTGGCGGCGACGGCCAAGGCCATCGACACGCCGCGCTCGAACCTGTACAAGAAGCTCGAGGCCTACGGCATCGAGCGCGAGAAGGACAGCCTGCCATGAGCGAGGACCGCGATGTCGTGGTCGTGGCCGGCGTGCGCACGCCGTTCGTCAAGGCCTGGACCGAATTCGCGGCGGTTCCCGCCACGGAGCTGGGACGGCTCGTCGTCCGCGAGGTCATCGAGCGGGCCGACATCGACCCCGCCACGATCGACGAGGTCATCGTCGGCAACATCGCGGGTCCGGCTGATGCGGCCAACGTGGCCCGCGTCATCGCCCTCTTGGCCAAGGTGCCCGAGCGAGTTCCCGCCTTCACGGTCAATCGCAACTGCGCCTCGGGTCTCGAGAGCGTCGTCGAGGCCGCCTACCGTATCCGTGCGGGGGACGCCGAAGTGGTCGTGGCCGCGGCGGTGGAGTCGATGTCCAGGATTCCGCTGCTCGTCCGCGACGACGCGCAGCGCATCTGGACCCGCCTCGGCCGCAGCAAGGGGCTGTTCGGGCGAGTCGCTTCGGTCGCGGCCTTCCGGCCGCGCCACTTCGCTCCCGTCGCCGCGCTCGAACTCGGGCTGACGGATCCGATATCCGGGTTGAACATGGGCCAGACCGCGGAGGTCCTGGCGCGCGACTTCCGCATCGGTCGCGAGGCCCAGGACCAGTTCGCGCTGCGCAGCCATCAGCGAGCCGCGGACGCATGGGCCGGCGGGCGCATGCGGCACGAGATCGTGCCCGTGCCGATCCCGGACAAGTACGAGTTCGCGGTCGATCGCGACAACGGCATCCGCGAGAATCAGTCGCTCGAGGCCCTGGCCAAGCTGCGGCCGGTCTTCGACCGCCGCTATGGATCGGTCACCGCGGGCAACTCGTCGCAGATCACCGACGGGGCCGCCGCGCTCGTGCTGGCGTCGGGGCGGCGCGTGCGCGAGCTGGGGCTGCCGGCGTTGGGCAGCATCCGCTCCTGGGGCTTCGCCGGCTGCGATCCGGCGCGCATGGGCCTCGGTCCGGTCCTGGCCACGCCGATCGCCCTGCGCCGGGCGGGCGGCCTGGAGCTCGAGCGCCTCGACTTGATCGAGATCAACGAGGCCTTCGCGGCCCAGGTGCTGGCCTGTTTCGAGGCCCTGGCCTCGCGCTCGTTCTGCGAAGAGCAGCTGGGCCGCGGGCCCGTCGGCACCCTGGACCCCGATCGCGTCAACGTCAACGGCGGGGCGATCGCACTGGGCCACCCCGTCGGCGCCACCGGCGGTCGCCTGGTGCTCACGCTGCTATTGGAGATGGCGCGCCGCGACCTGTCGCTGGGGCTCGTGACGTTGTGCGTCGGCGGTGGGCAGGGCGCGGCCCTGATCGTCGAGCGGAGCTGAGCGGTGAACGACGACTCCCTGGGCATGACCCACAGTTGGGACGCTGCCGGCATCCTGTCGATCGTCTTCGACCGGCCCGGCGAGCGCGTGAACCTGTTGACGCCCGAAATACTCCAGGAGCTGTCGCGGCTGCTGCGCCAGGCGCGGGGCCATCCGGACCTGCGCGGCGTCCTGTTCAAGAGCTCGAAGCCCGGGATGTTCATCGCCGGCATGGACGTCGAGCGCATCGCCGCCGTACGGGACTCGCGGGAGGGTGCCGAGGCGGCGCGCTTCGGCCAGTCGGTGTTCCAACAGCTCGCCGACCTCGAGCGCCCCTCGGTATGCGCCATCGGCGGCACCTGCCTCGGCGGCGGCACCGAACTGGCCTTGGCCTGCGCTTTCCGCGTGGCGGCCGACGCTCCGGAGGTCCGTATCGGCCTGCCCGAGGTCAAGCTGGGGATCATTCCCGGCTTCGGCGGCACCCAACGCCTGCCGCGGCTGGTCGGTCTGGCGGGGGCGCTGGACTTGATCCTCACCGGCCGCTCGCTCGACGCTCGCGCGGCCAAGAAGGTCGGCCTCGTCGACGAGGTGGTGCCCGCAGCGTATCTCGAGCGCGAGGGCGCGGGGTTGCTCGCGCGCGCCATCGCCGAGGGCTGGCCGAGGGCTGGCGTCGTGTCTCGCTCTCGCCCCTGGACCGGGCAGGCGCTGGAGGGCATCGGGCCGCTGAGGCGGGCGGTGCTGGGCCAGGCCCGTCGGCGCGCCGCGGCCAAGGCCGATCCCCGCGACTACCCCGCGCCGTCGAAGGCCATCGAGGCCATCGAGTCCGCGTTCGCTCTGCCCCCCGCGGCCGGCCTGGACCACGAGGCCCGGCTGGTCGGCGAGCTGATCGCCAACGCGACGACCAAGAACCTGATCTGGCTGTTCAGGACGCAGGCGGCGTTGAAGAGTCGGCGGGCGCTGGCCCAGGCGGCGCCTCGCCGAATCAGGCGCATCGCGGTCATCGGCGCCGGAATCATGGGCGGCGGAATCGCCCAGATCGCCGCGCAGCAGGACATCCCCGTACGCCTGAAGGACCTGCAGCCCGAAGCCATCCTGTCCGCTCTGCGCACGGCGCGGGCCCTGTGGAGCAGCCAGTTGCGGCGCCGGAGGATCACCCCGCGCGAGGTGATGCAGAAGATGGCGTGCATCGCGCCCACGCTGGACGATACGGGAGTGCGGCACGTCGATCTGGTGATCGAGGCCGTCGTCGAGAACCTCGAGGTCAAGCAGCGAGTGCTCGCTGATCTCGAACGCCGCTTGGACGAGCGCGCGGTGTTCGCATCGAACACGTCGTCGCTCCCCATCAGCGACATCGCGGCTCGCGCCCTGTATCCCGAGCGCGTCGTGGGCATGCACTTCTTCAACCCCGTGCATCGAATGCCGCTCATCGAGGTCATCGCCGGCCGCCGCAGCTCGCCGGAGGCGATCGCCACGGTTCAAGAGCTGGCGATCCGCCTGGGCAAGGTGCCCGTGGTCGTGAAGGACGGCCCCGGCTTTCTGGTCAACCGCATCCTCACTTTTTACGTCAACGAAGCGCTGCACCTGCTGGCCGAAGGCGTGCAAATCGAGGCTGCCGACCGGGCCATGCGGGGCTTCGGCATGCCCGTGGGCCCCTTCGAGCTCTTGGACGAAGTCGGCCTCGACACGGCCAGGCACGTCGGCGGCGTGCTCGAGGCCGGCCTGGGCCAGCGTGCGGGCGGTCCTGACGTGCTCGGAACGCTCGTCGACGCCGGGCGGCTCGGGAAGAAGAACGGCCGGGGCTTCTACCGTTATCGCAGGGGGCGGCGAGCCGGCGCGGACGGCGCGATCACCGGTCTTTTGGGCGCACCGCCGGTGCGCGAGCTACCGCCCGAGACGCTGCAGGAGCGGATGGTCCTGGCCCTGGTCAACGAGGCCGCGCGCTGCCTGGAGGAGCGCGTGGTGCGCGAGGCAGGCGACGTGGACCTGGCGATGGTGCTGGGTACCGGGTTCCCGCCGTTCCGCGGAGGGCCGTTGCGCCACGCGGATTCCGTGGGGATCCCGATCGTCGCCGATCGGCTGTCGCGCCTGGCCGCCGCGCACGGCGAACGCTTCCGTCCCGCGGCCGCCTTCGAGGAGATGGTCCGCGGCCGCCGGCGCTACTACCCCGAGGGAGGCGAGGCGTGAAGCCGGCCTGCTACGAGCCGGTGATCGGTCTCGAGGTTCACGCGCAGCTCCAGACGCGTTCCAAGATCTTCTGCGGTTGCTCCACGGCCTTCGGGGCACCGCCCAACAGCCAGACCTGCCCGGTCTGTCTGGGGCACCCGGGGGCGTTGCCCGTGCTCAACCGGCGCGCCGTCGAACTGGCGGTTCGTGGGGCGGCGGCCCTGGACTGCGAGATCCAGCCACGGAGCGTGTTCGCGCGGAAGAACTACTTCTATCCGGACCTGCCCAAGGGCTATCAGCTCTCGCAATACGAAGAGCCGCTGGCCCGCGGCGGTGAGATCGAGATCGAGGTCGAGGGACGGCCGCGCCGCATCGGACTGTTGCGCCTGCACCTCGAAGAGGATGCCGGAAAATCGATCCACGAAGGCCTGCCGGACTCCCAGATCCACTCGTACATCGACCTGAATCGGGCCGGCGTGCCGCTGGTCGAGATCGTCACGCGCCCCGACCTCCGCTCCCCCGCCGAAGCCTATCGATTCCTGGAACGACTGCGGAGCATCCTGCGCTACACGGAGGTCTGCGACGGAAACATGGAGCGGGGCTCGTTGCGCTGCGACGCGAACGTCTCCATCCGTCCCGCGGGCCAGGCAGAGCTCGGCACGCGAACCGAGCTGAAGAACCTGAATTCGTTCCGCAACGTCGAGCGCGCCCTGGAGTACGAGATCGGACGGCAGCGTGCGATCGTCGCCGGTGGCGGCGCGGTCGAGCAACAGACCGTCCTGTGGGACCTGGGCGCCGGCGTGACCCGGCCGATGCGAGGCAAGGAGGAGGCGCGCGACTACCGCTACTTCCCCGATCCGGACCTGCCGCCGCTGGCCCTGGACCCAGCACTGGCGCGGACGCAGCGCCGGGCGTTGCCGGAGCTGCCGGCCCCGCGCAAGCGCCGACTGGCCGCAGCCTACGGTTTGACGGAGCATGAGAGCCACCTCCTGACGCTCGAGGCTCCCCTGGCGTCGTACTTCGAAGAAGTGGCCCGGTCGAGCGGCAACCCCAAGGCGACCGCGAACTTCATCCTCAACGACTTGCTGCGCGAGCAGAAACAGGCGGGGCACGGGCAGGCCGACATCCCGCTCCCGGCCGAGCACCTTGCCGAGTTGATCCGACTGGTCGATGACGGAATCGTGAGCGTGTCCCTGGCCCGCCAGGAGTTGTTTCCCGAGTTGTATCGAGGAGGCCCCGCGCCGAGCGCGCTGGTGCGCGCGCGGGGACTCGAGCAGGTCAGCGACGACCAGGCGCTGCGCAGCCTGATCCGTGCCGTGCTCGAGGCTCACCCGGAGCAGCTCGAACAATACCGCGCGGGCAAGCAGGGAATTGCCGGCTATTTCGTGGGGCAGGTGATGCGCCGCTCGGGAGGCAAGGCCAACCCGCGGCGCGTGAGCGAGCTGCTCGAGGAAGAAACCGGATGATCCGCATCCAGGGCATGTCCAAGCGGTTCGATGGCGATGTCGCCGCGTTGAGCGACATCGATCTGGAGATCCGGCGCGGCGAGTTCGTGTTCGTCACCGGATCGTCCGGTGCGGGCAAGAGCTCGCTGTTGCGGCTGCTGCTGCGGCAGGACGTGCCGTCGTCCGGCCGGATCCTGATCGACGGCGTGGACATCGGCGCCTTGGCCGCGCGCAAGGTGCCGCAACTGCGCCGGACGATGGGCATCGTCTTCCAGGATTTCAAGTTGATCCAGCGCAAGACGGCTCTGGACAACGTGGCTTACGTCTTGAACGTCGCCGGGTTGTCGCGCGCCGACCAGCGCCGGCGGGCCTACGAGGCGCTGCGCAGCGTCGGGTTGAGCCACCGGTTGAACGCCTTTCCCTGCACGCTGTCCGGCGGAGAACAGCAGCGCGTGGCCATCGCCCGCGCCGTCGTCAACGAGCCCAAGCTGCTGCTCGCCGACGAGCCCACGGGCAATCTCGACCCGGACCTGGCAGTCGAGATCATGCGCTTGTTCCGGGAGATCAACGCGCGCGGGACCACGATCGTCGTCGCCACCCACGACCGCGACCTGATCCAGCGCATGCAGCGGCGGACCATCTTGCTCAAGCGCGGCCGAGTCGCCGACGCCGGGGAGGCCGCCTGATGCGTTTGAGCAATCACCTACACCGGCTGCGCTACTTCTGCTCGGACGCCTGGGACGAGTGGATGCACAGCGCGGGCGTGAACATCATGGCGCTGGTCACGTTGGTCTCGGCCCTGTTCGTGGCCGGGCTGGTGCTGCTGATCGTGGCCAACATCGAGCAGCGCGTCGAGGTTTTGCGGTCCGACGTGCGGGTCGAGATCTATCTGCAGGACGGACTGGGGCCGGAGGCGCCGGACGCGCTGGCCCAGCTGCTCCGCGCGGACGAGCGGGTCGAGCGCGTCAAATACGTCGACAAGACGGAGGCGCTGCGCCGGTATCGGCTGTGGGCCGCGGAGTTGGCCGAGCTCGTCAACGAGCTGCAGTCCAATCCCCTGCCGGCCTCCCTCGAGGTCTACCTCGCGCCGGGCACGGATGCGGCCGCGGCGGCCGCGTCGATCGCGGCGAGTCTGAACGGCGACGATCGCGTGGAGCAGGTACGGTTCAATCAGGATTGGCTGCAACGGCTGGAAGCGCTGCTGGGAGCGGCGCGGGCGGGCGGCGGCGCCGTGGTCGCCCTGGTCTTCGTGGCGGTCGTTTTCGTGATGGGCAGCGTGTTGCGACTCGCCGTGTACGCGCGCCGCGACGAGATCCAGATCATGCAACTGGTGGGCGCGACACCGGCGTTCATCCGCGGGCCGTATCTGGTCGCCGGGGCAGCGCAGGGACTCGTGGCCGCGCTGTTGGCGCTGGCGCTGGTCGAGGCCGCGCGCTCGGCGGCCGTGGCCTCGTCGCGGGCGAGCGCCGTGGCCACGGCCGATCTCGTCGCGGGGCAGCCGCTTCCCGCGGCGATGGCCGCAGGCCTGGCCCTGCTCGGTCTCCTGGTGAGCTTGACGGGCTCGTACGTCTCGGTACGCCAGTCGGTCGGGTAAGGGGCTAGGACAGGAACCGATCGTCCCAGGGAGTCCACTCCTCGTCGCCCTGCGGCCCGCGCGAGGGAGGATCGTCCGGACGCAGCACGTAGACCTCGTCGCCCTCGATCTTCACTTCGTAGACCTGCGCGCACAGCCACTGCTTCGATCGCTGGTCGCCCTGGCCGCTCTCCAGGTCGAAGCGCCAACCGTGCCAGTGACAGGTCACTCGGCCGTCCTGCACGCGACCGTCGGCCAGGGAGGCGCCCATGTGCGGACAGCGGTCCTGGATCGCGCGCCACTGACCGCCGACCTTGAAGATCGCCACCTTGCGGCCACCCACCGGGACGGCCACACCGCGTCCTTCGCGAAAGTCGCCGACCTTGCCGACCTTGACGTACTCGCCCATCGCTCGTCGCTTGGCGCTCGGCCTCGGGCCGCGCCGGATCCTCGAATGATACATGAGCCCGCGCGGCGCGGCGCGCGCGGCGAGGCTCGACTCGAAATCACCTGGCGGACTTCGCAGGGCCGGCGGGCTCGAATCCGCGGGCGATGCGGAAGCCCACATCGTCGCGTCGTAGGTCCGGCTCGGCACCCAGCCGGACCCCGCAGCCGAGGCTCGCTCGAGGTTGCCGGAACGAGCCGCCGCGCAGCACCCTGCGGCCGGGTGTCTCGAGATCGTCCTGACCATCCTGCGCGAGCGGGTAGGGCCGATGCAGCGAGGAGGTCCATTCCCAGACCCCACCGAGCATGCCGAGCAGTCCGAACGGATTGGGCCGCTTCTCGCCGAGCGGGCGCAGCTTGCCATCGCTGTTCTCGACATGCCACGCGTGATCATCCGAGCCTGACGGATCGTCTCCGTAGAAGCAGCGTGCGGCCGAGCCTCCCCGGCAGGCGTACTCCCACTCGATCTCGGTGGGCAGGCGTATCGGTTTCCGCGACACGCCCGCGTACCACTCGCAATACCGGCAAGCGTCGCGGAACGCGATGCCGACTGCCGGGTCGTCGTCGCCGGCGGATGCGGGGACCCGCTGGCGGTCGGGATCGAAGGCCTCGTACTGTCGATTCGTGATCGGCGTCTTCGAAAGATAGAACGATTCGACGCGTGCCATGAATGCCGGCTGCGCGTCGGCCTGCGGATCGCCGACCCTGACCTCGCCTCCGCGCACCAGCCAGAGGATCGCTCGCGGGTAGTGGGTGTAACGCTCCTGGGACACGGGGGTGGCGCGGCGTCCCTCAGAAGTCGAACAGGATATAGAACTGCTGCACGGTGTCCCCGTCGACCTTGACGAAGTCCTGCAGAGCGGGGCTCCACTGCAGGTAGTCGAGGGGCCTGGCCCACATCCAATTGAGCTGCAGGCCGAACAGGAAGAACTGGAATCCGGCGCCGTACGACGCTCTGCCGTCCCGCAGCTCGTCCCGGTCGGCGTCCCAGAAATCGAAGGTGATCGGCACCCCGGCACCGTCCACACGGACGACGTCGAGCTCGGGGTCCCACCACAGGTCGTCGTCGAACCAGGCGGCGCCCACGTCGGCGAAGAACACCCCGCGGATCTGGGTGATCGGGAAGATCGGAAAAGCCAGGAGGTCCACCAGCGGGAAGCGGAATTCGGCATTGGCCCAGGCCATGCGCGAGCCAACGAACTCGCGATAGCCGAATCCGCGCAACTGGTTGATGCCGCCGAAGCCGTAGTAGTTTTCGCGATCGCCCGTGTTGTAGATCGAGGCCACCCTCACGGCGAACAACGAGCGGCGCGTCAGCTGCTTGTAGGCTCGGAAGTCCAGACGGTGCTCGACGATATCGCCGTCGGTGTCGCCCGACAGGTGTGGAGCGAACCAGGTCCCAATACGGAAGCGCTTGCCCTGGAACGGACCGAAGCTCTGCCAGCGCGTCGTGTCGCCGGTGACGGCCAGGTTGAGCGAGGCGAAGCGATCATTGAACGTCGTGAACTCCGGAGAGCCCGTGATGTCGATACTCGTGACGAAGTCCTGTGAGTTCTCCAGAATGCCGACCGCGGCGTCGATGCGGTAGTGCCGGCTCAGGGGATATTGGATGAAGCCGTTCACGCCCGTCACCCGGCTCTCCTGATCGCGATCGATATTCCCGCTGTCGCTCTCGGTCAGGAAAAAGTCGCGGTAGTCGAAGAGCGAGGTGCCCCAGTTGAATCGCCGCTCGAGGTTGTAGTACGCCGCGTTGAGATTCGAATAGTCCTCGACCGTCGAGGCGACGATCTGGATCCGATGGTTGCCCATCAGGTCCGAGAAGCCGATCGCCGCGTCGCCCAGAAACGTTCCGTCGTCGGTCACGCCGACGCTGACGAACGGCGGCTCGATGTCCCACTTGAGCTTGTATGGACTCTGCTTGGACTCGTCGACGCGCAAGGTCAACGGAGGCTCGAACGGCTCGGCCTCCAGCGCTTGGCTCGAGAGATCCTCGGCCGCGATCGACCGCTCGGGCCGGGAGAGCGGCATGCGGTAGAGCCGGAATGTTCCTTTGTAGAACGAGGTGAAGACGAGGTTGCGGTCCGTGTCCCGCTCGGCCATCTCGACCGGCGAGAAACAGCCGCCGACGACGTCCGTGTACTGCTGCACTTCGGCCGTCGCCAGATTCAGCGCGTAGATGTTGAACACGCCATGATCGCCGCGATCCGAGGAAAAGTAGATCGTGGCACCGTCGTGCGACAGCGTGGGCTGGATGTCGCTGGATTGGCCGAAGGTCAGCTGGGCTTTCTTTTCCGAGTCTTCCAGATCGACGGTGAAGATCTTCCAGTGGGCGCCGATCCGCCGATTGTAGAGCAGCGTGCGTCCGTCCGCGGAGTACCAGGGATTGGCATCGAAGAAGTCGTCCCGCGTCAGGTTGCGGACTTCACCGCTGTCCAGATCGACCTCGAAGATGTCGACCACGCCAGCGCGGTTGCCTTCAAAAGCGACCCGCTTGCCGTCGGGTGAGAACGCGGGGCTCGAGCACTCCACGATATCCTGGAGCACGACCTGCCTGCGTTTTCCGCTGATGGCGTTGAAGATCAACAGGGGCCACCTGTTTTCGCGCCTGGCGAAGACGGCGACCTGGTCGGCCGTGGGAGACCAGGACAGGTCGCGCTTGCCTTCGTAGACGTTCGCGACAAGTTTGCGGTAGTCGTTGGTCCAGCCGCGTGTCAGGTTCTTGACCTTCTTGCCGCCTTCAACCGACAGGATGATGAGGTCCGTCTCCAAGGACGGGGTACCCAGCGCCGCCACGAGCTCCCCGGACGGCGAGATGCTGGGCGAGAAGCTGGACAGCCCGGGTTTCTCCAGACCGATCTCCTTGCCGTAATCCTCGGGAGCCTTCTTCTCCAACAGCACCGGGTAGTACTTGCGACGCAGGTAGCGCCAGAAGTAGCGGTTGAAATCGTCCATTTCGTAGCCGAACGCTTCCTTGACGGCCCGCTCCACGTTGTTGGTCAACAGCACCTTGCGGTACTCGAACAGGAAATTGCGCAGCCCCTCTTGGCCGTGTTCCTGTTCGATGTAATCGAAGATGGCGTGGCCGAAGCGGTAGGTCAGATAGCTGACCCCGCTCAACGATTCGATGGTCGGCAGCGTTCCGTTGACCACGGCGTCGCGAATGACCATGCGGTCGAAGTTGTCCTCGTCGCGGCCCAGGTAGGAGGCCAGTCCTTCCATCAGCCACCCCGGCGGGTTCGACCTCAACGCTCGACCGAGGTACCCGTCGAAGAACAGCGAGTACTCGAAGATGTGCGTCAGCTCGTGAGAGATCAGCTGGTACAGCTTGTCCGGAGGCAGGTCGATGGGCAGGACCATGCGGTTCTGGATCGGCTCGGCGAAGGCTCCCGTGGCCTCGGTCACCTCGGACAACAGGACATTCGTTTGCTCGAACTCGCCGTGGGTCTTGTACACGATCAGCGGGACGCGAAAACGCAGCTCGTGATCCAGGGTGCGGCTGATCTCGAGGTACGCGCTCTCGGCGTAGGAAACGATCTCTTCGAGGAACGGCTCGACCTCCGGGTAGTAGTGGATGTTGAAGTGTGGCGCCTCGTAGACCTGCCAGTCGAAGTCGTCGTGGGTCACCTTGTTCTTGCCGAACTGTGCCCAGGCGGGCGCGCCGAGCGTCGAAGCCAGCACGACGGCCGCCAGGAAAGTACGCCCGCGCTTGTCGTCCCACACGGCCTAACCCCCAGGGCCCGAGATCCGCTCGGGACCGACAGGACCTCTCATTTCTTGAAGACGAAGCGGACGTCTTCTCGGGTTCGAGACTCGACGATGGCCAGGAGATCGGGAGCGATGGTATCGCTCAGCTCGAAGAAGGCCGTGATCGGGTCGTTCTGCGTGCCTCGATAGAGGACCGAGCGCTGCAAGCGGTCGCGGAATAGCAGCGTGCCGGTCGCGCCGTCCATGAAGATGACATCCAGCTCGTACGAGAATTGCTCCTGCTCCACAAACTGACTTTGGCGCACCTTCTGACCGGTCGAGGGGCTCACCACGTCCACGTCTCGAAAGCCGGAAGAGTCGCGCCGATCATACTTCATGATCCCCGAGACGATCACGTCCGCGCTGTACTCCCGTCCCAGGTACTTCCAAAACTCGCGGTTCTCGATCAGATCGTCGAGGGTCTGCTCGGGCACCGCCGGAGCGGGCGTGACTTCCAGGACGTCCAGGACGGTGTGCTTGTGGTACTCGCTGCGCAGGAACCGCACGAACTCGCGGTTGACATCGAGCAGGTCGCTCTCGTCGGTCAGGAAACTGGCCACGAGCAACCGGGGCTTTCCCGTCAGATCGAGCCTGGCCGGAACCGGAAGCTTCACGGTCACCTTGAACGACTTGCCCTTGTGCGGCTTGGCGCCCACGCCCTCGGGATCTCCGGGCTGGACGCCCGCAAGATCGTACGTCGGGACATCCCCGTCCCCACGTTGCTCGACCTGTGCCCAGAAGCGCTGCGCGCGTTGCCGGTTGGTGGCGATGATCGTGTTTCCGGCCGCGCCCGCGAGCGCACGCGCGTAGCTCTCGCGAGCGAGCGCGACCTGTCCCAGGGCCTCGTGCGCCACGCCCAGGTTGTTGAGGATCTTGGGGTTCCCGGGATCGAGGCGGGCGGCGGTCTCCCAACGAAATCTGGCCTCGCGCCAGCTACCCCGCTTGGCCATCTCGGCCGCGAACCGCATGACCTCGGCCGCGGTCTCCTGCGCCTGGAGCGCCGAACCCGTCGGGCCCAGGAGCAACGTGGCGACCAGCATGGCCTGCGCACGCTGCCCCCGCAGAGCCCGGAAAGAACCGCTCACGACCATGGGGCCTCGGAATCAGGCGCCGCTGGCCAGGGCCGCGGCGGCGCGACGGGACGCTCATCATACACTGATCGCCGATGGACGTCCGCCGCATCACGACGATCCGTGGGCCTCTCGACGCACTCGTCCAAGCGACGCCGTCGAAGAGTGTGACGCACCGCGCACTCGTCGCCGCGGCGCTTGCCGAAGGCGAAAGCACGCTGCGACGGCCGCTCGACGCCTCCGACACGCGGGCGACCCGTGACGGTCTGAACGCCTTGGGCCTGAGCGTTCGCGTCGTCGGAGAGGACTGGGTCGTGCAGGGAGGCGCAGGGCGCGTCCGAGGCGGAGGCAAGCTCGCTCTCGGCGAGTCGGGGACAACCCTGCGCTTCCTGACCGCGGTGGCCGCCTTGGGCCAGGCACCCTCCCGACTCGACGGCGCGCCCCGCCTTCGGGAGCGGCCGCTCGCAGAGCTCATCGGGGGTCTGGCGCGGCTCGGGGCCGCGGTGCGCGCCGATCCGTCCTCGGGCGGCTTGCCGCTGGTCGCTGGCGGCGCGCCCGTGCCCGGCGGGAGCCTGGGCCTGGCCGGCGCGCGCAGCAGCCAGTTCGCCAGCGCGCTGCTGCTGATCGGGCCGCACCTGGGTCGCGGAATCGATCTTGCGGTCGAGCCCCCCGCGGTCTCGCTGCCCTACGTCGCGCTGACCGAGCAAGTCCTGGCGGCATTCGGCGCGAAGATCGAGCGACAGTCGGAGTTCTCTTGGCGCGTCGCGCCCGGGGGCTACCCCGGACGCGTCTACGCGATCGAGGGCGACCATTCTTCCGCGTCGTACTTTCTCGCCGCCGCGGCGCTGGTGGGAGGGCGCGTGCGCGTCCGCGGACTGTCGCCGACCAGCGCCCAGCCGGACGCGAGGCTCGCAACGATCCTGGGCGACCTCGGTTGCCGCGTCGAGACGGGGAGCGACTGGGTCGAGGTCGAGGGGCACGGCGAGCTCGAGCCGTTCACCCTCGACCTGTCCGACGCGCCGGATCTCGCGCCGACGATGGCCGTGCTGGCGCTGATCGCCAAGGGACCCTGTGTGCTGCAGTCCATCGCCCACCTGCGCCACAAGGAGTCCGATCGCCTCGAGGTGTTGGCGCGCAACCTGCGCATGCTGGGGCGACACGCGGACGCGCTGGCCGACCGGCTGATCGTCTCCGGGCCTCCGCCGTGTCTCGGCGGCGGGCGCGTGGCCACCGCGGGGGATCACCGCATCGCCATGGCCTTCGCCGTCCTTGGATTGCGCCTGTCCGGGATCGAGATCGAGGAGCCCGCCGTCGTAGGCAAGTCCAACCCCGCCTTCTGGGAACAGCTGGGAGCATTGGAGCGCGGATCCGTCACGGGAAGCGGGTGATCCGAGACTCCCGGGGACGAGGATATCGCTCGCGCGATGCCCGCGCCGCGACGTCAGAACTGAAAACCCGCTCCGACGTGCAGCGCCTCGATGACCAGATCCTGCGTGAACGTCTCGGGGTCTTCGTTGGTCACCCCGAGCTGCAACAGGTCGGGGAGCAAGGCGACGTCCAGGAAGCCGGTGATGGAGTAGGCGACCTCGAAGTGCATGCCGTTCTTGAGATACAGTCTCGCCCCGACCTCCGCGCGATCCTGCCAGCTGCTCTTCTCCTGCGACTTGAACATGCGGTCATCCATCAACAACCCCGCGTCCACGTTCTTCACCTGGAAGAACGGGCCGCTGTCTATCTCCATGTTGTTGAGCGTGAATGCGGCCTCGCCCCGCAAGTAGAGCTGCAGTGCGCGTTCGAAGTAATTGAAATCAACCTCCCACGAGCCGACCGGGCCGGCGCCGGTCGTGCGCTGGGTGATGTTCAATAGGCGCAGGAAGGACCCATCCGTATAGTGCAAGCCGGTCACGTTGGAATTGAGCCAGGCTCCGGCCAGGAGGTTGCCCTCGTACTCGAAGTAGCGCAACCCGGCCCACCAGCGGGAGCTGTAGCGGCGCCCGCCGAACTCCCGGCCGTACACGATTTCGTACGTGTCGACCCGGTTCTGCAGGTCGTCCGGCATCGAGCCCGTGATCTGTTTGAGCGGCATGCTCGGGTCGTACGTGACCTCACCGCACCGGAATCTGCCGTCGGGAAGTTCGGCGCAGGAGCCGAAATCGGGTTTGCCGTCCATATCGCCGAAGGCAACGTCCGCGGCGGAGTCCCAGGTGGGCGCCAACCGGGTCGCGATCAGCTTGCCGCCATTGATCTCGATGAACCACCACGGGACCAAGCCCGACGTGCTGTCGACGAGCGAGCCGTCGGCCGTGCGGTTCGTCGCGCCCACCGAGCGGAATTCATACTCCTCTTCCATGAAGCCCTGGAAGTTCAGGCGAAAATCACCCTTGCCCCGCGGGAGTTTCCAGCCGATGGCGGCGCGCCCATAGGACGCGTCCACGATCTCGACCGTGCTGTGGCCCGCATTCAGATCGCTCGCCTTGATCGAGGTGTTGTACGGGTCGGCGGACCCCGAGCCCCAGGCGGCCTCGACGTACAGAGCGAATGGCATCTTCTCCCTTGTGGGGTCCGGTGGCAGTTCGGCGACCGGCTCCTCGGCGGGGGGCGGAGTATCCGCGGGCTGCGCGGGCTCTTCGGCGGAGGGCGGAGTATCCGCGGGCTGCGCGGGCTCTTCGGCGGGGGGCGGAGTATCCGCGGGCTGCGCGGGCTCTTCGGTGGGGGACGGAGTATCCGCGGGCTGCGCGGGCTCCTCGGCCATGGCGGGCGCCGCGAGCGCCAAACCCGTCAGCAACACCCAGCCCGCAACGAGCCCTCTGCGCTTCCTCATGGGATGACCACTCCTCCGGACGGCGGGTCGGGGTCTCGTCTCGACAGCCGGTTCGTTGCCTCGCGCCGTGTAAAAGGACACCCTATATAGGGGAACCCGAGGCGGGAGTCAAGGCGGGAGGGCGCCGCCGAAGGCCAGACACCATGTTTCCGCTGCACGCATGCAGTACCGCTGTGCTAACCTGGGGTTCGGTCCCTGCGGAGCGGACCCCGTAACCCCGACCCACGAGATCGTGCCCACCCACCGGTACCAGAACCAGCCCGTGGCGCCGCGCCACCTGCGGGGCGGCGGCTTGGTGCTGCCGCTGATCCTGGTCGTCTCGACGGGGGCGCTCGGGGAGGATCCCGCGGCGGGTGGACGGAACCCGCCGCTGTCGGTGGTCGAGAACGTCCGGCTCGTGCTGCTGCCGGCGGCGGTGACCACCCGCCGCGGCAAGCCGGTGTACAGCCTGGCCCGGGAGGACTTCCGGCTGGAGGAGAGCGGCGCGCTCCAGCGTATCGATGTTTTTGCCACCGAGCAAGACGCGCCGCTGCGTCTGGCCTTCCTGCTCGACGTCTCCGGCAGCATGAGGCTCAGCGATCGACTTGGCGAAGCCAAGCGCGCGATCCGCGTTTTCGTCGACGCTCTGGATCGGCGCGATGGTGCGGCGCTGTTCACGTTCGCGGACGAACGAGTCGAGTGCGTGGCCGGGTTCGACCGTGGTCCCGCCACCTTGCTCGAGCGGTTGGAGGCGCAGCAGCCGTCCGGCCGCACGGCGCTGTACGACGCGCTGGCGGCGATGCCTCGCCTGGTCGACGAGTCCACCACCGGCCGCAAGGCCATCGTCTTGATCACGGACGGCGTGGACAACGCGAGCCAGATCCCGTCGCTGAGAGCGACATGGCTCGCTCGGCGCGTCGCCGTACCCATCTACACGCTCGGCTTCATCCCGATGCAGGAGAAGCTCTTGCCGGAGCGGGTCCAGGATGCGCTCGAAGTCGTCGAACGTTTCTCGGAGGAGACGGGGGGGACGACCTTCCCCATCCACGATGCGTCCGACGTCGACCGGGCGGCCGCGCAGATCCACGCCGAGCTGCGCTTCCAGTACGTGATCGGCTTCTACCCATCCGCGGGGCAGCGGGACGGCTCGTTCCGCACCCTCGATCTCACGACCACGCGCGAGGACCTGCTGGTGCGCACGCGCCGCGGATACTACGCGAGTCCTTGAGCCAGGCGGCCTCGGGGCCTGCGGGATCGGCACGACCGCGCCACGACCGTGCCCCGCGGCCCGAGGTTTCTGAACCCCTACCGGGGCCGGCGTCACGTTGCAACCACCGCACAGGTCGTCTACAGTGGGCGTGTTTTCCTGGTGTTAACGTGGTATTTCCTGGATCTTAGGAGGCTGAGTGATGCGTAATCGAAGGACTCTGGCGCTTGCCGGCGTGCTGGCGCTCGTCGTATCCACCGCTCTGGGTTGCGTGAGCAACAAGTCGTTCAAGCGCAACGTCGCGGACACCGACGGCCGCATCGCCGCCGTCGAGAGCGCGGTCGAGGCCAACGACAATGAAATCGAGGGCCTGAAACAGGACACTGCTACCCGGATCGACTCGGTGCAGCAGACGGCGAACGAGGCCGGCTCCGTCGGCAATCAGGCGCTGACCAAGGCGAACGAGGCCCGGAAGGCCGCGGACGGCAAGCTCTTGTGGAGCGTGGCTCTTTCCGACGACCGGATCAAGTTCTCCACCGGCCGAGCGGAGCTGAGCGAAGAGGCCAAGCGCGCCCTCGACCAGCTCGTGGCCAAGGTCAAGTCCTACGGCAAGGCCCTGTACATCGAGGTCGAAGGTCACACCGACAGCGTCGGGACGGAGAATCTCAACCTGAGGCTGTCCGAGAAGCGCGCGGGTGCCGTGCTCAACTATCTGAACCAGAGCGGTGGCATCCCGTTGCACGCGATGAACACCATCGCCATGGGCGAGAGCCAGCCGGTGGCCGACAACTCCGACAAAGACGGACGCGCCCAGAATCGCCGCGTCGTGATCCGCGTGCTCGAGTAAGCCGCGCAGGATCCTGCCGGGCCTGCGGGTCGACGCGGGCCCGGCTTCGCGCCCTCCTTCCCTGCCGGGTCCAGCCCGGGACGGGGTATGGGCCTGAGGAGCGCCGAGACCGGGCTCGACAGCACCCGGCTTGCGAGGCCTCTGTCCCTGTACGGGGACAGTCGCCCGCGCGCTTCGGTCTTTCCCCGATGAAACCCGCGGCGATCCCCTGGCCCGCGCCTTGCAATTGGCCCCCGCGGATGAGAACCCGTCCGTGAGCGCGTCGCGCACCGACGCGAGGGGAGGGAGAACGATGGCTCGCCTGGCGCTCGTGATGACGGGTCCTCTGACAGTCCTGACGTTGACCGCGGCGCCCGCCCCAGCGCAGGCCGCCGGACCTCCGGCGCCGCGAGAATCCGCGGTCCAGCTGCGCCTCGGGATCTTCATGCCGGCCGGCGACAGCGATTTCTGGGACGACACTGGGGATGTCTTCACGCTCGACATCTCTGACTTCGACGACTTCACCGCCGGCTTCTCGTACGTCCATCCCTCCTCGAACCACGTCGAGATAGGTGTGAACTTCGACCTCTACGGTGGGAACTCGAGCTCGGTCTACCGGGACTTCGTCGACGAAGATGGCTTCACGATCCCGCACGACACCGACTTGTCGCTGCTGCCGCTGACGGTCGACGTGCGGCTGATACCGGGCGGTCGCTACCGCGTTCGCCCCGGAGGCCGCTACGTCCTCAAGCCCGTGTTCTACATCGGCGCGGGCCTCGGGGTGACCTTCTGGGAATACGAGGAAGAAGGCTTCTTCCTGGATTTCACGGATTATCCCGAGGATCCTCCCGTCGTGTTCTACGACCGCTTCGTCGACGACGGGGCGGCATTCGAGGTGCACGCGCTCGCCGGGGTCGAGATCCCCATCGGCCGGCGGACGAATCTGCTGTTCGAGGGGCGCTTCTCGGTGTCCGAGGACGATCTCGGTGGCGACTTCGCGGGCCTGCCCGCCACGGAGCTGGACCTGAGTGGTACGTCGATCGCGGGAGGGCTGTCGTTCCGCTTCTGACCGACGGAGCCGGGGCCCGGCCCGGGCAGAGCCTCAGCGCAGCCGCACTTCCTCGCGGAGGGCAACTCCGAGCAGACCCGATACCTTGCGGATCAGGGACTCCGCCACTTTCATGCCCTTGATCACCAGGTCGTCGGCGCCCAGCCGCTTGAGCTGCTCCCAGTTCTCGCCGTACATCTCGGATTCGTCCCGGGCCGTGAAGATCAGGATCGGGCAGGGCTTGGGCACCAGTTCGGCCAGTAGATCCCGCCCCGCGTCGCACCCATCCAGCGTGAGGTCGAGCACCAGGAGGTCGATCCCGCCGCGCTCCAAGATGTCGCGGGCCTGAGCGCTGGTCGCCGCGGTCTTGACGTCGAAAATCGGCTCCAGCGCGTCCTTGGCGATCTGACGAAAGTAAACCAAGTCGTCCACGACCAGCACGCACTTGCGCGCGCCGTCCGCCGCAGGCGGCCGCTGGCGCGGCTGGAAATGCAGGTTGCAGCGCGGGCAGATCACCGGCGGGTCCAGCCTCGGGGGGTAGGCGCCGCTCGGTCCGGCCGCCGGTTTCTGCGGGGGGGCTTCGGCAATTCCGACCCTGGCAGCCGCGCCGACCGGCTCCGCGGCCGCCGGCAAGCGCCGCGCCGGCGTCGTGGGCGTGGCGGCCGTCGCCGGCGGCCGCGCCGCCGCGGGACCGGCCGCGGCCAAGCGCTCCAGGCGGATGCGCGTCATGCACTTCGGGCAGAGCATCTCGCCGTGCGCAGACTCGGCGACCCGCCAAGCGCTGTTGCAGTCGGGGCAGCGGACCTCGACGCTCATCGGGTGCCTGCCGCCGCGCCCTGCAGGTAGGGCAGGGGGTCGACCGCGACGTCGTTCCTGCGGATCTCGAAATGACAGTGCTCGGCCGACGCGTTTCCGCTGCGGCCGATTCGGGCGATGACCTGGCCCCGCTTCACGCTCTCGCCTTCACGGGCCACGAGCGTCGAATTGTGCGCGTACAGCGAGCGCAGGTCACCGCCGTGGTCGATGACGATCGTCTGGCCATAGCCGCGCATCGTCGATCCGCTGTAGACGATCAGCCCCGCGCCCGCCGCGAGCACCGGTTGCCCCGGCGCTCCGCCGATGTCGATTCCCGAGTGCGAACGGCCGCCGCGCGGCGCTCCGTAGCCCGACAGGACACGCCCGTCGGCGATCGGCCAGTCGAGGGGCTCCTCCAACCCGACGCCGGGCGGCGGGAGGGTCCCGGCGAGCGGCGCGGGATAGGGCGGCACGTTGAGCGGCACCGAGGCTCCCGGAATGAGTAGCTCCCGTCCGATCTCGAGCGAAGCGGGGTCGGCCAGCTCGTTGATGCGCGCCAGCTCGTCCAGGGGCACGCCGTAGGCGCGGGCGATACGCCACAGAGTCTGGCCGGCTTCGACCACGTGCCGCACTCCGCGGAGGCTCGTTGCGGGTGAAGGACCTTGGGCTGCGGGCTCGGCCGGTCCAGCGATCGTTGCGGGTTCGAGCGTCGCGGTCGCGCGCCGGGCGCCCGCGCAACCGCCGGCGAGCGCGATCAGGACCGACACCGCGCCGACGATTCGTATCGATCCGGGCCACCCGGAGCGAGGGAGTTCGGCCGATCGCATGGCCAGGATGAAGCTAGTGCCGCCCAGCACCTGGCGCCAGGCGGGAGGGTCCCCGGCTCCCCGAGCCGGGGACCGGGGGGGCCGGTCGGACCGCGGCCAGGCTGCGGAGCGACTCGCAGCGCGGGGCAGGCATCCGCGGTATCTTAGTGCACGTTGACCCGCGGACGGCGAGGCCGGTCGTCGAGGGACTGAAAGTGAGGCGCGCGCTGCCATGGCTGAGCCTGGTTTTCGCCGTGGCGGCGGCGCCGGCGGGGACCGAGATCGTCCTGCGGGACGGCCAGACGATCCGCTGCACCCAGGTTCGGCGTGACCGGAACGACTTCGTCGTCGTGCTGGAATCCGGCGGCCTGCTGACCCTGCCCGTCGACCTCGTGGCGCAGCTGCGATTGTCCGAGGGCATCCAACCAGCGGCGCCGCCCCCATCGATGCCGGCCGAGCCCCGCCAACTGGCCGGCCTGCCGATCACCGCGCTCGAGCCGGCCGAGGCGCAAGCGTCCCTGGGCCCGCCTGTCGTCTTTCACAGGAACATCGTGAACCCGGAATGGCAGCCGCAGTCCGGCTTTCCGGAAGGCGACGTCCTGGCGGCCGGCCGCTCCAGGTGGAGGCCCGGCGTCGTCGATCCCACGTGGACGCCACAGTCGGGATTCGATGGGGAAGACGTGCTGGCTGGCGGCCGTTCCACTTGGAGCCGGAGCATCATCGACAACCGCTGGACGCCGCAGGATGGCTTCAAGAAGAAGGCCACGTGGCAATCGGCGCGGACCGGTCCCCCGGTCCAGCAGACGGCGGGGCAGCTCCTGGCGCCGACCTCGACGCCAGACGATTCGGTGGCCCTCGCGGGCCTGCTGCCGCGAGCAGACCCTCGCCGAAGTCCGACCGTGCCGAAGCCGGGCTTCGAGTTCAAGGTGTTCCAGCCGAACGCGCGATCGGCCGCGGTGCGAAGCTGCGGCGAGCGGGTCCTGGCCGCGTCCTCGGTCGCGCAGCCTGCGCCCGTGGGGGTCGAAGCGGTCGACGAACGCAGCTACGCCGGGCTGCCGATCGAGGTGTTCGAGTCGTCCGGGGTCGTCCGCGGCGCGCCGCGCCGCGCGGTGTTCACCGTGGCGGGCGAGCAGTGCCGAGCGATCAGCGGAGACCTGGAGGATAGCCGGGGGGTCCGCCTTTCCGACCCGTATGCCGTGGTCCGAGGCGTCGAAGCCTACAACGCGGCCTTGGCCGGCCTGGCCCGGGGACCGAGGTTGTCCACCGATCCGGAGAAGATCGAGTACGCATTCGCGGTCAGTTCCCTCGTGGACCCCGCGGTCAATGGCCACGGCCGGGCCACGCTCGTCCTGTTGGAGGATGGGGAAAGCGTGCGCGCGCTGGCCGGCCACGTCGCGGCCGAGTGCTCGGTGTCCGTCGCACGACGACGGGCGGCGACCGAGTCCGTGGCCCGCAAGTTCGCGCGGCCCACCGTGAAACGGGAGTCTCGCGGCGACCTGATCGAGTTCTTCGCCTGGTCCAGCGCCGGGGGCGAGGTGCTGCGACACGTGGTACGCCTCTCGCCGGAGGGCAAGGTCTCGCTGGAGCGCAAGAGCGTGGCCGCCCACGTCGGCGCCCACCGCGATCGCTAGCGAAGCGAGCGAGCGGAGGAGGCCTCATCCTCCCTCGCGCACGTGGTCGAAGCGCTCGGTCGTGATGACCAACGGCTTGCCCCTGCTCTCCGTCCGGACGACCGTTCGCGCAGGGTGGGTCGGTCCATCCGGAAGGTCCTGGAATTCGGTGACGACGTTGACGGGCTTGCCCTCGCGCGACGTGACGATTTCGAATCTGCGCGCGCGGTGGGTCAAGCTGTCGGCCCAGATCATCATCCTGTCGCCCTGGCGCACGACGTTGCGCGCCTCGACCCGTATCAATCCAGCGCTCTCGCCCGCCAGGGGGAAGATGCTGGCTCGCGCGAAGACCTCGCGCATCTGCTGCGGCGTGAAGCGGGTGTAGGCGGCGATCAGCTCGCGCAGACCCCGGTCGAGCTCCGCGACCTTCTTGTGCTTCTTGGCCGAGCGCTGCAGGGAAGGCGAGCCTCCCTGCGCCTGCGGGCCGGCGGGGATCTCGACGAACATCCCGTCAGCGTCGCAACGCACGCGGGAGAGCATCGTCCCCCGCATCGCCCCGTCGACGACGACGGAGGACCGCTCGGTCCAGCTGTATCGCCGCAGCTCCTCCTGGCTGAGCCTGAAGGCGTCCGCGAGCGCTCTCATCTCCCCGGTCTGCGCCAGACCGAGCGCCGGCGCCACGAGCGCGAGCACGACCGCTGCGCTACGACGGCTGTTCTGCTCCACGGGTCGTCTCCGCTCCCGGCCGGCCAGACTCTGGCCGGCCCGCGCGCTGCTTGTACCGGGACAGCGGGATCGATAGACTCCCGCACGGGTCATCGTGTCGAGCCGGTCGATGCGGAGGAACGACTGTCCAGGGGGCGCCGCGCCCCCAGGAGTTTCGCATGAATCCGCGGGCTCCGCGAACCGGCGATCGGGAAGTTCCGCAACCATGAGAGCGGTCTCCTCCAAGTGAACGAGCTCGCCTGGATCGTCGATGCGGCACGGCGCGCCGGGCGCCAGGGGCGGCCCGCCGTGCTGGCCACGGTCGTCAAGGTGGCCGGCTCGACCTACCGCAGGCCGGGGGCGCGCATGTTGTTCACGGCGACCGACGAACCGGTAGGCCTGGTCAGCGGCGGCTGTCTCGAGGGCGACTTGGCCGAGCGCGCGCGGGAAGTGCTGGTCTCCGGCGCCCCGCGGACCGTGATCTACGACCTGCGCTCGCCGGACGACATCGTGTGGGGCCTGGGTCTGGGCTGCGCCGGTGAGGTCCGTGTGCTCCTGGAACGACTCTCCCCCGAACATCCCGCGCAGCACCTCGCGTTCCTCGGGCGCTGCATCGCACGACGGCGGGCCGGCGTCGTGGCCACGGTCTTCGAGGGAACGAGGACGCTGGCGAACGCGCTGGGGCAACGGCTGCTCCTGGACGAGCGTTGCACCGCGGTCGCGACGTTCGGCGACGCGGGGCTGGCCGAGGCCGCCTTGCCGGACGCCGAGCGGGTGCTGGCCGATCGGCGGTCCACCATCCGCCGCTACGAGGTTTCCGCGGGAACCGCCGAAGTCCTGGTCGAGTACATTCCGAGGGTGACCCGGCTCTTGGTCGTAGGCGCCGGCAGCGACGCGCTGCCGCTCGTGCGTGGGGCGAGGCAGCTCGGCTGGCGGGTCACCGTGGTCGATGACCGGCCGGGATACGCCGCGCCCGAGCGCTTCCCCGAGGCCGACGCGGTCGAGCTCGTGCGCTTCGACGCGCTCGATCCCGCGTCGCTGCCCCTCGATTCGAACACTCCCGTCGTCGTGATGACCCACCACTTCCTGCACGATCTCCGGGCGTTGGAATTCTTGCTCGCCACCGACGCGCCCTACCTCGGCCTCCTGGGCCCGCGACGCAGGACCGAAAAACTGCTGGCCCAGCTGAACGAGCGTGGCATCCGTCCGAGCGCGGAGCGGCTGGCCCGGCTGCACGGCCCGGCCGGCGTCGACATCGGCGCGGACACGCCCGAGGAGATCGCGCTGGCCATCCTGGCGGAGATTCGCGCCGTGCTGTCGGGGCGCTCCGGCGGCTTCCTGCGCGACCGGCGCGCACCGTTGCACGAATGGCCGGGCTGATCGCCGCGATCGTCCTGGCGGCGGGAGAGTCCGGGCGCCTCGGACGACCCAAGCAGCTGCTGGCGTACCGCGGCCGGACACTCGTGCGCCACGTCGTGGAGTGCGCCGCGGCGGGGGGATGCGATCCCGTGCTCGTGGTGCTGGGCGCCCGGGCCCGCGAGGTGGGCCACGAGGTCGAGCAGACGGCCGCGCACGCGGTGCTCAACCCCCGCTGGTCGGAAGGGCTCGGTTCGTCGGTGCGCGCCGGCGTCGAGGCCCTGCAGTCCGGCTGGCCGCAAGCCGCGGGCGTGCTGCTGCTCGCTTGCGATCAGCCGCGGATCACCGCGGACCTCGTGCGCGGGCTCTTGGAGCAGCTCGCGGAGCCGGGGCGGCGCATCGTCGCCTGCTCCTACGCCGGCACCGTGGGAGTGCCGGCGCTCTTCGACCGGTCGCTGTTTCCCGAGCTGGCGGCGCTCGCCGGTCCTGGCGGCGCCAAGGCCGTGATCCGGTCGCACTGGGCCGAGCTGACGCGCTGGCCCTGGCCCGACGGCGCCTTCGACATCGACGTGACTGCCGACGTCGAAGATCTGGACCGGCCCTGACGGACCTCTAGCGCGGCCCGGACGGCTCGGTGCACGAGCCCGTGTTGTCGCGCGAGGCCATGCCGCACTGTGTGGAGGGAGCCGCGCCACCGCGCGGGAAGCCATCGCTCCGCATGCCCCAGTTGCCCTCGGTCGCGACGCCGTCGTCGCCCACGACGAGGAACCACAGGTCGCCCGGCGGCGCGCCGAGCCAGGAGAACGTGCCGGATGTCCGCAGTTCGCAGACGGCCCCGCCCAGCTCGGGCCCGGCCACGCCGCCGAGCGGACCGTACAGCAGGTGGTAGCCGGGCGCGGGGCAGCCGGCGACGTCCCATTCGAGATCGATGGCGGAGCCCGCACCGTCGGCCCGCGACGCGCGCAGCGGGGAGCCGAAGGTGCCATCCGGGACGGGGGGCGGACCGGGGGCCGGGGTCGTCACCGTGGCGCAGTTGCCGTCCGCCGTCTGGCAGCCCTCGGCGGATACGACGGCGCGCACCGTGTAGTGGTACGTGACCTGGGGCTCGACGGTCAGATCGGCGAAGCTCGTCTCCCCGGCCGGCACGTTCAGGACGTGATCCATGGCCATCGGCGCGCCGCAGCTCGTGCCGTTGCGCAGGATGCGGTAGCCGAGCGCGGCGGGCACCGGCTCCCACGCCAGGTCCACGCGCGCTCCCCCGCTCGCGACGGCGACGAGGCCGAGGGGCGGCTCGAGCCCCGTGCACTCGGCGATCGCACCGGTCACGACCAGTGCTGCGCCCTGCTGCAGCGTTCCCCCTGGCACGTCCGCGCCGTGGATCGCCACGGTGTAGAGTCCGGCCGCGGGCGCCCGCAACAAGATCCCCTCCACGTTGTTCAGGGCGTCCTTTCCGCTCGGGGAGGGCGCGGATTCCTTGTCGCCCGGGACGTTCAGGTCGTCGGGCGTGAACTGGTTCCCGCGGAAGACCGCTCCGCCCGGGGTCGTGAGCGTCAGGTCCAGATCGTTGACGAGGGCCGTGGCGGCCGCGGGCGCCTGCGGCGGATCGGACCAGGCCAGCGTCAACTTCAACGGCTGGCGCGAGGCGATCGCGGTGAACTGCAACTCGATCGACTCCCCCGCGGCAAGGCCGCTCGAGTCGGGTACGTCGACGACCTGCAGGCGGCGCGCATCGCCGGTGAAATACAACGCATCCTCGAGCTGGATCCGCCCCCAGCCCTGGACGCCGGAAGGCGCGTCGGCCAGCGGGCCGAAGTCGACGGGCGTGCCCCGCCGTTCGTAGAGGCGGCCGGTCATGTTGCGCCCGCCGTTGATCAGCAGCGCCTTGAGCAGTGCGGCGCTCGGCTCTCGCGCGTCGGCGAGAGTCGCCGCTCCCGTCGGGTAGAAGCCCTCGGTGAAGTACTGCCTGGCCAGCGCGCCCAGCCCGGCGGTGATCGGCGTGGCCATGCTCGTTCCGAGCAGCAGATCGGTGTGGCAGGTCTGCGCGGTGTCGGCGACGTAGCAGCCGCCGAACCCCGGCAGGCACACGCCGGGCTCTTCCGGGTCGCAAGCGGGGTTCAAGATGCTGCCGTAGTAGGTCACCGGAAAACGAGCGGATTCGACGAGGTACCCCGGAGCCGTGATGTCCGGCTTGATCCGGCCGTCCGCGGTGGGGCCTCGACTGGAGAACGCCGCCATGTTCTCGGGGTCGAGGATGCCAAACGCGTCGGAAAAGCTGGCATCGTAGTTCTCGGTGGCGCCCACGGAGACGCAGTTCTTGCACGTGGCCAAGCCGACCAGCCCGCCTCCCCCCTTGTTCCCCGCCGAGACGAACGCGGCGAAGTCCTGGTGGGCCCAGATCGCCGCGTCGGCCTCGAGGCTCGTGACGTCGAAGGCCAGGGCCTCGCCGGAAGAGCCCCAGGAGTTGCTGGACAGCCGCGCGCCCGAAGCGTGCTCCTGCTGGAACAGCTCCAGCACCGAGTCGACCAGGATCTTCGTCGAGCAGGTCGAGCTGACGGCACCGCTGATGTCCTCGAAGATCAGCTTCGCGGCGGGCGCCATGCCGTCGCCATGGTCGTGACCGGCCCCCGGGCCGGCGAGGTGATCGAGGTCGTCCCCCACCGCGCTGGCCGCCGTGTGCGTGCCGTGGCGGAACGTGTCGTCGGTCAGGAGCGCGGCCGGGTGCGGCGCATTGTAGGCCAACAGCTTGCGATGGCCGAGATCGAGCGCCAGGGGCGCCGGGGGCCTCACGGTCTGCGGGACGACCTCCTGCCGGGGATCGTCGAAGAAGCACATGCCGTGCTCGAGCCCCGTGTCCGACACCGCGACGATCTGTCCCGCCCCGGTCAACCCGCGGCTCCAGATCGAGGCCGAGAGCGTGTACGGCTTGGGGTCCGGCTCGGCCGCCTCGGGCGGACCGTGGACACGGTCGTAAGACTGGCCGATCCAGACGGAGTTGTCGTTGTGCAGCTCGAGTGGCAGACGGCGCGACACGAATTCCACCGCGTCGTCCCGCAACAACGCCCCGACGAGGGACCACAGGATCTCCGGGGGTGTCTCGATCGCCACACGCACGACCGCGCCGTCGAGCACGTGGATGACGCGGGCGGACTCGAAGCGCTGCGCGACCGCTCGGGCGAGCGAGTGGGGATCCTCGCCGCGAAAGAGGACGGCGTCGATCGCGATCGCCTCCGCCGTGGAAACGACCTCGAGACCGATCAGCCGCCGCAGGTCGGGAGAGAGCTTGTAGCCCGGGGAGTACGGACCGGACCAGCGCCGGTCGGAAACAGCCTCCACGGCCTGGGCCCCGGCACCCGCCGCCGGGCGCACGATCAGCGTGCGATCGGGCAGGTAGCCCAGCACCTCGAGGCCATGCGACTCGATCCGCGACCGCGCCGCGCGCGTCACCGGACCGTCGAGCTGGATCAACTGGGCCGGCCGCACGCCGCCGCCCTCGCTGCGCAGGACCGGTCCGTGCGGAAGCGAGCCCGCAAGGTCGGGCTCCCCCTCCGCGAGCGGGTCGAAGACGATGGCCGCAAGACGCACCCACCGGGGACCATCCGTCTCAGCGAACCCCGGCGCGGCGCTCGAGAGAGCGGCCAGGATCGGGCACACGAGCTTCACGGGCATCCGCCCGGCCGCCATCGGTCCTCCTCCCCAGCGTCCGCCGTCCTCGGCTGCGCGGCAGGGTTCCTCGCATTATAATCTGCTGTCGCTGCGCCGGGTAGCCGGCACTCCAGGGGTTGCATGCTTTCGCATCTGACGCAGGTTCGGCGGCGCTTGGCTTTCGCGGCGCTCATGGTGGCGATCGCCGGCGGCGGCGCCGCGCCCCCGCCGGCACCGCTGCGCCCCGGCGACAAGTTCCCCCCGGACCGCTTCTCCAACTTCAACGCGCAGGCCGGCGGACGCGCGGAAATCGACCTGGCGCAGTGGGTCGGCAAGAAGCCCTTCATCCTCTACTACTGGATTCCGGGCCACAGGCGCTCCGAGGAAACCTTCCAGGCCCTCGAGAAGCTGGTCGGGGAGCTGGGCGGCGCGGAGCGCATCGCGCTCTTGGGGGTCGCCGTCGCGCGACCCGACCTGAGCGAGGACAAGATCCGCGAGCGCCTGGCGGTTCTCGAGATCCGCGCGCCCGTGCTCGACGACGCAGGTTTCCGCATCGGCCAGCGACTGCAGGTCAGCTCGGTGCCCAACGTCACGATCGTCGACGGCACGGGCACGCTACGGCTGTCGAACGGCGCCAGCCTGTCCCAGGTCCTGGGCTACCGGATGGACGTGGCCCAGGCGATCCGCAGTACGGCCGAGACCGGGCAGTTGCTGACCTACGGCTACCTCGATCGCTACTTTCCCGTCAAGGAGCTGGAAGGAAGGCGGTGTCCCGACTTCACGGCTCCGCAACTCACCGACAGCGTCGAGCGCCGCTGGCACAACCTGCTCGACGGGTCCAAGGTCAACGTGCTCATCTTCTGGTCGGTGGACTGCCCGCACTGCCGCAAGTCGTTGCCCGAGATCAATAGCTGGCTCAAGGCGAACCCCGAGGGCGTCAACATCGTCTCGTGCGCCAGCGTGACCAGCGAAGCGGCGAAGTCCAAGACGCGCGAGTTCTGCGATAGCAACGGCTTCAACTTCACGACGCTCGTGGACAGCGGGGCCAAGATCGGCGAACTCTACAACGTGACGTCGACCCCCACCATCGTGATCATCGGTCCCGACGGCGTCGTCGACAGCGCGATCGTCTCCGACCAGACGGATTTCGGCCGCAGGATCGAAGAAAAGAAGAGGAAGCTCTTGAAAGCGGCCGGGACGAGCGGCTAGCGCCCCAACGGCTAGCGCCCGGCCCAGCCCCTGCGGGCGATCCCCGCCACCTCTCTGAGATCCCCGATCGTGCTCCAGGGGAGCCCGCCGTCGGCGACGGGCCCCGCAACCCGCGCGCCGGCCCGCGAGTCGAGATCCGTCCGTCGCGGGCCCAGGACGCCCCGCCGATCGATCAACACTGCCGGAATCCCGGCCGCCCGAGCGCCGGCGACGTCGAGCGCGGCCTCGTTGCCGACGTGCAGCGCATCGCCGGGTCGCGCGCCCATGCGTTGCAGCACGCGGTGAAACAGGGCGGGGTCCGGCTTCTCGACGCCTTCGAGGTGGGATACGCCCAGCACCTCGAAGTAATGCGCGAGACCGAGGGTCTCGAGCAGCCGAGGCAGACGCGAGTCCCAATTGGAGACGACGCCCAGCCTCCGGCCCTCGGCTCGCAGCGCCTCGAGAGTCGGGACCGCGTCCTCGTACACCCGCCAGGCGGCAGCCCGGCCGAACTCCACCCACAATCGGTCGAGCGCGCGCGAAGCGAATTCCGGATCGACGCCGCGCCCGGTCGCCCCCCGCAGCACGCGGCCCACGAACCACAGCCAGTAGGGGCGCTCGCCGCCCGCGAAGTACGAGAAGCGGTCGCCCCCCGGCGGCACCAGCCGGGCCGCCTCGACCGAGGTCTCCCGGATGGAACGCTCGACGAGCCCCGCTTCGAGTTCGAGCCCCAGCTCGGCCAGCACCCGGACGTACACCGCCGCGTACGACCCGTTCGGCCCGACGAGGGTCTGACCCACGTCGAACAGCACGACCGGATGACCCGTCATTCGCGGGCGCTACTCGGCGCCGGCCTCCACGCTCGAGGCCGTCTTCTCGACGCGGGCCTTGGTGTCGGGTGGGGGCGCGATGGTGATGTCGATCCGCTGCGGCTCGCCGAAGACGTCGACCGACTCGTCGAACTCCGCGGACTTGCCGACGACGAGCAACGCCATCCGGTCGGGGTGCATGTACTTCTTGGCCACGCGGGCCACGTCCGCGGCCGTGACCTTCTCGATGCCGGCCCGATAGCGGTCCAGGTAGTCCGTCGGCAGTCCGTAGTAGGCGAAGGTCATCTGCTGGCTCAGGATCTGCCCGCGGGAGACGTAGTTGAACACGAAGGAATTGAGGATGGACTCCTTGGCCTGCTGCAACTCTTCCTCGGTCGGCGGATTCTGGATCATCCCCCGGACCTCGGCTTGCAGCGCGCGGACCGACTGGGCCATCGTCGACAGCTTGGTGGACATGCCGACCTGGAACAACCCCGGCCGCAGGAACGAGTCGCCGATGCCGCCGAACACGCTGTAGGCCAGTCCTTTCTCCGAGCGGATGTTCTGCAACAGCCGGCCGGAGAAGCCCCCCCCGAACACTTCGTTCATCACGGTGACGGCGTGGTAGTCCGGGCTATCGCGACGGATGCCCAGGTGGCCTGCCCTGATGTTGGCCTGTGTCACGTCGCCCTTCTCGATGAAGTACACGCCGGGCTTCGAAGTCTGCTGGTACGGAACGTCGGGCTCGGCGAAGGCCGGACCCTTGGGCCAGCCGTCCAGCGCCGCCTTGATCTTGCGCTTCAGCTCCTTGGAGTCGAAGTCGCCGGAGAATCCGAGATACACGTTGTTGGGGTGGTAGTGCTTCTTGTGCCAGGCCAAGAGGTCGTCGCGGGTGACCGCGGCCACGGTGGCGTATTCCGCCAGACGGCCCAGCGGCGACTCGGTGCCGTAGATCAGCCGGATGAACTCCCGTCCGACGATGCCCCCGACGTTGTCGTTGCGGCGCGCGATCGTCGCGTTGAGCCGGACCTTGGCCAGCTCGATCTTGGCCGCGGCGAAGGCCGGATTGCGCAGGACGTCGATGAACACGCCGAAGACCTCGTCGAAGTCCTCGGTCAGGCAGTTCATCGACGCGGTGCCGAGGTCGCCGCTCATGCCGGTCTCGACGAAGGCGGCGCGGGCCTCCAGGAAGTCGTCGAGCTGGTCTCCGGTGCGCGACAGGGTTCCGCCCTCGCGCTGCACCTGGCCGAAGATCTCGCCCATGCTCTGCTTGCCCGCCGGCATGTAGTTCGATCCCGTGCGGATCCTGGCGCTGACGGAGATCAGTGGCAGCTCGTGATCCTCCATGAGGAACACCGTCAAGCCGTTCGACAGCTTGTAGACCTCGGGCTTGGGGATCTCGAACTCCGGCAGGGCCGGGAAGGCGATCTCCCGAAAGTCTCCGACCTGCGCCGCCCCCGAGGTCCAGGCGCCTCCGAATCCGGCCAGGAGTGGGAGGATGAATCTCGTCAGCTTGGATCTCATTGCTTCGCCTCCTCGGAGGCGCTGTCCTGGTTGACGATCATCGCCACCGTGCGATTGGACGGCACGAACGTGACCCGCGCCACGCGCATGACGTCTTCCTGGGTCACCTTCTCGATGCGCTCGACGTCCCGCAGCAACTCGCGCCAATCTCCGTACAGCGCTTGGTAGGAGGCCAGCTGGCCGGCGATGCCACCGTTCGATTGCAGACCGCGGATCAGATTGGCCTTGGTCTGGGTCTTGACCATGCGCAACTCCGCTTCGGTGATCGGCTCGCGCTTCAATCGCTCGATCTCTTCGCGGATGGCGCGCTGGACCTCTTCGTTCGTGTGCCCCGGAGTCGGCACGGCGAAAAAGATCGTCATGTGCGGATACTTGGTTCCCGGAAAGCCCGTGAATGCCGAGGCCTGAGCGGCGATCTTCTCGTCGCGCACCAGCCGGCGATAGAGGCGCGACGTGCGCCCGGAGGACAGCACGTCGGCGATGGCGCCGTACACGGCGTCGTCGGGGTGATAGACGGACGGCCGATGATAGCCCTCCATGTAGATGGGCTGCGAGGGATCGACGAGCGTGATCACTTTCTCGGCCGTCTGCACGGGCTCTTGCGTGCGCACCGGCGGCGGCGGCGGACCGGCCGGCAGCCGCTCGAAATAGCGCTTCAGCAGCGGCAGAAGCGCCTTCGCGTCAACGTCGCCGACCACGGCCACCGTGATGCTCGATGGCACGTAGTAGGTGTCATAGAAACGTTGCGCATCTTCGCGGGTGAACGACTGCAGGTCGCTCATGAAGCCGACCGTGGGTCGCCCGTAGGCGTGGGCCTGGAACGCCGTGGTCAGGAACAGCTCCAGCAGCCGGCCGATCGGGTTGCTTTCCGTGCGCATCCTGCGCTCTTCCTGCACCACGTCGCGCTCCTCGTAGAACTCGCGGAACACGGGATCGAGGAAGCGCTCCGACTCGAGGTACGCCCACAGCTCGACCTTGTTGGCCGGCAGGGCCATCATGTAACCCGTCGTGTCGGCACTGGTGAAGGCGTTCATGCCCGTGCCGCCTGCGCGATCGACGATCTCGCTGAACTCGTCGCGCTCCACGTAGGCCTTGGCGGCGTCGCGCGAGTCCTCGAACTCTTGCTTCAGCCGGGCGACTTCCTCGGTATCGAAGCCGCGGGTCCGGCTTCGCGCCGCCATGTACGCCGCGTAGGCCCGATCCGTCTTGGCGATGGCCTTCTTCTCGGACTCGTGGTCCTTGGTCCCCAGGCTGCTCGTGCCCTTGAAGGCCATGTGCTCGAACATGTGGGCCAGTCCGGTGATTCCGGGCACCTCCTGGGCCGAGCCCACGTCCACGTGGGTGAAGAAGGAGACCACGGGTGCCGTGGGGCGCTCGTAGACCAGGAGCGTCAGACCGTTGTCGAGCGTCGCGCTCGTGACCCTCTTTTCGAACTCTTCGACGTTCACGGCCGCCGCGGGCAGCGTGGCGGCGACTGCCGCCAGAACCCAGGCGGCGAGAAGCGGACTTCGGCGCATGTCGACCCCTCTACTCCACCGGCCGGAGGAAATGCCGTCCGCATTGTAATACGAGGCGCCGAGGGTCGGCGTTCCTGGGACCGGCTGGTCTACACTCGGCGCAGGAGGTGGCCGCCGTGCTGTTTCGCCCCGGCTGCGGCTTCGAGGGTCTTCCGCGGGAGGCGTTCGACCTGTTCGGGATCCACGACCACGAGGAGCGCCGGCGGGAGATCATCGCGCGGATCCACCCCCCGCTGGGGCGGCTGGCCCAGGACTTGCTCGAGCAGCTCAACCCGCAGGCGGCTCGACCCCTGCACTCGCACCTGCCCCGTCTGGATTGGCCCCGTGGCTACCGGCCCTTCTGCACCTGGCTGACCCTGTCGCGGGAGACCCACGGCTATCAGGCGGGAGCCCAGCTCAACGTCGGCGTGCACGCCGACCACGTGTCGGTCCGCCTGGGCTGGGACACCTCGGCGGACGCCTTCGGCCGCTTCGAATTCCTGGCGCGGCACGGGGAGCTGGGTCGCGATCTGGCCCGGGTCGCAGCGGACCACGCGTTGGCCTTCCGCGTTTTTGCGGCAGCTCCCTGGCCCGCGGGTTCGGCGCTGGTGTTCGAGTCCTCGTCCGACCTCGGCCGCTCCTTCGACGAGGTCCGGCGGCGCGGCGTCTGGTGGGAGATCGGGCGTCGCCACGCCGTCCCCGAGGAGCTGGATTTCGTCTGCTCGCCCGAGCTGGGCCGCGAGGCGGCCGAGATCCTGGCCTACCTGCTCCCGCTCTACGAACGCCTGGAATAGCCAGGCAGCCCTACCGCCTGACCATCACCGCCAGCGAGAGATCGTCGGTCAACCTGGCCGATCCGAGGAAGTCGTCGACCCGAGCGAGCACGAGCGCCCCGACCTCTTCGGGGGCCAGGTCGCAGAGCTCGGGCAGCAGCGCTTCGAGCCGCCGGTTGCCGAACTCCTCTCCATGCTGGTTCGTGGCCTCGGTGAGCCCGTCGGAGTAGGCCAGGATCAGTTCGCCGGGATCGAGGTTCACCGAGCCCTCCCGGTAGGACGCGGAGGCCAGCATGCCCAGCGGGTACGACGATGCCGCCAGCCTCGCGCTGCCGCCGCTGCGGATGTGGAAAGCGGGGTTGTGGCCCGCGTTCAGGAACCGTACGTGTCCCGAGTCGTGTTCGAGCTCGGCGAGAAACAACGTGGCGTAGCGGTTGTCCAGGCCATCGCGGTGCAGGATGTCGTTCACGCGCAGCCCGAGGTCATCGAGCGACGTCGCGTCGGGGACCAGCGCGCGCAGCGTCGCTTGCAGCTTGGCCGTCAACAGCGCGGCCCCCAGCCCCTTGCCCGCCACGTCGCCCAGCACGACGGCGTGCCGGAATCCGTCCAGCTCGATGTAGTCGACCAGATCGCCGCCGACGTCGTTCGCCGGCCGCGACACGCTCCAAACCGACCAGCCCGGCACGACGGGGTGCTTGTCGGGCAGGAGCGCCAGCTGGACCTGGCGGGCGACCGCGATCTCGTCGCGCGCCAGCAGCTTGTCGCGCAGCTCGAGCATCAGGACGACCAGCAACAGCACGAAGCCCCACGGTCGCAAGTCGATGCTGACGCGAAACTGGTCGGTCACGAAGGAACGCCATCCGACCATGCCCAGCACCAGCGCGATCGACAACATGACGCGTCGCGCCGGCGAGAGTTTCATCAGCAGACTCTTCAGGATCCAGAGGATCATCGAGAACGTCCGGCGGACTCGGCCCATGCGGGCCAGCTCGGCCCGTCGCTCGTCGTCGAGGTAGAAGTCGTAAAGGCCTTGCAACTCGCGGACGTAGCCGTCCCAGCGAGTGCGCCGCAGGTCCTCGATCACGACCTGGGGTAGGCTCGCGTCCTTCTGCGTGGAGCCGCTGCTCGCCGTCTCGCTCATGACCTCGCGCTCGAACCGTACCCCACCGCTCGCCGGAGAGGGGCGCCGCCGGACAGCTCAGTGTAACGGACACGGCCGTCGAGCGTTCCCTGACGCAGGCGGCCTCGGCATTTCGGCCTCCTTCACTTCGTGTGGGTGCACACGGCGATCTTCTTGCCGAAAATGCTCACTTGGTTGCAGCTCACCTCCAAGGGCTTGTTTGCGCAGCTCGCATCATGGTCCTCTCCCTTGCAGCGCGGGAGCGCGTGGATGTGGACCTTGACGCCGAGCTTGGCAGGGAGTCGGAGATCGACACTTGCTGTCGCTGCCGGACCGGCCTTCTTGCTCTTCGTCTTCTTCTTCCTTGTAGTAGCCACGGTTTTCTCCTTCGCGAGCAGGGCCGCTGATACTCGCCCACCTTCCGACACTACTCCAAGGGGCTGCGAGAAAACAACCAACCAACGCCGGCGCGGCTCGATCGCATGGTTCCAGTCTCCTGGCGCCCGATCTCGGACGCTGGCTTGGCAAAAGCCGGATAGATTCGCCTACCCGCACCGATGCGGCAACCCGGAACCCGCGCCGTCAGGAGGCGGTCGCTCGCTTCTCCCAGCGCAGCACGCGCGTCGAGCCGGGGAAGGCCCGCGCCTCGACGTCGGCGCCGGCGCTCGACAGGGTGAAGCCGGAGTCCGTTCGCTCGTAGCGCGGCAGCTCGCCGGTGAACGGATCGACGGGCAAGGCGTCGAGGGCGCCGGGCACGAGCTGCTCGAGACGCTCGGGGTAGGTCCCGCGATCGCGGCTCCAACGCTCGAGTGCCAGGGCCGTCAGCGCCAGGGTGCGCGCCGCGTCCCAGACGTCGCCGCGATCGACCACGGACTCGTCTTCGACCATCGCGATCCGCGAAAGGAAGTGGAGCCAGCCGCCGTCGTCCTGGAGCGCCGGCGCACCCGCGGCATCGCGGCGGTGGGGCGGCAAGCCGGTCCGGCTCGCGAAGCCGTCCATGGCCACGATGTAGTGGCGGAGGTTCTCCTGAATCACCGGGCGCAGGAGCCAGCGCAGCGCGGTCAAGGTGATCCAGGGCCCGTCGCCCTCGGGCACGCGGCCGAAGTCCGCGGTCAGCAGGGCATCACGCATCGCCCGCATCTCCCAGACGACGGACTCCTCGAGCGGGCCGCGCACCTCGATGCCTTCGACTGCGGCGGACAGGGCGGCGAGACGCTCGTCGTCCAGGGCACGGCTGGCGAGGATCTCCCGCACGAGGCCGAGGTGGGATCGCAGCACGGAGCCCCGGATCAGCTGCACGAGCAGGATCGGCTCGTCGCGCAGCGACTCGACGATCACGAAGCCGCGCAGGGCGATCGCCACCGCCGCGTCCGGGTGCCCGCGGCGCAGCTCGAGCCGGCCGGCGGCGACGTTGAGCTTGGACACCTGGGCCAGGCCGAGGAGCGGAGGCAGGCGCACCGAGACGCCCTCGCGGTACGGGATCTCCCAGTTCGAGCCCGACCGGCGGGCGGCCTCGTCGAGCAGGGCGAGGGCCAGCGCGTTCTTCTCCAGGATCGCGGCGCTGCGGTTCCAGCTCTCCTCGTCCGGCTGGCCGGCGTCGAACTGCCCGAGACGGCCGATGACGGCCGTGTCGGCCTGCGGCCCGGGAGGCTCCTCGTCCAGCACCACGAGATCGGTCGCCGCGCGCAGCGCCTTGGCCCGGTTGTTCGCGTTCGAGATCCGCTCGGGTCCGGCGACGCTCGTCAGCTCGAGCGATCCGCGCCGCGCGACGATGCCGTCGGCGGCCGCGGACAGGCGCCGCGCCGTCCAGGCGCTCACGCCCGCGTGGAGCGCGAGGAACAGCAGCACGGCGAGCGCGAAGAGGACGAGCACGCGCCGGCGGCGCCGCGCGTCGATCCACAGCAGCCGGGCGGTGGCCGCGGTCCACGGAAAACGGTCTCGCAGGGTCGTCATGGCTTCACTCCTCGATGTTCGGTTCGATCACCCGCCGCAGCGCGTCGCCGGGACGGGACCGCGCCTCGGCCCGCGCCGCCCAGGCGAGCCGCGTGGCCCAGGAGGCGTCCAAGCCGAGCGCCTCGGGCGCGGGTACCTCGAGCGTCCCGGTCGGACGTGGCCCCAGCGCGTGCGCCAGACTGCGCTCGGCAAGGCGGTCGCTCGCGGTGCCGGCGAGCAGGGCGAGCCCCGCGCACACAGCCCAGGCCCAGCGCAGCGTGCGCGAGGCCCACATCCGCTCCAGGCCCGAAGGTCGCTCGACGGTGGACAACCGTGTCCGTGCGGCGTCGAGCACGCGCCTGGCGTGCTCCGCGTGCGACGCGGGGACGCGGAACGCGCGGAGGGCCCGCTCGACGTCACGCCGCGTCGTCATCGCTCCTCCGCACCACGCCTGAGGCGCCCGATTGCCAGCCGGTAGCGACTCGCCGCCGTGAACGTGGCCACGCCCGTGACCTTGCCGATCTCGCGGAACGACAGGCCCTCGAAGAGGTGCAGGAGCACGACCTCACGCTGGACGTCGGACAGGGAATCGAGCCGCCCGGCCCACGTGTGCCGCTCGGCTTCGCGGGCCGGGTCGGCCTCGGGCGCGAGGAGGTCGTCGGCCTCGACCCGTCGAGCGCCTTCCCGCGTGCGGCGCCGGGCGGCGCGGACCGCCTCGTTGCGCACGATGGCCAGCAGGTAGACTCCGGGACGGCGGATGCGCAGCAGCTCCGCGCCGAGCGAGGCCAGGCGAACGAAGGCCGATTGCACCGCGTCCTCGGCGTCCTCGCGGCAGCGGGTCGTCCACAGGGCCAGCCGGAAGGCGGCCGGTGCGTGGCGGTCATGGAGCAGCTCCAGGGCGTCGGCATGGCCTGCGGCGAGGCGCCTCAGACAGTCCCGGTCCTCCCGGTCGGTCTCGCGGCGCTCTCGCATCTCCATGGGAGTAGACTCCCGACCCCCCCGCTCTTGTCAATCCCGCTTCGCCACGCCGGAACGGGGCAGGGGCAGGTGGCGCGGTCATTCCGTTATCCTCGTGGGGACGGCCCACGTCTTCGAGCCGGCCACGAGCGGCCGCGCCCGGCGGCGTTGTTGACCGCGAGTTACGCGCAGACGCTGGACAGAGCTAAACTCGACCAGTTTTTTGACCGGCTCGCCGAAAAGAATAAGGAAGCCTGACGATGCAGACTTCACGTCACGCAGCATCGCTCGAAGAACAGATCGAGCAGTGGCGGAGCTACCTTCGTCGTCGGCAGGCGATCCACTCGGTCGATGTCGCGGAGCTCGAGGATCGTCTGCGCGAGCAGATCGCGGCTCTCGTCGATGCAGGGCTCGCGGCCGATGAAGCCTTCCTGGTGGCGGTTAAGCGCATGTGCAACCTCGACGCGCTCTCTCGGGAGTTCGCGCGCGAGCACTCGGACCGCCTTTGGAAGCAGCTCGTACTCGTGCTCTCGGATTCCGAAGAGTTGCACCGGCCGAGTCGAACGGACGCTATCATCGCCTTCTGTCTTGCGGTGGCTGCGGCGGTGGCCATCAAGATGCCGGCGCTCTTTGGAATCCCGATGGCAGACGAGAGCGAGGGTTTCTACGTCCGAAACGCGAGTCTCTTCGTCCTGCCTCTTCTGACCGGCTATTTTGTATGGAAGCGGCGCTTCGTCACCGGCACGCTCGGGTGGTTGGCTGTTGTGTTCGTCGCGGCGGGTGTCTTGGCCAAGGTTTATCCGCTCAGGCCGGAAGGCCACACCGAGGTGCTCACGGCGGTGCACCTGCCGATCGCGCTCTGGCTGGTGGTGGGCATCGCGTATGCAGGCGGCCGCTGGAGCCAGGTCGCGGGCCGCATGGACTTCATTCGATTCTCGGGTGAGCTGTTCATCTATTACGTGCTGATCGCACTTGGCGGAGGCGTCTTCACCGGGTTCCTGGCCCTTCTGTTCACGACCATTGGGATCAAACCCGAGTCGTTCATCCAGCACTGGCTGGTGCCGTGCGGAGCCGCCGGAGCCATCGTCGTTGCTTCCTGGCTGGTGGAGGCCAAGCAGAGCTTGATCGGGAACATGGCGCCTATGTTGACGCGCCTCTTCACACCGCTGTTCGCTGCCCTGCTAGTCGCTTTTCTGGGTATCCTGTTGTTTACCGGACGCGGGATCAACATCGAGCGGGACATGCTCATCGCCTTCGACCTTCTGCTGGTGGTCGTCCTTGGACTTCTGCTCTACTCCATCTCTGCCCGGGACCCCGGATCGCCCCGAAGCGCCTTCGACGGCGCGCTGGTCGTGCTGCTGATCAGTGCGCTGTTCGTCGATGCGGTAGCGCTGTGGGCCATCGTCGCGCGCATCACCGAGTTCGGCTTCAGCCCGAACCGCGTGGCCGTGTTGGGCGTGAACGTGATCCTTCTGGTCAATCTGGTGTGGTCCGCCGTGCTCTACCTCCGCTTTCTGAGAGGCCGCGGATCGTTCACCTCCCTCGAAAAATGGCAGACGGATTACCTGCCGGTTTACAGCGCGTGGGCGGCGCTGGTCGTGATTCTCTTTCCGCCGCTGTTCGGATACATCTGACTCTGACATGCCATCCCTAAAATCCCTAAACAATCGCTCATGAAAACGAAAATATTACTCGCAACTTTGCTGACCCTGGCGCCGATCGCCCCACCCTCCCGTGTCGTCGTCTGCCCGTTGTCGACCCCGCACGAAGCGTGAAGCCGCCTCCTCGCTCGATCCGTGCCGAACGGCATTGACTCCAATCGTTGCTCCGTTCGGACTTCCGTCTTCCGCCAAGCGGCGTCGAAAGTGAAGCTCTGACCCGCTCACCTTGACACTGGGGCAAATCGAGCTAACCTACGGATCCGGTCGCGTTGCTCGCGCTGCGGGGTCAGCCCCGCTCGGACCGCGGCGCACCTTCCGCTCCGACGGCCGCGGGTCAGGGTGACTCCGCCGCCACGGACGGCGGCACGCCGGAAGGGAGAGATGATGGCGAAGTCCAAGGACCAGGAACGGAAGAATCCGCAGCTCACGACCGCGACGGGCTGTCCCATCGCCGAGCAGCAGGCCCTGACTGCCGGCCCGCGGGGTCCGCTGCTGATGCAGGATGTCCAGCTCCTCGAGCAGATGCAACACTTCAACCGCGAACGCATCCCCGAGCGCGTGGTCCACGCCAAGGGCTCCGGCGCGCATGGGACGTTCCGCGTGACCCGAGACGTCACGCAGTACACCAAGGCCAAGTTTCTTTCGGAGGTCGGCAAGCAGACCGACGTGTTCCTGCGCTTCTCCACGGTGGCCGGGGAGCGTGGCGCGGCCGACGCCGAGCGCGACGTGCGCGGCTTCGCGCTGAAGTTCTACACGGAAGAAGGCAACTGGGACATGGTCGGCAACAACACGCCCGTCTTCTTCGTGCGAGACCCCTACAAGTTCCAGAACTTCATCCACACGCAGAAGCGCCATCCGCAGACGAACCTGCGCAACATGGACATGCAATGGGACTTCTGGTCGCTCTGCCCCGAATCGATGCACCAGGTCACGATCCTGTTCTCGGATCGCGGGATCCCGGCGAGCCTCCGCAACATGAACGGCTACGGGTCGCACACCTACTCCCTGATCGACAGCCGGGGCCAGCGAACCTGGTGCAAGTTCCATTTCAAGACAATGCAGGGGGTTCGCTGCTGGGACGACGATGAAGCGGCCCGCGTGATCGGCCAGGACCGGGAGTCCCACCAGCGCGACCTCCACGGCGCCATCGACAGGGGCGACTTTCCGAAGTGGCGTTTCTCGATCCAGGTCATGACCCAGAAGCAAGCCGAGGCGTTCCGCTGGAACCCGTTCGACCTGACCAAGGTCTGGCCGCAGGCGGAGTTCCCGCTGATCGAAGTCGGCGTCCTCGAACTCAACCGTAACCCGCAGAACTACCACGCCGAGGTGGAGCAAGCGGCGTTCGAGCCCAGCGCCCTCGTTCCGGGGATCGGGCCGAGCCCGGACAAGATGCTGCAGGCCCGCCTCATGAGCTACGCGGACACGCACCTGTACCGCCTCGGAGTCAACTACCACGAGATCCCGATCAACCGGCCGCGCTGCCCGGTGATGAACTACATCCGCGACGGCGCCCATGCCACCGCCGAGCACTACGGCGGCGCGCCCAACTACTGGCCCAACAGCCACGACACCACGCCCCTGCCGCGCGCCGAGTTCAAGGACCCGGCCTGGAATCTGGGCCAGGCGCTCGTGGACCGCTTCGACTCGACGATCGACCACGACGATTTCACGCAGGCCGGGAACCTCTACCGCCTGTTCGACGCGGCGCACAGGGACCGGCTGGCCCGCCGGATCGCCGGCGTCCTGGGTCAGGCCCGCAAGACGGTGCAGCTGCGTCAGCTCTGTCACTTCTTCCGGGCCGACGAGGACTATGGCCGCCGGGTCGCCGACAAGCTCGGCATCGATGTCGCCGAGTTCATGCAGACGAGCGGCCCGTCACGCTGATCCGAGCCGCGGAGCGGGCGCTCGAGGCGCGGCGATCGCGAGAGAGAGGCGCCCGCTTTGACCGGCGGCGGCGCAGGGGCTAAGCTGCCGCTCGCCATGATTCTCGCCGGCGACATCGGCGGCACCCGAACGATCCTGGCGCTGTTCGACGAAGACGGCCGCCGGCCGGCGATTCTCGAGACGTACCGCAACCAGGAGCACGCGAGCTTCCACGAGGTGGTCGGGGCCTTCGTCCGCCGACATCGCCCGAGGCTCGAACTGGCCTGCCTGGGCGTGGCCGGTCCCGTTCGCGGCAACCGCTCCGAGATCACGAACCTGCCGTGGGTGCTGGACGGCGCGGGCCTCGCGGCGGAGCTGGGCATCGAGCAAGCCTGGCTGCTCAACGACCTCGAGGCCCTGGCCCACGGCATCTCGGTGCTCCAGCCGGAGGAGTTGTCCGTGCTGCAGGCCGGCGCCGCGGACACCCCGGGACCCTGCGCCGTCATCGCCGCGGGCACGGGTCTGGGCCAGGCGGGTCTGACCTGGGACGGCAAGGCGCACCGGCCCTTCGCGACCCAGGGGGGACACGTCGGCTTCGCGCCGCAGGACGAGCTGGAGCTCGAACTCGCGCGCTTCCTGCTCGCGGAGCGGGAGCGCCTGAGCTGGGAGTGCGTCGTTTCGGGCCCGGGCCTCGTGAACCTCTACCGTTTTTTCCGCGACAGCGGCCGCGAGCAGGAGCCGGCCTGGCTGGCCGAGGCTCTGCGGAACGGCGACCCCGCGCCGCTCGTGGCACAATTCGCCCGCGACGGCCGGAGCGCGCTCTGCGCGAGCGCGATGGCGCTGTTCGTCAAGCTCTACGGGGCCGCGGCAGGAGATTTGGCTCTGGCCATGCTGGCCACCGGCGGCGTCTACATCGGCGGTGGCATCGCCGCGAAGAACCTCGATCCGCTGCGCCAAGGCGGCTTCATGGAAGCGTTCCTGGCCAAGGGGCGCATGCGCTCGCTCTTGGAGACGATCCCGGTGCGCGTCATCCTGAACGACCGGGCCGGGCTGCTCGGCGCCGCGCACTACGCCCGCCGGCTCGCCAGCCGGAGACATTCTGCGTGTTGAGGGCGGGCGAGACCCACGGCCACGGCGTCAACGCGCAGGCCCGCCAACTGTCCGCGGCGCAGGAAGCCGAGGTGCGGCGCGGGCTCGCGGAATGGGAAGCGCAGAGTGGCACGCGGCGGCTCTTCGCCGGAGACGCCACGCTGTGGACCGGTGCCGACGAATCGCGCTGGCTGGGCTGGCTCGAAGTCGTCGAAACGCAACGCGCGCGGCTCGCCTCGCTGCGCGAGTTCCGCGAGGAGGCGCGACGCGACGGTTTCCGGCACGCGCTCCTCCTGGGGATGGGGGGCTCGAGCCTCTGCGCCGAGGTGCTGGGGGCCACGTTCGGGGTTCTTGCCGGACACCCCGAGCTGCTCGTCCTCGATTCGACCGATCCCGCGCAGGTGCAGGCCACGGAAGCGCGGGTCGAGCTCGCGCGCACGCTGTTCATCGTGGCCAGCAAGTCCGGCTCGACGCTCGAACCGAACATGTTCATGGCGCACTTCCTCGACGGGGTGCGCCGGGCCGTCGGTGCGCCCGAGGCCGGGCGCCGCTTCGTGGCCATCACCGATCCGGGCTCGAGCCTGGAGCACGAGGCGCGGGCCGCAGGCTTCCGCCATGTCTTCCAGGGCGTCGCCAGCATCGGCGGCCGTTACTCGGCGCTGTCGAACTTCGGCATGGTCCCCGCCGCGGCCATGGGTCTCGACGTCGAGCGCTTGCTCGACGCGGCCGCGCGGATGCTCGCCGCCTGCGGGCCGAACGTGGCCGCCGAGCGCAACCCCGGCGTGGAGTTGGGGATGACGCTCGGCGTGCTCGCGAAACAGGGCATCGACAAGGTGACTTTCGTCGCCGCGCCGTCCATGCGGAGTCTGGGGGCCTGGCTCGAGCAACTCTTGGCCGAGTCCACGGGCAAGGACGGCCGGGCGCTGATCCCCGTCGACGGCGAGCGGCTGGCCGGACCCCAGGCCTACGGCGACGACCGGGTCTTCGTGCACCTGCGCCTCGACGAAGCGCCCGATGCCGCGACGGACGCGGCGGTCGGCGCGCTGGCGCAGGCCGGGCGACCGGTCGTCCGCATCGGCGTGGCCACCCGCCGGGACATCGCGCAGGAGTTCCTGCGCTGGGAGATCGCCACCGCGGTCGCGGGAGCCGTGCTGGGCGTCCACCCGTTCAACCAGCCCGACGTCGAGGCCAGCAAGGTCGAGACACGCAAGCTGACCCGCGAATACGAAGAGCGCGGCGCGTTGCCGGAAGAGGCGCCGTTCTTCGAAGGCCAGGGGCTGCGCCTGTTCGCGGATGCGGCGAACGGCGCGGCTCTGGCGCGGGTCGCGGGCTCGGAGCGCTCGCTCGCCGCCTACATCAGGGCGCACCTGGCGCGTCTCGGCTGTCGAGATTACTTCGCCATCCTGGCCTACCTGCCGATGACCGCGGCCATCACGGAATCGCTCCAGGCCATGCGGCACCGCGTGCGCGACGCGCAGCGAGTCGCGACCTGCCTGGGCTTCGGCCCGCGCTTCCTGCACTCGACCGGCCAGGCCTACAAGGGCGGGCCGAACCGCGGCGTATTCCTGCAGCTGACCTGCGACGATGCGCACGACCTGCCGGTGCCTGGGCAACGATACACGTTCGGTGTCGTCAAGGCGGCCCAGGCCCGCGGCGATTTCGAGGTGTTGGCCGAGCGCGGGCGCCGCGCGTTGCGCGTGCACCTCGGCAGCGACGTGTCCGCGGGACTGCGGGCGCTCGACATGGCGGTGGCACAGGCGCCGAGCTGAGCGTGGCGGCGGCGCAAGGGAGATCGCGATGCAGATCGGGATGATCGGTCTGGGGCGGATGGGCGCCAACATGGCCCGCCGTCTGCTGCGCGGCGGCCACGACTGCGTCGTCTACAACCGCTCACCGCAGGCCGTCGCGGCGCTGGTCGCGCAGGGCGCCAGCGGCGCCGCCTCGCTGGCCGAGTTCGCGCGGAAGCTCGATCGACCGCGGACGGCGTGCCTCATGATTCCCGCCGCCGCCGTCGACGCCTGCATCGCCGAACTCGAGCCCCTGCTCGAACCGGGCGACACCCTCATCGACGGCGGGAACTCGCACTACCACGACGATATCGCGCGCGCGAAGCGCCTGTCCGGGCGGGGCCTGCACTACATCGACATGGGCACCTCGGGAGGCGTCTGGGGATTGGAGCGCGGCTACTGCCTGATGATCGGCGGCGAGAGCGCCACGGTGCAGCGGCTGCAGCCGATCTTCGAGAGCTGGGCTCCCGGCCGCGGCTCGCTCGCGCCCACGCCGGGACGCGAGGGGCGCGGGAGCACGGCGGACCGCGGGTATCTGCACTGCGGCCCCGCCGGAGCGGGCCACTTCGTCAAGATGGTCCACAACGGGATCGAGTACGGGCTGATGGCGGCCTATGCCGAGGGGCTGAACATCCTGCGCCACGCCGACGCCGGCCGTCGGGTCCGGGAACAGGACGCGGAGACGAGCCCGCTCAGGAACCCCGAGCACTACCGGTACGACTTCGACCTCGCGGAGATCACCGAGTTGTGGCGGCGCGGGAGCGTGATCTCGTCCTGGCTCCTCGACCTCACGGCGGGGGCATTGGCCGGCGACCCGGGACTCGACGGCTTCGGCGGGCAGGTGGCCGACTCGGGCGAGGGCCGCTGGACCCTGCAGGCCGCGAACGACGAGGGCGTCCCGGCCCACGTGCTGGCCGCCGCCCTCTTCGAACGCTTCGCCTCGCGCGACCAGGACATGTTCCAGAACAAGGTGCTCTCGGCCATGCGGCTGGCCTTCGGCGGCCACGCGGAGAGGGACAAGTGATGTGAGCCCACGCCGGGCGCGACCCGCGGTGCGCGGGTCCGCATAAAGCTTGCCGCCCACGCTTGACGACCGCGGCGACCGGGGGTAGGAGTTGGACACCGGATGGTCGGAAGGATGGGGCGACATGAACGTCAGGACACGACGGACTCTACTGCTCGCCTGCGCGGTTCTCACCGGTCTGGCCGCTCCGCCCGCCTGGAGCGGGGGCCTGGCCATTGTCGAGACCGTGGTCTCGGACAACGGAGACGGAGACGGTTTCGCCGACACCCGCGAGACCGTCACGCTGCGGCTGCGCGTCCAGAACACGACGGCCGGTCCGCTGACCGATGTCGTCGCGCACCTGACGGGCACGGACCCCGCCCTGGCCTGCATCGTCGAGGCCTCGCTGGCCGTCGGCGATCTGGCGCCCGGCGAGACGCGACTGACCGACACGGGCTTCGTCTTCGTCGTCGCCGACCTGGATCGGGCCGGGCTGGGGCTCGGCCCGTTCGACGAGCTGTCCCTGGGCTTCGAACTCGAGGTCAGCGCCCAACCGGCCTCGCCGAAGGCCTATCCGTCGCGACTGCGCCTCGACCTGGACCTCGAAGTGAGCGGCGGCGCGGGCCCGACGAGCTTCGCCGAATCGTTCGAGTCGGCGACGCTCGGCGCCTTCGAGATCGAGAACCTCGACAGTGTGGGGCCGTGGGGCGACAATCTCATCTACTTCGAGGGCGCCCGCTGCCAGTACAGCGACCCCGATTGGCCGAATTCGAACTCGTACGGAAGTCCCGATGCCGCGACTTGCTTTCCGGGTGAGACGCCCCTGCAGGCCGATGCCGTGTTCTGGGGCTTGAGCGGACCCGGCTTCTCGCCGCTGGGCGGCCGCGGCTTCAGCGGGTTCCACTCGTTGTTCTTCGGCATCGACATGGGGCCGCCGAAAAACTGGACCACTCCGCTCGCGATTCTCGAGGCCGTGCGCACGGCCCAGCCCATCGCGCTGGGCTGGGCCGGATCTGCCCCGACGTTGTCGCTGAAGCACCAGATGAGCCTGCCCGACTGGCGATCGATCGGCATTCCGGTCGGCCGATCGTCCGACCGCGGCGTGGTGCTGGCTCAGGTGGCCGACGCGACGGGCCAGCCCGCCGGGAACTGGATCAAGCTCGATCCGTACCAGAATCCGTACGATACCCAAGCGTACGACTTCTTCTTCAACTGCATGTTCGACCCGACCGACGACGGCGACATCGAAGACGACTTCTACGACCCCTCCGACCCCGAGCGTCGTCTGGGACCCTCGTCGACCTGCTATCCGGAGTTCGCGTTCAGCAACATCGGCGAGACGTCCCTGCCCGCCGCTCCGGGCAACGTCGGCGGGGCCGATGGACCCGGCCTGCAGGGGCTGTGGGGCGTCGGCACCTGGATCGAGTCCAGCTTCGATCTCAGCCGCTTCCGCGGCCGCAGCGTGCGACTGCGCTTCCTGGTGGCCGGACTCAAGGCGCAGGGAAACGAGACCTGGGAAGAGTACTTCGGGTTCAACCCCGACCCGCGTGACGATGGCTGGTGGATCGACGACATCCTCGTCACCGGCGCCCTGACCACGCCGGCCGTCGTCGCTACCGATCTCGAGGACAACTCGCTGTTGCCGGAGGCGCCGCCGGGGCTCGACCCCGACCTCGACGCGGTCTGCGCCGACGACAACTGTCCCGATCTGGCCAACCCCGATCAGACCGATGGCGACGCGGATGGCGCCGGCCTGGCTTGCGATTGCGCCGACGACGACGCGGCGACCTACCCGGGGGCGCCGGAGACCAACGACGCCCGAGACAACCAGTGTCCCGGCGAGGCGGGCTACGGCCTGATCGACGAGGTCTCCGGCACCTCGGGCTTCACCTCGACGAACAAGAACGAGTTTTCCTGGCCGGCCCAGCCGGGTGCCATCCGCTACCAGGTGGCGCGCGCCAACCATCCGTCCTTCGTCATCGGGTGCATGACGTTCCCGCTGACGCCGCAGACGTCGATCGTGGACGCGCAAGCCGTCCCCCCCGGCGCCGTGCGCTACTACCTCGTGCGCTCTTATTTCCCCAACAAGGGGAGCTGGGGCCAGAACTCCGCCGGGCAGCCACGCCTGGTGTTCTGCGCGCCATGAGGGTCATCGGCGACGCTCGGAGCCGTTGATCGGGCTTCGACCCAGTTGTTCCTCGAAGACGGCCGCGTCGTTCGTGGGCAGCTTGCAGATCCCGCGCTGGCAGACGTAGGCCGTGGCCTGCCCGCCGCGGGCCACCTTGCCGGCCAAGAGCGGGACGAGTCGGGCCTGGGCTCGACTGTCGTCGCCGTCGACGGCCACGGCGAGCACGGAGTTGGGCACGAAATGCGCGCGCAGCACGTCCAGGAACGGCTTGGCCTGTTCCCGCCTGTCGGCGGCGACGATGACGATCTCCTTGGGGCTGTCATGGTAGAAATCGAGCGCCAGCAACATCTCCGACGACCCCCGCAGGCTTCGCGAGAACGCCTGGAGAAGCTTCTCGGCCGTGGCCCGGTAGCGGTCGTCCGTCGTCAACTCGTGCAGCCGCACCAGGTTCATCAGCGCCACGGAGTTTCCCGAAGGCTCGGCCCCGTCGTGCGCCGGCTTCTCGCGGGCCAGCAGCGACTCGTGGTCGTCGCTGGTCATGAAGTAGCCCCCCCGCTCGGGATCCTGGTGGTGCCGGTCGAGGGTGGCCTGCAGCTCGATCGCCTGGCTCAGCCAAGATAGCTCGGCAGTCGCCTCGTACAGGTCCAGCAGGCCCGCGATCAGGAAGGCGTAGTCGTCGAGGTAGCCGCTGTGCCGGGCCTGGCCGTCCTTGTGGCTGCGCAACAGGCGCCCGTCCGCGCGTGAATGGCCAAGGACGAATCGCGCCGCGTTCCGTGCGGCCTCGGTCCAGGCCGGCTCGTCCAGGATCAGCCCGCTCCGCGCGAAAGCGGAGATCATCAGTCCGTTCCAGGAGGTGAGGATCTTGTCGTCACGCAGAGGCGCCGGTCGTTCGAGACGGGCGGCGTAGAGCTTGGTCCGAGAGGCGGCGAGCGACGACTGGAACTGCTGCGGCGTGACGCCCAGCCGGCGGGCCACGGCCTCGACGGAGCGGGTGACGTGCAGGATGCTGCGGCCTTCGAAGTTCCCGTGGGCCGTAACGTCGTAGTACGCGCTGAAGAGCCGCGCCGCTTCGGCCTCCAGGACCGCGCCGATCTCGTCCGGCGTCCAGGTAAAGAACCAGCCCTCCTCCATCTTTCCGTGCGGGGTGCGGCTGTCCGCGTCGGTGGCCGAGTAGAAGCCGCCCGCGGGGCTCGTCATCTCGCGGCGGACATAGCGCAGAATCTCCTCGACCACGCGGGCGAAATCGTCGCGGCCCGTGACCTGGTAACCCTCGAGATAGGCCAGGGTCAAGAGCGCGTTGTCGTACAGCATCTTCTCGAAGTGCGGCACGAGCCAGCGCGCGTCCGTGGAGTAACGATGGAAGCCGCCGCCCAGTTGGTCGTACAGACCTCCGGCCGCCATGCGCTCCAGGGTCAGGACGGCCATGTCGAGCGCGGCCTGGTCCCCGGTGTGCCGGTGATGGCGCAGGAGCAGCCGAATCGGCAGGCTGCTCGGGAACTTCGGTTGAGACCCCAGACCCCCGTCGGTCGGATCGAATCTCGCCTGAAGGCCCTTGACGACGTCCGCGATCGCGCTCCGCGGAGGAAGGTTGCCCTGCGCGAGGGGCTGCATCTGCCGCACGACGCGCTGGCTGATTTCCGTGGCCCTTTGGGCCACGAGCTGCGGCTGCTGCGTGTAGTCCCGCTCGAGCTGACGCAACAGCGTCAAGAACCCGGCGCCGGAACCCCGGTCGCCGTCCCTGGCCGGAAAGTACGTTCCGCCGAAGAACGGTCGCCGGTCGGGCGTGAGCCAGGTCGTCATCGGCCATCCGCCACGCCCGGTCAACGTCTGCACGGCGCTCATGTAGATCGCATCGACGTCGGGGCGCTCTTCGCGGTCGACCTTGACGGCGATGTAGTAAGCGTTCAGGAAAGCGGCGATCTCCTCGTCCTCGAAGGACTCTTCCTCCATCACGTGGCACCAGTGGCACGTCGAGTAACCGATGCTCAGCAGCACCGGTCTGCCCAGGCGGCGCGCGGTCTCGAAGGCCTCGTCGCCCCAGGGGTACCAATTGACCGGGTTGTGCGCGTGCTGCAGCAGGTACGGGCTGGCCTCGAGGATCAGTCGGTTGGTGTACCGAGCTGATCCGTCGTCGCGCAGGTGCCGCGTGCGCGGCTTGTAACCGGCTCCCTTGGAAGAGAGGGCCCGCGCGAATTGCCGCGCGAGGTCCTCTTCGAGGGGCGGCGCGCCCGGCAGCGAGTCTGCGCGGTAGGGAGCCCCGGGCACGGGCGTCCCGGCGGGGTCGCTCGACGCCGGGCTCCCGCAGGCCGTGTTGCCGCACAGGCCGCCCAGCCCAGCCACCGCCCAGGCCACGATCCGCAGCGAGTTCATCGGGTCCATCTCTTCCCGCAAGATACTGCAACCGATGGCCCTTGCGCCCCGGGGGGCGGGGCTCGGTCTCGAACCGGATTCCCCCGGCGGTCCGGGATGGGACATGATGTCCGGCATGGCCCACGGCAGCCTGACCAGCCGGCCCTCGGAGGGCTGGATGATCGCCCTGACCCGACTGGTCCTGGCCGTCTCGGGACTGGTCATCATCTACTGGGTGCCGACGGAACCCGACCGTTTCGTCGCGGTCACCTACACCTCGCTCGTGCTGTACACGCTGTACAGCCTGCTGGCCTACGTGGCCGAGCTGCGCGCAAGGCCGGTGAGCGTGATCTCCGACTGGGGCCACTGGATCGACGTCGGCTGCTACACGGCCCTGATCACGCTGAGTCACGGCACGAACAGCATCTTCTTCTTCGGCTACTTCCTGCCGATCCTGGTGGCGTCGTTTCGCTGGGGGTACCTGTCGGGCATCCGCGTGGTCCTGGTCGCGACCGCGTTGTTCACGGGACTGGGCTACTGGGCCTCGCCCCGCGGTCTCGAATTCGAGCAGCAGCGCTTTCTGATCCGCCCGATCTACCTCTTGACGCTGGGCCACATGATGGCCTACTGGGGTGGGCACGAGATCGAGCTCAAGCGCCGGCTGGAGCTGCTGAAGGATTCCGCCACGCTCTCGAATCCCCGCTTCGGCGCCGATCGGACGCTGAGCCAAACGATGCACCGCCTGCGAGACTTCTTCGACGCCGATGGCTGCGCGCTGATCCTGAGCGATCTGCCGTCGGGGACCTGTCACCTGCGGCGCGCCCGCCGACGGGCACCGGATCAAGCGCTGCGCGCCGAGACGATCCCCGGTGAGGTCGCCGACCTCTTGCTGGGCCTACCGCCGACGAGCGTGGTCCGTCATCGCGTGCAGGCCGGCGGCTGGTGGCCCGGCGGGCGGAGCGAGAGCAGCGCCTTCGACGCGTCGACCGGCGATCGTGTCGTGGTCGACCTGCGGACCGCCGACGCCATCGCCGACGTGCTCGACGCTCGCTCGTTCGTCTCCGTGCCACTGCGCTTCCGCAACCAGACCTCGGGCCGGCTGTACCTCACCGGGCACGGCAAGTTTCGCTCGGGCGAGCTCGATGCCAGATTCCTGCTGCAGTTGATGGACCAGGTACTTCCACTCCTGGACGACCTGCGCTTGGTCAACCAGCTCGCCTCGGCGGCGGCCGAAGAAGAGCGGCGCAAGATCGCGCGCGACATCCACGACAGCGTGATCCAGCCCTACATCGGCCTGCAGATCGGCCTGACCGGCGTGCGACAGAAGCTCTTGGCCAGCGGGAGCGAGTTGAGCGCCGACGTGGACCGACTGATCGAGATGACCGGTCTGGGCATCGAGGACCTGCGCCGTCAGGTTCTCGCGCTGCGAGAGGGCGTCGAAGCCGAGGGTCGGCTGGTCCCGGCGACGAGACGCTTCGCGAGCCGATTCTCCGACGTGACCGGCATCGTCATCGCCGTCGAGGCCGAAGCCGATTTTCCGCTGGAGGGACGACTGGCCGCGGAGGCGTTCCAGATGGTGGTCGAGGGCCTGAGCAACGTCCGCAGGCACACCCAGGCTCTTCACGCCACGATCCGCCTGGCGCTGCGCGACGGCTTTCTTCGGCTGAGCATAGAAAACGAAAGCGCCGACGAGCCTCGTGTGGAGTTCACGCCGCGATCGATCGCCGAGCGCGCCGCGGCGCTCGGGGGAGAGGCCAGCGTCCACACGAGTCAGGCGGGCGCGACCGTGGTCACGGTCGTGGTGCCGCTGTAGGATCTCCTCGTGTCCAGGAGCGAGACGGTTCGAGTGCTTCTGATCGACGACCACGCGCTGGTCCGGGCCGGGCTGCGGATCCTGATCGAGAGCCAGCCGGGTCTGTCGGTGGTCGGGGAGGCCCACGACAGAATCAGCGCCTTGGCCCTGGCGGGCGGGACTCGGCCGGACGTCATCCTGCTCGACCTGGACCTGGCCGGGTCGAACGGCGGCGATCTGATTCCCGACCTCTTGGCGACCTGTCCGAAGGCCCGAGTGCTGGTGCTGACCGGGCTGCGCGACGCCGAAAAGCACCGGCGGGCCGTGGAACTCGGCGCGGTGGGCCTGGTCCAGAAGGAGGTGGCGGCGGACGTGCTGGTCAAGGCGATCGACAAGGTCCATGCCGGGGAAGTTTGGCTCGATCGGTCGCTGACCGCGGCGGTCTTGACCGGTTTGACGCGGGTCGGCCGGGTGGCGCGGGGGGATCTCGAGGTGGCGCGGATCGCCACATTGAGCCGGCGGGAGTCGGAGGTGATCTCGCTGATCGCCGAGGGGCTGAGCAACAAGCTCATCGCCGACCGGATGTGCATCGCCGAGACGACGGTGCGGCACCACTTGACCTCTATCTTCGGAAAACTTGGGGTTTCCGACCGATTGGAGCTCCTGGTCTACGCCTACCGCAACAAGCTCGCCCGCTCGGAGTAGGTCGCAGCGGAGCAGAGCCCGGCCACGGGAGCCGCCACCCGGCACTTTTGTGCCGTCCAAAAATGGCACCATCATCCGATGTTTTGGGAGCGTTGTCGGGGTAAGTCCTCTCCGGAAGCTGAGGGGTTCACGGAACTGAGACGCTTTTTCGCGTTGGACTTGGGGGCATGGCGCAGCACCTTGGCTTGCTGTCGCCGGGTAGTCGTCGCACACGGACCTGACGGTCCGGAGGTTCTCGTATGAAGACCGATACTGGGTCCGCTTCACGGTACATCCGCCTGACCTTGACCCTGGGCAGCATCGCGTTGCTGACACTGGCCTTGGCGGGTGATTCGTCGGTGCGCGTCTTCGCGGACAAGCCGGGGGAATACGACCTGACGTGGGCCGATCCCGCGGACGAAGTCGACCTACCCGCCGTCTACCGGGCGGTGAATCTGGCGCAGGGCATGCGCCTGTACTTCGGCGAGACCGGTGTGGCCCTTGCCCCGGAACAGAGTCACGCCGACGGCTGGTCGCTGGGTATCGAGGTCGCCGGTTATGGCTACGCGGACGAGGTCACGCCTGTCGGCGGCGCTTCGCTCGAGGCCGACGCGAACCGGATCGACTACGCGTTCTCCGAGGCTCTTTCCGGTTGGTACCTCAACGGTGCGCGCGGGCTGCAACAGGGTTTCACTCTCGCCGCCCCGACCCACCGCCTCGCTCCCGATTCGAGACCCCACGTGGACTTCGTGCTCAGCGGTGATCCCGTCGCCTTTCTTTCGGACGACGGAGCGACGCTCTGGCTGGCCCAGTCTCACCATGAGGCGTTCCTGCGCTACAGCCTGCTGCAGGCCACGACCCGGACAGGGTCGCAACTCCAGGCGCGGTTCGAAGTCGTGTCGGATGGGCGCGGAGCGCCGGTCGGTCTCCGGCTGCTCGTGAGCGAAGGGGTGAGCGCGGCGGCCTACCCCATCAGCCTCGAGCTTCTCGCGGAATCCGGAGCGGGCGTCTCGACCGCGTCGGCCGTCTACCCCACGAGCTACGAGCTTCTCGCGGGATCCGGAGCGAGCGCCGATCTCGGCGCGGGGAGCTTGTCGGGACCCCTCCAGGCGCTCGAGGGTCCGGGATCGAGCGGCGGCCAGGCCACGCCGCTAGCGGCCACCGCGGCCCAGAGCTTCGTAACGGAGATAGAGCCCAACGGCACCCCCTTGACGGCGACGCCCCTCGGCGGCTTGAACGTCGTGGCGTTCGGGAACGTCTTCCCTGGGATCGAAGACGATTACTACTCCTTGACCGTGAACGGCGGCGACCGAGTCTACGTGGCCACGATGGGCGGCTTCAGCGCGGCCAGCGGCTCGGGCGACACCGCCATCAACGTGTACGACAGCGACGGCACGACGTCGCTCGAGTTCGACGACGACGACGGCGTCTTCGGGACCTTCTCCTCGAGCATCGCCGGCGTGACCGTGCCGGGGTCGGGATCCAAGACGATCTTCATCAAGGTGCGGGGATTCGGCGGCGGCGCCGTGGGACCGGGCTCGACCCAGGTCCGGCCCTACCACCTTCACGTCCGGGTCCAGCAGAGCGGCGCGCCCATTTCGGACGCGCCCACGCCGGAGGCGGCGGAACCGAATGACGGCTTCGCGTTCTTCCTGCCGCCCAACGGCTGGGTCAGCGGCACCTTCGGCGCCACCGGGGATCTCGACTTCTACGCCATCACCCTGGCCGCCGGGGAAAGCGTCTACATCAGCGCCGACTGGAACCCGGAGCGGGACGCCATCACCTGGGACGGGCGCATCTTCTTCGGTCCCTTCGGCGACGGCGCGGGCTCGCTCATCGCCCTGAACGACGCGAGCGTGACCTCACCGAACTCCGACGCGGCGTTCTGGACCGTCAAGAACGCGGGAGTCTACCAGATCCTGGTCACCGGGGTGACGTTCGCCCCGAGCCTGACCTACAATCTGAGCGTCAGCGTCCACCCGGCGGTTCCGGCGACGTCGACCTGCACGACCTATCCCTACACGGGCCCGGCCGTGACGCTCGGCCCAGGCCCGAGCACGACGCCCGCGAGCGCGTCGATCACGGTTCCGGGACCCTCGCCGAGACGGATCGCCGACCTCGACGTCTCGATCGAGCTCACCCACAGCCTGATGGCCGACCTCGACGTCCACCTGCGCTCCCCGGCGCTCAACGACAACGGGCTGTTCACCGACATCGGCGCCCCCGCGACCGCTGGGCAGATCAGCATGGACACCATCCTCGATGATGAGGCCGCAAGCTCGATCCAGAGTTCGTCGGGGAGTGGCTTCCCGCTGCACCTGAGGGGGAACGTGCTCCAGCCGGAGCAGGCTTACCGGCTCCACTGGTTCGACGGCGAGGATGCCGTCGGCACCTGGACCCTCGATCTGCGGGACGACGCCAACGCGGCCAGCGGCGGGACGCTGACGGCTTGGAGCCTCACCATCTGCGAGCCGGCCCCTCCTCCCAGCTGCGCCGGGACGCCCGTCACGCTGCTCTCGACCGACTTCGAGGCGGGGGCCGCCGGTTTCACGACCGCGGGAACCGCGAACGAGTGGGAACTGGGCCTGCCGACGTTCGCTCCGATCACCACCTGCAACAGCGGAACGAGCTGCTGGAAGACGGACCTCGACAACACCTACGACGTCAGCAGCAACCAGGACCTGCTGTCGCCGAGCGTGAGCCTGCTGGGATTGACCGGACCAATCACGGCGACGTGGGCGCACCGCTACCAGATGCAGAGCTCGCAGACCGGCACGATCAACCCCGACCGTTTCATCGTCGAGGTTCGGGAAGTACCGTCGGCGAACCCGAAGTCGCTGTTCGAGTTCTTCGACTTCACGATGACCAACAGCGTCGGCGGCACCACGGCCGTCACGCTCAACGAGAGCGGCGGCTGGGGCGTGTTCTCGAAGGACATCAGCAGCTACGCGAACAAGACCGTGCAACTGCGCTTCAACCTGACCAGCGACACTTCGACCAACCTCGCCGGCCTGGCCATTGACGACGTGACCATCACCGCGTGCTGCACGGCCGCGAGCTGCAACGACAACAACCCCTGTACCGACGACGTCTGTACTGCGGCCGGCTGTACGCACATGAACAACAGCGGTTCGTGCGAGGACGGCAACCCGTGCACGGGCCCGGACGTCTGCGCCGGGGGTGCGTGCGTCCCCGGCCCGAACCCCTGCGACGACGGCGACGCCTGCACCGAGGACGTCTGCGACGGCGGCGGCGGCTGCTCCTACCCGGCGGTCGACTGCAACGACGCCAACCCCTGCACGAACGACGGCTGCGACAGCGTCACGGGTTGCTTCAACGTGCCCAACTCGGATCCGTGCAGCGACGGCAACCCGTGCACGATCAACGACGCGTGCGCCGGCGGCGCCTGCGTGCCGGGGCCGCTCCCGGCGCCGGTCAGCTTCTGCAACGCGGGCTCGATCAGCATCCCGGCTTCGGGGAGCGCGACGCCCT
>Ga0187892_10001044_pt1 | contig 67115 bp, 48 predicted proteins | sample MA1701073metaG_FD_139345 | JGI IMG/M metagenome (GOLD analysis project Ga0187892, IMG submission 139345) | Bio-ooze microbial communities from a basaltic lava cave in the Kipuka Kanohina Cave System on the Island of Hawaii, USA - MA170107-3 metaG ... | reverse complement strand
CGGCGCTTCGGGCATCACCGCTTCCAGCGCCACCATCTCCTGGACCACCAACGAAGCTTCTGACACCCAGGTGGACTACGGCCTGACTACCGGCTACGGCCAGAGCACCAGCCTCAACACTGCGCTGGTCACCTCTCACAGCTCGGCGCTCAGCGGTCTCACGGCTGGCACCCTCTACCACTATCGCGTCAGATCCAGAGACGCCGCCGGCAATCTGGCTCTGTCCACGGATAATACCTTCACCACCACCACGACTGCCGACACGACTGCTCCAACGATCTCAGCCATCGGCGCTTCGGGCATCACCGCTTCCGGTGCCACCATCTCCTGGACCACCAACGAAGCTTCTGACACCCAGGTGGATTACGGCCTGACCACGAGCTACGGCCAGAACACGAGCCTCAACACTGCGCTCGTCACCTCTCACAGCTCGGTGCTCAGTAACCTCTTCGCGGGAACGCTCTACCATTACCGGGTAAAGTCCCGAGATGCCGCCGGTAACCTGGCACTATCACCCAACCAGACCTTTACGACCCCTGACAGCACCGCACCGACCATCTCGAGCATTTCCGTCACTGGTATTACCGCCTCTGCGGCGACGATCACTTGGACGACCGATGAAGTTTCTGACACCCAAGTGGACTACGGCCTGACCACTAGCTACGGCCAAAGCACCAGCCTTAATACCTCTCTTGGAACTACCCACATTGCAACTCTTGCAAGCCTCTCCGCCGATACCGTCTACCACTTTAGAGTACGATCGAGAGATTCGGCAGGCAATCTAGCTCTCTCTATCGATGACACCTTTGTCACACAACCAGCAGACAGCCAGGGCGCAGTCACAATCAGTTCACTCTCCCCCAGCCAGGGTGCACGGGGGACAACCTTGGTTATTAACGGGAGTGGCTTTGGCAACGGTCAGGGGCCCAAATCGGTCACGCTGTCGGGTGAGCAGGCGCCACACTCCAACTGGAGCAACACGTCCATTACGATTTCCATCCCGATTTCTGCGTCATCGGGACCTATAGTGGTGACCGTCAACGGCGTTGCCAGCAACCCAGTGCCCTTCTATGTTAAGCTGCGGCCCCCTGGGAGAGTCAGAGTCCAGAATCAGCAATAGTCGAACAGTCGGGACCGGCCGTCTTCTTTCGCTCGCAGGCGCACCCTCTTCGCCCCTGTCGGGAACACGCAAGCCTATTCGTAGCGCAGGGCAACAATCGGATCCAGGTCTGCTGCGCGCTTGGCGGGAAAGATGCCGAAGAAGAGACCAACCCCTACCGAAACCGCGAAGGCGACAATCACCCAAACTGGCGGAACCTGCGATGGGAGATCTGGAACGAAGTTCCGAATCGCCAGACTGATCAAACCTCCTGCAAGAATCCCAATCAACCCTCCCGTGCCGGTAAGGGTCATAGCCTCGATAAGAAACTGCATCAGGATATCCTGGCGTCTCGCGCCTACGGCTTTGCGGATGCCAATTTCACGCGTGCGCTCGGTTACCGACACCAGCATGATGTTCATCACTCCAATGCCACCCACAAGCAGGCCAATGGAAGAGATTACCAGCGTGAGAATGACAACCGCCCCAGTCAGTTGGTCCCAAACCTGCGCGAGAATATCGGGTGAAGCCATGTCAAAGTCGTTGTCTTCTTGAGATCGCACTCGCCGCTGCCGGCGCAAAACGTCGACCACTTCGTCCTGAGCTTTGGAAAGCAGTGCCGGATCGGTGACGCTCACAAGAATGAGGTTGTCCTCGATCTCCGGGTACAGCTTGCGAAAAGTGTTGTAAGGAATCATCACGAACTGGTCAATCCCTGGACCTCCGAACAGCCCGGGGTCTCGCTCAAACACTCCGATAACCCGGAACATCTGCCCATTCAGGTTAATTTCCTTTCCAATCGGGTCCGCAGCAGGAAACAGCGTACCGGCGATGCCGGAGCCAATGGCACAAACCTTTGAAGAGTGTTCGTTGTCGAATTCGCTGATGAACCGGCCATCTCGCATCGAAAATATAGGCAGCACGTTGATGTATTGTGGCTCGGCACTGCGCAGAACTGCGCTCTCCACGCGCTCATTGCCGTAGCGCACCAGATTGGCGTCTCCGGTGAACACAGCCCGTTGTTGAAAGGGCGTAGCAAACTCGACCGAGGGACATCGCTCTCGAATGGCAACGGCGTCTTCCAGATACAGGAATTTTCGTTTCCGGATGCTCTCCGGCATGCGGCCGAAGGTGAACGGGGGAATCCTGGTCACGAAGAAGACTTTAGTTCCAAGGGCTGAGACCCTGTCTTTGATCAGGTTGTTCAGACCCTCTATGATCGAGGCGACCGCAATGACTGAAGTAACGCCGATGACGACACCTAGAATCGTTAGGAAGGAGCGAAACTTGTTTGCCCGCAGCGTGTCAAACGAGAGCAGAACACTCTCGCGAAACTGAATATTGGGAATCTGACTCCGGTTCATTCTTGATCCTTGGCCATCTTATTCTTTCCGCAGGGCCTCGATGGGATCGAGGAGAGAAGCTCTCCGGGCCGGATAGATCCCAAAAAAAATGCCTATCAGAGTCGAAAGAACCAACCCCGTGGCCGCCACCCACCACTTCAAGCTTGTTGGAAACGGCGTCAACTGGCCCACAGCCAGAGCGATGACAAAACCCCCCACGACGCCAATCAGGCCTCCCAGCATGCACTGAGCCAGTGCTTCAATGAGAAACTGCCAGAGAATATCCCTGCGCCTCGCCCCGACGGCTCTCCGGATCCCGATCTCTTTGGTCCGCTCAGTAACCGAAACCAGCATGATGTTCATGATGACGATGCCTCCCACCAGAGAGGCTATGGACGAGATCATGATGAACACCATGAAAAAGGCAGAGCTGATGCTGGACCACAACGACAGAAACGTATCAGACGTGGCCATGTAGAAATTATCAGGGCTGTCAGCACCCACATGACGGCGGCTTCGTAGCAACAGACGCACTTGATCCATCGCCGGTTCGAGCCTTGACGAGTCAGCCGTCTTCACTTGAATTGTCACCGAGGTTCGCGTCCCAAAGATTTTGAAGAAGGCAGTAATCGGCACGATTGCAAAGTTATCCTGGCTTTGTCCTAAGACTGTTCCCACTCGTTCTGCCACACCCACAACAAGATAGTCCTCCTGAGCGAGGCGGACAGCTTTGCCCACGGCACTCGTGAACGGAAACAGGTGTTCGACGACATCGCTACCCAGTATGCACACCGGCGAACCAGCTCGCTCTTCGAAGTGGGAAATATAACGGCCTTCTGCAATCGTCGTTGTGCCGATGTCAGCCATGTTTGAGGTTACGCCCCGAATACTGACATCCTCGCCAACCTGATTTGCCGCCTTGACGCTCGTTGTGGCAGTCACCTCGGCTCCTACATCCAGGCAATCCCGGCAGGTCTCCCGGACTGCCTCAACGTCGTCCATTTCCAGCAACTTATTCCTTTGGGCTCGCATGAATTCCTGGAAGTCTGTAACGGCAAGTGGGATACGGGACACTCGCAGAACGTTCGTCCCCAGGTTGGCTACTTTTTCCTCTACATAGGTGTTTGCGCCCTGCACGATCGTCATGACGAGAATTAAAGTCATCACTCCGATGATGAGCCCAAGCAGCGTGAGGAAAGAGCGCAGCTTGTGCGCCCGAATGGAGCCTATGGAGATACCAACGGCTTCTGTAATATTCATGTCGAAGGAAAGGGATGAAGTCCTGCTACTGATCGAGCAACAAGTGCCTGATCTTGGGGCAATTGGGCTCCTAACGCAAAACAATTGTACCGCATAGCACCTGAGATCCTGGTCGTGCTTCTCCGCCGGTTGGCTTCGTTACTACTGACCGAGAAGCGCGTCGCAAAGCCCCAGACGAGCTCCATCAAGTCACCGGCTGCATTCAAATCTGTGCTTGCGATTTCAGGGTTTTCCACCGGTTAGCGGCCCAGGAGTCACCGTCTTGAATCTCTCGCCAGCACCTTCCGCACGCTGCCGGCTTGCTCAGATAGAGATATGGGCAGTTCGACTCCCTGCCACGCATAAGATTCGTAATTGGTCGGTTGAGTGCAAAGAGTGAATCGTACACTTGTTTCTGCTTTCAGCAACTGAACCCAGCAGCGAGTCGTGATTCTCCGTTGATCTTTCCAACTCCAAGACAGATGCCCCAACCCAACGTCGGGCGACTCGCCTGAGGCAGCTATCACCATGGCAATTATGAAGATGTTTGAGCACGACAGCCACAAAACAGTAACACAGGCCGAAAGACAAAGCCCCAGTCCAGGTACGTGGAACGTGCTGTCCGCTGCAGGGGTTCCGATGCCCCGTCATGAGACAGTGACCAGGGCGGCAGATACCGAACCAGTCGCCGTCGCAGACCCGGCTGCAAGAGAACCAGGCGTGCCGGACAAATGGTCTTCAACCAAAGAGCCATTGAATGAGGAATTCTTCCTTGATCAAGTAGTCGGCGCCTTCGAGGAAGCCTTCGATGCAGCCTGCAACGCTAATCTAGCGCAAGCCAGCAACACCGACGGCTCCGTCTGGAATGATGAGACTGCCAGCCGCGACCTCTTTTGCGAGATTGCCGCGCATTACGCGCAGCCCCTAAGGACTCTCTGTTTCGAACTCAGGCGGAGGACTGCTTCCAAAAGCAGCATTGCATTTGTGCGTCCTGCGCTGCAGATGATTGCTCAGGCCGCGGAGACCATGGATCTGTTGCAGGCCTTCAAACGAATAGCCGAATTTGATGAAGCCCTCTCTTTGGCCGACGCCAGTTCGGATCGACTGCTGCAATCTCAAGTGCAGCGTTTGCTTCTGGACAAATACCAGCTGCTGGCTGAAGCTCTGCCTCAAGTGTTCCGAACTGGCGAAGAAGAGCAAAAGCGTGAGGAAATTATCGTCAGGTGCTTACTGCAGCAGATCCGCGGAGTCGGACGTGTGACTCTGGAAAAGCTCTACAAAGCAGGCCTCGGCTCGCTGGAGGCGCTCTTCCTGGCGAACCATCAAGACTTGAGTGCCGCTACTTCGATACCGGCGACGCTTTGCAGGCGCATCGTCGAAAGATTCCAACAATATCGCGCCGAAGTGGAATCCATATCGGCCGACGACACTCAATCGGGTTATCGTTCTCGCTTGGCCGATCTGATCAGCGCATTGCAGTGCCGGCAAGAAAAGCTCGACCGCTCCTCAAGTAAGAGGGCTTCAGCTGCTCAACTGCCCACGCTGCGACGGCAGCGGGAACAGTGTTTCCTCCAAATTACGACGACGCTGGCAGAGTTGGGGGAACTGGACTTCATCCAAAGGATCCAAGGGCATTCATACCGGCAACGCATCCAGAAGCTGCAGGAGCATCTAACAACCCTGGAGAATCGAATCTAGCATTTGGATTGAAAAATCCGAAAACGGCTCCCTGGCGCTCACGGCACAAAAAGCCTGGACTCAAGCCAATGCAGTTACAATGCCGCGTGCGCGAGCCAGCAGCGACTGGATTCCCGAAAAGCCCTCTGGAAGCAAGACGAAACACCCACCATGAAGCGTAAGACGGACTTGGCGGGTTCGATGGCCAACCCGCAACGCTCAAACTCTCCCCACAGCGTTACCTAGAATCGCCGCGGGGTTTGCTCAATATCCTCGAAAATTTCCTCTGGCTAATCAATCGGCTCACCCGCTGGATATCATCGGCCAGTGAACGATCTGTTTTTAGAGCCGGCGATACTGAGCGAATGAGCCGGTAGGCTCTCTGAGCTCCTCGGCCTGGCTTCAGAGGTGCCAAGAAATCGATCCCTTGCGCAGCACAAAGGAGTTCAATGGAGAGAATGTGTGTCAGGTTCTCCAGAATCCGCTTCAGCTTCAGCGCCGCGCCCATTCCCATGCTTACATGGTCTTCCTTGTTCCCAGAAGTCGGGATGGAATCGACTGACGCAGGATGGGCCCAAACTTTGCATTCAGAAGCCAGAGCGGCCGCAGTTACCTGGAGCATCATGAATCCTGAGTTCAAGCCTGGATCGTCGGTGAGAAATGGAGGCAAGTCTCCGTATTCAGGGTTGATCAACCGCTCCACTCGGCGCTCAGCAATGCCCGCCAGTTCCGTAAGGGCGATGCCCATGAAATCCAGAGCAAGAGCCAGCGGTTGCCCGTGAAAATTGCCTCCAGAAAGCACCTCACGTTCCTTGGCGAATACTAGCGGATTGTCGGTGGCTGCGTTCAGCTCGACCGCAAAGGTGCTTCGGGCAAAGGTCAGAGCGTCACGGATAGCTCCATGAACCTGCGGAACACAACGAAGGCTGTAGGCATCCTGCACCTTGGCGCAATGAAGATGCGACTGTCGGATCTCACTTCCAGCATTCAGGCGCCTCAAGTGCTCGGCCGTCACGATTTGTCCCCGATAGGGACGCAGCTGCTGAATGCGCGCATCGAAAGCCGTAGGCGTACCTTTGAGTGCGTCCAGTGATAGTGCGGCCGCGACGTCTGCGGTATCGAGCAGGTTCTCAGCCGTCAAGAGTGCAATACCGCCTACACTCAGCATCGCCTGTGTTCCGTTAAGCAGGGAGAGGCCTTCCTTGGGTCCTAGCCACCATGGCCTGAGCCGGTGCCTCCGCAGAGCCTCCAGCCCGGTCATCCTCTTTCCATCGCAGACGGCCTCCCCTTCTCCCACAAGTGCCAATGCCAGGTGGGCGAGCGGAGCCAGATCTCCGCTGGCTCCCACCGATCCCTGGGAAGGGATAATCGGGTGAATACGCAAGTTCAACATTTCCAGCAGTCGCACAGCAATCTCTGGACTAGCGCCAGAGTAGCCTTTCGCCAGCACATTGGCCCGGCAGAGCAGGATGCCGCGAACCTCTGATTCCGAGAGCGGACTTCCAACACCGCAAGCGTGGCTCCGAACCAGGTTAAGTTGCAGCTGGTGGATGTTCTCTTGCCCAACGTGCTTGTCGCTGAGTTTTCCAAACCCTGTGTTCACGCCATATACCGGAGTCTTCTGCGCAGCCAGAGTCTGAACCAACAAGCAGGACTTTTGCATTCGAACATGGGCGCGGCTGTCCAAACGCACTGGCAAGAAATCGAACACCACACTCGAAAACTGCTCGAGAGTCAGGTCGTTGCCCGTTATTGCCACGGCTCGCATCATGGGAAAGCTGACTCCTTCGCCGGCAGAGTCAGATCGATGACTAACCTAAGGAAGGCTTGGCTGCAGAGGAAAGTCTCCATCGCTCTCTGAAACCTCCGGGCGGGGCTCAGGGCAGAACTCAAGGTAGCGCTTCTAAGGCGTGCTGGCCAACCCGAGACGTTGCTTGCAGGCATCAAGAATTTCGGCTGTCCGCGTCGCGCCCGATCGGGTCACGCCAATGGCGCGCACTTCCAGTAACCTGTCCAGATCGCGCACACCCCCAGCGGCTTTCACCTGAACGTGGCTTGGGGAGTGTCGCCGCATCAGTCGCAAGTCGTCGAGCGTCGCGCCGCCGGTGCCATAGCCTGTCGAAGTCTTGACCCAGTCCGCGTTGAGTTTTCCGCAGACGTCACAGAGCTGCATTTTCTGAGCATCATTGAGATAGCAGTTCTCAAAAATCACCTTAACCTTCTTGCCGGCTTCGTGTGTCACTGCAACGACAGCAGCGACATCCTCCCGAACATACTTCCAAAGGCCGCTGAGGACCTGGCTGATGTTGACCACCATGTCAAGTTCCTCGCCGCCGTCGGCCAGCGCCTGGCGGGCTTCGGCCACTTTGACACTGGTGGCCTGACCCCCGTGCGGAAATCCAATCGTAGTGCTGGCCTTTACGGTGCTTCCCTCCAGGAGCTTTGCACAGCGCGGCAAGTAGTAAGGCATGATGCAGACACTCGCGACGTCATAATTCAACGCCAGACGGCAGCCGCTTTCAAGTTGCTCCGCTGTCAGCGTGGGGTTCAGTAAAGAATGGTCAATCATCTTGGCAATGTCACCGAGTGTGAAGTTCATAGGGGTCTCTCAGAATTCAATGAAGTCTATTAAGGTTGAACGCAGCACACTCTCGGTAGCTCCGCAGACGTCATAGGTGCCGCGTCTACCCAATGCACGTTTCATGGATTTCGCACAGTCCCTCGTCCTAATCGATCGGTCGTGACCATTGTCAGCACCGGTAGAGCCTCTGAGTTTGCATGATATGCGCTGGTTTCTGCTCTTGCCCGGGATTGGCAGTGCCTCTGAAGAATAGACACGAAGGAAGGTTCTGCCATGCAGATCTCCACTTTAGGCGCCGCTGCGATGGGCAGCGACCGGCGGGTTGCCGGCCATGATGTCATACTCATCGATATCTGGAAAGAAGCTGTCGAGAAGATCAACCAAGGCTGGGCTTCGAATTGACGACAAGGCCGGCAAATCCTGGGTTGCCCGGATAACGAGGAATGCTTCGGTCCGGAGAAACCTGGACTGGATATAGACTCTGGAAGGGAAGGTCAGGGTGCGGAGAGATGCTCGCCCGTTGAACCGTTTACCGAATGCGAGGATCTCGTGGAATGGAACGAACCCGGCTCATAGCCTTGAGCATGAGCGACAGCAGAGCCCAGTTAAAAAACAACCCCATCTGAATTGAAACGACGGTGACAGCTATAAGCGCGGTTAGATTGAAAAAAGACTCCACGGAACTGTCTCCTCAAACCCGTTGGACCCCGGCGCTGGCCAGGAGTACGTGGCCTCCTGTCGAGTGCGCGGTACTAAGAGACTCTTCGGCACGGGGCGAGAATCCTTCAGCAAATTCGTTGCGTCCCGAACCCTCTTCGTAAGAATCTGGATGCCAGATTCCATCTGCAATCGGCCGGCATGGCATCATCGGTGCGTGTTCATCACTCAGTTGACAACCAAAGAGGCGTGTCATAGAATTCCGACTGTTCTTCTGTTTCCTGCTTCGGCAGGCTCACCAACAGTTGGTCCTTCCTTGGGGCTGTAGCTCAGCTTGGGAGAGCGCCTGACTGGCAGTCAGGAGGTCGTGGGTTCGATCCCCATCAGCTCCACCAGTTGTTTCAATGACTTATCCCGCCGCTCAAGAATTCTAGCGACTGCTACTCACACTCTTACTCACACTTTGAATCCGGTGTTCACCTCCCTGGTTGTGCCTTTACTGCTTCCACGCGCCCGCTTCAATCTCGGCGCAGGGCCAAGATTTGGGGAGAGACGGCAGTAAGACGGGAGCGCTCTTCTTCGAGCTGCAAGCGCTGCGGGTCAGAGTCGACTTCGGCGAGTCCTTCGCCTGCATGCACCACACGGTCAAGGAGCAGATGGGCCGCCACGACGCGACCAGCAACCGGAGCCTGGATTGGATAAATGGCATGATCCACTTGCAGTCTCGCCTGGTCGGTGACCTCGTAGCGGGCCACTCGCGCCAGGAAGAACCAGGTCAGCCAGACCGCCAAGAGAAGAACCGCCACAACGATCCCCACACTCGAGGCTCGAAAGCCATGAGCTCCGAGCGAGCCCATCGTTCGAGAAAACGGACTTGCTTCCTGACTGCCGGCTCTCATGCCTGTCTTAGACCACATAAGGTCTATTCCCTAAGTCAATAGGCGCTCAGCCAGGGCTGACGCGAGAATCCAATCTAATGAAATAGCCTGTTGAGAGATGAGCTGCTTTAGTCTACGCCGGATTTTCGGTTGTCAAAAAAATAAAATTGTCGGCGGCTCCAGCGTCCGATTCTCGTTGCGAAGACGCTGATCGAAATAGTTTAAGGTGAGAGCGATCATGAGGCATTGCGGCACCAGGAGAACGACCCAGAAGCTAAAGAGTCCAATCATGGTTCTTACCCACTGAGCTTCAGCCCAGGGATGCGTCACAGAAAGAAACACTATCAGACCGAACAGGGCGGCTATCACCAGTACCGCGTAGACTAGAGCCAACAGAATAACCCGACCACGGCCTCCCTTTGTTAGAAGCGAGCTGCGTTCTAGCGCCTTACCTACACCCAGATTCTCCAGCACGGCTATCGGTATTGCTGGTAGCCAGGCGATACTAACTGGAATCGCAACAATCGCAAGGGGCCCTACGGACATGATTCCAACAATGAACATCAGCCAGAACAGCCTGAGAGGCTTTCTCTTCACTCGTACGAAGGCCTCAAGGGCCTTTATCGAATTCCCGAGATGAAATTCAGAAGCGGCAATGATGGTGGCAGAGCACGCTCTGATCATGACGCCATTCCAGACAAGGGCCAACAGCACAATGCCAGCCTTACTCAGTGGACTTGCTTGTTGGTAAGCCTCACGGAGACTGGTGCCAGGCCCGGATGCAATCAGGAGGAACACAATTGGAATGGACAGCAAGAAGGCTGACGGCAGCGGTGCCATGATCGCCAGAAAGCACAGAAAGTGCTTTCGAAACACTTGCCACGTCTGCCCCAGAACCTGCGTGGTGGTTATTGAATGCGGTTCACTGCCACTCACAACGACCTCCAGTCAAAAAGGCCCGCACTGAGGGACCGAAGCATTGCCGGATGCCCTGTCTGCCAATGACCTCAGGCAGCCTGTTTGAGTGCCTGGAGGATCTCTGCGATATTGAAGTCGATTGACGGGTCTGACCTCGTTTCCGGCCAAAAGAACGCTGCGGTCGTGAAACCGTGTTTCTTGGCAACGTCGAAACAGGGTCGGCACCTTCACGGACTCGGCTCTTGTCTTATTGGTCACGTGATAGGTTTCGCCCGTGAATCGATTGCGCATTTTGTTGTTGAGCACACCATGCTCAATGGGAAGCTTTCCTGTCACTAGAGTCGTATGGGAAGGGTGAGTCATGCTGGGAAACACCGTTTCACTACTCTCAGCCATTGCGCCTTGACTGATTAACTCCCGCAGGTTGGGAATCTCCAACGACTGGTCGGAAAGATGGTAAGCAGCCAGACCGTCAACGGTAATTAAGATGACATGATTCGATTGCGCAACACTCTCCCTGGGTAGGATGAATAACAGCAGTGTCACCAGCCGAAAGATGGATATCCGGAACATTCCTGCCTCCTATAGCGACTATGTGAGGTCGCGCGTTCTGGGGCACTCCATTTAAGGGCTGATGTGTGACCCCAATCACGGCTCCGGGCTGAGCTTCGGGAGCCCTGTCAATGAGCTACGCCTTTCGGTCCACCACGCGCTCTCCGAACTTCTGGTCTCCCTGGGGCTGACTTGGAAGAGTGATGACGAAATCGGCTCCCTTTCCCAGAATGCTTCTCGCCTCCACGCGCCCCTGATGTGCTTCCACAATGTGCTTGACGATGGCCAGGCCCAACCCCGTGCCTCCCTGTTCGCGAGACCGCGCCTTATCCGCACGATAAAACCGTTCGAAGACCCGCGGCAAATCGGAAGAGGGAATTCCAGGGCCGGTATCTCGCACGTGCAGTTCCACCGACTCCCCTCCCTTCAGACCATCTGCTTCAATCCAGATTCGACCCTCCTTGGGAGTGAACTTGATTGCGTTATCCAGCAGGTTGATCAACACCTGGCGTAGCTTTTCCCGGTCGGCCTGCACCAGGGGCAGAAAATCCTTGATCGAAACGGTTAGCTCAATTCGTTTCTCGGCGCGGAGCAAGCTGGTACTTTCAACCACCTCCTGGACGAGCACCGCAAGATCCACCGCCGAACGCCTCAGCATGAGTGCCTCGGATTCCAAGCTGGCCAGCGTCAGCAAATCCTGAGTCAGGGTTCCCAGCTGAATGGCATGACTCCGGATGATTTCGAGAAAGCGACGGTTGTTCTTTTGATCTTCAAGCGCTCCATCCAGCAAGGTCTCGGCGAAGCCCCGGATCGAAGTCAGAGGCGTTCTAAGTTCGTGGGAGACGTTCGCGACGAAATCCTTGCGAATGTTTTCCAGTTTCTTGAGCTGGGTGATGTCATGCAGTACGGCAACGACGCCCTGCGGCTCCGTATCAGATTCGGAAAGCGGGACTGCCACGACCTCAAAACTGCGGGGTGAGGCCAGATTGATTTCCATGGTGGCTGAGATTTCCCGCCCCTCTTGGAGAACGCGAGCTAGAATTCCCTTCAGCTCAGAATCCCGAACCACCTCAATCACCTTTTTCCCAAGACTGTCGGACGGGTTCAGCTTGAGGATGCGCCCCAGTGCCGAGTTCATGAGGGTGACCCGCTCCTCCCGATCCGTGGCCAGAATGCCGGCTCGCATGGCCTCGAGAAGTGCGGCCATTCTATTCTTCTCCGATTTCAGCTCCGTGATGTAGCCCTGCATGGCATCGGCAGTTTCGTTCAGTGAGCGTGAGAGACTTCCAAGCTCGTCCCCCACGGGGTCGTCAATGCGTGCACTCAGGTTGCCGTGGGCCATGGTCTGCGAGAATTCCTGGATCCGCTGGATTCTGGCCGTGAGGGAGCGAGTGAAGCGGTATCCGAGAGCCAGAGCCAAAAGAAAAGCGAGCAGTGAGGTGATCAGAATCGAACGCTGAACGGGCCGGTATCCCTCCGAGATCTCCCGGAGCGGAACGGCCACTCGGAGTACGAGCGGACTCTGGGTGCCGGGCACGCGATAGGCCAGGTAGAGCTCATTCCTCCCCAGGGTACGACTGAAGCGGATACCGCTCCCGAGGCCGGATTGGATGGCCGACAGGACCTCTGGCCGGGTCGCGTGGTTGTCCATCTGTATTCGGTTGAACTGGTTATCCGCCAATACCTGGCCGTCCTGCCGGATCAAGGTAATCCGAATACCCAGCTGATTTCCCTGAGTGTCGGCCCAGGCCTGGTACTTCTCCTGTTCTGCCGGAAGCCAGTTTGCAAGCAAACCCGCGGTTTTCTCCAGGTTTCCGCGCTCCTGCTGGACGTAATTCTCGTGAATCCGCCGAGCGACCAAAACGTTCAAGACTCCCAGTACTGCGACCAGCAGCAGAACGTAGGAGCTCATGATCTTTAAGAACAGACGGCTTTTGACGGTTTGTATGGCCATTGTCTCTGTCAGCCTTCCAGCTAATGACAAGCGTGGTCCGCTTTTCCAAGCAGCGCGGTAGCTGGCATGAAGGAAGCGGCGTTCAACGCGAACAGAAGTGCCACGCGAATCCTTCCTGCTCAAACGAATGCAGCCATCTCTACCGTTTCTGGGCCGGCACCTTCATGCGTCTGGAAATTCTGTTGTCAGACTTGCCGGCAACAAGCTCAAGAAAGAGCTGATCGCGAGGATACGCGTTCTCGACATCGGCCGGTTTGACGAAAAGCCAGCCCCGAGTAGGTTCCAGGGACTTGCGGCCAGAGCTCTCTAGGTTGCTCCCGGCGGCACTCGCCCGCATAAAGTTTTTCTGAATCATGAAGACCGACCGAGGTTACTTTAGCATTCGCTGCACTCAGGTTGAAGCTTCAAGGTACCCGGCACTCCCGTACCACAAGTTCGAAACGACGCTGACTCAAGTACTGACTTTCCTGTCAGCCGGAGTTCGGCGACCCTGGCAGCTTGCCCCAGGTTCCTGTCCCCAACATTTCACCGTAAGTTCATACGAAGTTTACATCTGTGTAACGGCACCTAACTACCATGCGCAGGCATTCGCAAGACTGCTTGGATGAGCTTGAGTCGAAGCAGTGCCATCGATCAAGGATCGCTTGTGAGGGGTCCGATTGTCCAACCAGACCAGTTCAGCGGCAGTTGTGCTGGTTGAATGGTTCAGCAACAAGGGTGGCTTCGCTGCCTTCTGACCGGTGTGGCTACACAACGGCGGGTCCTCGTTATCAAGTCTTCATCATCACCAGGAGGATTCATGATTCCTGACAAGAACAGCGCAAGACAGAATTACAGCAACAAGCTTGGACGCTCTAGAGGGCGAAATATTTCCTTCTTCACGCTGCTCCTGGGACTGGTTGCCCCTTCGATGCTTGCTCAGTTCTCGGGAGGCAAGATATCGGGCTCCGTGTACGATTCCAGTAAGGCCGCGATCCCCGGGGCCACCGTGACGGTGAGGGACGAGCGAACATCAGAGGAACGCAAGACTGTCACCAATGAACAGGGACAATTTGTTGTGCCCCAACTGAAGCCCTCAACCTACAAAGTGACCGCTGAAGCCGGTGGTTTTGAGTCCCAGTCGATAGCAGACATCATTCTTCGTGTCGGGCAAAACCTGACTCTGGATGTGACGGTCCATCCTGCGGGCAACACGGAAGAGATTACCGTATCGGAGATTGTTACCGTGGACACGACCTCGGCGCGGATCGGCGTGAATGTCACGCCGGCAGAAGTGAAAGGCCTGCCTCTCAATGGCCGACAGGTTTCCCAACTCTATCTGCTCGCGCCGGGTGCCGTGAACAATGGTACCGGAACATTCGACAACATCCGGTTCAGTGGCCGCGCGAACCAGCAGAACGCCATCCGGTACGACGGTATCGACGGGACAGGCATCATCGATTCTTCCCCCGGCAACCTCAACGGCGAGACGTCGTCCGCTTTCAGGCTTCAGTCCAGTCTCGAAAACATTCAAGAGTTTCGCGTGGACTCCAACAATTATCCGGCTGAGTACGGGACAGGAACTGGCGGCCAGATCAGCGTCATCACCAAGTCTGGGTCCAATGCATTTCACGGATCGGTGTTCCATTACTTGCGCAACGACGCCTTTGACGCCCGCAACTTCTTTGATCGCGCCGGAAAATCGAAGCTGCGTCTCAGCCAGTTCGGTGGGTCGTTAGGTGGACCGATCATCAACGATAAGGTCTTTTTCTTCGGCAGCTATGAAGGAAACAGGCAGCGCAACGGGCTCAACTTCCTCGAGGCCGTTCCCAGCGAGGCCGCTCGCGCCCGTGCAGTGCCTTCCGTCGCTCCGGCTCTGGCAGCTTTTCCGAAGGGAAGCTTCCAGACCAGCGATCCGAGCTTTGATGTGGCCTACCTTCAAGCGAATGAGGCGGTTAATGAAGATGCCGTAGGCCTGCGGCTCGACTTTAGACCCACATCGAAGGATGCGTTTTATTTTCGGTTCTTTCGAGATCAGGCCTCCTCGAATGCTCCTGAAGGCGTGACGGGTCGGCGCGCAGTGATCGTCGCCCAGCCTCAAAACGGGGTCCTTTCCTGGCAAAGAATTGTCAACGCCAGTGTGATTAACGATTTCAAGGTGGGCTACAACGGCGCCTGGACGCGAACCAACGGGATTGCTCCGGTGGTTCCTGGGATCGATTTATCTGCCATCATCATCAATATCAACGGCAGCGTGGCAAACCCGGGCATAGCCGGTCAGGGAGCTTCAGCCGGCGTGGCCGTACCCGGTGGGCTATTGCGCGCCAACAGCGCCACCAACGGCCGCGGTCAACCCTATACGCCTTACACGGTTTCGTTTGTGAACGACCTGAGCTGGATCCGAGGGGCTCACACGATGAAGTTTGGCGTGGAATTCCGACCTCGGCGTCTCTATACAGATCGCCAGGGAGGCACCACCTACACCTTCTCCAATCTCAACGCGTTTTTGAACAACCAGGCGTCCACGATTCAGTTCCTGGGCGACGTCAGCGCCCCCAGCCCTTTCAATAACGGACTGACGGGAATTCGGCTGGCGAAGCAGGAGTACTATATCGCGTACGCGCAAGATGAATGGAAGCTGCGGCCAAACCTGACTCTCAACTACGGTCTGCGCTACGAGTATTACACGCCGCTGCGGGAGCGGAATAATGGCGCTGTGATTCTCGATCCCAGCAAAGGAGTGATTCTTCCCTCAGACACACCTTTTTTCCGATCCACAAAAACTAACTTCCTGCCGCGCCTGTCAATGGCTTGGTCACCGGGCCGTTTCAACAACAAGACCGTAATTCGCTGGGGGGCTGGACTGAATTCTGGTCCAGGACAGACGGAGGATCAGATTCAGCCCATCGAGAGCGACCGCATCAGCGTCACTCACAGCGGTGGTGCCTATCCCATTAATCCGCAGGAACTGATCAGCCGGTTTGACGTGAACAATTTGAATGGTTTTCAACCTCGCGCCTACGACCGGGGTTACCGCCTGCCCGAACGAGTGGCCCAGTGGAGTGTTTCGCTTCAGCAAGAATTGCCGTGGCAGGCGGTCCTGACGACGGCTTACGTCGGAAGCGTGGGCCGCCATCTCTTCACCCGATCCGTCAGCAACCTCATCACCGGTGTCTCCACCAACCCGACAACCGGAGCCGCCGTTGTCACAAGGCAGTTCGGCAGCCAGTTTGCCGAAGTGGACACTAAGGCAACCCAGGGAACGGATAACTACAACGCGATGCAGATGACGTTGAATCGACGCTTTGGCGGTGGATTGACCTTGGGTTCCCAGTGGACGTGGGCTCACAGTTTGGGGACGACCGCTGGTTCCAACGAAGCTCAGACTCAGAGCAATCCTTTTGACCTGAAAGCAGACTACGGCAACAACAACTTCGACGTCCGCCACAGTGTTAATGTGAGTGCCCTCTTTGAGCTGCCCTTTGGCTCCGATCGCGCACACAAACTCAGCGGCGTGCCGGACGTTCTCCTTGGCGATTGGGAAGTTGGCGGAATCGTGAATGCCCGTACCGGCACGCCGATTGATTTGCGCATCGTGCGGAACGATGTGGTCTACCGTCACAACGTAACCAGGACAATTACGAATAGCCCTGTGCTGGCAAACGGCGTCGTGATGACCACCGCCATCGTTAATACACCAGGCGGAGGGGCCTCCCGAAACGTGAGGCGTCCGGACATCGTGCCGGGAGTCAGCCACTTTTTGAAGAACTCTGACGGTCTCCAGTTCCTCAACCCAGCGGCCTTTGCCACGCCGCAGCCGGGCACTTTCGGAAACTACATTCGAAATTCCCTCCACGGGCCTGGAATTGGGCAATTTGATCTCACCTTGGGCAAGCGATTCAGGATCGAGCGGCACACTATTGCGTTTCACGCCGAGTTCTACAACCTGTTCAATCGGGCGAATTTTGCCAACCCCCCAGGCGTCCTGGCCAACGCACTCGGTACTGGCTTCGGTCAGCTGCAGCCTGGGCAGCCCTTCAGCACGGCCACTCAGGGGAACGGCGCGTTTGGTGTTATCAACAGCACAGTCGGGAGAGGAATAGGACTTGGGACAAACCGTCAAGTCCAATTCAGCCTTCGATATAACTTCTGACGCGGCTTTTCAATTAGTGAGCCCAGCAGACTTGCCACTTTGAAAGGGCTGCTGGCCCTCGAAGCCAAGGGTTACCATGGCTCCGAGAGTTCCTGGTACTATGAAGTGCTCGGTAGTCTTGAATTTGGGTTCAACGGTTCGGTTAACCAACGGAAGACTTGAGCGACCCGGCGAGCCATTGGTACTACCGAAGAGGACGTGCTAGCCGTCTTTCGACAGGTCCGCGGCCAGGGAGCGGTTTGGACAGTTCTACTAGGAGCAGCTAAAGCCAAAGCACTCGTGAGCTAATCGCGTCGGCGCCGCGGCCGTGCACGTAACAGAGAACTCAGTAACAGTACACAATCAACCGATCTTTCAAACGACAGGAAGGACTTCTCGGACCCTGCGGGCAGCTCTCCTGAGCCTTGTATGCTGAATTTGAGCTACATGGAAGTCTGGTTTTACAATGCAGGCAATTCCTATCATGGCCACCGCGCGAAGCAGTTCCGTGACCCCGGAGGAGACAGCCTGTCACAGGGGACCCCTGGACCCGGCCCAGACCTGACTTCCTGTTACAAATATCACCTGACATTCACAAGCCAGGGGTGAGTTGCTGTTTTCGCACCCTCTACAAAATCATTCCCCTTCACGCGAAAGCCTCACCAACCGCCAGTTTCCAACCGCACGGCTGCGCCCTCTCTGCTAGCGAACGGAGTCTTCTTCTAAACTGCCCTTCCAAGCTTATCTGTCCCACGCCGATGCGCTTGGCCAGACATCTGACAGGCGATACAGCAACCGCCCTTCCTCCTGCCCGGGTCGCGAGAGCCGCCTGTTAACACAAAGTTCATATGAAGTTAATCTGAATGACACATCTTGCTCATACGGTGGTCACGACGGTTTCAAGCGTGGAGGTAACCTGGAATGCTTACCCCCCAGGCAAATTAGTGCTGTCAACAATCAGGGAGAACAAGTGTTAACAGCCATTCGTCTCGCGCTGCCTTGCTGGCTAAACGCCAGTCTGCTCTGGCTGGTTTTGACCATGCCGCTTCTTTCGAAGAATGCCTACGCAGGTCCGGACTCGGCTGCGGTAGAGCTGAAAGAACTGAAGGTTCTGTTGGAGGAACAGCGGTTGATGATCCAGGAGCTTAGCGCTCAGGTGTCCCGACAACAGCATCTTCTGGAGCAGCTTCTGCTGGAGCAGAAACAACGGGCTTCTTCTCCAGACACAGCCGATGTCTCGAACATGGCCACTGCATCGGTCCTGAATAACCCTGCGAATCCTTCTGAGCTTCCCTCTGACAAGTCGCAGCTCATCACTACCCCGGTGGAATCCACCGAACGCAAGAACCCTTCCGATTTGGCGTTGGGCAGTCTGCGATTCAGCGGCGACTTTCGACTGCGGTTCGACGTCATTGAAAGGTCGGCCGGGCAATCCGCGGCAGCGCTTCACAACGTCCGCGGGCGCTATCGCCTTCGCTGGAACATGGACAAGGATTTGTCGCCCAACACAAAACTGCATTTTCAGCTGTCCACAGGCCCCTTCCAAAATGGATTGACCAACGATCAGGACATGAGCGGGATTATCACGAAGCACCCGTTCAGCCTCGCAGAGGCGTACCTCGATCATCATTTCAGCCCCAACCTGTCCTTTCGCGTTGGACGGATGGAGAGCATATTTGCGGACCAATCTCGATTCCTGTTTGATGACGATACGCGGCTGAGCGGAGTGTCGGAGCGCTGGGCTTTGCCAATCCGGTCCGGTCCGGTCCGCAGTTTCGAGTTGCGAGCAGCCCAATATAATCTTACGAATCCCACGGTCCCAATTATTCAGCCTGGAAGCCCTCTCGCCAATGCCGGCTACGCAGTGGGATCGCAAGCCCGCAGCAGTCAGTTGTTTCACCAGGGCTTTGCTCTCAAGAACGTGTTGAAGAACGGCTGGAACCAGCATTGGCAATTGGACCTCCAGGTTTACCGCAACGCGAACCAGCTGGCCCTCGCGGGAACTCCGGAAGGGGTTGCCCTGCTCGTGAACCCGGCTATTGGTGTCTCCCTACCCAGCCCCATATCAGGGAGGGGCTCGGCAGTCACAGGACCGGAAGGAACGATGTTCGCTGCCCGCCGTTTCCAGATTCTGCACTTCACACACGAGCTTCAGACGCCAGGCGTCCAATTGAAAAATCGCGAAATGCCCCTGACATTCGGGATACAGATGTCTCGAAATTTCGGGACCTCTCGCTACCGCGACGCCATTATGGGTTCGGTGGATCTGGGACGGGTCGAGAAGCGCGGAGACGTTCGCCTTCTGTATTTTTATGCGCTTAAGGACGCGAACTCGATGATCTCATACCTGACCGATGACAACATTGGCATCGGCAGTGGCGTAAACGTCACGAGTCACCACCTGCGCGTTGACTACGGCCTGGCCAAAAGAATCACGCTGCAGAATCTCTTCTTCTTCCAGCATGCGCTGCGTGGCAGCAATCCGGCAGAGCACTTCTTTGTTGCGGTCCCGCGAGGAACTCCACCTCTTTTCCGGTACCGGGGACAGCTAGAGTTCAAGTTCTAGAAGGCACCGGTCAGTCGTTTGGATCTTCTATAATTGATATGCAGGAAACCACATGACAAAAGAACTTCTTCGCAAACTCTCCTTCAGTAGCCTGTCCTTCCTGTCCGTTTTTTCCGGGATCTACCAGGCCCAGAACAGGTCTCTGACAATCAAGGGATCGGACACGATGGTTCTCCTGGGACAGCGGTGGGCCGAGGTCTACATGAAGAGGACGCCTGGAGCCAGAATTCAAGTCACTGGAGGAGGATCGGGAACGGGCATCGCTGCCCTAATCAACGGCACCACGGACATTTGTGAGTCGTCTCGTCCGATGAAACAACGCGAGAAGGAAATGATTCGTCAGAAGTGGGGTAAAGATGCTGTCGAAATCGCGGTGGCCGTCGATGGACTGGCGATCTACCTGCACTCCTCAAATCCGATTGCTGAACTCTCGCTGCGTCAACTCAAGTCGATTTACACGGGAACGATCGCAAACTGGCAGGAGGTAGGCGGCCAGGACCTTCGGATCGTCATGTACAGCCGCGAGAACAATTCCGGCACTTACGCCTTCTTCAAGGAACACGTTCTAGAGAACGAGGATTTCCACCCCAGAACTCAGACGCTTCCAGGAACCGCAGCCGTGGTCAACGCGGTGTCCAAGGACGTTAAGGCCATCGGGTATGGCGGAATCGCCTATAGCAAGGGTATTAAACTTGTCCGGATAAAGGTGGATGGCGGCCCGGCAACGGCCCCTTCGATGGAAAACGTTTTGTCGGGCAAGTATCCGGTCAGTCGAAATCTCTACTGGTATTTCGTAGGAAGCCCATCTGGGGAAGCCAAGAACCTGACAGACTGGGTTCTGAGTCCAGAAGGGCAAGCGATCGTGAAGGACGTGGGCTACTACCCACTTCCCCGGAAAGAACTTCCTAGATGAGCGTTCTCTGGGTGGCTGGACGATCCTGCAGTTGTAGTGGCCGCTCTCAGAGCGGCCCCTGGAGTTTCTACGCTCTGGGTGCAGGCTTCTAGCCTGCAGAGTGGCTCCAGCAAGCTGGAGCCGGGCCGCTCTCAGAGCGGCCACTACAATGCTGATGTCGGCAATTCGGAGAAGGTTCTCGAAAGCCTTCTATGAAAAAGAAATAGCAAACGCCTGCCATGAACCTCCAGATAGAGCCAGTGAACGACGGCGATTCGCGAGAGCACCTGAGCCTGAATTCTCGCCAGCTGAGCGGAGCTCGGCTGCGGGATTTGTTGTTTGCGAGGGCCATACAACTCAATGCCGTTGCGACGATCGCAGTCATCCTGCTCATTTTTGTTTACCTGGGAAAAGAAGCTCTGCCGGTTTTCACGAGCGCTGAAGTCCGCAAGGAGGCCTCCTGGAGCAATTTGTTTGCGCCACAGCGGTACGGCACTGAGGAGGCACCCCTGCCCTTCGTCTGGCAGCCCGTTTCCGATGTCCCGAAGTACAGCTTGGCTCCGCTATTCCTGGGCAGCTTGAAAGTCACCTTGATCGCCCTGCTTATTGCCGCTCCCCTGGCGATCCTGGCAGCTGTTTACACAGCCGAATTCGCCCCGGGATGGTTGAGAGAACTGATCAAACCGGTCATCGAGCTGCTGGCAGGCATCCCGTCGGTGGTTCTGGGATTCCTGGCCCTCATTGTTCTGGCGACATGGCTTCAGGAAATCTTTCAGTTTGACTATCGCCTCAATGCAGTCAATGCGGGATTGGCCTTGGGCTTGGCCATCCTTCCGATCATCTATACGGTGAGCGAGGAGGCCCTCTCTTCGGTCCCCCGCAGCTATCGGGAGGCTTCTTTGGCCCTCGGAGTCACTCCTTGGCGAACAGCTTGGTCAGTGGTGCTGCCTGCAGCCTTTCCCGGGATCTTTGCCGCTCTGGTACTCGGCTTTGGGCGGGCCATCGGCGAAACCATGATTGTCCTGATGGCTTCCGGCAATGCCGCTGTCTTTTCGTGGAGCCTATCGGACTCGGTTCGCACGGTTTCAGCCACCATCGCAGCCGAGTTGGGTGAGGTGGTATTTGGCAGCCCACACTACCACGTTCTGTTTCTGTTGGGCGGCCTGCTCTTAGCCCTTACCTTCGCGCTGAACCTCCTGGGCGAATACTGGTCGAAGAGAATCAGGCGAAAGATGCAGGGGGCCTAGCCAAGTGGCTGTGCGCATGATCAACACCAAGTCCGATTACGCAGGGACCTTGTTTCGACTCCTGTCAGGTTTGGCCTGTCTGGTCATCGTTGCCATCGTCGCATTGATCCTGGCCAACATCACCATTCATGGCAAAGGGCACCTCACCTGGGCATTTTTGACAACCGCTCCGGAACAAGGCATGACCGAGGGTGGCATCTTTCCAGCGATCTACGGGACGGTGCTCCTCGTTCTTCTGATGACAGTAGCTGTAGTCCCTGTGGGCGTCATGGTTGCCATCTACCTGAGTGAGTACAGCGAATTATCCTCGCCCTTCTACAAACTGACGCGCCTGGCGGTAAGCAACCTTGCCGGAGTCCCGTCGATTGTGTTTGGTTTGTTTGGCCTCGGTTTCTTCGTCAAGTTTGTGGGCGGTAACGTGGATCGCCTCTTCTTCAGTGGATCATTAACTTTTGGTCAGCCGGCCATTGTCTGGGCGGCGCTTACCCTCGCTGTTCTGACTCTGCCGGTGGTGATCCTGACAACCGAAGATACCCTGCGATCCATCCCGGTCGAATTGCGCGAAGCGAGTCTGGCCTTGGGTGCCACCAAGTTTCAAACCATTGTTCGAGTGGTCCTCCCAAACGCGGTGTCAGGGATCCTGACAGGGGGGATCTTGGCTGTGAGTCGTGGCGCGGGCGAAGTGGCTCCGATTCTTTTCACCGGGGCGGCCTACTTTGTTCCGGAACTCCCCCACAAACTTAACTCCCAGTTCATGGAGCTCGGCTATCATGTTTATGTGCTGTCTACCCAATCGCCAGATGTGGATGCCACCCAGCCCATTCTTTACTCCACCGTTTTGGTGCTACTCGGTCTCACGTTTCTTCTGAATCTCCTGGCCATGCTCGTCCGTACCCAGATGCGTTTTAGACTAAGGAGAAACGGATGACTGCGGCGACTGCCAACACTAAACTCGTAGTACGCGTGCCAGCTCGAACAGCTGTGGAAAGCCAACAAGCCGCCGAGGCCCCACCGAAGATTCTGGCCGAGGATGTCTCTTTCTTTTATGGCAAGACCCAAGTGCTGTTCGGCATCAACCTTAGCATCCGGGAAAACCAGATCACGGCGCTTATCGGACCGTCGGGATGCGGGAAGTCCACTTTTCTGCGCACCTTGAACCGAATGAACGATCTGATTCCGGGCGCTAGGTTAGAGGGCAAGATCCTGATTGACGGAGTTGACATTTACGACCGGACGGTCGATCCGATCCTGGTTCGACGCAAGGTAGGAATGATCTTCCAGAAGTCGAATCCATTTCCGAAGTCGGTTTACGAGAATGTTGCCTACGGGGTGAAGATCAACGGCTATTATCGCAGGAAGGCGGACATCGACGAGGTTGTCGAGAAAAGCCTCAGAGACGCAGCGCTTTGGGATGAGGTGAAAGACCGGCTGCACGTATCAGCCTTGTCGCTCTCCGGCGGGCAGCAGCAGCGCCTGTGCATAGCGCGATCTCTGGCCGTTCGGCCTGACATCCTTCTCATGGATGAACCGGCTTCCGCTCTTGATCCTATCTCCACAGCGAAGATCGAAGAGCTGATTTTCGAACTCAAGAGGCGCTATACCATCATTCTGGTGACGCACAACATGCAACAGGCTGCCCGCGTATCGGACTATACAGGGTTCTTCTTATTGGGCGAGCTGATTGAGTATGATCTCACCACGAAGCTGTTTACTAACCCTTCGAAAAAAGAAACTGAGGACTACATCACCGGTCGCTTCGGATAGATTTTTCAATACCTGAGTCAGTTCTCGCGGCACCGAGGTCGAACACGCTTTTTTATGTCTCGCCATTTTGTGGAACAACTGGAACAGCTAACCGAGAGGATGCTCTACATGGGCAGCCTCGTCGAGAAAGCGATTCGCCTGAGCATTGAAAGTGTGAATCGTAGAGACGAATCTCTGGCCGACGAGGTCATATCCAAAATCGAACCTCAGATCAACGAGTTACAAATGGAGCTCGACGATCGGGCGCTGCAACTCCTGGCCCTTCAGCAGCCCCTGGCTGTTGATCTCCGGCTCATCACCGCCACGATGAAAATCAACAGCGATCTGGAGCGGATGGGAGATCAGGCTGTGAACATCGCCCAGCGAGCCCTGTCGATTATCACGCATCCTCAGTTTGGGCCTCCAGTCGACATCTTGGGAATGGCGGACACAGTCAAGACGATGGTCAAGGATGCTCTTGACTCTTTTGTTGGCCGTGACAGCCGGCTTGCTCAAGAAGTAGTCCTGCGCGATGATGAGGTGGATCGCTATCGAGACCTTGCGTTTCGGGAGTTGATTGCGTCTATGATCAAACATCCCTGCTTTATTCAGCAAGCCCTAGATCTGATCCTCGTTTCTCGAAACTTGGAGCGCATTGCCGATCATGCCACCAATATCGCCGAGGATGTGATTTACATGGTTTTAGGACGAGACATCAGACACCATGCTGGCGAGAAGTCACCTGCAAAAAATGGCTAAGCGGATCCTGATCATTGAAGACGACAAGGACATCGCGGAAGCGGTCCGCTACAATTTGGAGAAGGATCGGGCCTTTTCGGTCACGGTTGCCCAAACAGGGGACGAAGGGCTCAATGTCGCTTTTCAGACCAAGCCCAACCTGATCCTTCTGGATATCGGCCTGCCCGGCCTGAGCGGATATGAAATCTGCCGGACGCTGCAGCGGGACCAGCAGACTCGGGACATTCCCATTGTCATGTTGACGGCGCGCGCCACTGAGTCCGACAAGGTCCTGGGACTGGAGCTTGGCGCGGACGACTACATCACCAAGCCCTTCGGGATCCGTGAACTGGTCGCACGTGTCCGTACGGTGATTCGCCGCAACGAGAGCGGCACAGACTCGGTCCAGATCTTTGACGATGGAAGGCTGTTCATCCATTTTGCTGACTACCTCATTCGTTTCGACGGCCGCGAGCCCAAGCTGACCTTTAAGGAATTTAACGTGCTAAAGCTGTTGATTCAGAACGCAGGACGCGTTCTGTCGCGCGACAAGATTCTCGACGCCGTGTGGGAATACAACTACTACGGGGAATCTCGCACGGTTGACGTCCATATCCGCCGCATCCGAAAGAAACTGGGTCCTGGCGCCGAGGACTACATCGACACGGTTATTGGTGTGGGCTACCGGTTCCGTAATCCTAAAGCCGCAAAGGAATCCCCTGAACGCCTGGTCCCACAGACCAAATTTTGAAGCTGCCCTCCGGCCGCATGGCCACCTGCCCGTCCCTGCCACATCGCCCCGTCAGCCGCGACACTCCTCGCTTGTATTTGCGACCTCTTCCGTCATGGTCTGCCCACGCATGCCGCGGACCTGAATATCGGATTCGGACTCCTAGGGTTGCTGGCATTTAGAGACAGGTGTGCCTCCGATTGGCGAACAACTATCTGCTGCATCGGAGGTCAAAACAAATCTGCTGGCCAATCCAGGACTTGACAGGTAATACTTCGTCAACACCCTCTACAGCCATGGAACAGACGAACAGCATGACCCTTTTCATCCCACAGCCCGGCCCAATTGGAGGAGTCGGTCCCTATGAAAAAGTTCGACACCGAGGTGCACCTCAGCCGTGAGATGAGTCTTCTGGATGCGACGATGATCGGCGTCGGCGCCATGATCGGAGCCGGCATCTTCGTGTTGACCGGCATTGCAGCGGGCGTGGCCGGCCCGGCTCTCATCTTAGCATTCGCGCTCAACGGCTTGGTGGCTTTGTTGACTGCCATGTCCTATGCGGAACTGGGTTCCTGTTTTCACGAAGCCGGCGGAAGCTACCTGTGGGTGAAAGAAGGCCTGCCAAAGTGGAACGGTTTCCTATCCGGCTGGATGGACTGGTTCGCTCACGCTGTGGCGTGCAGCCTCTATGCGCTTGGATTCGGAGCCTATTTCGAACATGTCCTCACGGAGTTTGGCGTTAGTGTTCCACACTGGGGATTCCTTTCTCCGCAGAAAACACTCGCGGTGGGAATTGCCATTCTCTTCGGTTATGTCAACTTCAGAGGGGCCTCGGAAACTGGCAAGATCGGCAATTTCGTGACCATTGGCAAGATTGTCATCCTGGCGATCTTCATTGGTTTCGGTCTCGAGCTCTTGATTCACCGGGACGACTGGCGGGCGGCCTTCACCCCTTTCAGACCCAATGGTTGGGGAGGTGTCTTCAAAGCCATGGGTCTGACGTTCATCGCTTTTCAAGGATTCGAGGTCATCGTCCAGTGTTCGGAAGAAATCGAGAATCCAAAAAAAAATATCCCGCGCGCGGTTTTTCTCTCTCTTCTCATTGTCGTCCCAATCTATCTACTGGTCGCGGCCACTTCGCTCGGTTCGGTCAGGCCCGGGAACATGACGCCGTGGGACTATCTGGCATCGCAAAAGGAAACTGCGTTGGTGGAAGTGGCAAGGACTTTTTTCGCTGGCGGTGGAATCATGCTGCTGGTCGGCGGCCTCATCTCTACCATGTCTGCGCTGAATGCGACCATTTTCTCTTCGTCGCGGGTGGCATTTGCAATGGGACGCGACCGCAACTTCCCCACTTTTTTCAGCAAGGTGCACCCCAAACAATTCACCCCCCATCTGGCTATCATTTGTTCCTTGATCATTGTGGTCTTCATGTCGGTTACTCTCGAGATTGAAGACGTCGCCTCGGCGGCCGACATCATGTTTCTGCTGCTGTTCCTTCAGGTCAACGTCACCCTCATCCGGCTTCGAAAAATGAGGCCTGATTTGGATCGCGGCTTTTTCACCCCTTTTTTCCCCTGGCTCACAATTGCCGGAATCTGCCTTATGCTGTTCCTGGCGCTTTACATGCTCGCGTACAGTCCCCTCGGCTGGCTCGTCACCGCAGGGTGGATCGGCGCCGGGCTGCTGGTTTATCAAGGTTACGCTTCGAAGCGCGAGGTCCAGCATGTACGCAAGGTGAGAGCGTTGGAGCGCCTGGAGCGCAAGGAGTACAGTATTTTAGTCGCCATTTCGAAGCCTTCCGCCGTGCCCAGCCTTCTGCAACTGGCCGCTGCCGTAGCCAAGAAACATAACGGCGAAATCATCCTTCTGCATGTCATTGAAGTCAGCGAGCATCAGCCCCTCCGAGCCGGTCTGGACGGGCGAGCGCGGATCGCTCCGCTCGTGGAAGAGGCCGAAGCCATTCTACAGAGCACTGGAATTCCGGCCCGCTCCGTCATTTGCGTCTCTCATCGGATTTCGCGGGGAATCGTCGAAACGGCAATCGAAGAGAATTGTAATCTGCTCCTTCTGGGGAGGCAGCAGAATCCCACATTCATGGAGCGCCTGTTTTCTTCAGTAATCGATAGTGTGCTCCAGGAGTCTCCCTGCGAAACTGTGGTGCTGCATGGAGACCTGCCTCCGAACGGAATCAGAAACATCCTGATTCCGTTCGGGCAAAACGTTCATACGCGGCTGGCGGTCGAGATTGCGCCGGCTTTGGGCGAGTATTTCGCCTGCATCACCCGCGTTGTGGTCGTCTTCGAGCCGGGTGTTCCGCTGCCAGTGCGGCATGAACAGGAGACCAGGCTTCGCGAAGTGATCAAGGTGAACGGGCTGGAGGCCCAAGTCGAGGTTGTCCACGACAGCGATATTCTTCCGGGAGTGTTGCATCAGGCGAAAAGCGCGGACTTGATTGTCATGGGCGGTAGGACAGGAGACTTTCTGGAGCTGCTTCTCGGTCAGTCGCTGACGCAGGAAATCACGGAGCAGGCGCCTTGCCCGGTACTGTGGCTGAAAGAATTCGAGGAGCCAGAATCCTTTTGGGCCGGGCTGTTTCGCCCCTATGCAAAGGAGTTAGAGTCAAATGAATAATCCGGTGAGAGAGCTGTTTTACAGTGTGAGTGAAAAAATCATTGGATACCTTCCAAGTCTGGTGGCAGGCATCATCCTGATTGCCATCGGGTGGTTCCTAGCCTGGATCGTCAAGCGCATCGTCATTCAGCTTTGCCTGCTGCTCCGCCTGGACCGTTGGTTGCGCCGGTTCCGCTGGGGAGCTGGATTCTCCAAAGCGGATCTTCGCTACGCGCTGTTCCATTCGGTCGGAAACATCGCGTTTTTCCTGGTCTTTCTGGTCTTTCTGGATGCGGCGCTGGTCGCGCTGCAGCTGACAGTTCTTTCAAATCTAATTGAGAGAGGAGTTCTGTTTTTTCCGAAGCTGTTTATCGCCCTCCTCATTGTCGGCCTTGGATGGCTGGTTGCGGGCTGGGTGGCGGTCACGATTCAAAAGGCTCTGATCAAGGAAGAAGTGCCTCGCGCCACGTTGATTGCGCGCTTTTCCAAAGCTGTGCTTTTTCTCTTCTTCTCTGCCATGGCGCTCACCCAACTCGACATCGCCCGGGAAATCGTGATTATCGGTTTCACCGCAACCATCATCACACTATCGATTCTAGCCATTGTTCTCACTTTGCTCGGCGGAAAGAACGTCACTCAGAGAATTCTCAAGACGATGGAAGAGAAGTAACCGGAGACGACACGCGCGGAACAGGCATCGGGACACATGTGTCTCTTTTCTCAGGCTGATGGGGTCGTCGATGCTGGACGATGAAGTCCTGGCAATGATGGGGCCGGTACCACAGAAACAGAGAAGCGGCGAAGCCGCGGCCAAGGAATAGAAAGGAGAGCTGCGGTGAAGAATCGTCCTGACACTGTCAAATACTCGATCTCAGGATTTGGGTTGGTCCCGCTGGTTGGGCCCTCGTGCGTTCGAGGGTTTCGTTTCCCCGATTTGCCGTTTCTTCGTGTTGCCTTCACTTTTCTGCCGACATTCTTGCTCTGTCTACTAACGGCCTTCCTCTCCGGCTGTCTCAACACCGGGCCTGCCAACCCCAAGGTTCCGGCTGGCGCAAAGAGTTCTGGAGGTCTCCACGCTGCGATCGAGACTGACAAGGGGGCGATTGAGCTCGAGCTCTTCGAGAACGATGCGCCAAAAGCTGTGGAGAACTTCCGCCTGCTGGCAGAACATGGCTACTACGATGGGGTTGCCTTCCATCGAATCGTGAAGGGCTTCATGGTACAGGGAGGGGATCCTATGGGAGACGGGACGGGCGGTGAGAGCGCCTGGGGCGGAACATTCGCGGATGAAATCAGTAGGGATTCCGCGCTCTACCTCCGGGGTTACCGCCGTGGCATTGTCGCCATGGCAAACTCGGGCGCCAATACTAACGGCAGCCAGTTCTTCATCATGCACCAGGACTATTCACTGCCGCCGAATTATGTGATTTTTGGGAATGTGACGCGAGGAATGGAAGTGGTGGATGCTCTCGCGGAAACGCCGACAACCACGGGAGGCGACGGCGCCATGAGCAAACCGCTTGCACCGCCCAAGATTCAGAAGATCACCATCAAGCCTTGAAGGTCATGGGCAGGCTTTTGGCATGGCTGTTTCCAGGCTCTCAGTGCCGCGGCACGCATATGGCCGCGCCCGGCCCAAGCTTCCTCCCGGCTGCAGGCAGGACGATTCACCGTACTTGCGTTCGTGCTCCGGACCAGCGCCGGAACATTGGCTCTGTCCCTCGCTGGTTTTTCCCGAGTCTATTCGCCTAAACCTTAATGATGTCCACCAATTCCTTCACAGCCGCTGCCGACTTTTTCAGTGCGGCATCTTCTTCAGGTGTCAGCTTGATCTGAATAATCTCCTCAGCACCGTTCTTGCCCAGCTTCACAGGCACTCCGACATAAAGCCCATGAATGCCGTATTCACCTTCCAGATACGCGGCGCAGGGCAGGATCTTCTTCTTGTCCTTGAAAATCGCTTCCAGCATCTCGACGCTGGCGGCTGAGGGCGCATAGTAGGCGCTGCCCGTTTTCAATAGACCTACGATCTCAGCGCCTCCGTTCGCTGTGCGCTTGACCAGCGCATCGATCCTCTCCTTGGACAGCAGCTCTGTGATTGGAATGCCAGCCACCGTTGAGTACCGCGGCAATGGCAGCATCGTGTCACCGTGGCCGCCCAAGACGAAGGCGTGAATGTTTTCAACCGAGACATTGAGTTCCATCGCGATGAACGTGCGAAAACGTGCTGAATCCAACACGCCGGCCATGCCGATCACGCGGTTCTTGGGAAATCCAGAAACCTTCAGGGCTGTCTGCACCATAGCGTCGAGAGGGTTGCTGACGACGATGAGGATGCTGTGTGGAGAATGCTTCGCAATCTGTTCGGTGACGCTCTTGACGATCTCGTAGTTCTTCATGAGCAGATCGTCGCGACTCATGCCCGGTTTGCGCGGAAGGCCCGCCGTGATGATGACCGCGTCCGAATCCGCCGTGTCTTTGTAGTCGTTCGTGCCGGTGATCGAGCAGTCGTAGCCTTCCACGGGCCCTGACTGCAGCAAGTCGAGCGCCTTGCCTTGTGGAACGCCTTCGATGATGTCAATCAGGACCACATCCGCCAGCTCCTGATCGGCGATGCGCTGCGCCGCCGTAGCGCCCACGTTTCCAGACCCGACAACAGTTACCTTCTTTCGCTTCATGACAACCTGCTCCTTTCAAAGTAGGGACCCATGAGTAACAGAGGCGCTGGACTGCTCTCGGCCAATTTCAGAATACTCTGGCAGGCTGGATCCCCTCCGCCTGTGCCGGTGGTTCTTTGCTCATTTCATGTTCGCAATCAGTGCATCGGCAAACTCGCTGGTCTTCAGCTTTGTCGCCCCAGTCATCAAGCGTTCCAGATCGTAGGTCACCTTCTTCTGTAGAATTGTCGTTGCGAATGCCTCTTCGATGGTGTGTCCCACTTCGATCCATCCGAGATGCTCAAACATCATAACTCCCGACAAAATGAGCGACCCGGGATTGATGACATCCTGGTCGGCGTACTTCGGCGCTGTTCCATGGGTCGCCTCAAAAACGCCGTACTCGTCGCCAATGTTAGCTCCAGGAGCGATGCCAAGGCCCCCAACCTGCGCCGCGCAAGCGTCAGAAAGATAATCGCCGTTCAGGTTGGGTGTCGCGACCACTTCATATTCGTTGGCGCGAGTCAGGATCTGCTGGAACATGGAGTCGGCGATGCGGTCGTTGATCACAATCTTCCCATCCGGAGCCTTGCCGCCGTGATTCTTCGCCACATCGTCTTCGCTGATCGTCTGCGCGGGAAACTCCTCGCGCGCAACCTGGTATCCCCAGTCGCGGAAGGCGCCCTCAGTGAATTTCATGATGTTGCCCTTGTGGACCAGAGTCACCACTTTGCGCTGATTCTCGATGGCATGCCGAACGGCTCGCCGAACCAGGTTCTTTGTTCCGGTGATCGAGATGGGCTTGATGCCGATGCCCGAATCAGGCAGTACTTTCTTGCCCATTTGTTTGGCAAGAAAATCGATGACTTTCTTCACCTCCGGGGTCCCCTGCTGCCATTCGATGCCAGCGTAAACATCTTCAGTGTTCTCTCGAAAGATCACCACGTTCATTTTTTCCGGGCTCTTGACGGGAGAGGGTACGCCTGGGTAGTACTTCACGGGCCGGACACAAGCATACAAGTTCAACAGCTGCCGCAGCGTCACGTTCAAGCTGCGAATGCCGCCGCCCACAGGGGTGGTTAGAGGTCCCTTGATGGCCACGCGAAACGCTTTGATGGCCGCCAAGGTGTCATCCGGCAGCCACTCGCCAAACTTCTTGTAGGCCTTTTCGCCAGCAAAGACTTCGTACCAACTGACGGCGCGCCTGCCGCCGTAAGACTTCTTTACCGCCGCATCGAAAACGCGCACAGAGGCCTTCCAGATGTCCCGGCCCGTGCCATCACCTTCGATGAAAGGAATGATCGGGATGTCCGGAACAACCAACTTTCCGTTGACGTAGCCGATCTTGGCGCCATCCTTGGGAATACTTATTCCGTTGTAAGACATGGTTCGTCCTTCCCAGTGGTTCTTGACCTCAAAAACGAGGGCTGATTATTGTGTCGAGCAATCGCGTTGGGCGTCTGAGGGCAACGTGCGGACAGACTTTCCGTGAAGGGAGTGGATTCAGGCACAACAGTCGCCGTTTCTACCACTTTAGACAATTTGCTGTCAAGGCAGACCGAAGTCGGTATGACTTGCAGGCTTGAGCAGCCCGCTTTGCAGGAAGTTGAGGTTTTCGAGGATGCTGTTGCTATCCGACTTCGGCGTTGCCTCTTGCCGGGCAGTGAGTTCGGGCGTCAACGCCGTGTCAGGCCAAAAACCTAAGAGGGTAACCGCGACCATGCAGAAGATATCGCAGACGGAACGACGATCCTGAGCCGGCGGGGCGCCTTCGCTTCCTCAAGCGAAGCCTCTCACGCCCGCATGACCTGGGGTGTGTTGTCCAAATAGAGGGCCTGCTTGTAGTTCTCAAACTTTCCTTCCAAGGCGGCCGGGCGGGTCTTATCAAGCAACTGGCTCACTTGGATTTCTGACATCGGCTTGAAGGTTCGGGCAGCCAGAAGCGCCTGATCGAGCCGTTCCATCGAGATGATGCCGTTGACGACAGTGGCCACGGGCAGATTCATCACGTAGTGAAGTGCCTCGACTGCCGAGACTGTCTTAGTCTCCATGATGGCGCCCACTTCCCTGCCGCCACCGAGAGGCTTCATCGCAATGACTCCAATGCCACGCTCCCTCAGCTGCGGCAAGACCTCCTGTTGAAAGCTCTTGAAATGGGCATCCAACACATTTAATGGCATCTGTACTGTGTCGAATGGAAAATTGTGCGACAGCATCTTGAGGTGGATTTTAGGATCGCGATGGCCCGTGAAGCCGATGTAGCGCACCTTGCCGGCTTTCTTGGCTTCAGCGAGGGCTTCGATAGCCGCGCCCGGAGCAAAAGCTTTGTCGGGATGATCTTCCTTGATCACTTCGTGCAACTGCCACAGGTCAAGGTAATCCGTCTGCAGCCGTCGCAGGCTTTCGTCCAGGATTTCAAAGCATTGCTTCTTGCTCCAACGCTCCCCACGATGGGAGCAAAGCTTGGTCATCAGGAAGACGTCCTTGCGACGAGCGCCCGCCAGCGCCTTGCCCATCAGCTCTTCACTGCGACCGTTGTTGTAGTCCCATGAATTGTCGAAGAAATTGATGCCCTCATCGATCGCGCGGTGCATGATGCGGATCGCTTCTCCGTCATCTTGAAGATAACCAATATGAGCGCCGCCGAGCGTGATCAACGAAACCATTTCCCCAGTCTTGCCCAGACGGCGGCGGGGCATGTCTCCCGTGGCCGCCTGCAAGACCGACGCTCTCGTGAAGCCTCCCAAGCCTAGGCCGGCCGCGCCGATCAGCCCGGCCTTGATAAAGTCTCTGCGTCCTTGATGACCCCCCATCACTGCCTCCTTCGGCCTCATGATCAGCCCACGACCGAAATAACTTGTCGGAACTCTACCACAGCTATCGAGAACGGGCTTCCAAAATGAGCGGCAATCCTCGCCCTTGACGAGGACGGAACTTGACGAAGCAGCTTGCAAGGACTGTTCCAATCTGGCACTCATTGAGGTAGTGTTGAGGTTCGCTCATGGAACGCTTTCCGCTTTAGGCACTGCACTTCAGAACGACAGTCAAATGCCGAGTCTGCTGCCGGACACTGAACCGGAGAGACCCGTGGGCATATTTGTGAAACTCACTTTCAGTTTCAGCAAGTAGGGATCTGGTCAACTGCAGAGACTGGCGGCGCAGCCGCAATGAGGTCTCGTTCGAAAGGAGCTCTAAACTGATGCGCAACCTAACATCGTTGGTGCTGACTGTTCTGGCAATCTGGTTCGCCGTGGCGGCAGATGCTGCTGCCGATGCCGCTAAGAAGGAGGGAGAACAGGTGTTCGGGAAAACATCCAGCGGAGAAACAGTAGAACTCTATACACTTAAGAACTTAAAGGGCATCGAGGCAAGAGTCATCACTTACGGCGGCATCATTGTGTCCCTGAAGGTTCCGGACCGCGATGGCAAGCTGGCGGATGTCGTTCTCGGATTTGATTCGCTTGACGGTTATCTGAAGGAGCATCCCTATTTCGGGGCGCTCATCGGCCGCTACGGCAACCGGATTGGCAAAGGCAGGTTCGTGCTGAAGGGCATCGAATACAAACTAGCCCGCAACAACGGAGAGAACCATCTTCACGGAGGCAACAAAGGTTTTGACAAGGTTGTCTGGAAAGCCAAGCCGGTTGCAGGCAAGGAAGACTCCGCTCTCGAGCTGTCCTATCGGAGCCGTGACGGCGAGGAGGGTTATCCCGGCAATCTCTCCGTCAGCGTAACCTATGCCCTGACCGATGCCAACGAACTGCGCATCGATTACCGCGCAACCACCGACAAGATCACCGTGCTGAATCTCACCAATCACTCTTACTTTAACCTGGCTGGCCAAGGTGAAGGTGACATTCTTGGACACTTGCTGACGATTCCGGCTGATCGTTACACTCCTGTAGACGCAGGACTCATTCCCACAGGTGAATTGCAGCGGGTGGACGCGACTCCATTCGACTTTCGCCAGCCACACAGCATCGGCGAACGCATTGGAGCCAACAATGAGCAGCTGAAGTTCGGAAAGGGGTACGACCACAACTTTGTCGTCAACGGGACTTCGGGAACGCTTCGCCTGGCGGCAAGGGTCGCCGAACCTAAGTCAGGCCGTGTGATGGAAGTGCTAACAACCGAGCCCGGCGTTCAATTCTACTGCGGCAACTTTCTGGACGGCACGCTGCGAGGCAAGGGCGGCAAGGCCTACCAGCATCGGTATGGCCTCTGCCTCGAGACCCAGCATTTTCCTGACTCCCCCAACAAGCCAAGCTTCCCGTCAGTGTCGCTGAGTCCAGGCGAGCGTTACCAGACTACGACCGTTTATCGGTTCTCCACTGCCCGAAGGTAACGCATGAGTCAAAGCTCAGGCTGCGGACTGTGGTCTTTTCCCGCGGGTTCCTTACGCTGCTGGTTTGGCGTCAGCGCAGTTCTCCAGCGGCCGTCAGGTTTCTAGCATTACTTTGTTGAGTCGTTCTCTGGGTGGCGCATACATCGTGATTTTTGCGATGTATGCGGACTCGTTCGCACCCATCGCAGACAGCGCCATGTGTGCGCCACCCAAAGAATCGGCGCCAGACTTAACAGAGTAATACTAGCCGAGCCAGACTCGAATTGCGGGCTGCATCTCTTCCGGTAGTGCCTCTCCCGCGTATATGACGCGTTCGAGGAACAACCCGGCAGCTGGGGCCGTCCACTTCCCAATGTCGGCGGCAGGTTTCTTGAGGAAATCAGCCGCCTGCTCGAACTTCAGTTCCCCCGCTCCCACTTGAACGAGGACCCCGACCAACCTCCGCACCATCTTCCAGAGAAAGTGGGACGCTCCAAGACGCACCAGAATCAGGTCTTCGACGGACTTCAATCGGACCTCTTCCACCACGACGAGAGTCGAACCTTGCTCTCCGGGCCTTTCGGTGAAGTTGCGAAAGTCATGCTTGCCGACGAATAGCCGGGCGCACTCTTCCATACGCTTCAAGTCAAGCCGAGATTTCACCCACCAAACATAGTCCTTGGCAAAGGCAGTCCGGCGGTAGGAAATCTGGTAAAGGTAGTAGCGGGCAACGGCAGAATGCCGGGCATGGAAACGTTCAGGGCAAGGCTCGACTCTGAGCACGTGAATGTCGGCAGGCAGGCGCGCGTTGATCGCAGCAAGGATTTCCTCCGGCGGACGCTTTCGCACGGCGCGCAGATGGGCTACCTGTGCGAGCGCATGGACGCCGGCATCGGTGCGCCCCGCCCCCCCGAAGTCGACCACTTCGCCGAAATACTGATCGATCGCCTTTCTCAATTCGCCCTGGATCGTGCGCCCTTGCTTCTGTTCCTGCCAGCCTTGGTAGCGGGTTCCTTTGTATTCGATCGTGAGTTTCCACGTTGGCATAAGCGGGCAGTGTAGCACGACCGGGAACAGCTCACCGGCATTCAGTACCCTGCTCCGCATCCCTGTTCCCTATACTCTTTTCCCTTGTGTATAATCGTTCCATGAAGTCGGCCCCTTCGCTTGACGATCGTTTCCAAGGCTGCTTTCTGGGCCTCGCTATTGGAGACGCCCTGGGATATCCCACCGAGTTCTTGTCGCTTCCCGAGATACGACAGCGCTTTGGCACCGGCGGCATACAAGATCTTTCAGGCAATCCCGCGCTGCACTCCGACGACACACAGACGTCCATGGCGGTGGCGCGTTCTTTGATCGAGGCAGGTCAGAACGGCGTGGAAAACTGGATGGAAGCTTTGGTGAAAGAGCTTCTGATCTGGCTGCGCAGTCCGGAAAATGATCGTGCGCCCGGCAACACGACGATCAAAGGGTGCCGTGAGCTGGAGGCTGGCGTGTCCTGGACGCAGTCGGGTCTGGTTGAGTCGAAGAGCTGTGGAGCGATCATGCGGGTTGCACCCATTGGACTGTATTACCATCGCGACCCATCTGAATTGCGCCTGGCAGCCTGGGCTTCTTCCCTGGCCACCCACGCCCATCCCACGGCTTTGGTGTGCGCTGAAATCACGGCCTTCTGTGTCTCTTGGGCTGTCGGTGGGATAGCCGTTTCCGACTATCCGGAACGAATCAGGGCATTACGGTCAGATTCTGTGCAGGCCTGGGACCCCGTGCTGGGAGAGGCTTGGCAGCGCGCTGGATACTCGAGCCCGCAGGAGTATCTGGCGGCGGGCTGGATCCAGTCTCTGGCCGAGTTCGACAGAATTCCGCAGGCACTTGAAAAAGACTCGGCAGATGTTTGTGACGTTCTGGGAGGCGGCTGGGGGTCGGATGAAGCGCTGGCTTGTGCTCTGGCCTGCGTGCTCCGGTTTCCCAGCGACTACGGTGCGGCAATTAAGCGGGGTGCCAATACCGGCGGCGATTCCGATTCCATCGCCTCGATCGCAGGGGCGATCAGCGGCGCGTCGCTCGGGCACAGCGCCATTTCCAAGGATTGGCGAAAACGCATCGAGAACAGGCAGACTCTGGTCGAACTCGCTAAGCAACTGTACAAGAGACACGCCCGATAGGAGAACTGTCCGCCGCGCTGCCTGTTTTTCCTTTGCTGGACCTTCGATCTTGCCCGGCTTCCCGAAGAATGCTAGATTCCGGCCTGTCACCCAGGAAACTCCAATGGCCGTTTTGAAGGCGAGGGTCGTCTTATGCTGTCATCGAAAACATCCCGGCGTAGTTTTCTGAGGGCTGGCAAGGGAGCCGGAACTGCAGCCCTGCTAGGGGCGGCGTCCTATCAGCGGATTTTGGGCGCTAACGATCGCGTGCGGGCAGGATTCATCGGCATCGGACTCATCGGCAAGCGGCATCTGCTCGATTTCATGGCCCAGCCCGATGTGGAGATTGCCGCCATCTGTGAGACCTATGACCCTCGCCTGGAGGAAGGGGTGGAAACCAGCGGAGTCAAGCCCGAGCGATTCAAAGATTTTCGAAAAATGCTCGACCGCAAGGATATCGATGCCGTGGTGGTTTCCACACCTGACCATTGGCATGCGTTGATGACGATCCTGGCCTGTGCTGCCGGGAAAGACGTCTACGTTGAAAAGCCCTTGACGCTCTTCGTGAAGGAAGGCCGCTGGATGGTGGAGGCTGCCAGGCATTACAAACGTGTTGTTCAGGTGGGCACACAACAGCGATCGGGACAACCGTTTCAGAAAGCTCGCGAATTGATTCGCGGGGGTCATATTGGCGACCTGCGCAGTGCGCGCATCAACTCCTACCGGAATATTCTCCCGGGTTTCTCTGCCCCCGTCGCCGACCAACCGCTCAGCGAAGAGGACTGGAAAATGTGGCTCGGACCGGCCCCCTATGTGCCGTTCGACAAGACCCGCTGCATTTACCACTTCCGTTGGTTTTGGGACTATTCAGGGGGCCAGACGACCAATCTCCTCGCACACGAGATCGATATTGTTCAGTGGGTCACTCAGAAACTGCCTGAATCCGTCGCCGCCATGGGTGGAAGGTATTCACTGACAGGCATTGGGGAAACACCGGACGTTTTCGAGGCCATATTCAAGTATCCCGGATTCCTCACCAGCTGGTCGAGCCGAGAATTGGCAGGCCGAACGCGGGCGCCCGGCGGCGGAACAGAGTTTGTTGGAACACTCGGAACCCTGGTGGTGAACCGAGGAGGAGTGGAGGTTTTCCCAGATACGTTGATTCCATCCGATGACCAGATTCCCCAATTCACGCGTCCGCGGCGCACGCCCCAGGGAACGCCGAAGCTGCGAACCACGGCGATGAAGCTGGATGGTTTCGAGCAGGTGAAAGACCAGTTTCAGCCGCATGTCCGCGACTTCATCGACTCCATGCGCTCCAGAAAGCAGCCGGTCTCCGATTTGGAGACGGGGCACCACACTGCGGTCGCTTGTCATCTGGCCAACATCGCTATGAAACTAGGGCGAACGCTGCGCTGGGACTGGCAGAGAGAAGAACTGATCGGAGACACTGAAGCCAGCAAGCTCCTGGTGCGTCCCTACCGCTCACCCTGGGACCGCGAATTGAAAGCGGCTTTGCCAAAGATCTCGTGAAGGATGAGGTTCGAAGGGCGAGGTTATGGAGTCGCGACCTCAAGAGGGGGCTGCGAGGCTAACACCAACGGTTGTGCACCTCTTCGAACTTCACACTTCTCACGTTTGTACTTCAAAGATTCCATCTGCGAGGTGGATCCTTTTATGAAGCCCTTTCCACTCGAGGACACCAAAGGCACGCGTCGGGATTTCTTGCGCTCGCTTTCTGCGATTGCCTTGATCCAAACAGCCAGGCCAGGCGCCGTCGCCGCTTTGAAGACCTTCGGCATTGCCTACACGTCCTTCCCTATCCGGTCGCGACAATCTCGGAGCACCGAGGGGCCGGCTCTTCCGGCTGAGAAGTTCATTGATCTGTGCAAGTCGTTTGGTGCTGACGGCTGCCAGATGGCCTTCTCACAACTGGCCTCGACCGATGAAGATTACCTGCTGCGCCTTCGCAAAAGCCTGGAAGCCAAAGGCATGTTCCTCGAGTTGTCGCTGGGCGGCAAGGTGCTGGAGGATCCGTCCGAGTTCGCACGGGTGGCTTCCGTGGCCGAGCAATTGGGTGTGACCCGTGCTCGCGTCGCGATTAATGGCCGGCGCTATGAGGAATTCTTCGAACTGAAAAAGTTCAAAGACTTCCATGCTCACTGGCAGCAGGTCTTGCTGCAATCGGAACCGATGTTGAAGCAGCATAAGCTTCTCATTGGCATCGAAAACCACAAGGAATGGCTCGCCGACGAACTGGTGGAGATGCTGAAAAAGGTGGGCAGCCCCTATCTGGGGGCGTGCGTGGACTTCGGCAACAATCTGGCGCTGCTGGAAGATTCCTTGCAAGTCGCCGAGAAGCTGGCTCCCTATGCCGTGACCACGCATTTGAAGGACATGGCTTTGGCGCCCTCTGAGGACGGGTTTCAGCTTTCGGAAGTGCCGCTTGGACAGGGAATGCTGCCACTCGCGAAAATCATGGAAGTGCTGCGGCGCAAGCGGTCTGACATTCGGTTTTGCCTGGAAATGATCACCCGCGATCCTCTCAAAGTGCCCTATCTGGATGACAAGTATTGGGCCAGCCACGAGAAGCGCGACACAGCAAAGATCGAGAAGTTCAAGACCACGCTTCTAAGCAAAGCTTCCTCGACACCGTTGCCGAAGATCAGTGGCATGAGCAGCCAGCGTATGCTGGCGGTTGAGGACGACAACATTCGCCGCTGCGTTGCTTACGCCAAGCGGACCTTGGGGATGTGAAGGTGAGAGAAGTGCAAGGCTACTGAAAGACTCTTTTGTAGCGGCGCTCTGCGAGCGTCTCCCTTTCGTAAGCCGTCTATTGTCGGCGGTCACAGACCGCCGCTACAACCCTTGCCGTGCGAGTTACGGAGCTCTTCAGCAGCCTCTACCAGTCGTTGGAGTGCCGCTGAGCAAACTGAACGTTTCTGACTGGAACCTCGCTTTTCGAAACTTCGTTCAATCCTGCCTATATCCCTTCGCCGAGTTCCGCTCGCCGCCCGTGATCCTGGTTTGGCCGTTCGACGCCCAAAGCACCCCGGAGAAGCCCCGTCCGTTTATGCATACTAGTGCCCCAGATAAGTGAGACTAAAGAAAACGAAGTCGGCCAGAAAATGGGCCAGCACCGCACTCTCAAGGCCGCCCCGCAGAAAGATGAGGCAGAGCCAGATTCCGGCGCCAAAGGCGAACAGGAATCCAAACACCCCGTGGACGTAGCCGAACAAGAGCGCCGAAAAGACAATAGAGAAGATGAGGGGAATCCAGCGATTCAATCCCGCATTCATCGCGAGAATCGGCCTGAACAACCAGCCAAGAGTGTAGAGAAACGAACTAAACAGCAGAAGACGAAAAACAATCTCCTCAGTCAAAGCAGCACTTAGAGAAAGAATGAACGCGTCGCTCAGCGTTTCCATCGAACGCAGACGGAATGGGACACGCGGACTGAAACGATAGGCGGCAAAGAGTCGATGGTACAACAGCCCCATAGCAACTCCGGCTAGTACCCCGTAAACAGCCAGCCAGCCCAGCTTCCGAAACCAGCTTTCGGCGCGCTCCATTAGAAAAAATTTCAGGCCGCACCCTTCTGCGAAGAGCATCGCCAGTAGGGCACAACCTCCGTAGGCCCAGAAATTCTGAAAGAAATCTGGCAGCGAAAACTGGCTTCGGTGGTTGAGGCTAAACTCTGAGAAGGCCAAGACAAGCGCGCTCAAGAAACCGAGCGGCAAGGCCCACAAGAGCAGGTGGCGGGTTCGGCCGGCGTTGAGAGAAAAGAGCGAGAACATGGTGCAGGCTACCGAAATGGGGCAAGAGACCGATTCTTGGAAGAGCGACCAGAACTGCCGGTTCCACAGGATCGTGGAAATCCTGAGCACAGCACCTCGAAAGAGCCCGAGTCCAAGAGCGTCACTGATGCAGCGCAGGCGAATCGGCGGGGCCAGGCCAGGGACTCAGGCACATTCAGACGGTCACAACAGGGACGCGCACTCGGCAGGAAGTGTACGAAACTCAGCAAATCAACTGAGGGGCACTTCCACCTCCGCCCCTTTGCGTTCCGCTGACACGTAGGCAGAATACATCACAGCGACAGTGTCTTGCGCCAGCGCGGCGCCGCACTTGGGCTCGCGCCCCTGGTGGATGCAGTCCATGAAGTCTTGCATCTCCTGCGGATATCCACTCATCCAGTCCTCGTCGGGCGCTGGATGACTCCAGCCCTGTTTCGTGCCCAGTTTTTCCACGAGGTAGACTTCCTTTAGCAGCTCTTCGCGAGGGTTGTAGGTCGTCAGCGCATCCACGGGGTTGATGCTGCAGCGTGTTCGGTGGTTATTTGCAAAAACTTCCAGCCAATTGTGGACGCCGCCCATGACAATCTCTGTGGAGAAGATATCTCCGATCATGCCGTCATCAAAAACGATATGCAGCTGGCCGTAGTCCTCAATGTCCTGGTAGTCCGTGCGCAGGAATTTTGCATCGCGGTACCCTGGCGTCCGCGTGATCTCATGGACCCGAGCGCTCACAGTGCGGGGACGAATCGGCCGGCCCACCGTGGCCAGCCCTTCCTCACGCTTCAAATACAAGGCTGCTGTCAACGGGTGGCAGGACTTCCCTACGATTGACCCGCCGCCAGCCTCCGACCAAATACCATAACTTGGTGAATGCGACCCGCTGTGGGATTCCTCACCGATAACCCAGAGAATCTGGCCCTTATTGGCCCAGAGAATCTCACGCTCTTTCTGAATACTGGGCGCGTAAACCCAGTTCTCTGCATACATCAGTTTCTTGCCACTGACATCCGCAGCGTCCACAATTCTTTTGGAACTCGCCAGCGCTTCCCGCAGCATGGCTTCTTTGCTGAACTGATTGCCCTTGAACTCGGGCGTTCCGGGCCCGTAGTAGCCTGTGAAGGGCTTTTCGATAATAACGTGCTTGCCCGCTCGGAAGGCTCGGATGGCAACGCTCTCGTGCACATAACCTGGAGCGCAAATATCGATGACATCAACGGCGTCGAGCAAAGACGACAGATCGTCAAAGGCAGTGAGCTGATGCGCAGCGGCAAAAGCCTCCCTGCTTTCCTTGGATTTTGAGGTCAAGCCGGTTACTTCTACCGGCACACCGTAAACCTTGCGATATCCTGCGAGATGAAAACGCGCTGCAAACCGGGCGCCCACAATGCCGACTTTGATCTTCGAACTCATGCCTGCAAAGCTCCTTATTGAGGTCGCGAGCGGGGATACTGTATGGTTTCGACGTGGGAATGTCTACCGGAGATCTGGCTCGAAAGAGCGCCAGTTTCAGGCTGACACGAGGGGTATGGCAATCATTAGATGCTGCCCGTTTCTGTCTATCATACCGAATAGACCTGTTATCCCGCTTAAGAAAGCAAGATGCTGAGACGTTAAAGATTGAGCTTGTTCAAACAAAATGACTGGCGTATGAAATCATCCGGATCTAGATAATAACTTGTTGGGTGTCATACTCGGTCGCTCATGGAAAGCCGCTTTGGTTGGGATTTTTCATCCGTTCGCGTGCATAGCAATGCCCGAGCACAACTCTCGCCCGAGACGTCAGGGCTCGCGCCTTTACGCTCGACAACGACATTTTCTTTGCCAGATCGCAGTATCAACCCGATAGCCCGGAAGGCCAGCGCCTGCTCGCCCACGAACTCACCCACGTAGTCCAGCAGTCCACAGGGCGGGTATCTCGTCAAGTCCAGCGCCAGACTTCTTGTAGCAGTTACCCCAGCTACAACTCGTCCGCCGCGTTGAATACCTATAATTGTGCCGGTTTGGCGACGCGGACTTACCAGTACACTGCACCGGCGTCGGCGGCATACGATTCGATTATGGCCAACTTTGTTGGGCCTGGAAGTCCGTCAGGGAACCATTGTGGGGCGGGCAAGGTGAAATTCTGGTTGTGGGAATACGACATGCACTCGGAAGATAGTAGTGGTACCCGTCTTTCGCCTGATCACCGAGATTTTCACGTTGTAGCAGGCCGCGCTGATGCCATCGGAGCCGACCCCAACGACGTATACTCCAAAAACGGCGCTCGGCGCGTAAAGGGTCCCGGAACTGGACCCGGTTTCCGGCCTGCCGCTCGAGAACGGTACCTATCGAACGACTCAAGCGAAACACCCGCCACGCTGCCCGATGGTAGCCCGCTATTCGTAGTGCGCAGCAATATGAGCGAGGACATTACTTGCGCTCGGTGTCACCCGTAGACTTGGAGGGATCCATGGATCAGTTCTCTCTCGCTTTTCCTAAAGGGTCGGTGGTATGCGCTGCAGGGGACTACCTGATTTGCCACCCTTCTGGTGAAGGATGGAAGGTATACAGGGTAGAGGATCTCCTTTTGGTTAAGCGCCAGTGCCCTTGCTGGGTGATCCATCCGCACTGCTGATCGAGGAGCACATGCTCGATTCCATGACCCCGGCCTACTCCAACGAAGTGCAGCTGCTCTTGACCGCCGTTGATCGCGATTTTCCCGACGAGTCGAAAGCATTGGAGGCCATCCACCTCCAAACACTTACGGAGCCAGCCAAGGGGCTGTTACGTCCCGCGCGTGAGTTCACTGAATCCGATTGTCGCGTGGTTCACCACGTCCGCATACCGTAGGCCGCGAAGTGTGAAAGAGCGGCAGCGGCATGCAGCGGACGTCGCCTGGAATCCTGCGCGCCGCCACTGATGCCGAGCGCGTTATGATTAGATCAAGAAAATAAACCAAGGGTTTCGACCAGGAAATGTCTACGGGAGATCTGCAGGCCGGAGTCGGAGGTTGCGAAGGCCACTACTCATAGCGCAGAGCTGTAGCGGGGCCGAGTTTCGAAGCTCGGATGGCGGTGACACAACATCGCTGGCAGCCGACGCCCTTGGCCTGCGGCATTGTACCCAGGCGCGGGGTCGTGGGCCATGGGCGCGGCTGAAGCGAGTGTTAGGCTGGGCTGTGCCCTGTCGGGAGCGACGGAAACCGCATGCTCACCGTTCTCAGGATCCTTGGCACCATCGTTGCGCTATTCACCGTACCGATCGCGACTGTTCTGGTTAGAACGCTCCCTGGCACTTCTCGAGTGCGTCTTGTTGCCTGGCACGCGACGGCACCCGTGCGGTATCAGGGAGTGAGCGGATAATGGGCTCCGCGGCTCCCTACCGACCGGAACGGCAGGCCTACGCCACACCCGAGAATGGCCTTAATGTCGACTACGATCTTCCACGAAGGATTCACCGGCGAGCCGGGGTTGGGGGCGTATAATGCGATCAGCGGTTTCTTCCAGAGATTTTAGATAAAAGGAGATAGCGATGCCAAAGTACTCTTCGGAGCAATTTGGGGATTTTAGAATTCCCCAAGGGATGGGGAAAAAGATAGTTGTGATTGGGGTCGTGATTGCCTGCCTCATTGTGCTAGCGGGAAGCACCGGCAGTGTCGGCGCAGGACAAAGAGGAGTCTTGCTACGTTTTGGGGCTGTGACCGGAGAGGTCAAAGAAGAAGGTCTCTATTTCAAGATTCCTTTCGCCGAGCAGGTAGTTCTGATGTCAACCCAGATTCAGAAATACAGTGCTCCAGCCAGCGCTTCCAGCAAAGACTTGCAAGTGGTTACCACGGAAGTCAGCTTGAACTACCAGTTGGAGGGCAGCAAAGTGGGGGAAACTTATCGCAATATGCGGCAGGAGTATGAAAACCGGGTCATCCAGCCGTTCATCCAGGAAGCGGTCAAATCTACCACGGCCAACTTCGACGCCGAGCAGTTGATTACACAAAGGCCGCGGGTGAAAGCCGAACTTCAAGATTTGATAACGAAAAGGTTAGCTCCCCTCGGTATCGGAGTTGTGGAACTTTCCATCACCGATTTTCGGTTCACACAAGTTTTCCAAGACTCCATCGAGGCGAAGGTGAAAGCGGTCCAACAGGCCCTCGAGGCAGAGAACGCCTTGAGGCGCGTGGGGTTCGAAGCGCAACAGGCAATCGTCAAGGCCACCGCCGAAGCCAAGGGACTGGAGCTCCAAAAGGTACAGATAACGGCGCAACTACTGGACTTGCGGCGAATCGAGGTGCAGGGACGGGCTGTGGAGAAATGGAATGGAGTGATGCCCACAGTGGTGACTAGCGGAGGACCGGTGCCAATGCTGGATGTGTTTGCTCCACGGCGGTAAAGCGAGGGCTGCACGTCCGGCCCCCCGGGAGGAGATCAAGAAAATTCAGCCAAGGTTTTCGACCTGGGAATGTCTACGGGAGATCTGCAGGCCGGAGTCAGAGGTTGCAAAGGCCACTACTCATAGCGCAGGGCTGTAGCGGGGTCGAGTTTCGAAGCTCGGATGGCAGGAACAAGTCCGCTGGCCAGACCGACGAGCAAGAGCAGGCCTGTGGAGAGCAGCATCGTGGAGACCGAAACAGTCAAGTGAATATCAGCCTTGCCCGAAGTGTCTTCGTAGAGCGGACCGAGCAATGGCAAAGTCCCGACGGCAGCAGCCAAAACATGCGAAAGACCGATGCCAATGCACCCGCCGATCAGTGTCAACACTAGCGCCTCCGCAAGAAACTGCGAGCGGATGTGATGCCGCCGGGCGCCCAAAGCACGACGCAACCCGATCTCGCGAATGCGCTCGTCTACCGAAACCAGCATGATATTCATGACGCCCACTCCGCCGATGCCCAGCGTGAGCCCGCCAATAAACAGCATCAGCACTTGCAGTCCAATAGTGATGCTATCGATAATCGGCCGAAACTCTTCCCTGCCGAACATTTGAATGGCTCGCGAGTCGGTTGGCGAAAAGCGCTGCCGCTTGGCTACGCTGGCCAACACTTGCGCTTTAGCCGCCTCTTCAAAACGGGGCGCCACGGGCTCGAACACGATGACGCTGGCATAGCGTGTATTCCACAGGTCCCCGGCGGCAGTGTAGGGAACGAAGGCAGAGTCGTCGTCGCTGGTGAAGTAATTGCTCATTTGCATCTTGCGGTCCATGGTGCCAACAACCGTGAAGCGCACGCCACTGATCTGCACAGTCTCGCCCGTAGCAGGACGCCCTGAAAACAGCTTCTCTTTGAGCTGGCTGCCCAGAAAAACTACCCGTCGCCTTTCGAGAATGTCTTCCGGGGAGATCCAGCGCCCGGAACTGGGGACCTCGTTGCGAATGGACCCATACTCAGGGTACACACCGCGAATGGCCGTGCTTGCCAGGCGTTCAGCGTAAGTGATGGATAGCCAGCGCACAGTTTCGGTACAGACCTGCCTGACAAGCGTCGCTTCCTGACGAATCCACTCCACGTCTTCCGCCTCGAAACGGACAGGTTTGCCAGCCCGCTCACCGCCCGCCTGTTCGCTGGTCTGTCCCGGCCAGCAGATCACCGCACCCTTTCCGAACGCATTGAACGCGGTGACCAAGACTGAGCGAAAACTATGACCGTAGGCTATGAGAATCGTCACCGAAACGATGCCCCAAACAATGCCAAGCATTGTCAGGAAGCTACGGAAGGGCTGACGCCACAGGGCGTTCCAGGATTGACGAAGGATTTCGATAAGCATTCGGCAGTTAGGTTTTGGCGATCCGATTTTGGTTTCCAGATAATGGAGCAAGGACATGCTTAAAGCCCGAAGGCTGTCCTTGCAATGAGCTTTGAGTCAGTCGATGACTTGTCCTCCGCGAGGCCCAAAGAACAACAAGGCTGAATGAGAGACTATCTTCAGCCGCCTGCCTCATACCGCAACGCCTCGATCGGTTCGACGGCCGCCGCCCGGCCGGCAGGGTACTTCGCCGACAGAATGGCAACGGTTCCCAGGAGCGCAAAGGACAGCAACCCCGACTCCCAGGTGAAGAGAAGACCGGCAAAGAAGGGTGGCATGGGCAGCAGATTCACAAGCCAGCAGAATCCGTAACCAATTCCCAGCCCCAGTCCGCCACTGAGAAAAACCACAATGAGTGTCTCCACAAAAAACTGCCAGAGGATGGAGCGTGAGGTTGCTCCTACAGCCTTCCGGACACCAATTTCGCGCGTGCGTTCCCGCACTGCCACTAGCATGACGTTCATGACTCCGATGCCGCCGAGGAACAGAGTAGTCATACCCACTGCTCCCAGGAAATATTTCATGCCGTCGGTCATCAGGCGGAAAGCCTTCGCGTCTTCCACAGTGTCCCAGATCTTGGCTGCTTCCTTGTCTTGCGGATCGAAGTGATGCAGCCGTGCCAGCGCCTGGCGCAGCTGCCGCTTGCAGTCCTCGTGATGCTCTACGGAGCGGGGGGTCACCAGCAGTCGGTCGACGCTGTCCGGGTTGCTGGGTGGCTTGTTCGGGAAGTCACGCAACAGGGTGCTGAAGGGAACGAAGACTTTGCCGATGTCGCGGCCATCATAGCTGGAGTCTTGATACTTTTCCTGCATCACTCCGATGACGGTGTATGGGAAGTCGCCGATTCGGATGCTTTGGCCAACAGCATTGCGTGAAGCAAACAACTGCTTCTTCAGATCGCTGCCTAAGAATGCCACACGCCGAGCTTCCCGCTCATCATCCCAGTTGTAGAAGCGACCCACGGCCGGCGTGAGGCTGCGCACTTCCGCAAACGCTGGAAGCGAACCAGCAACGGTGGGCGAGCTATTGTTGAAAGCGCTCTTTACCGGGACGGTGCCACCCAACTCGGGAAGGACCTCCTTGCAAGCGGGCACTTGCTCAAGCACGAACGCAGGATCGCCTGCACGCCAGCTCAGTTGTCGCCCGGCCCGTGCGCCCCCCACCTGCAGGCTGGTTCGCCCGGCAAAGACAATCATGATGTCTTTGCCAAATCCTTCAGCGACTCTTGCCTGCCCAACCCGGAGCCCTTCACCCGCGGCCACCATCAGGATGATGGAGATGATCCCCCAGGCAATCCCAAACATTGTCAGCAGGGTTCGCAGCTTGTGGCTCCAAAGGGCGTACAGCGTATCTCGGAGCAGATCTTTGAAGGTCATTGCAAAACAACCTTGTCGCCTGACTTGAGGCCCTCGACCAGTTCTGTTTTCACTCCGTTCGAGATGCCGAGTTTCACGGCAATCTTCGATTTGCCTTTTTCTGACCTGCTATCCGGGACTTCAAGGAAGGTCTTTCGATCCTTGTCATAGATGACCGCGGCTTCTGGAACGATCAGAACACCCTTCTTCTCTTCCAGGATGATCTCGGCATTGGCGGTCATGTTTGCTTTCAGTTCTCCATCCGGGTTCTGAATTGAGGCACGAACTTCGAACGTGGTGACGTTGTCTTTTTCGACTCCTAGTGGAGAAATCTTGGTCACGCTTCCGGCGTACTTCTTGTCCTTGAAGGATTCCACCACAATTCTGGCAGACTGGCCGAGATAGACCTTTCCGATATCCGCTTCATCCACCTTGCCCAGAACGTAGACGCTGCTGACGTCCCCTAACGTCAAGATCAGAGTCGCCTGCGAGCCCAGAACCAGGATCGAGCTCACCGCATCACCCACTTCGACGTTCCGCGAAAGCACCAGCCCGTCCATGGGGCTCACGATCGTTGCGTTGCGCAAATCCTCCTCAGCTCGCTCCCGTATCGCTTGTCCCTGGGCCACCTGTGCCTTTGCCCGGGCCACTTCAGCGCGGGTGACGGCCACATTTCTCAACGCAACGGTCTGTTTGTTCAACGCGACCTGGTAGATCTTTTCTGCTTCTTCAAGGAGCGATTTGGCGATCAGACCCTCTAGGTTGAGCTGCCGCGCCCGCTCCATGGCTGATTTCAGAAAAGGCAGATCCGTTCCTTCGGCTTCGGCCTGGTCTCTCGTGTAGGACGCCTCAGCAGACTCTAGAGCAGCCTGAGCTGCCATCAAGCTGGCTTTGGCTTCGCGCACTCGAGCCTGAAGCTCTTCTTTGTCCAGCTCCACCAGCACCTGTCCTTGCCGTACCCGGTCGCCATAGTGGACAAAAATCTGCTTTACGATGCCGCTGGCCTTCGACTTCACTTCCACCTTTGCCAGCGGCTGGATCTTGCCGGTCGCGACGACCGATCGTGCCAGGTCTCCCCGCTCAATCGGCGTTAGTTTGGAAGGATCGATCTCTTTATCCGTCCGTAACATGGCGTTGAGAGCCAGGGCTCCGCCGACCAGTGCCAGAGCGACCACCGGTAGAACGATCCAGCGTTTTCGCCTGCGCCCATTGCCTTTGTGATTTGTCATGGATCATCCTTCAATTCAGGTCTACAGAGGAACAAAGCGACGCACGAAAACTACATACGCACCTGTAACAGAATTTGTTCCAGGCAGAAATGCCCGGCTATAAGACAGCTGCCTGTCAGAACAGCAGTTCGTCGTCCAGGTTCTGGTCGTCGTGCTCTGCGTTCGGGGAAGACGAACCCAAGGCAAGAGGCCCTACCGATTATTTAGACGGGGGATGTTGGGAAAAGTTACTGAGGCAGACGGGGCAGAGGCAATTCTGGTACTTTTTTCTGAGGCTCGCCCGAAGTTCGTCACTCAGCTGGACTTTAGCACACCAGCAACCAGTCAGCGAGATACCACAGGCAAAACTGTTTCCGCAAGCTTCGCACCGGGAAGCGGGACGCCTGGCGGGATAGATCCACGAGAGGAGCGTATCGAACATTCAGCTGGCAGTCCTTATGAAAGCTCCTGGGCGACGGGGCCCTCTGGGTTCAGACTCGTTACCACAATGGAAGACTCTTGTACCTTATCCAAAGGGGCAAGAAACCTGGAGTTCGGATGTTTTGCCCGCGCTGCGGCGGAAGCCGCTCCATGCCGGCGGGCTACTTTTCGGGTGAAAGAAACCCGAAGACACGACCGATGGCCGCCGCTATCATCGTCAGTATCGATCCGACCAGGAGGCCGCCAGCCCGTGCTCCCATTGCCTGACCCATTGGAACGATGGTTCCTTCCGGGACGTTCAGAGCATCCCAATGCCGGAAGTAGGTGTTGAAATCTCCGAGGAAGCTGATCAGCGTCGCTGAGAAAATCAACAGCTGAGCCCAGAACCCGATGACGACTCCAACTAGAATCGTGCCAGTCCACTTGAAGCCGCCCACGCGGCTCGATAGTGCCCCGAAGTAGAAACTGCTCACCAAGCTGAGGACAAGGATAGAGAACATGGCATTCCCTCGTGGAGCGTATGGGATCCCTCCAAGACCCAGGCTGAACCGGCCGATAGCGAACAACAACAGGAGAAACAGTGGTAGACGGATAAACTTGATGACTTGAGTAAGCATAGCTTCATGTCCTCTTTTCTGTGTCTCTTGTTAGGATGCTTCACCGGAAACAACCTGGGGATGGCTATTGTTCCGAAGTACTGGGTTCGGCAATCCCACCAATACCTCGAGAATCCTCTACACACTGGCACGCTGCGACAGCCGTTGCGCTGTTTTGAGCTTCGGAAAAGCCAGACTGAATGTCGTGCCTTTGTTAAGCTCGCTGGTGACCTTGATTTGACCCTGATGCAGCTGCACCAGCTTCTCCACGAGATAGAGGCCGATCCCCATCCCCGGATGCTTTGATGCCTGCGATTCGGCGCGATAAAACTTTTGAAAAATGCGAGGTATTGCCTGCGGCTCGATGCCGACACCGTTGTCGGAAAACCGAATCGTGACATGGTCCTCATCCTCTCGGCCCACAATCCGGATCTTCGGATCTCTTGCCGAGAACTTGATGGAATTGGCGATGAGATTCTGAAAGACCTGGTACATCAAGTCAAGGTTGCCTTCAATGGGGGGCAGCCCCGGAGGGATGTCAACCTGCAGTTCGACGCCTCTGCTTTTCAGTTCCCGTTCCATGAATCGGCAGGTCTGTCCAACGACGTCGCCCAGTGACATCGGCGTCAAACTGGTGTTCCCCTGGAAGTCCTCCTGCTCAACCTTGACCGATAGGAGGAGATTGTTGATGAGCCGGATCAGGCGCTGGCATTCTTCCGTCATCACAGCAAACATCCGCTGCTTCTCTTCCTCTTGAAACAGGTGGGGAGGATAGCTCTTGAGAATGTTGAGGTATCCGTAGATCGTGGTGAGCGGAGTGCGCAGTTCGTGCGAAACGTTGGCAATATAGTCATGCCGCAGCTGGGAAAGCTCCCGAGTATCAAGCAGCTGCCTGTGCATCTCATGAGACGCAGCAAACTGATCCGCGCAAAACTGGAAACCTTCCAGTTCAGCTTCCGAAAAGGTATGCGGTTGACGAAAGCCGATGAGAAAGTGGCCAATGCGCCGGGCTTTCACTTTGCATGGAACGCTCAAGAGAGACTGGGCAGTCTCAAGGACGCGGAAATGCCGGCCTTTCTGGTAGCCCTCAAAGGAAACCGGGCTTGGCTTGGAATTCGCTTCTTCCAAGATCCAGCCATGGAATCGAATCTGCTCGAGCGTCTCAAGCAGAGATCCCTCCACGCCAAGGCAGATGAGCACCGGAAGCCTGCCCTTCTCTCCCAGTTCCAGAATGCCAAAGTCTATGGAGAGAATCTCCAGCATTCTGTTAAAGGCGGCCCGCAGGGAAGGTTCGCACTCCTGCATACTTCCCAGGATGCTCGTCACTTCGCTGAAGAGAAGCACTTCACTGCTTCGAGAGGCCTCTATCTGCTGCAGCCGAAGCACTTCGCTATCCCGAGAAGCCTCGACCTCCTGCAGTTGCTGCTCGAGACTTTTCAGCTGCCCTTCCTTCTCATGGACCAAGGTAACCGAGCGGTCTCGTTTTCGGCGTTCCGCTGAAACACGGGCGAGCAAAATCAGAATGATGCCAAGGCAGGCCACAACTGCTGCCTTTGCAAGATCTAGAGACGGGAGAAGATTATCTAACATGCAGGTCCGCTTCGCCTGAGCCCGCCCCTTGTGCAGCATTGACAGGCCCTGCAACGGGAATTGTTGATCAGCTCAAGCCTGGAATGCAACAAGGTCAAGTCAGCAAAATGCAGCCGAGTGGCCGACAGCCGCCGTGAGACCGCACCAACAAGCCTTGTGTGCCTATTCTAACTCCATTCGCCAATGCATTCGCGACAATGAATACGACGTGTGGTGCCCACCTTTGCTGGTCAGCCGGTTGCCTCAATCCCCGTTGGCACTCTCTGGCCTGATTCTCTGCCGAGCAGCCCTTGCGGTGAAGACAACAGCAATCACGAACGACAGAAAACCCAGGACAACGATCGCTAAAGAAATGGCTGCTACCGGGATCAGCGAACGGCCAAGACCCTCGCTCACGATCGCTGCACCGGCAACTTCCTCGAGACCGACAGCTGCCAGAAACAGCAGCAGGTGGGCGGACACTGGCAGCAGGGCGCAGAGCAGATACACGCCTGCAGCGCCGGACGGGGAACGCACCCCTCGCTCTACTTGGCGGAGTAGTTTTCGAAACATGAACACACAGATGCCCAGAGTGGAAAACAGCACAATCTGGATGATGACCGCGTCCAAAAGCCAAGCCTCCACGTTACCTTTTTTGCCGCTCGCGCCAGATCTGCTGGTAGCGTTCTGCCTTGCGATTGGCCGCGTTCCAGCGCGGTTCCCGGATGTCACCGGCGACCATCAACAGCGCCAGGGCGACAGTCCGATTGATCTTCAACAAGTTTGGATAGTCTATCTTGTCCCAGTGATCGCTAACCTTGTGAAGATCTGGATAGAGAAACACGGCACACAGGGTGTGGGCTGGAATTCCCTGTTCAGCAAATGACAAGTTGTCACTGCGGCTGTAGAAGGCGTCACTGAATCGTTCGTCCCTGTAAACCTCGATGCCGGCGAGCTTGCCGGCCCATTGAAAGACGCGCCCAAGGTCCGTGTAGTCGAAGCCGGTCAACGAAGCCCGGTCTTTCTCCACGCCCTCCGAGGTGTCCGTGCGCCCCAGCACTTCCAGATTCACGTTGGCAATCGTCTTCTCCAATGGAAATAGAGGATGGCGCAGATAAAAGCGGGAGCCCAGCAAGCCCTTTTCTTCTCCGAAGACAGTGAGAAACAAAATGCTCCGCTTAGGCCGCTCATTGAGACGCGACAGCGCTGCAGCCAGTTCAATTACAGACACCGTGCCGCTGCCGTCATCATTGGCCCCGTTGAAAATCTGGTCGCCCTGGCGGGCGCGGTCTGCCCCGACATGGTCGTAGTGCGCGCTGACCAGAACACAGGTCTTCTGCAGTTCTGGGTCTGATCCTCGCAACAGCCCGGCCACATTGCGAACTTTGACTGGGCGTTCGTCTGGTTGTGGGATTGACAGCGACACGTCCAGCGAGGCCGGACCCAGCTTGAGTCCGTCATAGACTCTAATCCAATCACCGTTGTGCACTCGCACCCAAGGCAGGGTCTCAGCCTCGGTCGACCGGCCACGGTTCTCAGGGTCGACCAATTGCCCCGGACCAGAACCCTTGCCGCTGCTGGACGTACGATCAACTGAGACCACCAATGCAGCCTTCAGCTGGCGCAGCTTTGTCAGAAATTTCAGTTGCTGCTTGTAGAGGCCCTCCCAGCGCGACTGATCCTCCCTGCGAAAGTCGGGGATTTCAGTCAGCACGACCCTTCCTTCTATTTGGGCCGCAGTTAGCTCCGGCAGAGTCTTGATGTCGGTATAGTCCAGCTTGAAAACCTCGGATGCAGCGACGTTCAATGCCGAGTTGAGCCGGAAGCTAACCTCACTGGAAAGTATTCTGAGATGGTATTCCTGGGTGCGGAACTCCAGGCGAAACTCTGACATGTTCGGCTCCGCCAGCAGCCAATGAGCCGTTTGAAAATAACCGTCATCACCGAGAGGCTCCAGCCCGGCGCGGCGGAACTGGGCAGCAATATATTCAGCGGCGATGTCCAAGCCGGCCGATGGAGTGTCACGGCCTTCCAGAAGATCCGACGCGATAAAAGAAAGATGGCCCCGCAACGAATCGGCTGAAATGCTCTCGAGCACTTCTTCAATCCCTGGAGTTATCGAAAACGGGATACCGTCGGAGTCTGAAGCATCCAGGACAACGGGTGCCAACGCGAAACAGGCAATCCCGAGACTTGCCAGGAAAACGATTGGTCTAAGCATGAATCTGGACTCCCTCGCCGGTGTGCTCTGCGGGTGCGGGCGTGCGTTTGAAAGTGTACCACGCATACCGGAACAAAAAAGGGTTGAGAGTGCTTTAGATCCTGTGGAGCTAAAGAACAGCGGTCGGGTTTGAGGAATCCCGCGCCACTTGTCGAGACTGATCATTTTCCTTTCACTCTGTGGTATAAACTCAATTCGACGCCTATTCCCATCAAGGAAATCATCATGCCTGGACTCATTTCTCAAGTCTCGCGAAGATGCCTTCTGAAATCAGCTTCACTGGCTGGCGCCTCACTGGCTTTGAGCCAGCCTCGAGCCCTGTTAGGAGCTAGGCCTGCACCTCAGATCAAACTCGGTTTTGACAATTTCTCCATTCGCGCGCTTGAGTGGAAAGCGCCTCGGATTCTTGACTACGCTGGGTCACTCAAAGTAGACACCGTGCTGTTCTCAGACCTCGATGTCTACGAAAATCACGGGGCTGCTTACTTAAAAGAAATTGGAGTCAAGGCGCGCAGCCTTGGCATCGAGCTGCACGCAGGCACTGGAAGTGTTTGCCCGTCCGCCAAGCGATTCAGCAATCGTTTTGGGACCGCCGAGGAGCACCTGGCGCTCACCATTCGAGTCGCGAAGACCGTGGGATCTCCCGTAGCTCGCTGCTATCTGGGAGATTCTGGAGACCGTCAGGGCGAGGGCGGCATAGAAACTCATATCCGCAACATAGTCAAGGTTTTCAAGAGTGCTCGTTCCCAAGCTCTCGACGCCGGCGTGAAGATTGCTATTGAAAATCATGCGGGCGACATGCAGGCCTGGGAACTCGCCACTCTGGTTGAGGAGGCAGGGCGGGACTACGTCGGCGTGACCATGGACTCCGGCAACGCCACCTGGACACTCGAGGACCCGATGCAGAACCTGGAAATCCTCAGCCCCTACGTCGTCACAACGGGCATCCGCGACTCAGCCATCTGGGAGTCCCCTGAGGGTGCCCTGGTGCAGTGGACAGCCATAGGCGAAGGCGATGTGGATTTCAAGGCTTACATGCGGCGCTACTCCGAGCTCTGCCCGACGGTTCCCGTGGTGCTGGAGATCATTTCCGGGATCACGCGCCCCTATCCCTACTTGAAGCCTGAGTTCTGGGGACCCTACCGGAAGGTTCGCGCCTACGAGTTTGCTAAGTTCGTTGCCCTTGCGAAGAAGGGCAAGCCGCGGGAATCTTTTACTCTGCCCGAAGGCAAAGACAAAAGACTGACGGAACAGGAATACCAAAAGGACCAGTTGGAACGGAGTCTGCGTTACTGCAAACAAGTCCTGGGATTGGGATCGAAGACCTAGCGTTCTGTATTTCTAGTGCAGACCCGAGTGTCCGCCGCTGCTGCGCCGCGAACACAGGAACAGGCATAGCCTTCCCAACCACTCGTTCCCTGAAGTTCTCCCATGAGGCCTCTCAAGCTTCGAACCAAGATCATCCTCTTCACGACCTTGCTGGTCATCACAGTGATTGCGGGCTCGTTTCTTGTCATCAACCAAGTGGTCAAGAATCAAGTGCGCAGCCGACTGGTTCAAGACCTCCAGCGATCGCAGCGTGCCCTCGAGCAAAGCCAGAAGGACCGCCTGCGCGACATGGCGGCCTATTCCATTATCGCCTCAGAAAACTCGACGCTTAAGGCCGCCATTGAGACCTATCAGACCGAGCGAAAAGGCGCCAGCCCGGTCTTGGAGCAGCTTCGAAGAACTGTCCAGAATGAAGCCACCAAGCTGTTTCTCATACTGAAATCAGACCTCCTGGTCGTCACCAGCAACAGTGGAGAGGCGCTGGCTCTGGAAGGAGTTCCGTCTCCCTCTGTTGCTGCCGAGTTGAATTTTTCTCTCCAGCCGTCAATCATGAATTGCCTGCGTCCGGACCCACGGGTGTTTGAAGAGGCGGCAGGCATTTGGCATTTCCAGCACAAGACCTACCGCGTTGTGTCCGTGCCAGTGCTGCTCCAGGACATAGTGATTGGAACTTTGAGTTCCGGCTACGAAATCAGTTCAAGTCTTGTGCAAACCATAAAATCCAATACCAGCAGCGATGTGGTCTTTGTCGCAGGCCCTCAGATTATTGCCTCCACTCTGACAGACTCGCAGAATGCCGCACTGTTGAGTCACCTCAAGGCCGATGACGCCGAAATCGTGCTCGGCGGCGAAACCTTTCTGGCCCTGCGGATCCCGACGGACGGCGATTGGGGCAGCGGGTTCATTATTCTGAATTCGATTGACCGCGCCATGCAGGGCATCATGGAGGGTATCAAGGTCACTTTGGTTGTGATCGCCCTGTTCTCCGTGCTCCTGGCCACACTTATGGGGTTGGCGCTCAGCCAGTCCATCACCCGGTCTCTGATGAACTTCGTCAACTTCATGGACGAAATCACACGGACAGGAAAGCTTCAGAAGAGGTTTTCTCCCCATAGTCCAAACTATGAAGTGGACGTGCTGGCGCATAGCTTTGAAAGCATGGCTCGTTCACTGGCTGAGTCGCAGGCAGAGACGGCCATCTATCACGACGAACTTCGGCTGAAGGAATTCAATGAGGAACGGCTGAGAAGGCTGGCCACGCGGTCGCGCCTCGATGCCCTGATTTCTCAAATCAACCCTCACTTTCTCTTCAACGCCCTCAACACGGTTGGAGTTCTCATTGATGAGAACCCCCCAGAAGCTCACCGGTTGACCGTGAAGCTTGCCAACATCTTTCGCCAGACGCTCCAGGTTTCTGAGCGCGAGGTGGTGAGCTTCCAGGAGGAGTTGCTTTTCATCCGAGACTATCTTGAGATTGAGAAAACCCGCTTTGGTGAACGACTGCAGGTTGAGGAGCAGATCGACGTTCAGGACGCCCAGATTCCCTGCTTCACCTTGCAACCGCTCATTGAGAACGCCATCAAGCACGGAGCCGCTCCAAAAATTGGTGCAACAACGATTTGCATCGCTGTCCAGCAAGTGAACAGGCATTTGAGCATTCAAGTGTCGGACGACGGCATCGGGATGACCCCGGAGTCCCTGCAGGGAATGCTCGAACGCGGCTACGGGTTGCGCAATCTCGTAGACCGGCTCAACATTCACTACGCCACTGATTTTACCTGGACGGTGGAGAGTGAGTTTCACAAGGGAACAACCGTATCACTCCATCTGCCGTCCCAACCGCCGAGTGGGTGATGCGGCCGTGAGGCCAACCACCGTGGAGTTGAACAGCAGCAGCTCTCCAAGTGGCCACACCTGCCATTCGACTGGTAAACGGGTCTTGATGACGCAATCCAGCCGCCCAGACACATTTCCGTGACTTGCAGCTCCTCCGTGTGGGAGTCCGCTGCCTCAGCGGCGAATTGTTGAGGTTCGGGCTGCCGGTCGTCGCTCGCGGAGCGGCTCCTGCATTCGAAGCTTCCCGATGACGCAACCGTATCTATGAAATCAAGCACCACGCAAAGAAAAATCGTTTTCTGCTTGCCAGCCTTTCTTCAGTCTGGAAGCTACAGCACCGCTGGGAATTCTGGCAGTGGCAACGCCCCTGCGAGTACCCAAGTCAAGATCGTCGATTCGACAGTCACTCCCAAATTTCAACGGGAGACAGCGTCAGGAAACATCTAGAAGCAACATCTCGCTTGCTCGGCAAGGAATGCTTCTTTGTCAGGCCGGAAAATCTCTGTGGAATAGATTCTGAGCCTACCCCTTTGGCCTATGCGCCATCCTGCACTTTCTTCGCGGTTGCAGCACGCATCCAGTCGCAGTCCTTGCAGAACATTGACAACCATACGCGTCGCCAATACCCTGGAAATCTTCCAGCGGCTTTCGGGAGTCCAGCACGAGACAGGCACAGCCAGCCGGAAGTGTGCCGTTAGCGAGCCGGCCGGCATAGGTTGAGGAGAGTGACAAGTGGCCAAAAAACAATTACCTCCAAAAACAGCCCCGCTGAAGTTGCGCGGCTCGAAAGAATCGTTTCCCTCCGAATCGATGCTGAAGTCGACCTTCGTCAAGGTTCGGGCAGAGTTTCGTGCCGACCGTGCTCGCGCGGCCCAGCAAACCGAAACGATCGATGTCAACGACGATGACGTGATTGAGGTCCAGTTCGCCGATGGGCCGTGTCTGTGGTTGCGCGGCGACGACTACCGCAAGCAGTTCGCCGGAAGCCCGGCACGAGATGCCGATGGTGCACACATTGTTACCGTTCCAGAAGGTTTGGATCTTCTGCCGCGTGGCCTGCAGAGCCGAGGTCCCATCAAATGGGTCGTGAAATCGCTGAAAGTTCTGGGGATTAACCTGGAGGAGAAGACCGCTGCCCAGATCGGAACCCTCGTCGACAACCGCGCCATGACCAACCGGCCGGGGCTCGGCTTGTACCAGTGCTCGCTGGAAAGCGGCAAGTTTGCGCTCACACCCTTCGACCCCGGAAAGCTGCCTGTCGACAACCCGTGCCTCCTCTTCATTCACGGCACGGCTTCCAGCACCTGGAGCAGTTTTGGCGGCCTTTGGTCGGCAGCTCGCGCGGGCGAGCTCGAAGCGCTTCACCGCAGGTATGGCAACAGCGTGTTTGCTTTCGAGCATGCCACGCTTTCCAAGAGTCCCATCCAGAACGCTTTGGATCTGGCTAGCCTGCTTCCCGAGAAAGCGAGGCTTCATCTGGTTTCGCACTCGCGCGGCGGTCTGGTGGGCGAGCTGCTGTCGCGCGCGAACATCGTCGAAAGCCTCCGCAAGGGAACGAAGACAGTCGAAGAGGGCCACCCGTTCACGCGCGAAGAGTTGCAGTTGTTCGCGGATGACGCGCGGAAGCCGATGCTGCAGGATCTCAAAAATCTGGAGCGCGCGCTCAAAGGAAAACAATTTCGAGTGGAACGATTTGTGCGGGTGGCCTGCCCCGCATTGGGAACCACGCTGGCTTCGGGCCGCCTGGATCGCTGGCTCTCGGTGATTGGAAGCGTTGCTCACGCCATGCCCAACACGCCGGTGTTTGATGCGTTTCAGGACATTGGCGACTTTGCCGCTGCAGTCATCAAAGAACGCACCGACCCCAAGACGCTGCCCGGCCTCGAAGCCATGATGCCGGATTCCCCATTGATCAAACTGGTAAATTGGCCGGGCACGACCATTCCGGGCGAGCTGACGGTGATTGCGGGCGACATCGAACCGGACGCCTGGTGGGCAAAGCTGCTGGTTTTTCCCACCGATCGTTTCTACGACGGCGACCACGACCTGGTTGTCAACACCGCGTCGATGTATGGCGGCGCTCAGCACGAGCCGGGGGCTTTGGTGGGCTTCCACAAGGGACCGGGCGTGAACCACTTCAACTACTTCAACAATAGTGAGAGTGCAAAACAACTCGTACGCGCCCTGGCCCGTCCTGCGGATGACAAGTCCGGCTTCGAGCCCTTGGAGAAGCCAACAGCAGACATTACCCGCGCTATTGTTCCGCGTTCAACCGAACCACGACCGGTGGTTTTCGTGTTGCCTGGAATCATGGGCAGCGAGCTCTCTGTCGGTTCCGATGCCGTATGGGCAAAAATTCCTGATCTGGCGTTTGGCGGACTTCGCAAACTGCGTATCGATGCCAAGAACGTCAAACCCACGCAGCCGATTGCACGCTATTACGGCGAATTGATCGAGTTTCTGGCACAGACTCACAAGGTCATTCCCTTTCCGTACGACTGGCGTTTGCCCGTCGAGCGGGAAGCCGACAGGCTCGCCCAGGAAGTGCAGCGGGAATTGGGGCAGGCCAGGAAGCACAACCAGCCGGTGCGCGTGCTGGCCCACTCCATGGGCGGGCTGGTGACGCGAACTCTGATCGCGCGGCACGGCGCCTTGTGGCGCGACGTCTGCGGGCAAAAAGGAGCACGCCTGGTGATGCTCGGAACACCAAACGGCGGTTCGCACTCCATTACGGAGCTTCTGGTTGGGCGTTCCGCAACTCTGCGCAAGCTGTCCCTAATCGATCTTCGCCACTCGCAGCAGCAGTTGCTGGAGATCATTTCGCGCTTTCCCGGAGTCTTGGCGATGCTGCCCAAAGACGCCAACGAGGATTACTTCTCTCCCCAAACGTGGGAGGCCTATCACAAGAGTGCGGGGGAGGGATGGCTGCTGCCGCTGGACCACGACCTCTCGCAGGCCCGAGCGCTTCGGCAGCTCTTGGACAACACTCAACTCGATCCGGCCTGGACTGTCTACGTCGCCGGCCGCGCCGATGTCACTGTGGCAAGCATGTCTTTGGATACTACGGCCAAACGCGCCGATGAGCGGATCCAGTTTATGGCCACCGTTCGCGGCGACGGTCGCGTGACCTGGGACAGCGGAATTCCCTCCGGCGTCCCCACCTGGTACCTGGACGCGGAGCATGGGGATCTGCCTGCCCGCACCGAAGCGTTCCGGGCCTTTTTGGATCTTCTACAAAACGGCACAACCACTCAGTTGCCCCAGACAGCCCCGGTTTCGCGAGATGCCGCGGAGCTTTTTGAGCTGCCGCGAGCTGTGGACGACCTCTACCCGAATGCAGAAGAGCTTGCCGCAACCGTGCTTGGGGCCGGCCCGCGACGCCGGCGGACTGCAAGAAGGACCGAAGCGCCCATACGCGTCCGGGTCGTGCATGCCAATCTGGCCTTTGCCAGCCATCCGGTCGCGGTAGGGCATTATGCAGGAGATACCATCATCAGTGCCGAAGCGCATTTGGATCGCACGCTGGATGGCGAGCTGTCGCGGCGTCATCAGCTCGGGCTCTACCCCGGGGCATTAGAGACCTCCGCCATTTTCGTGAATCCGAAGCTTCCAGAGCAGCCATCATCGCTCCAGGGGGCCATTGTCATCGGTCTGGGAACCCCTGGTGTTTTGAGCCCTGCCGCACTGATGCGCACCTTCTCTCGAGCCATGCTGGAATACGTCGTCGAATGGACGAAGCATGATCGAACCCGCAGGGCAGCCCAAGGCAAGGAACCTTCCGTCGAATTAGGCTTGACGACATTGCTGGTTGGCACCGGCGCCGGTGGGATCAGCGTGCCCGACTCTGTGCACGCCGTACTGGAAAGTGTGATGCGGGCGAACCAGGCTTTGGTTTCCGCACGCCAGCCCCAGCGGATTCTAGAAGTGCAGTTTGTTGAACTTTGGGAAGACCGCGCCATTCAGGCGGTGAAGTCTTTCAAGGATACCGAATCGGACCCGAAGTTGCGCGGACGTTTTGATTTCACGCGAGATCTGGAGACCAAGAAGGGCGGCTTAAGACGCGTCAGCTATGAAGATCCCGGAGGATGGTGGCACCGGGTCCAGATTCTGGGCGAAGGCGACGACAATTCCCCGCAGCGCACGCTCCGTTTCGCGGCGACCACGCGACGCGCCCGAAGCGAAGTGCGGCTGCTGCCAACCCAGCGCGCCCTGGTTGACCGGTTCGTTGAGGAAGCAATCCGCACCACGCTGGATGATCGCACCGTTTCGCGCACCCTCTTTGAGATGCTGCTTCCCAATGAACTGAAAGACCAGGCGCCCGACCAGGAGGACATCGTGCTGCTTTTGGATGAAGAGTCCGCGCGGTATCCGTGGGAACTGCTGGAGGATCCGGGCGGCTCCGGTCGTGATCCTTTCGTCATCGAGCATGGAGTGTTGCGCCAACTGGAAACCTTGGAGTTTCGAGAGACGGTGCGTCCGGTGCTCGAAAGGAACGCCCTGGTCATCGGTGACCCCATCAGTTCGTTTGTGGAGCTGAAAGGCGCCCAAGCTGAAGCCGATGCGGTGACTCGAAGTCTCCAGGCGGATGGGCGCTTTCATGTCGAGACGCGCAAGCGGCCCAGCAGCGAGGAGGTGATGGAGGCGCTGTCAGCACGGTCCTACCGAATCTTGCATCTCGCTGGCCATGGCGTTTATCGCTATTTGCCCAGAGAGGCCGCCCAATGCGGAGTGTGCGGCCAGGAACTTCCTAACGCCGAACGTTTGAAGCAATCGTTGAAACCTGTCACCGGCATGGTCATTGGAGACGGAGTCTATCTCACGCCAGTAGAGGTGCGGCAGATGCGGCAGGTTCCCGATCTGGTGTTCATCAATTGCTGCCATCTCGGGCGCATCGAATCGGGAGTGGGAAACAACCTGAATCATCGCAAGGACTACCATCGAATCGCCGCGAACGTGGCTACCGAGTTTATCCAAATGGGCGTGCGGGCGGTGATTGCTGCTGGTTGGGCTGTGGACGATGGCGCGGCGCTGACTTTTGCGACAACGTTCTACAATCAGATGCTGCATGGCGACTCCTTCGGCGCTGCCGTGAAACTTGCTCGCAAAATAACCTACGACCGGCATTCCCAGACGAACACCTGGGGCGCCTATCAATGCTATGGCGACCCAGATTACCGCTTGATTCGGGACAGGCAAGGCACTCGAGTCGCTGCGAAAGCGCTGTCTTTTGTTTCAATCCCTGAGGCAATTGTCGAAATCAACAACGTGGCTTCCCGTCTCTCGACCAAGGCTGGACGGGACACGCACGGAGAACAGGAATGGCTCAATGCAATCCTTAAGATTCTGGGAGAAAAGAAGTGGTTGAAGAATGGAAAGATCTGTACCGCCCTGGCCCATGTCTACAGCGAAGCAGAGCAATTCGATGAGGCTATTGCTCAATTCCGCTCAGCGATGGCAGCCGACCCGGCAGCTGTCACTCTCAAAGACGTCGAGCAACTAGCCAACCTGCTCGGTCGCAGCGCCGTTGCCAAACACGCAGCAGAGCCTGCACGTCTGAAGCGTCTTGAGAAAAGCAAGAAGGCAACTGCGCCCGGTAGCGGCCCAATGGAAGATATTGATGAGGCCGTGCGTTTGATCGAATCGTTGAGGAAGTCCGGTGAAACGGTGGAGCGTTACTCCTTGCTCGGAAGTGCCTTCAAACGGAAAGCCTGGATCAGCCGAGATCCGGCTCCAGCTTTGCGCAAAATGCAGGAGGCTTACAAAGACGCCTGGGTGCTTTCAAAGAAAGCTGGTCAATCCAATCCCTATCCCCAACTCAATCTATTGTTCGCCGAAGTAATTCTGAGCTGGGGATCGGATAAACGCCGGCGACTGTCAACGGAACTTTGCAAGTCATTGAAGCAGCTTCGAGCAGATTTGGTGACTCGCAGCCGGCAGAAAGATTCCTTCTGGGATGAAGTGATGCTTCCAGACTGTGAGCTGGCACTAGCGCTGTTAGAGGGGCCTTTGAGCAAACAGACCCAGGAAAAACTGACAGAAAGCTACCAGGAAGCCAGAAAGCGCGCCAGTCGCCGCGAGTTTGCCTCGGTTTTGGATCAGATTGAGTTTCTGGCAACCATGGCCGCAAGACTCGGAAAGAAAGACATTGCCAAGACCTTGGATCAACTCGGCAAGCTGCTGGAACCGGAGTCACAGCAGGCCGCTGAACTGTGAGGCGAGCCCACGAAATACACGAAATACATGAAAGAGGATGCGGCGCCGATTGAGGCAACCTCGCCGAGAAGATTCGGGCTCCTTTCGTGTCGTTTGGTGTGTTTCGGTGGGTAATAGGTTTTGGATATGAAAGCCCGAACGCTGGCGCCGCTTGTCACAACAATCCAGATTGTTGCGATCAGGGCGAAGCCGACGGGGCGCTCGTGGTCTGAATCTCCTTTTAATTCAGTCAGCCACTCGAACGGCGGAGTGACTGCGATGTTTCACCTCGTCCCGCATTCGCTTGACCTCCTGCTGAGTGAACAGGAGATCCCCTTTGCTGATGCGCCGAAGATGTTGCTTTGACCACCTGGCGACCATGATCCCGTGCGGAGCGTGGGAGTTGTCACCCAACAAATGATGGCCGATTTCATGAGCTATGGCGTGACCCAGCACCTGACCGGCTGAAAGCTCGCCAACCGTTAACTGCTGTGTCACCCGATCCATAGAAACATTGGCAATCCGAAAGGATAGAGCCTCTCCCATCGCATACTTGGCTAAGCCCTTTCGTGACTGTGTGAGCAACCGTAGAACGAAATGGGTGTCGTTCCAGGAATCACTTGAATCTTGCGGACGCCGTCGATCACCGGCTTCGTTTACTGGGTGGTCCACCCAGAGAACTGTGAGGCCCGTATGCCTAAAGATCCGGCCGCATTCGTCCTTTGCTCTCACTAGAGTTTTCTCTGGCACAGCTGCGTAGTCGTAGACGTGAATCGTGATTGTGAAACCGGACATCTCCAAAACCGCGGCTTCTCCTGGCCGAGTTGAGTTTCGATCACCGGCAACAGCAGGAGGATGCTTGGGCAGTGGTCTGGTCCGGAAAGCTGGGCATATTCGGACAGTAGCGCTTCCAGATTGGGTCAGGGGAATCATTGACGACTGGCTCGGGCCAGCCAACGTCGAGAGCGGCAGACTGTTTCGATGCGTTTCGAGATCCGGAACGCACTGGATGGGGGCATGACAGAAAAAAGTGGTCTGGCACGTGGTCAGGGAGATAAACGCTCCTACAAGAACAAGCGTCGCGAACACACCTAACCGCTGCTTCATGGCACTCACCTCCGGGACTGGGAAATGAGGCCGAGCTGGATGTCGCGACTAACCCCTCTTGCCTTTGAAAGCCGGTTCTAAACCGTCCTCTCAGGCCTAAGGCGGGCGGAAAGCAAGAAAACTATCATCCTCCACAGAAAATTCCTGGGCAGACTCAACAGGAGGCAGAGCCAGGACGCAGTGCTATAATTCCGGCAAAGCCAAATCGAATAGGCGGCGGAGGGCTGCCAGAATCATGCCCTCGAACCGGGACGTCATCATGTTGTTGCAGGTGTGGCGTGGGGGAGACTCACAGGCCCTGGAGTGTCTCGTCCCTCTCGTTCGGACGGAGGTCCATCGGCTGGCAGGACGCCAAATGAAGCAGGAGCGGCCCGGCCACGTTCTGCAGACGACCGCTCTGGTCAAGGAAGTCTACCTGCGACTAATCGACTGGAAAGGGGGTGAGTGCTGGCAAAACCGAGCCTATTTTCTTGGCGTTGCGGCGCAGATCATGCGGCACATTCTGGTGGATTTTGCCCGCAAGGGCCCGCTTGGCGAGGGTGCACCTGTCCCTGGACGAAGCCATGTTGCCTGATGCGGGTGGAGAATTTCCGGTAAAGGCTAACCCACGAAACAGAACAAATGGACGAAAACGGAGGACGACTCGGATATCGAGCCCCATCTTTCAAGGATCGCAAGATCACCAGGCAGCGCAATCTCTTTCGTGTGTTTCGTGGGTAGTTGGCTTTGGATATGACTCCCGAATGCTGGCAGCAGTTGATCGATTGCCAAAGCGGCCTCGCGAGGGAATAGCAGCTTGTTCCTTGAATCGTGCGATCAGCAAGTTGGCAAGCCATGAGAGACACTTGATCACGCACGCCCGACAAGTGCGTCAGGCTTCCTCACGCGGTTAATGTTTCAACGTGGATTGGATTTTGGTGGGAATTCGTTGGCAGAAGCGTTGAGACCCTTTTCAGGGTCTCAACTTGAAGAGACTGCGCGACTAGACTTTTACAACGTCTGCGGCCTGCAACCCTTTGGGACCCTTGCTGACTGTGAACTCAACGGCCTGCCCTTCGTTGAGAGACTTATAGCCTTCTTCCTGAATTGCGCTATGGTGGACGAATACGTCGGATCCAGAGCTGCTTTGGATGAAACCATAGCCCTTCTCGTTGTTAAACCACTTCACTACACCTTGTTCTTTCATGCTTTTCTTTTCCTTTGTTGAAATAGTGCCTTCATTTGCAGTTGTCTCGTTTCTGGGAGCTCCAGCCGATAGCCTGGCGGGGACTTCAGCGCGTCCTCAGACCGCCATCTTTTGAAAATGAAAAAGGCCACAGAGTCATGGATTCTGTGGCCTTCGATTTCTCTTGGGATCACAAAAACTGATCAACGCAGCCTTACCTTAGCGCTAAATGACGTCTATTACAATGAAATACTTTCCATTTCGGGCAGTATCAGTGTTGCTCTTGAGGCCATTGGGATTGAAATTGATGACGCCCGGCTCCGACAACGCACGTCACTCTGGCGATTTCAGAATGAACCCATCGGAGCCCAACGCAATCCGGAGTCTCTTTTGTCACGTCACTCCGCCCCGCCATGGGTAGACTATAAGAGAATCCGCAGCGCTCACGCTTCGGACTGCCGGGTTTTCAGCGTTTCCCGGGACGCTTTTCCCCGTTTGGCCTGAGGTGAGGTTCAGAGGATCCCATCCAGCTCTCACCAGGACCTCAGCTCATGGCCTTGCGGAACAGTGGCCTCGCTTGCGTGCCCAGACGCTTTCTCTGGCTGCCTTGTTGCCATGGGCAACCACGGCGTGAAATGTCCAAGAGTCGAAGATGGCCAAACTCCCTCTGCGATGTTCCCTACTTCCAAAAGAGCCTAAAGTTTGTAGATCGTCTTGACGATAAACATCTTGGAATCAGTAATATGTGAACTCTTTGGCTATGTTCACACCGGCGGGGGCCGATGGCTAAAAAATGGCTTTTTTATATAAATTATGGACAAGAAATTCTTTCCTTATTGTCCAGTGCTGCTTTCAATGCAAGAATTTCTTCGGTTCGAGACGGCCATTTAGTGCGGTCTTGTGCCAAAACATTCCTGACTGGCGACCGACGTAACTGGCGCAATCTTCGTTTCACGTCCAGGCTGGCTGTTCTCTCCGTGCTCCTCGTTCTGAGGGGTGTGTCAGCGGAAGCCCAGGCAGCAAACATCACCTGGACTGGCGCGGGCGCGACCAACAATTGGTCCGACGCTGCCAACTGGTCTGCCGGAGTGCCGGGGTCGGCAGATGTCGCCATTTTCGATGCCACAAGCACCAAGAACGTGCTGGTGAACGCCAACGCCAACGTTCTGGGTCTCGCTATTAATGCCGGCTACTCGGGAACGATGACCCAGGGAGCTGGCTTCACGATTACCGCAGGCACTTCGAATTTCAGCCAGACTTCTGGGGACTTTGTGGGAGGCAATTCCAGCATCACCTGCACAGGTGCATTCGATCTGTCAGGAGGAACCTTTACTTCCACATCGGCGACGCTCACTGTTCGCGGTAACTTCACGCACACTACGGGAGGGGTGTTTCTCCACAACTCTGGAACCGTGAGCCTCTCAACGAATGCTGCGGCGATTGACGTCGCTACGAGCGAGACCTTTTTCCACTTAACCTTCACTTCCGGCACGAAAACCATCGCTGCAGGCGACACCCTGGCGGTCGACGAGACCCTCACGCTGACGGATGGCTTCATCGACACGGGGTCTGTTGAAGCCCATGCTGACATCGCTCAGGCATCCACCTTCGATGGCGGCACGGGAAGCCTGATAATCAACGGCACCGGCAACCAAACCTTCACAGGAACTGCTACTGCCTCAAATGGAACTCTTCCGTTCCTCATCATCAACAAGGCTACCGGGACTTTGACACTAGCCGGGACGATTCGCACCGCCAGCAACTGGACCTACACCGCGGGAACCCTGGATCCGGGAACCTCACTGGTTGTGTTTGCGATCAGTGGCAGTGGCAATACCCAAACCATCACCGGTGCTCAGACCCTG
>Ga0187892_10001042_pt1 | contig 67166 bp, 59 predicted proteins | sample MA1701073metaG_FD_139345 | JGI IMG/M metagenome (GOLD analysis project Ga0187892, IMG submission 139345) | Bio-ooze microbial communities from a basaltic lava cave in the Kipuka Kanohina Cave System on the Island of Hawaii, USA - MA170107-3 metaG ... | reverse complement strand
CGTCGAGCGCGAGCGCCTCGTCGAAATCCCGCATCGCCTCGTCCACCTGCCCGAGCGCGAGACGTCCCTCGCCCCGGTTGACCAGCGCGCCCGCCGTGCGTGGAGCGACCCGCAGCGCCTCGCTGCAATCCTCGACCGCCCCCTTCACGTCGCCGCGCAGGCGCCGGACGTACGCGCGGCCCACCAGGGCGAGCGCGAACTTCGGCTTCCGGCGGATCGCCTCGTTGAAGTGGCCGAGCTGGGCGCTTTCCGCCGCCGTGAGCGCCGCCAGCCAGTGGAACTCCTCGACGCCGTCCTGGTCGCCGAACTTCGCGATGCCCTCGCGCGCGAACTCGGCGACCGTGTCGCGCCGCCCCGTCACGTACGCGAGCATCGTCGCCGCCAGCGCGCGGTGCAGGGGCTGGTCGAGCGCGGGGCTGCCGACGGCCCCTTCCAGCTCGGTCCCCGCGTCGCGCGCAAGCTGCTCCGCCGCCGCGCGCCGCGGCTCCTCGCCGGGGCGCTGCGCCCGCTGCCAGGCCTGGTACGCGCGCGCCATCAGCAGCCGCCCGAGCCGGAAGCGCGCCGATCCGAGGCCGGGGTCCAGCTCGATGGCCCGGCGCAGGCTCGCCTCCGCCCTCTCCACCCAGCCGCGGAATTCCCACGCGCAACCGAGCAGGTAGTGCGCCGCTGCGAGCTCCGGCGCCCGTTCCGCCGCCTCCTCGATCCGCCGCTGCACCTCCTCGACCTGCCTGACGGCTTCCTCGTGGACCGCGTCCCGGCTGTAGAGCGACCGCGCCGCCTGGTCGAGCACCGGCCGCGCGACCTCGAGCAGCCTCTGCGCCTCGCGCAGGTTCTCCTCCTTCGCCTTCAGGTCCGCGATGGCGCGGACGCGATCCGCCTCCTCGCGGCTCAGCGCCTCTTCGACGCGGCGCAGCCCCGCCTGTCCCTCCGCGTGCCCCGGCGACAGGTCGAGCACGCGCCGGTACGCGTCGCGCGCCTCCTGCGCGCGCCCCTCCTTCTCGCAGCGGGCGGCCTCCTCCAGGGCCCCGCCCACCTGCCGGCGCGCGCGGACGGTTCCGACGACCGCCCAGAGCGCCGCGGCCGCCGCCAGCACGATCGCCGCCGTCGCCACGACGGCCGCCCGCTTGCGCAGCCCCCGCGCCAGGAGGTAGAGCGTGCCCGGGGGGCGGGCGAGGATCGACTCCCCGCGCCGGTGCCGGGCGATGTCCTCCGCAAGCTCGAGCGCGCTCGCGTACCGCCGCGTCCGCTCCTTCTCCATCGCCTTGAGGCAGATGATCTCGATCTCCGCGTCGACCGACTTCTTCACGCGCGTCGGCCGGTCGGGCTCGTCGTTCAGGATCTGCTGGTAGAGCTTCGCGGCCGTCTGCGCCTGGAACGGGAGCCGGCCCGTGAGCATCTCGTACAGCATCACTCCGAGCGCGTAGATGTCCGTCGCCGGGCCGATGTCGCGCTGCCGTCCCTCGACCTGCTCCGGCGCCATGTACTCGGGCGTGCCGAGCACCGCCTGCGAGTGGGTCAGGTGCGACGCGAACTCCTCGGCGCGCGCGAGGCCGAAGTCGGTCAGCGCGACGCGGCCCGCCCGGTCGACGAGCACGTTCTGCGGCTTGAGGTCGCGGTGCACCACGCCCTTGCCGTGCGCGTACGCGACCGCCCGTGCCACGTCCTCGATCATGCGCAGGCGCTCCGGCATCGCGACCGATGCGTCGCCGAAGACGTCCGCGAGCGTGCGCCCGTCGACGTAGTCCATCGCGATGAAGTGGATCGGCCGGCCGGCGGCGTCGCGGACCATGCCGACCTCGTGGATGGCGACGATGTTCGGGTGCTGCAGCTGCGCCGCGATGGACGCCTCGCGGTGGAGGCGGGCGATGAGGCGCGGGTCGGCGTCCCCCTCCCGAAGCAGCTTGAGCGCGACGCGCCGGCCGAGGGCCGGGTCCTGCGCCTCGTAGACCGTCGCCATGCCGCCCCGGGCGATGAGGCGCAGCACGACGTAGCGGCCGACCTGCTGGAGCACCGGCGCCTCCGGGTCCTCGTTGAGGAAGCGGCGCACGCGTTCGTCGCTCACTTGCGCCTCCGAAGCCGCTCGAGGAGCCCCTGGACGTACCCGCGGTTCGGCCATCCGGGGTACGCGACCGCAAGCGCCTTCTCGTAGTCCGCCGCCGCGCGGCCGAGGTCGCCGAGCTGCGTGTGCACCATCGCGCGGTTCGCGTACGCGTCGGCGAGATTCGTATCGAGCTCGATCGCCCGGTTCAGGTCGGCGAGCGCCTCCGCGTGGCGGCCGTCGGCGTAGCGCATCCCGCCGCGGTTCAGGAGGGCGGCGGTGCAATCCGGGTCGCCTTCGATCGCCGCGTCGAAGTCCGCGGCCGCGCCCGGCCGGTCGCCGGCCTGCAGGCGCGCGACGCCGCGGTCGCTATACGGCACGAAGTACCCGGGATTGACTTCGAGCGACCGCGTGAAGTCCGCGACCGCCCGCGCGGTGTCCCCCTTGGCCAGCCACGTGTGGCCGCGGCCGTTGATCGCGGTGATGTATCGCGGCCGCAGCTCCAGCGCGCGCGTGTAGTCGGCGAGCGCGCGGTCCAGCTCCCCCCGGTCCTTGTGCGCCGCCGCGCGATTCGCGAACGCGGCCGCGTAGTCGGGCTTGAGCTCGATGGCGCGGTCGTAGTCCATCATCGCCTCGTCGTACCGGCGGAGCCGCTGCCGCGCGGCTCCCCGGTTGAAGAGAATGACGGGGTCGCGCGGGCTGAAGCGGGCCGCCGCCTCCATGTCGCGCGCCGCCGCCTGGAGGTCGCCGCGCAGATAGTGCTCCGTCGCCCGGCAGTACAGGACGAGCGGATAGGCCGCGCGCAGCTCCAGCGCGCGATCGTACGCCCGCATGCGGTGTTCAGCGCGCGCGGCCAGCCCGACGAGCCACCACCACTCCTCCTCTCCGTCGTGTCCGGCGAAGCGCTGCCGCCCCGCGACGGCGCGCCGCGCGAAGTCGTCCGCGTCCCTGCGCACGTAGGCGAGCATGGTCGCCGCGATCGCGCGCTCCATCTCGTCGTCGGGCCCGCCTCCGGCCGCCCCGAGCGATCGCGCCGCCTCTTCCGCGACCGGCGCCGCGTCTCCCGGCTCCTCGATCTCGCCCGGCCCCGCGATGTGCGTCGTGACGATGAAAGCGCGCACGAGAAGCAGCCGCCCCAGGCGTCCGTGCGCCGGCCCGAACCGCGCGTCGAGCGCGATCGCCCGCCGCCAGCACTCCTCCGCGCGGTCGGCCCAGCCCTTGAGATCCCATGCGACGCCGAGCAGGTAGTGCGCGTGGGCGAGTTCGGGCGCCCGCGCGACCGCCTTCTCGATCTCGTCCCGCGCTTCATCGGCGAGGCGCGCGAGCGCATCGGGATCCGCCTCTTTGCGGTGCAGCAGGCCCGTGGCGCGTTCCAGCGCCGGCCGCGCCGCCTCGAGATGCCGGAACGCCTCGTCCTGCGCCCTCGCGCGATCCTCCGTCTCGACGCGCGTGCGCTCGTGCTCCTTCGCGCGCCCGCGCTCCGACTCCAGCCGCGCCGCCGCCTCGCGGCTGCGCCCCGCCTCCGCCGATGCGCGCACTGCATCCTGCACGAGCCACGCGGCGGCCGCCACCGCGAGCACGCCCGCCGCGGTGCCGAGCACGGCCCCCCGCCGCCGCAGCCCCCTCGAAAGCCGGGCCGCGAAGCTCGGCGCCCGGGCCAGGATCGGCTCGCCCCGGCGGAACCGCGCGAGGTCGTCGGCGAACTCCGTCGCGTCCGCGTAGCGCTGCCCGCGCTCCTTGTCCATCGCCTTGAAGCGGATGACTTCGAGGTCCGCCTCGGCCGCCGCCGGCGGCGGAGGCTCCTCGACGAGGATCTGCTGGAAGAGATGCGCCGGGGTCTGCGCGCCGAACGGAAGTCGGCCGGTCAGGATCTCGTACAGCATCACGCCGAGCGCGTAGACGTCCGAGCGCGCGTCGGTGTTCCTCGTTTCGCCCCGCACCTGCTCGGGCGCCATGTAATGCGGCGTTCCCAGCACCGCCTGCGAGCGCGTCAGCCGCTGCCCGACGTCCTCCGCGTGCGCGAGCCCGAAGTCCGTCAGCAGCACGCGCCCCCCGGCGTCGACGAGGACGTTCGCCGGCTTCAGGTCGCGGTGGACCACGCCGCGCGCGTGGGCGAAGCCGACCGCCCGCGCGACGTCCTCGAGCATGCGCAGCAGCTCCGCCCGGGCGGTGCCGCGCTCGCGCAGGACGTCCGCGAGCGTGCGGCCGTCGACGTAGTCCATCGCGATGAAGTGCCTGCCCTCGTGCGTCCCGACCTCGTGGATTGCCACGATGTTCGGATGCTGCAGCCGGGCCGCGATGGACGCCTCGCGATGAAGCCGGGCGACGGTGCGCGCGTCGGCGATCTCCCCATGCAGGACCTTGATCGCGATGCGGCGCTTGAGCTCCGGGTCGAGCGCCTCGTAGACGGTGCCCATGCCGCCCCGCGCGATTTCGCGCACGAGGACGTAGCGGCCGACGGCGACGTGGAGGCTCATGCGCCGACGCCAGTATACCCCGGATGCTTCACGCCCTCCCCGCCTTCCACTATCATGACCGCCCCAGCCATGGAACGCTTCACCCTCATCGAAACGCCGATCCGCGACTCGTTCGCCGAGTCGCTGCAGGCCGGGCTCGACGCCCGCCCCCGACGAATCTCCCCGCGCTGGTTCTACGACGCGCGGGGCACCGAGCTCTTCGACCGCATCTGCGCGCTGCCCGAGTACTACGTCACGCGCACCGAGGCGGCGATCCTCGAGCGGTGCGTGCGCGAGCTTCCCGCGGCCGACACGGTGATCGAGTTCGGGGGCGGCACCGGCGCGAAGACGCGCCTCGTCCTCGACGCGCTCCGGCCGGCCGCCTACGTGCCGGTCGACATCTCGCGCGCGGCGCTCGAGGCCGTGCGGCCGCTCCTCGCGGCGTACCCGGGCCTCACCGTCAACGCGATCCAGGCCGAGTACGACCGTGCGTTCGAGCTCATCCCGCGCGGGCCGTCGCTCGTGCTCTTCCTCGGTTCGAACATCGGCAACTTCGACCACGCGGAGTCGGTCCGCTTCCTCTCCGCGCTGCGTGGCCGCCGCGCCCTCGTCGGCTTCGACCGGGTCAAGGACGCCGCGGTCCTTCATGCCGCGTACAACGACGCGCAGGGCGTGACCGCCGCGTTCAACCTGAACGTGCTCGCGCGCGCCAACCGCGAGCTCGGCGCGACGTTCGACCTCGCGCAGTGGGGGCATCTCTCGTTCTACAGCGAGCGCGAGAGCCGCATCGAGATGCACCTCGTCTCGAAGCGCCCGCAGGAGGTCCGCGTGGACCGGCGGACCTACGCGTTCGACGCGGGCGAGCGCATCCACACCGAGAACTCGTACAAGTTCACCACCGAGGGGATCGCGTCGATCGCCCGCGAAAGCGGCTTCCGGATCGAGCGGGCGTGGGCGGACGAGCGCGGGTGGTTCTCGGTCGTCCTCCTGTCATGACGACGTACCTCCTGCTCTACACCGAGCCGCCCACGCGCCGCGTCTTCGAGAAGCACCGCCCCGGCCGGTTGATCTTCGCGAGCGACGAGGTGACGCCGGAGGACCGGGCGGCCTACGACGAGTGCGTCGAGCTCCCGCACGTCGCGGACGTTCCCGCGACTCTCGACGCGCTGCGCCGCATCCGGGCCGACGTCGTCGTCGCGCAGACGGAGTACGGGCTCCTCCCGGGCGCGCTGCTCCAGGATCGCGGCGTCGAGGCCGCGATGCGCTGCACGAACAAGTGGCTCTGCCGGCAGGCGCTCTCCCGCGCCGGCGTCCCGGTGCCGCGCTTCGCCCTCGTCGACGGCGCCCCGGGCGTCCGCCGCTTCGCCGAGCGCTGGCCCGTGATCCTCAAGCCGGTCGCCTCGACGCTCGCACGGGGCGTGGTGCGCGTCGACTCGCCAGCCGGTCTCGACGCCGCGATCGCGCGCATGCGCCTGCCCGACCTCGTCGACGTGCGCCGGTTGTCGGCCTTCGCGGCGCTGGCGGGCGTCGACATGGGCTGCGACCCGACGCGGCAGTTCCTCGTCGAGGAGTTCGTGGAGGGCCTCCCGCTCGAGGCGGACGGGCTGGTGTTCGGCGACCGCATCGACTGCTTCGGGGCGATGGAGCAGGTCGTGGCGCCCGACTTCCGCATCGAGGGATACCTCTTCCCGGCGGACGCCGCGGCCGCCGCCGCCGAGCCGGTCGTCCGCGCGCTCGGGCTGCGCGATATGGGTTTCGCAATCGAGTTCCGCGGATCGACCGTGATCGAGGTGAACGGGCGGCTCGGCGAGGACGACGGCTTCCCGGACCTCTTCCACGCCGCGCTCGGCGACTATCCCATCCTCAAGTGGATGAAGGGCGACGCCGCGCCGCTCGCCCCCCGCGCGCGCGCCGCGCTCGCCTACCGCATGGGCCCCGCCGGCGGTCCGCCGCACGCCGCGTGGGAGCTCGCGACGCATCCGACGTCGAGCCGCGCCGCGTACGAACTCGCTCGCGCGAAGCTATGCGCGTCGTGATCGTCGGCGCCGGCATCGCCGGCCTTTCGGTGGCGCGTGCCCTTCTCGCGCGCGGCGTGCGCCCGACGGTGATCGCGCCCGACCACGGCGCGACTGCGCTCGGCGCCGGCATCGTGAGCGCCCAGTTCTGGGACCGCGCACTCCTCCCGCTCGCGCGGCGCAGCCAGGCGATCATCCGTTCGCTCGTGCCCGTCCACCGCGCCGGCATGGCGCAGATCGCGCTCTCGGAGCGCACCGCACGGCTCGTCGAGCGGCTCGACGGCACCGGCCTTCCGCGCTCGCTGCGCTTCCGTCCCGGGTTCGCGCGCCGCATCGTGCTCGCCCGCTGGTCGCGCGACGAATTCTGGGTCGACTCACGACGCCTCATCGCCGCCTTCTCGCGCGGCCTGACGATCGAGCGCCGCCGCGTCCGCCGCGTCGACGCGGATCGCGTCGTCTGGGCGACCGCCCCCGGCCGGCGCGTGCGCGCCGTGCTCGCGCGGGCGGACGTGCGCGTCCCCACGATGTTCCACGTGCTCGACAGCGGCCTCTACATGCGCGGCGCCCTCGCGGGGGACGGCTCGATCGCGAACGTCCGCCGCGCGCTCGCCGAGGCTCTTGGCGCGCGGTGTTCGTTCCTCCGCGCGGGGACGGTGGCGATGTCGCGGCGCCCGATTGTCCGCCGCCGCGGGCGCGTCTGGATCGTCGGCGGGTTCGGCGGCGACGGCCTCGCGCTCGCCCCCGCGATCGGCGAACGCGTAGCCGACGAAGTCATCCGGGGGTAGAATTCCTCTCATGCCCCCCGCCTTCGAGCGCCGGGACTTCAAGCCGTCGGACGACGCGCAGCGCGTCCGCCTCGCGCCGGACGGCGAACGCCTCGCCTACACGCGACTGACGGGCGTCCACCTGCACGAGAAGCTCGTCGTCCCCGCCCGCGGCTGGCAGCCCGAGGAGATCCGCTGGTCGCCCGACGGCAAGCATATCGCTTACCACGTCGCGGGCGGTCCGCCTCCCGGCGGCGCGCGCGCCATCGCGTGGGCGTCCGCCATGGGGGAGGCCGGCCGCGTCGACGGCATCGCCTACACCTGGGACCCCTCGGGGGCGTCCTTCACCTTCGTCAACGTCGCCCGCCTCATGGTCGGCCGCGTCGCCCTCTCGGACGGCAAGCCGCAGCGCCTGACGAAGATCAACGACGACGGCGACCCGCACTTCCCGCCCCGCCTGGCGGTCTCGCCCGACGGCGCGCGCCTCGCCTTCACCTCCCGCAACGTGCGCGAGAACGTGACGCAGGTCTGGGTCCTCGAGGCGGCGGGGCCGAAGCTCCTCACGAAAGTCCCGGGCGCCGACGCGCACGTCCTCCCCTTCTGGGCGCCCACCGGCGACACGCTCGCGCTCTTCGTCGTGCACCTCGGCCACGAGAAGACCGCGCTCATCCTCGTCACGGGCGGCGAGAACGAAGTGGTCTACCAGAACCCGCTGCTCGACGGCGTCGTCATGCCGGCGTGGTCGCCGTCCGGCCGCTCGATCGCGTTCCAGCGGACGCTCCGCGCCAGCCACGCGTTCACGAAGAGCGGCGCCGCCCAGCTCTCGCTCTTCGACGGGGCAACGCGCACGGTGACCCCGCTGTGTGAGCCCGGCGAGACCCCCGGCGAGCCGCGCTTCCTCGACGAGCGCCGCCTCGCCGTCGACGGAGGCGCGTCGGCGACGCTTCTCACGTTCGCCGAGCCGCTGTGACCGATTCTCCGACGATGCCGACGATGCCGCCCGCCGGCAAGTCGCCCGTCCCGACCCGGATCGGCCCGTACGAAATCGAGCGCATGCTCGGCCAGGGGGGCATGGGCGCGGTCTACCTCGCGCTTCACCCGGAGCTCCGCCGCCACGTCGCCCTCAAGCTCCTCCCGCACGACGCCGATGCCGAGGAGGTCGAGCGCTTCAAGCGCGAGGCGCGCGCTGCGGCGCGCCTGCGGCACAAGGGCATCGTGCCGGTGCACGACGTCGGCGAGGACGGCGGGCGCCACTACTTCACGATGGACTACCTCACCGGCGGCGCGCTCCACGACCTCCTCAAGAAGGGCCGCCTCCCGGTGCGCCGCTGCTTCGAGATCATGCGCAGGATCGTCGAGGCGCTCGACTATGCCCATCGCCAGGGCGTCACGCACCGCGACCTCAAGCCGCAGAACATCATGCTCGACGAGGCCGGCGAGCCGCTCATCAGCGACTTCGGCCTCGCGCGCCTCTCCGACGACGTGTCGCTCTCCCGCTCCGGCCAGATGTTCGGCACCCCCTCCTACATGGCGCCCGAGGCGGCGCGCGGCGACAACAGGCTCGTCGACGCCCGCAGCGACATCTGGTCGGCCGGCGCGTGCCTCTACCAGATGCTGAGCGGCCAGCTTCCCTTCGCCGGGTCGAGCGTCGTCGACGTCCTCATACGGATCGCGCAGGTCGACCCGTCCCCGCTGCGCGCGGTGCAGCGCGGCTTCCCGCGCGACGCCGAGGCGATCGTCTTCAAGTGCATGGCCAAGGAGCAGGAGGCGCGCTACCAGAGCGCGCGCGAGCTGGCGCAGGACATCGACCGCTTTCTCGACGGCCTGCCGGTCGTGGCGCGTCCCGTCACCTGGCTCCGCCGCGCCGCGTCGTGGGTCCGACGCAACCGCGCCCTCACCACGACCGCCGCGCTCGGCGTCCTCGGCATCGCGGCGACGCTCGCGTGGACGATCTGGGTCGGCCCTGTCCTGAGCACCGCCGCCCGCCGCAAGCGGCTCGACGCGCTGGAGCGCGACACCGCGGACGCCGCGCGCCGCGAGTCCGGGCGCCTGCTCGCCGCGATCGAGGCGGGCGCGGTCGACCCGGCCATCCGCGAGGCGAAGGACGTCCCGGCGCGGCTACGCCAGCGCGCCGGCGTCAAGGACGCCGACGAGATGGCGGCCGTCGAGCGGGGCATTGCCGTCTACCGCTCCGGGCCGATCCTGTCGCGCGCGCACTTCCTCAAGGGCGAGATGCCCCTCGCGTACCGCCACGATCCGGCGGGCCGCTGGGGCCTCAAGGCGCAGATCGCCATCGCGGGCAAGTTCGTCGAGAACCTGCGCCTCGCCGACGCCTCGGTCGTCCTCAACCGCATCCGCAGCCGCTTTCCCGACAGCGAGGCGGCGAAGGACGCCCTCGCCGTGCTCGGCGACGTGTTCGCCCACCAGGGAAAGCAGGAGGAAGCCCTCGCCGCGTACCTCGAGGTCGGCACGCAGCCCGACCGCGTCGCGATCCTCGAGGCGCTGCTCGGCGAGCGCGCGGTAATCCCGGTCCCGCCGGTCGTCGCGCCCGCCTGGTACGGGATCGCGCACGAGACCAGCCCGATCCTCGACCTCGGCGAGCCGCTCCTCGTCCTGCCGTGGCGCCAGGGACGCCCCGCCTACCGCCTGGTGCGCGACGGCCTGGTCGCGGCCCCCTCGCCGCTCGCCGCCCTCGATCCCACCGACGAAGTCGCCGACCTGTGCGACGCCGACCTCGACGGCGACGGCCACCGCGAGGTCCTCGTGGCGCTATCGCGCGGAGGCCAGGGCGCCGGCTACGCGGTGCTCGACCGCGAGGGCGAGTCGTGGAAGGTCCGCCACATCGACCTGTCCAACTCCGCTCCCGCGACGCTGATCGCCGCGGGCGACCTCGACGGCGACGGCCGCGACGAGGCGATCGTCTGTTTCATGTGGCGCTCGCCGCACCAGTGGATCGTCCAGTGGCGCGACAAGCCGACCGTGCTCAAGTTCAACCCCGGCGGCGCCCGCCCCTGGGTCCTCTCCCTCGTCATCGCCGACATCGACGGCGACGGCCGCAGGGAGGCGGTCCTCGCGCGCTCCGGCCAGATCGAGCAGCACATCGAGTTCTGGGAAATGCGCGAGGGCAAGTTCGGCATCACGGGCCGCCACGTAGTCGGCGCCGCCGGCGCGATGGAGCCTCTCGGCGACGGCCTGCTCGCCGTCGCGGCGGGCATCGACCTCGACTACGCCCGGCCCGAGCTGCTGCGGAAGCTCGGACCCGATTCGGGCAACCAGCTCGCCTTCTGCCTGCTGCGGCGCAAGGGCGGCGCGCTCACCGAGCTGGCCTGGCACGCCTGGCGCACCACCGTCGGCGACAACTCCGAGATCGGCCGCATCGCCGCCGGCCGGCTCGCGGGCCGGCCCGCCATCGTCTTCAACACGTACCGCGGCGCCACCGATCCCATGCGCACGAAGGCGGAGGGGCATCGCCTCCGCGTCATCCTGGGCGACCCCACCTCGGCGCCGCGCGCGTTCGGCGTCCCCTGGAACATCCAGTCGTTCCTCCTGCGCGACTTCGACGGCGACGGCGAGTCGGAGCTGCTCGTGCTCGACAGCGACAAGGCGCGCATCCTGGGCCGTCGCCGCGGGCCTCCGCCGAAGCTGCCGCCCGTCGACGCGGAACCGCCGCCCGCCAGCGAGGCCGCCGCGCTGCTCGGCGCCGCGAACGACCTCCTCGGCTTCGAGTCCTTCGACGCGGCGCGCGACCTCCTGGCCGAGATCGTCGAGCGCTTCCCGGGCACGCCCGAGGAGAGCGAGGCGCGGCGCCTGCGCGTCGACACCCTCCTCCGCGACGCGCGGCTCCGGCGGGCGACGTCCGCGGCGCCCGAGACGGTCCGCACGCCCGTCAACGTGGAGCTGCACCGTCAGGCGGTCGAGCGCTGCCGCCAGGCCGCCGTCGAGGCGCGCACCGCAGCCGCGGCCGTCGAGCGCCCGGAGATGAAGCGCCGGCTCCTCCTCCTCGCGTCCGAGGCGAGCCGCCTGGCCCTCGATCTGGCCGGCATGCGCGACGACCTCGCAGCCGCCATCCGGCACGCGCCGGCGACCGACGACCTGCGCGCGTCCGAGACGATCAAGGCGCTCGAAGGCGCGCTCACGATGGAGACGGTCCTCGATGGGAATCTCGCCGCCGACGCGCTTCCCTTCGTCACCGACGCGCCGACGCGCGCGCGGCGCGACAGGGACGCGATCGAGATCGCGCTCGACGGGCACTCCGAGCGGCTCGTCGCGGGCGTGCCCGTCCACTACGTCTCGGGCGCGCTCGAGCTGAGCTTCGACCTGGAGCTGCAGTCGAGCGTCTGGAGCGCCGTGGCCGCGTTCGGGCTGCTCGGGCTCGAGGGCCCCGCCGAGGCGTCCGTCCGGATGTTCCTTCACGGCGTCGCCCCGTGGGACCGGCAGGGCGCGCTCTTCAGCACGAGAGGCCTCGACGCCCATGTGCACGGCTATCGGGGCCTGTGGAAGATCTCCCTCGTCTATTCGCCCGAGGCGGCGCTCCACTCGCTCGAGATTCGCGACGCGTCGGGCGCGACCGTCTTCGCCGGGCACACGGCCGCGAGCGCCCTTCCCCGCGGCCAGTACGTCTTCGGCGCCTCCGTCTGGTACGAGCCGAGCGACGTGCTCCTGTCGCACCAGCAGCACCCCGCGACGACGATGATGCGCTTGTCGAACTGGCGCCTGCGGGCGGCGAAGGCGTCGCTCGACCGCGCCTCGCTGCCCGGGCCGCGCGGGCTGGAGCTGATGGCGGGCGCCCGCCTGTTCCGCGGCGACCGCAAAGGCGCGGTGCAGCTCTACCAGCAGGCGCTGGAGCGCGACAGCCGTCTCATCCGGGCGCGCGTGCACCTTGCCCTCGCCGCGGACGACCCCGCGCCGCTGGCCGAGGCGTTCCGCATCGACCCGTACGAGGCGGTCTGCGCGATCGACGACGCGGCGCGCGGCACGCGGGCGGACGCGCGGCTGGCGCTCGGCTCCCTCGTGCGGCGCCTTCGCGGGCGGTCCGACGGGATCGTGCGGGCGGCGTGCGCGTCTCTCATGGGCGACTACGAAGAGGCGTTCGCGGAGCTGAAACCGCTGCCCGTCACGCCGGCGCGGCAGTACATCGTGCACCGCTCGCCGTGGTACGGCGAGAATGCGTGGGACTGGCTGCAGGCGCGCGGCATCCGCGGGCCGGGCAACGAGCTGCCGCCGCTCGTCTGGACGCCGGAGCCGGACGACACGCTCGACTCGCTCCGGCGCGCGCTCGCGGAGGCGAAGCGGGCCGACTCCGCCTGGGTGCTGGCGGGCCGCGCGCTGCTCCTGGCGCCCGATGACGTCGCGCTGCTTCAGGCTCGGGCGAACGCGGCGTCGCGCTTCGGCATGCAGGGGCCGGTCGAGATCGACTATCTGCGCATCGCGGAGCTCCTGCCGAAGGACCCGAACGCGCAGCTCCTGACGGCGCTCCTCTACGCGTCGCGCCGCTCCACGCGTCTCACGATGGAGTTCCTGGGCCGGGCCGTGGCGGCGGGCCTGCGCGACGCCGCGTCGCTCGACCGCGAAGAGTTCGCATTCCTGCGGGAGCACGCGCCGTTCGTCGAGCTGCGGAAGCGCATGGCGACGGAGTAGCGCATGGGAGGCGGATCTCGAATTCCGAATCTCGGCCGTCATGATTCGGCTCTGTCTCGGACCGGCTCCCGTGATTCGAGATTCGTGATTCGTGATTCGCTCTTCGTACGTTTCATGTCTATGCACGCTCTGCTGGCGCTGGCCGTTCTCCTCCAGGCCGACCCGATCGAAGAGGCGCTGGCGAAGGCCCGCCCGCGGCCCGGCGAGGAGCGCTGGCGGCTCATCCCGTGGATCGACTCGTTCAAGAAGGGGCTCGAGGCCGCGAAGAAGGGGAAGAAGCCGCTCTTCTTCTTCGGCTACGACGGCGTGCTCGAAACCGGCAACTGCTGACCCGGTGCCGTCGCGGTGAGGGCCGGGTCGCTCTCCAGCCCGCGCATCGTCGCAATGCTGCGCAAGCACTTCGTCTGCGCGCACCTGCCGGAGCTCAACACGCGGCACCTCGTCGCCGATCCCGACGACGTGGCGCTCCTGGAGAAGTACAACAGGGAGACGAAGGGCATGCTCGTCGCCGGCGAGCGCGAGGTCTTCCTCACGCCGGACGGCGAGCTCTGCGGCTTCTTCCTGAGCCTCAACACGGGGAAGGCCCAGTACACCGACGCCGTGCGGCGCGACCCCGCCAAGGCGGTCGACAAGTTCTTCGAGCTGGCGGCGAAGGCGGCCGAGAAGACGCACGGGAAGCTCCCGGACGACTGGGCGGCGTTGCGCGATGGCACCGCGCCGGAGGTCGCCGGGGTCGCCGACTTGAAGCTCCCCGCCCCCAGGCCGGTCGAGGGGAAGCTCGCCCTGCGCGTTTCGGTCCGCGGCGGCGTGAACATGTACGAGGGGCTCGTCGGCGCGGAGACGGTCCTCTTCTCGGCGGAAGAGGAGCGCCTGCTCGCGGCGGACGGCGAGTGGCCGGACGAGCACTTCAAGCGCCTCGCGCGGACGTTCTATACGCGCGGCGGCGGCGTGCACGTCGAGGTGCGCGACGCGTCGATCGTCGGCTCGATCCGCGCGAAGGGCGGGCGGCTCGAGGGGTCGTTCGAGCTGCGGCCGAAGGAGGCCGCCGAGCGCAGCAAGCGCGAAAGCTTCCGTCCGTGGATCTGGTCGAAGGGGCGGCTGGCGGGCGATTACACGCTCGATCCCAAGACCGGCCGCTTCTCCTCGCTGCGCCTGGCGGCCGTCGAGGGGCAGGCGAAGTTCGAGCTGCCGAACTACGGCGACAAGGGGGTACACGAGCTGCACGTGGGGGTGGAGCTGCTGCGGTAAGGTCGGATCCGGCCGCCGTCCCGTGATTCGTGATTCGAGATTCGTGATTCGTGTATAGTTGCCGCATATGACAGACAAGCGCATCACGGAGCTCGAGGCGCAGGTGGAGCAGCTGGCGCTCAACTGCCGGGCGCTCCTGGAACTCTGCCTGAAGAAGAAGGTCTTCTCGCGCGAGGAGTTCAGGAACCTCACGCAGGAGATCGACGCCGTCGACGGCCAGATGGACGGCAAGGTGACGCGCCTCAAGGCGCCGAAGCGCGGCGACTGATGAAGCGCTCGCGCATCCTCGGGACCGGCCGCTGCCTGCCCGAGCGCGTCGTCACCAACGGCGACATGGCGAAGCTGGTGCCGACGAGCGACGAGTGGATCCAGCAGCGCACGGGCGTCAAGGAGCGCCGCTTCGTCACGAAGGAGACGCCCGCCGACCTCGGCGCCGCCGCCGCGCGCGCCGCGCTCGACGCGGCCGGCCTCAAACCGTCGGACATCGACTTCCTCATCTGCGCCACGCAGACGCCGCAGCATTTCTTCCCCGGCACCGGCTGCTTCGTGCAGCGGCTGCTCGACATGCCGGGCATCGGGGCGCTCGACGTGCGCGACCAGTGCACCGGCTTCCTCTACGGCCTCTCGATCGCGGACGCCTACATCCGGCTCGGCACGTACCGGCGCATCCTCCTCGTCTGCCCGGAGGTCCACTCGCCGGGCCTGGAGTGGTCCGAGCGCGGCCGCCACGTCACCGTCCTCTTCGGCGACGGCGCCGGCGCGATCGTCGTCGGCGAGAGCGAGTCGCCCGACCGCGGGATCCTCTCCGTGCACCTGCACGCGGACGGCCGCTTCGCGAACGACCTCATCCTCGAGGGGCCGGGCATGGCGTACAACCCCTGGATCAGCGCGAAGATGCTCGAGGAGGGGATGCAGTTCCCGAAGATGAACGGCAAGGCGGTCTTCAAGGAGGCGGTCACCTCGATGGCCGCCGCCGTGAAGGAGGCGCTCGCCGCCAACAAGCTCTCGATCGGCGACGTGACGTTCTTCATCCCGCACCAGGCGAACATGCGGATCAGCGAGGCGGTCGGCCAGCAGATCGGCATCGCGCCCGACCGCGTCGACCACTCGATCCAGCGCTACGGCAACTGCGCCGCGGCGAGCGTGCCGATCGCCCTCGACGAGAGGGTGCGCGCGGGGCAGTTCAAGCCGGGCGACACGCTCCTCTTCGCGACGTTCGCGGCCGGGTTCACCTGGGGCTCGGCGATCCTGCGCTGGTAGCCTGCCGCGCCGGAGCCTCTTCAAGACCGCGAAGGCGGGCCACAAAGAACAGCCGCCGGAACGGGAAAAGCGTCCCCTTCGGCCCCGGCGGATACGCCTCCCCCAGCCGCCGCCGGTACTCCTCCACGAAGTCCGGCCCTACCCGCGACAGGTACGGCGTCAGCGCCGTCCCCTTCACCCACTCGAGCACCGGATCCTCGCCCGCCAGCACGTGCACGTACGTCGTCTCCCACGCGTCCACCGCGCACCCGAGCGCCTGCAACCGCTCCACGTACCACGCGAGCGGCAGGACGGGCGACGCCCGCGGCTCGAGCTTCCGCTCCGCCAGCAGCTCCCGCAGGATCACATGCGACGGCGCGTCGAAGTTCCCCGGCTGCTGCACCGCCAGCACGCCTCCCGGCCCAAGCATCCCGACCCAGTGGGCCAGCAGCTGCTCGTGATCCGGCACCCACTGGATTGCCGCGTTCGAGAAGACGAGGCCCAGCGGCCCCGGCGGACGCCACGTCGCGAGATCCGCTTCGACGAATTCGACCCGGCCTCTCGGCGCTTTCGCCAGCATCTCCCGCGAGTCGTCGACACCGATCACCCGCGCCCCCGGCCAGCGCACCGCGAGCGCCTCCGTCAGCTCCCCCGTTCCGCAGCCGAGGTCGGCGATCGACGCGAACTCCCCCTCGACCCGCCCGAGCAGGTCGAAGAACGGCCGCGATCGCTCGTCGGCGAACTTCCCGTACTGCCCGGGATTCCAAGTCACGCGCGGACGGTAGCGTCCTCCCGGCGGCGGCGCAACAGCCAGATCACCAGCAGCGGCAGCATCAGGTCGAGGCCGATCGACCCGCATTTCCCGCCCTTCCGTCCCCCTCCGCCCGGCGGCGGAGGTGGCGGCACGTCCGTGATGTCGAGCGTCACGCCGATCGTCTGCGGCGTGTTCGTCGCCCCCGGCGCCGTCACGCTGATCGTCGCGGTGTGCGTGCCGATCGGCAGCGTCCCCACGCTCACCGTCGCCGTCACCGTCGTCGACTGGTCGTGCGTCAGGCTTCCGCTCGACGGCGACAGCGTCAGCCACGGCTGGTCCGACACCGCCGTCCAGTTCATCGTCTGCCCGCCGGGGTTGGCGACCGTGAACGTCTGCGGCGCCGGATCCCCCGCGCCCGTCACCACCGAGTACGCCAGCGACGCCGTCCCGAGCGCGATCGTCGGCGGCGGGTTGTACGTGATCGTCCGCGTGACCGTCGCCGTCTTCGCCTCGTCGTCCGTGGCGGTGAAGACGACCGTGTTCAGCCCGAACGCGAGCGGGATCGAGGCGCTCCACGGATTCGTCCCCGCCGCCGAGCCGGTCCCGCCCGTCGTCGTGTTCTGCCAGTCGACCGACACGACCGTCCCGTCCCCGTCGGTCGCCGTGCCGTTGAACGTCTGCGGCTGCGCCGCCACCGTCACGCCGTTCGCGGGCGACGTGACCGTCAGCACGGGCGGCACTCCGTTGATCGCCCCCGCCAGGTTCAGCCGCCCGTCGCTCACGCAGAGGTTGTTGACCGCGGCGGTGTACGTCGTCGTGTTCATGATCCGGCTCTTGATCCACGAGTGCGTGGACGCCGGGAACTGCGACCAGGTGAGCGCGCAGGCGCCCGCCACGTGCGGGCACGCCATCGACGTGCCGGAAAGCGACGAGTAGCCGTTCCCCGGGACGGTCGAGGTGATGCTCGACCCGGGCGCGAAGAGGTCGACGCTCAGCGCGCCGTAGTTCGAGAACGACGACTTCGCGTTGGTCGACGTGATCGACCCGACCGCGATGATGTTCGACAGGTTGTAGCCGGCGGGATAGAAGATCGTCGAGTCCGTGTTGACGTTGCTGTTTCCGGCGGCCGCCACGAAGAGCCGCCCCGCCGTGTTCGCGTCGTTGATCGCGTTGTAGAGCGACGTCGAGTACCCGCCGCCGCCCCAGGAGTTCGACGTCAGCTTGCAGCCGATCGTCGTCGCGTACGTGACCGCCGACACCGCCGCAGAGCTCGAGAGCGTCGAGCCGGACGTCGCGATCTTGAGCGGGACGATCTTCACCGTCCAGCAGACCCCGACGACGCCGACGGAGTTGTTGCCGACCGCGCCGATCGTGCCCGACACGTGCGTGCCGTGCTGCGCCGAGTCCATCGGGTTGTTGTCCCCCGCGCCGAAGTCCCAGCCGTGCCAGTCGTCGATGAGCCCGTTCCCGTCGTTGTCGATGCCGTCCGTCGGGACCTCGCCGGGGTTGACGTAGATGTTCGCCGAGAGGTCGGCGTGGTTGTAGTCGGTGCCGGTGTCGATGACGCCGACCAGGATCGTCGCGCTGCCGGTCTGCGTGTCCCACGCGGTCGGCGCGTTGATGTTCGTCATGCCCCAGAGCGAGCCGTAGCTCGGGTCGTTCGGCACGACCTGCGTCTCGTACGCGAAGTCGGGCTCCGCGTACTCGACGTCGGCGTCCGCGGCGTACGCGCGCGACGCGTCGGACGGATCGCCGGTCGTCTCGATGAGCACGAGCCCGTGCCGCGAGTACAGGCGCTCGATCACGCGCCCGCCGTTCCGCCGCGCGATCGCGTCGGCGTCGGCCCCCGCGCGCGGCTTCACGATGATGTGGTCGGCGAACATCGCGACCTGCCGCACGACGGTCCCGCCCGACACGGTCTCGTCGACCTGGACCTTCGGCCAGCGCCCGCCCACGTCGACGAGCCGCTTCCTGAGGACCGTGCCGTCCGCCTGCACCGTTTCGGACAGCACGGTGCCGCCCTGGAACGACGTCCCCGCGACCGAAACCGCGGGTTCAGAGCCCCCGCCCGTCGGGCTGCAGGCAGACCATGACAACGCGATCAGTCCGCACAACAACATCCTCGCGCGCATATTTGCGCCTCCAACTCGCGCGAGGCTCGCCCCATTCGTCTCTACGGGATAACTCTACCCTCGGTTGAGGCAAAGTGAAGGGTGAATCGGCAAACCCGCCACCCATGCGCCGGCCCATATTCACTCGCGCATGAACCCCATGGGGCGTTGACGGGCCGCCGCGGGAACGCCATCCTATCGGGCGCACAGGAGGGCCAATGCTCGAATTCCTGCTCAAGCCGGAGAGCCTTCTCAGCCTCGTCACGCTCACCGCGATGGAGATCGTGCTCGGCATCGACAACGTCATCTTCATCTCGATCCTCGCGGGGAAGCTCCCGGAGGAGCAGCAGGCGAAGGCGCGCAAGCTCGGACTCATCCTCGCGCTCATCATCCGCGTCGGCCTCCTCTTCGCGATCTCGTGGGTGATCGGCCTGGTGAACCCCCTCTTCAAGCTGCCGGTGATCGCGAAAGAGCTCTCGGGGCGCGACCTCATCCTCCTCGGCGGCGGGCTCTTCCTCGTCTGGAAGTCGGTGCACGAGATCTACGAGAAGCTGGAGGTGGACCAGCACAAGGGGACGGCGACGGGCGCCGCGAAGTCGTTCGCGGGGACGATCGCGCAGATCCTGGTCATGGACATCATCTTCTCGCTCGACTCCGTGATCACCGCGGTCGGCATGGTGCAGACGAAGGCGGAGGATCCCGCGGCGCGCACGGGCGGGCTGGCGATCATGATCATCGCCATGGTCGTCTCGATGGTCTTCATGCTCTTCTTCGCACGCTGGATCAGCGACTTCGTGAACCGGCACCCGAGCATGAAGATCCTGGCGCTCTCGTTCCTGATGCTCATCGGCGTGATGCTCGTCGCGGAGGGGTGGGGCCAGCACATCGGCAAGGGCTACATCTACTTCGCGATGGCGTTTTCGGTCCTCATCGAGATGCTGAACATGCGCTTCCGCAAGAAGCAGAAGGCGGTCGCGCTCCACACCGCGCTCGAATCGGCGCCGGAGACGCAGGTGAGGATCTGAGGACCGTATCCCGCATCGCGCATTACGGGCGGTTGGCCGGCGTCTCCGCCGGCGCGACGTGCTCCGGATGCGTCCCGTCAGGCGTGATGCGTGATGCGTGATGCGGGCCGGGGGGCATCGCCGGCGACTTCCTCCACAGCATCCAGAACGCGCCGCTGCCGGCGACGTAAAGCCCGATCGTCACGAGCATCGTCACCGTGTAGCCGTCGTGCACGAGCCGCGTGTGCTGGATCATCCACCCGCCGAGCGACGTGCTCACCAGCCACGCCCCGTCCCACGTCAGCTCGCGCAGCCCGCTCGTGAGGGCGCGCTGGTCGGAGGGCACCACTTCCATCGCGAAGTTCGCCGCCACCGGCATGGCCATGTTCATCAGCGCGTGCCGCCCGAGGAATCCCGCCATCGCCAGCCAGAGCGACTGCGTGAAGGCCATGACCACGAAGAACGGGATCGAGAGCAGCTGGCATGCCACGATCGTCCGCACGCCTCCGGCCCGCCGCGCGACGACCGGCGCCGCCAGGAACGCGAAGAACGTGGCGACCTGCGCCACGGAGAAGAGCACCGAGATCGCGCCCGGCCCCTGCCCGAAACGGTCGCGGAAATAGAGGTTGATGAAGGGGATCGTGAGGCCCGCGCCGAGGCCGATGAGCACGTTCGGGGCGCACAGCATGATCGCCTCGCGCTCCACGAGGCGCCGGGGCCCCGGAGGCGGCGCCTCCGCAGGCGCCTCGCGCAGGAGGGCGAACACCGGGATCGACGCCGCCGACACGCCCGCCGCGACGAGGAGCATGGCGCGCTGCGCCGCGAATCCCTCGCCCCACGCGAGCGACAGCAGCCACACGAGCCCGCCCCCGACGAGCCCGGCGGCCGGTCCGATCGCGGTCCCCACCGCGAAGAGGAACGGCCGCTCCTCCGGCGTGGAGTGCCGCATGAAGAAGGGCGCGCTGCCGATCCCGAGCAGGGCCATCCCGCCCCCCGCGACGAAGTTCGACGCCAGGATCGGCAGCGGCTTCGGCCAGAGCGCCATCCCCGCGAGGCCGCCGGCGAACGCGAGCGTCCCGGCGATGACGTACCCCTTCAGCCGGCCGCGGTCCATGAAGAACGCCAGCGGCACCGCCACGACCAGCGTCCCGAGCGCCGCGATCGACATCGTGTTGCCGATGAACCCCTCGCTCAGCCCGCACTCCTTGAGGAACAGGTTGCGAAGGACCCAGAGGATCCCGTGGCCGATGCCCTCGAGGAAGGCGCCGGCGAGGAAGAGCTTCGCCGCGGAGGAGAAGCGCGCGACGTGCCGGAGGTAGGCGGCGACCATGGGGGGACTATGTTACAACCGGCGGGGCCCGGCGAGGTTCGCCGGCGCGATGTCACTTGCGACTCGCCCGCAATAATTCCGTTCCGCTCGGGCGAGTCATCCGCCGGAGCCCGCAAGTGTCTGAGCCTCAGCAACACGGCGAAGGCGGATGGCGCAGTGCCCGCTCTCCCTTCAGCTCGAAGTACTCGAACACCATCACCTTCTTCTTCGCGCACTCGAACTGCTCGCGGCAGTACGACGGGGCCTTGTCGCGCTCCGCCTCCGGCAGCTTCGCGCGCGCCTCGAAGAGCGCCTTGCGGGTTTCGTCGCGCTTCTCCGTCTTCTTGAGCGCCGAATACGCCTGCACGAGCTTGGCGAGCAGCTGCCGGTCTTCGGGCGTCTTCGCGCGGAGCTTCTCCCACAGCTCCGCCGCCCGCTCGACCTTTCCCGACAGGTACGCCGACAGCCCTCCGTTGTAGAGGGCGGCTTCCCGGTCGGGCGCCGCCTTGAGGCACGGCTCGTACGTTGCGAGCGCCTCGGCGTACTTCTCCTGCTCCATGAGGGCGTTGGCGTCCTCCAGGAGCTTGTCCGCATCCTGCAGCGCCAGCACGATCATCCATGCCATTTGCGCCTCCTATTCCAGCGCCTGCAGCCACTGCCTGACCTGCGGCTGTTGGGGGTTCTGCTCGAGCGACTTCTCGAAGGCGCGCCGGGCCTCGGCCGGGCGGCCGAGCGCCATCAGCAGCCGTCCGCGGTCGCGGTGCGCATCCGTGTTCTTGTCGCGCGCCGCGATCGAGGCGTCCAGGTCCGCCAGCGCCAGGCCCGCCTCCGCCGCGGCGTCCTCGCGCACGTGCAGCGTCCACAGAGCGCGCCCCAGGCGCGCGAGGCCGCGCTGCCGCAGGTGCTCCGGATCGCGGGGCTGCATCTGGAGCAGCGCGTCGGCGTCGGCGGCCGCCGCGGCGTAGCTCTCGCGCGGATCGACGCGCGACCGCATCTGAAGGTCTCCCTTCTGGAGGAATGCCCACGCGCGGTTGATCCGGTACAACGGCGCCGCCGGGTCTTCCCGGATCGACGCGCCCAGGTCGGCGATCGCCGCCTCGACCAGCGGGATCCCGTCGCGCTGCTGCGACGACGCGTACCGGGCGAGGTTCATGCGCAGGAGCGCGCGCTGGCTGTGGATCGCCGGGTGGCCCGGCGAGAGCGCCAGCGCCTGCGCGTAGTCGTCCGCCGCGCGGGCGAACTCCGCCTCCGGGTCCCGCCCGGCGCGCCAGAGCGCCTCCGCCAGGCCCGTGTGCGCCGATCCCCGGTTCCAGAGGAAGACGCCCTCCGGGGCGCCGGTCTTCTCCGTTTCGTCGAAGTCGCGGATCGCGCCCTCGAACTCCGGCACCGCGTCGCCGCCGGTCGCCGCCAGCTGCTGCGCCAGCTCCAGGCGGATGTTGCCGCGCAGCCGGCGGTCGGCCGGGGTGTCCTGCGCCTGAAGGCACGCATCCGCCGACTCGATCGCGGACCGGTAGCGCGCCGCCGCGTCGAGGCGCAGCGCCTTCTCGGCGTTGCCGACGAGCATCAGCAGCCACGCGCGGAAGCGGTGCGCGTCCGGGTGCCCGCCCGCGATCCGCACGGCCTCGTCGCAGTCTGCCGCGCAGCCGTCGAGGCGCGCGCGGCAGTCGCGGCCCAGGTGGATCTCGACGCCGGCGAGCCCGTAGCGCGCCGCCGCCCGCATGCGCCGGGCGTTCAGGTCGTCCGGCGCCCGGCCCAGGGCCTCGTCGAAGCACGCCAGCGCCTTCGCGAGCCGATCGGCCGACGGCTCGGGGCGCAGCACCGCCGCGAGCTTCATGTGCGCCACGCCCGCGGCGAAGAACGCCTTCGGCCAGCCGCGCTCGCGCAGGCTCTCCCACGCGGCGCACGCCTCCTCATGGCGCCGCTCCTCGAAGAGGGCCAGCCCGCGGAGGAACTCCGCCTCCCCCTCCAGCGCGGCCGTGCCGCGGCGCGCGCCGAGCTTCTCCGCCGCCTGCCCGTACTCGCGGCGCGCGAGGTTTCCCAGCGCCTGGGCGTACTCCTCGTACACGGCGCCCTGGCGCATGCGCTTCCAGACGTCGCTCTCGAGCGCCCGCGCCAGCGCGGCGGCGGCCCGCCCGCGCAGGGCTGCCATTGACGCGCTCTCCTCGAAATTCGAAAGGGCCACTTCGTTGAGACTGCCTGCGGGCGTCGCGTCGACGCTCACCTCGTGCACGTACTGGGCCCAGCACGCGCGGGCCAGCAGCACGTGCGGAAACGGGTCTCCGCGCCCGCAGGCCGTTTCGATCTCGCTCATGCCGTCGCGCCGCCCGGCGTAGAACCGCGCGAGACCGCGCCACGCGCTCGGCAGCCCGAGCGACGGGTACGCCCGACCCACGCTCTCCGCCGCCGCCTCCGCCTGCGCGAGCAGCTCCCCGGTCTTCCCGTCGCCGGCGCCGTGGAATCCGTCCTCCAACCGCCGCATCGCGGCCCCCGAGCGGCTCTCGAGCTCCTGGTACGCGGCGGAGAGGTCGAGCGCCCGCCGCGCCTCCCGCTCGCGGCCGATCGAGACCACCACCGCGATCGCCGCCGCCGCGAACCCCGCCGCCACCGCCGCCCCGAGCACCCACTTGAGCGCGTGCCGCCTCACCCGCCGCACCGCCCGCCCCACCCCGGCCGACGACGCCGCCACCGGCGCGCCGTCGAGCCAGCTCGCCAGGTCCTCCCCCATCGCCGCGGCGCTTTCGTACCGCAGTTCCGGGTCCTTCTCGAGCGCCTTCAGGCAGATCGACTCGAGGTCGGCCGGCAGCTGCGCGTTGATCTTGCGCGGCGGGATCGGATCGCCCGTCGTGATCTCGTGGTACACCTCCGGCACCGTCCGCCCCGGGTGCGGCACGCGGCCCGTCAGCATCTCGTAGAGCACCGCGCCCAGCGCGAACACGTCCGTCCGCCCCGTGATCCTCCGCGTGTCGCCCGTCACCTGCTCCGGCGCCATGTAGATCGGCGTGCCGACCGGCGCGCCGGTGCGCGTCAGCGCGCCCGCCTGCGGAACGTACGCCAGCCCGAAGTCGACCACGTGCGGATCGCCGCGCTCGTCCACCAGGATGTTCTGCGGCTTGACGTCGCGATGCACGACGCCGACGCGGTGCGCCTCGTGCAGCGCCCGCGCGGCCTTCGAGAGGATCTCCGCGATCCGCCGCGGGCCGCCCGTCGCGTCGAGCGGGCTGCCGCGCACGTACTCCATGACGAGGTAGAGCTGGTCCCCGGCCTCGCCCGCGTCGTACACCGCCACGAGGTTCGGATGGTGGAGCCCCGCCGCCACCCGCGCCTCGCGCAGGAACCGCTCGCGGTGCGACTCGACCACCTCGGGACGGGCCAGCTTCAGCGCCACCCAGCGGTGCAGCTGCCCGTCCCACGCCTTCCACACCGTGCCGCCGCCCCCCTTGCCGACCGGCTCGACGAGCACATACCGGTCGATGATCCGCTTCGGGTCGGCCTGCGCCCGCGTCACCTCGTCCGGTGTCACGCCGGCCAGGCGCATCCTCGCCGTCTCCCGCCGCGGGTGCTCCACCACCCCCGATTATACGGGCACTGCGCGCCCCGGCATTTCCTCATTGCTAAACTGTCGGGCGTGCCGAACGACACCGGAATGGCCCCCGGGCCGTCCTCCTTCCCCTCGACGCACTGGTCGATCGTCCGTGCCGCGCGCGAACCCGGGTCGCCCGAGTGCCGCGACAGCATCGGCCGGCTGATCGACGCGTACTGGCGCCCCGTGTACGCGTACATCCGCCACGCGTGGTCGCGCTCCCCCGAGGACGCGAAGGACCTCACGCAGGACTTCCTGTCGCGCATGGTCGGCGGCAGCCTGCTGGCGCAGTACGACCGCGACAAGGGGCGCTTCCGCGCCTACCTGAAGGGCGCCCTGCGGCACTTCCTCATGGACGTCGAGAAGACCGCGTCGCGCCAGAAGCGCGGCGGCGGCGCTTCGGTGCTCTCGCTCGACTTCGAGAACGCCGCCCTCGACGTCGCCGACGCCGCCTCGACGCCGGACGAGGTCTTCGACCGCGCGTGGGCGTCGACGCTCATGCGGGAGGCGATCGCGGAGCTCGGCGCGCGCCTGCGTCGCGAGGGGCGGGCGGTCTGCTTCGAGGTCTTCGAGTCGTACGAAGGGGCGCCCGGCCCGGAGAAAACGTCGTACGAGAATGCAGGGCGCGCGAAGCGCCTCTCGGTCTCGGAGGTCAAGGCGCACCTCTCGTACGCGCGGCTGGTGCTGAGGAAGATCCTCCGCGAACGCGTTTCCGACACGGTCGCCTCGGAGCAGGATTTGTTCCAGGAGCTGAAGGAGCTGTTCGAGTCATGACGGCGCGCTCTCCGAAGGAGCTGTGGCGCGACCTCGCCGCGCAGGAGCGCATCCGCCTCGGCGAGCTGGCGGTCGCGCGCGGCTGGTGCTCGGCGTCCCAGGTCGAGGGCGCGCTGGCGATCCAGCCGAAGGCGCAGGCGCAGATCGGGCAGATCCTCCTCCAGCGCGGCGCGCTCACGACGGAACGTCTCGCGGCGCTGCTCCTGGAGCAGGCCGATCTCACGGGCGCCCCGCTGCGACGGATCGGGCGCTACGTGGCCCTCCACGAGATCGGCCGCGGCGGGATGGGCGTGGTCTGGAAGGCGTGGGACCCCCAGCTCGCCCGCGCGGTCGCGATCAAGCTGCTCCACGCCCGGGAGGACCCGGAGGAGCGCCAGCGCTTCATGCGCGAGGCGCGCATCGTCGCGAAGCTCGCCCACCCGTCCATCGTCCCGGTCCACGAAGTCTTCGAGCACGGCGGCCAGCCCTGCATCGTGATGGGGCTCATCGACGGGCGCCCGCTGCGCCCGGGCGACGCGGACGTGACGCTGCGCCGCGCGATGGAGATCGTCCGCGACGCCGCGCGCACGGTGCAGTTCGCGCACGACCAGGGCGTCGTCCATCGCGACCTCAAGCCGGAGAATCTCATGGTCGACGGCTCGGGCCGCGTCTGGGTCCTCGACTTCGGACTCGCGAAGACCCAGCGCGCCAACTCGTCGCTGACCGTCGACGGCATGGCGATGGGCACGCCCGCCTACATGCCTCCGGAGCAGGCGCGGGGGCGGCCCGAGGCGGTCGGCCCGCACTCGGACGTCTACGCGCTCGGCGCGACGCTCTACGCGCTGGCGGCCGGGCGCGCGCCGTTCCACGGGACCACGCCGGCCGACATCATGTGCCGCGTGGTCAGCGAGGAGCCGCCGCCGCCGCGCCGGCTGCGCCCCGAAGTGCATCGCGACGTCGAGACGATCATCGTGCGCGCGATGGAGAAGGAGCCGGCGCGGCGCTACGCATCCGCCGGCGCGCTCGCCGACGACATCGACCGCTTCCTGCGCGGCGAGGGGATCGTCGCGCGGCCGGTCGGCACCGCCGTCCGCCTCCTGCGCGCCGTCCGCCGCAATCCGCTGCTGGCCTCCTCGATGGCCGCCCTCGTCCTCGTCGTCGCCGTCGGCGTGCCGCTGGCGCTCGCGCTGCGCCGCCGGGCGGCGGCCGCCGAGTCGGACCTCGACCGCCGCGCCCGCGCGAGCATCCTCTTCGAGGAGGGCAAACGGCACTACGACGACGCGCGCGTGCTGCTCTACCAGCGCGGCCGCGACTTCGAGCCGGTCTTCACCTTCGTCACCAAGGCCCTGCCCCCGCTGCGCGACGCGTCGCGAACCGACCCGACATACGCCGAGCCGGAGCACTACATCGCGCGGTGCCACATGCTCACAGACACGCTCGATAAGGCGGAGACGCATCTCGACGAAGCCCTGCGCCGGAATCCCGGGCACATCGAGGCTTCGTTCGACCGGGGCCTCTGCGTCCTCATCGGATGGGCCATGTCGGAACCCGCCGTGCAGGACCCGACCCGCCCGCGCCCGCAGATGGCTCCGGAGCGGCGCCTCCGCGCGGAGGCGGATTTCATGCGCTACGCGTCGAGTCGGGGAGCCCCGGAAGTGGCGGCCTTCGCCCGGGCCGCCGCCGCCTTCCTCCGGGGCGATCTGGACTACGCCCTGCGCACGCTCGGAGACAAGTACGACATCCGCATCGCCGATGAGGCCGAATTCCTGCAGGGGCTCATCCACATGGGGCGCGGCAGCCCCGAGCTGGCCGTCGTGCCCTTCAAGAGCATGGTCGATCGACGTCCGCTCTACTTCTCCGCCTACCACCTGCTCGGCGCCGTGTTCGTCCGGCTCGGCGATCTGGCTTCCGCGGTGGATGTCTATGAGCGGTGGGCCCGGCTTTATCCGTGGGAGGGCGGGCCGGAGGCCCAGCTCGCGGGCCTTCTGACCCAGATGGGCGACTACGCCCGGGCGGACGAGCTCTTCGAGAAGGCCAGGCCGCGCATCATCGCCACGGCCAACTCGGTGAACTTTCTCTGCGACCGCGCCTACCTCCGCCTGCAGACGGGGCGGGCCGCGCTCGCGGCGGAGGACTACCGCGAGGCGCTCCGCCGGGACCCCGGCAGCTTCGAGGCGGCCGACGGCCTGGCTCAGGCGTTGATCCTGATGGCGGACGTCCCGGGTGCGGAGGCGGCATGCGCCGAGCTGGACCGACGCACCCCCGACCAATGGCGGACGATCCTCGCCCGTGCGCGGCTTGAACTGCTCCGGGGCGACCCCGAGCGCGCGTTCGAGGCGTTCGAGCGCGCCGCCTCCGCGTCTCCGACCGGCTACGAGGCGCTTTTCGGCCACGCCCGGGCGCTGCTGGAGCGGCGCCAGTTCGCGAAGGCCGAGGCGCAGTTCGCCGCCGCCGTCAGGAAAGCCCCGGCGCGCTGGCAGGCCTACACCGCGCTGGCCGAACTCTACCGCTCGCTGACGATCTTCGATCGCGCGCTGGAAGCCGCCGAACGCGCCGCGAAGGTCGCGCCGCTGGAGCCGCACGTGGCGCTCACGCTGGCGCGGGCGCTCGGCGACGCCGGCCGCCACACCGATGCCGTCGCGGCCGCCCGGCGGGCCGTGGAGCGCGCGCCCGCCTCGGGTGACGCGCGCCGCGTGCTCGCGCATGTCCTGCGCCAGTCCGGCGACCTCAAGGGCGCGCTGGAGGCGGCGGAGCAGGCGCTGCGCCTCGAGCCGGACCACTACGGCCGCCTCGTGCGGTCGGACGTGTACGCGAAGCTGGAGCGCTGGGAGGACGCCGAGGCCGACCTGGCGGAGGCGGTCCGGCTGGAGCCGCAGTATCACGACGCGTGGGAGCGCCTCGCGTTCGCGCGCGTCCAGCTCAGGAAGCCCAAGGAGGCGGCGGAGGCGTACGCGCGCTGCACGCAACTCGCGCCGGACCTCGCGCTTCCGTGGCTCCATCTCGGCGTGGTCCTCGGCCAGCTCAAGCGGCATGCCGAGGCGGTGGCGGCCCTCGAGCGCGCCCGCGACCTGATGCCGAAGGACCCGCGCCCGCACGCGCAAATGGGATCGGCCTACTGGGGGCTCGCGAAGCCGCGCCAGGCGCTCGCTTCGTGGGAGGAGGCGCTCCGCCTCGACCCGTCGCTCGAGACGCCGTTGCGGCCGTGGATCGAGAAGGCCAGGGCTAGTCTCAAGTAGCAGGTGTTACGTTGGACGTCGTCGATCGTTGACGGACGACCGTCGTCAACCGTCGACGGTCGCCGGACGACGACCTGGGGACTACTTCGCCGCCTCAAAGGTCGCGCGGGCCCACGTCCTCCAGCGCGTGTCGAGATCCGCGAGCGTCCATCCGAAGACCTTCTGCAGCGACGCCTCGCCCGTGTCCTTCTGCGAGCGCAGGTCGACGAGGAACTCCACGAGCTTCGCCTTGTGCTCGATCATGAGGAAGTCGAGCAGGCTCCACGCCTTGATCGCCTCGCCGCCGTCGAACTCCGACCACTTCGTGCACTTGACGAGCGCGACGACGTCCGGGTCCTTCCCCTCGGCAATCCACGTCTTGATGATGACCGGCCAGTTCTTCGGGTCGCGGTTGTTGCGCCCGCCACCGCCCGCGCCCGTGCCCGCCATGTCGACGCACGCCCAGTTGGCGGTGTCCTGCACGCCGGAGCTGAACCAGAGCGCCAGCCCCTCGACGACCCAGATCGCGCGGTTCGCCGCCATTGCGCCCGCGAGCGCCTGCGCCGTGTAGTGGATGCAGAAGTCCTGCGCGCTGATCGCGGGGCGCTCGCCGCACGTCGCGTCGCGCAGCGGGAAGTTCCCCCAGCCCGTCTGCTTCTTCGAGAAGTCCTTCTGCTCCTTCGAGCCGGCGTGGAAGGCGTCGACGAACTTCTCGTGCTCCGGCTTGTCCTTGACGATCACGAGGTTGTACTTCGCCCCCTTCCACAGGTCGGTCTGCGCGAAGATGCGGTGGAACGCGGCGTAGGTGTGCTCGCTGCGCTGGACGAGGTCGGTCAGCCCTTTCGCATCGAGGTACGACGACTCGAGGAGGAAGTGGTCGCTCGACCGGCGGAGGAGCTTGATGCCGGTCTTCTCGCCGGCTTCCGACTTGCCGGCGTCCTCCGCGCCGCCCGGGGCCTTCGCGACGTCCCTCTCGAGCGAATCGCGCGACTGGCGCTCGGCCGGGAGCACCCACCGCTCCTCCCTCTTCTCGTATCCGAGCTTCTTGCGCGCGGCCTCATGGCCGGGGGCGAACTCGATGGCGCGCCGCCAGGCGGCCTCGGCCTCGGCCTTCATGCCGGCCTTCTCGGCGAGGTTGCCGATCGCCGTCCACTCCGCGCCGATCGCCTTCTCCGCCTCGGCGAGCCGCTTGAGGAAGTCGACGCGGATCTTGAGAAGGTCGTCGTCCTTCTTCGGCTCGTTGACGGTCTTGATCTTCCGGCTGAGCTCGAGGTCGACCTCCCAGCCCCCCTCCTCGCCGCGCTTCTCGCCGAGCCTCTTGTGGGCCTCGTCGCTGTTGGGGTCGGCCTGCGCCGCGCGCACGAACTGCTCGCGGGCGGTTCCGTGGAGTCCCTTCTCCGCGAGGAAGTCGCCGGCCTGGACGAGTTTCTTCGCCGCGAGTGCCGGCGCGCCCTTGATCCGCGTCGCGTACTCCGCCGCCGGGTCGGGGTCCTGGCACAGGAACGCCGCGATGAGGGCCAGTCCGCTCGAAGCGCGTCGGAGCAGGGCTGACGCGCTCGTTCTCCGTTCGATCGTTCGACCGTTCCGCCGTTCGAACGGTCCAACGGCGAACGGTGAACGGCGCAACGGCCTGGTGCGCATACCCTATTATGTACAACGCCATGCCGGGCGACGTGGAGATGGAGTTGGGGGTGCCCTTCCCCGGGCGCGTGCTGCCGCGCCTGCGGTGGACGCGCACCGGCTGGCGCTCCGGCGGGCCGTTCGACTGGGAGCGCGTGTTCGGCCGGCGGGCGACGCGGGTGGTCGATCTCGGCTGCGGGAACGGGCGGTACCTGATCGCTTCGGCGCTGGCGCGTCCGGACGCCGACCATCTCGGCGTCGACACCGTTCAGCGCGTCATCGACTACGCGGCGTACCGCGCGAACCGCCGCGGGGTCGCGAACGTGCGCTTCGCGGTCGGCGACGCGTCGGAGTGGATGTTTGACAGGCTCGACGCGCTCGACGAGGTGCACGTCTACCATCCGCAGCCGTACTACGACGCGGACGCGGCGTCGAAGCGGCTGCTCACGGCGGCGTTCCTGGAGCGGGTGTGGGAGGCGATGCGGAAGGGCGGGCGGCTCGTGCTGCAGACCGACAACAAGGCGTACTGGCGGTATCTTCTGGCGGCGGTCGCGAAGCACTTCGAGGCGCGGGTGCTGCCCGGGCCGTGGCCGGACGCGCCGGAGGGGCGGACGCGGCGGGAGATCCTGGCGCGGCGGCAGGGGCTGGTGGTGTGGCGGATGGAGGCGGTGCGCCGGGATGCGACGCTGTCGGTCGAGTCGCCGCGGGCGGATTTCGACGCGAACCGGCCGCGGTTCCGGCGGCGGCGCTAGCGCTCCACGAGCGTGAGCGTCATCCGGGAGTGCTTCGACTTGAACGGGTTGACGCTCTCGACGGCGGCCTTGCGGCCGGGGGCCCAGGCGATGATCGCGTAGGTGCGGGCGGTCTTCGCCTTGAGGGTGACGGCTCCCGCGCCGAACTCCTCGAGGCCGATGGCGGAGAAGATCTCCTCGCGCACCGTTCCGGGGATGGCGTTGAGCTTCTCGCGCGTCTCCGCCACCATTTCCGGCGGGATCTGGTCGAGCTTGAGGGCCGCGACGACGCGGGTGACGAGCTCGGCGAGGTCGAGCTTCTTGAGGAGGTTCTTCGTCTCGGGCGCGATGAACGGGTCGAGGAGCTTGAGGATCCTCTTGACGATCCCGTCGATGTCCTTGGCGAGGAGAAGGGCGGGCGCGCCCGGCTCGTCGAGCACGACGATGATGCCGTTGGGGGGCGCGGTGTCGATCGTGATCTTCCTGGGCGAGGAGCCGCAGGCGCCGAGGAGGGCGAGCGCGGCGGCCGCGGCGGCGAGTGTGCGCATGGGGGGAGCCTAGCAGGGGTGCGCGGCGCGATCAACCGAATGTCGTACAATGGTCGCCGTGAGCTGGAAGACGCACGGGCCGATCGTGGGGAGCCTGGGGCTCGCGGGGGACGGGGACGACACGGCGCTCATCATGAGCGTTGAACGCGCGTTCGACATCCGCCTGGCCGACGATGAAGTCTCGCGCCTGCGGACCGTCGGCGAGCTCCATGATCTCGTGGTCTCGAAGCTCCCGAGGCCGATGGGAAGCGTATGCCTCGCGGCGCACGCGTTTTATCGGGTGAGGGCGGGGCTGGGAGACGGCGCGCGCCGCATCGGACCGCGGACGGCGATCGACGATCTGGTCCGGCCGGTCGAGAGGCGGGGGCTGTGGCGGCGGCTGCGCGAAAGCGATGGCCTCGACATGCCGCCATTGGCGGTCCCGCGGTGGCTCTCGACCGTGATCCTGGCGCTGTGGCCGCTCATGGCGCTGCTCGGCCTTCTGGTGCCGCTGTTTCAGGGCGGGTGGTCCAACCGGTGCGTGCTCGGCGCGGCGGTGGGCGGGCTGCTGTTCCCGCTGCTCGCCTTCGGGATGACGAAGCCCCTGGCACGCGAGCTGCCGGTGGGGACCGTGGATGTCGGCGATTTGTCGAGGGCCGTGCTGGCGCTCAACTTCGGGCGGCTGGCGCGCGAGTCGGGCTCGTGGCGCGAGGACGGAGTCTGGCGGGCGCTGGCGGGCGTCATCGGCAGCGAAGTGAGCGTCGTCCCTGAGCGCATCGGGCGGAGGACGAGGTTCATCTGAGGCGCCCGCTTATGCGGAGAGGAGAGGGTGACCCGCCTTCGCCGTCTCCCGCACACGATGACGACTTGCGGGCTATGGCGGGTTCCTGGCTTCGCCACTCACCGCAGCCGCGGTGAGTGGCGAGGGTGACGGGGCTGGCGCCTCGTCCGCAAGAATGCACATGGAGGTGTTTGATTACAAGGAGCTTCGGTAGGGCTGTCGGTCAGCCGGCCGCAATCGCAGCCCAAATGTTGAGTGGACGCCGATCCCAGGCCGGGTTGACGGCGCCTTGGCCCTATTGCCCTATTGCGTACCACTTGCTGCAGGGGCAGCGCGCGCGCTACATTTCACCGAGTGAACACCGATCCAGACATCGAGGTCTTTCCGAACGCTCCGATCACTGAGGCGGTGCTTGAGTTTCAGGTCCGACTCAAGGGGGACGCACACCTGGGCCAGCTCGCCCTAGTCCAGGAGAAGGTCAAGGGTCGTTACCCGCAGCGCCGCGAGAGCCGTGTGTTGTCGGGCGGGATACAGCTTGCGGCGAATTCACTTACACCGTGGACGTCGGCCGAAGCCAAGCAGGTAGGCTTCACGTTCGTCTCACCCGACGGCAAGCAGATACTGCACGCGAGGCTCAATGCCTTCGGCTACAGCAGGCTGAAGCCCTACGCCTCCTGGAAAGAGTTCCGACGCGAGGCTCTGGATCTCTGGGGGCATTTCAAGTCGGTGGCACAGCCGGAGCGCGTGACCCGCGTCGGCCTGCGTTACATCAATCGCGTTGAGCTCCCGCTCCCGATCAACGACTTCGCCGATTACGTACTGACGAAGCTGGACATCGCCCCCGGCCTGCCGGACGCGATATCAGCGATGGCCCTGACGGCGGTTCTGAACGATACGAACACGGGGTCGGGGATCATCCTGAATCAGTCGGTCGACCCGAGAGGCCCCGAGAGCGGCAAGCTGCCGCTTATTTTCGACATCGATGCCTTCAAGGAAACGGACTTGGATCCGGACGGGCCGGATCTCTGGACTTTGGTGAGCGAACTTCGCAAGCTGAAGGACGACTTCTTCTTCAAGAGTTTCACTGAGAAGGCCAAGGAGCTGTTTCGGTGAGTCTGAAACTCGCGAGTGAGCGCAGATTTCGATTCCTGCTCCTTCCGTCCCGCGGCGTGAGTGACGACCAAGAGTCGATCCGCAGCGAGCAACTTCGGCGCCCCCACACTCTGGCCGAGTCCGTCCGGGCAAAGAGTGTCGAGGAGCGGTTCCGCGAGCTTGCGGCTACATGGCGCCAAGACCGGGGACCCTCTTCCCTGATGCATCGACTGACAATGCACGTGGCGTACCAACAGATCATCGGCATGGGAGCGGGGGTCGTGCCCTGCATTCTGAAGGAGCTTGAAGCCAGGCCGGACTGGTGGTTCTGGGCGCTCACGGCGATCACCGGAGTCGATCCGGTGCCGCCCGACCACAACGGCAAGCTGCGTCTCATGGCGCAAGACTGGCTCCGCTGGGCGAGAGACAACGGCTTCACGTGGTAGACGAGCGGTTCCGCAAGGCGTTCCCGGGCATTTCCGGGGACGTCCAAGTCACCAGCCCTGAAACTCCCGAGTACAACTGCTTCGCTTGGGTGGTCGGGCGCACGGACGAGTGGTGGGAGCCCGGCCGTACGTGGCCGATCGACACGAGCAGCGACTGGACGCTCGACGCTCTTTCCCGCGCGTTCGAGAGCCAGGGCTTCCGCGTGTGTACGGACGCAACGCCTGAGGACGGGTTCGAGAAGATCGCCATCTATTGCGATCAGGACGGCGAGCCAACGCATGCCGCCAGACTGCTCCCGAATGGGCGGTGGTCGAGCAAGGTCGGGAGCTGGGAGGATGTCGAACACACGTTGCAGGATCTTGCCGGCGTGCACCCGGCCTACGGAGCGGTGGTTCGCCATATGACGAGGCCCGTCGCGCCGGAACCTCCGCCGTCATGAGTGTTCACGTCACGCTGGTATGCCGGACGCGACATTGCTATGGGATCTGGCGGCGCGCGCGGCTCGGGACCGGCAGGCCGCGGCACGGAACTCGAACCCTGGAGCCCCGATCGTTGCGCCCGCCCTCACTGATCGCGACCTGATTTGCCGCCGCGCATCGATTCGTGTATCCTACGGCAGGAGCAGAGAGAGGATGCAGGGCGCGCCCACGCAGCCACGGGAGACGGACCTGCTCGCTCGGCTTGACGCGGACGACTTCGACCCGCTTGCGCTCCGCGACCTCAACGCGCTGGCGCAGCGGCTGTCCATCGTGCCCGGATTCGACCGCCTCCTGGCGCCCGATGCCTGCCGCGCGATCGTGCCGTTCGCGCATCAGGTCGCCGCCGTGCGCACGGCCCTGTCGCGACACCGGGGCCGCGTGCTTTTGTGCGACGAAGTCGGCCTCGAAAAGGGGGCTCTGGTATCCGGTGGATCCCCGATAGCAGGGTCGCACTGACAGGAGAGTCTCATGGGCCTGATCTCCAAATTGCGGCGGCGGGAGCTGCGCGAGAAGTACTGGCTGTACGTCGTGTACGACTGCGGCACGGCGCACCCGCGGCTCCTGCGCATCCAGGACCCCTTCGGGCGGCTGCTCGCGCGGCTCAAGGGCAGCGTGCTGATCGACGCAGACGAGATCCTCGCCGCAGCGGAGGGTGGCGCATGAATATAGACGCCCGCCACATGGGCGAGCATCAAATGCTGCCCTGCGTTCCCTTCCGACTCCCAAAGGGCCGGCGAAGCGCGGGGAAGGATGCTGAACCCTGCGTCCACAGGCGACTCCTTGCGGGCCGCCGGAACACAGGGGAGTATGCTTCAAGAATATTAACGGCGATGCAGGGCGTTTGAAAGAGCATTTTTCGAGAGGTGTTAGGTGTCCGTTGATCGCGCTGCGGTATTCATCGACGCGGGGTATTTGGAGTCGGTGCTGGAGAAGGAGTTCCCCGGCATCGCCGTGGATTTCGCGAAGCTCGGCGCCGAGCTGTGCGCCGGCAAGGAGCTGTTGCGCGCCTACTACTACAACTGTCCGCCCTTCGTGAGCGCCGCACCTAACTGCGGCCGAGCTGGAGCGGGAGCGCAAGGCGAATCGGTTCTACGACGCGCTGCGGCGGCTATCCCGCTTCGAGGTGAGGCTGGGCCGCCTCGCAGTCCGTTCCTGTTCGAAGTGCGGCCACCGCTACTTCCAGCAGAAGCGGGCGGATCTGCTGCTAACGGCGAAGGGCAAAGAGGAAGGCAGAACGGGGAGAGACACGTCGAAGAGCATCGCGGGTTGGGAGCGGTCTTGCCCGCTCGTCGAGAAGCGGCAATGGGAAACGGGCGAAGGACTGCGAAGGCGATGCGATGGGATGAAGGCGCTACCCGTACGTCTCGCCGATGATCTCGAGCGCGACGCGGCACTCCGGGCAGCGCGCGTTCAGCCACTCTTCGATGGCGTTCGCCCAGATCAGGCTCGCGAGCCCTAGGCCGAGCGCGACCCACGGGTTGAGCCGCACACCGGCAAGCGAGGCGAGGACGGCAAGGCCCTTGACCGTGCCCGATGCGGTGATGTCGTACACCGCCATGCAATGCGGGCAACGTCCGTGCTTCTTCTTCATTTGCAAACCTCTCGCTAACAGGGAACCTTACAGCAAATCGCCAATCTTCTGCGCACGAAGCGCGGCCCCCGCGGCATCCGCGAGGTGGCGGCCGAGATCGGCATCAGCCCGGCGACCCTCTCCCGCGTGGAGCGCGGCCATCTCCCCGATCTGGCCACGTTCGCGAAGATCTGCAAGTGGCTGGACCTAGATCCCGCCGGGTTGCTCGGTCTCGAAGAACGCCAGCCTGCGCCCCATGAGTCGGCAGCGATCGCCCATTTCCGGGCGAACAAGACGACGAGTCCTGCTTTAGCCAAAGCTCTCGCCCAGATGATCCTCGCTGCGCAGAACAAACTTGCCCACGAGTGAGGCCCGCAGGTGTTCGAGCGAGGCTTTAAGTCGTGGTGCGAGAACGTGGCCATCGAGCTCAGGAAAGAGTTGAAGCTCGACAGCGCGGCGCCGTTGCCGCCAACGCGCGTTGCCGATCATCTGGGGATCGGGCTCTGGACGCCGCATGACCTAGAAGGTCTCTCGCGTGATGCGCTCGCCGTCCTACTTGGCGAAGAGAACGATAGCTGGTCCGCCATCACGGTGGCACACAGCGGCCGGAAGGCGATCGTGTACAACCCGCGCCACTCGGCAGCACGACGCGCGAGCGACGTAATGCACGAATTGGCGCACGTGATCATCGGTCACCAACCCGAACGGATGATCGTGTCGTCTAACAATGACTTTGCGCTGAGGACGTACGACAAGAAGCAGGAAGACGAAGCCATCTGGCTTTCGGGTAGCCTTCTTCTCCCGCGCGGTGCGCTGCTTGAGATCGTCGAGGCTGGCGTCGCCCTACCGGCGGCGGCGAACCAGTTCGGCGTGAGTCTGGACCTGCTGGAGTATCGCATCAACATCACGGCGGTAAGACTGCAGCTGCGCCGGCGTCGACGCAGATAGGTTGCCTGCACGCGTCGTGCGCAGTATCCTCGCCGGAGGCTTCGGAGAGAGGGAATGCAGGGCGCACCGGCGCGTCAACGGGAAATAGACCTGCTCGCCCGGCTCAACGCTAGCGAGTTCGAGCCGTTCGCGCTCTACGAGCTGAACGCGCTCGCGCAGCGATTGTCGATCGTGCCCGGCTTCGATCGGCTGCTGGCGCCGGACGCCTGCCGCGCCATCGTCCCGTTCGGCCATCAAGTTGCCGCCGCACACACCGCGCTTGCCCGTCACCGCGGCCGTGTCCTGCTCTGCGACGAGGTCGGCCTCGGCAAGACGATCGAGGCAGGGCTCGTCGCGCTTGAGCTCGTGCTGCGCGGCCTCGCCCGTCGCATCCTCGTCCTTGTCCCGCCTGTCCTCCTCGACCAATGGGCGAATGAGCTGCGGGAAAAGTTCGGGCTCGACTTCGCCGTCGCCGGCCCCGGATTCGACTGGCGCGACAATGCCCGCACCATCGCCTCCCTCGCGACGGCAAAACGCGCGCCGCACGCCGACGCCATCGCCAAGCAGAGCTACGACCTCGTCATCGTCGACGAGGCGCACCACCTGCGCAACCGCAACACGGTCGCTTGGAAGTTCGTCCAGTCGCTCTCCAGCCGCTACCTGCTCCTGCTCACCGCCACGCCCGTCCAGAACAACCTCGTTGAACTCTACAACCTCGTCACGCTGCTCCGGCCAGGGCAACTCCACACCCTCCGCGGCTTCCAGAAGGAGCACGTCTCGAAGCAGGACCCTCTCGTGCCGCGCGATCCCGATCGCCTGCGCCGGCTCGTTTCCGAGGTCATGATTCGCAACCGCCGGTCCGCGGTCGACGTTCGCTTCACTCGTCGCCTGGCGACCACGCATCTCATTGAGTCTTCCCCCGAAGAGCGCGCGCTCTACGCAGACGTGACGACCGCCGTCCGCTCGCGCTTCGGGCAGGGCGCGACACGCATGCTGCTCATGACACTGCAATCGGAAATCGGCTCCAGTCCGGCCGCGGCCGTCGAGACGCTCGCGCGAGGAGGGTGGGTCGACCTCTCAGCGCGTGCGTCGTCCATGCTGTCCACCGCAAAGGAGCAGCGGCTCCTCGATCTCCTGAGCGGCCACGACGAAAAGGCGATCGTCTTCACGCGATTCCGGAGGACGCACCAGCGCCTCCTCGCGGCCCTTGGGGAGGGTGGAGTCGAGACGGCCTCCCTCGCCGGCGGCATGACGCTCGACGAACGCGAGGCGGCCGTCGCGCGCTTCCGCGACACCGCGCGCGTCCTCGTCTCGACGGAGGTCGGCAGCGAAGGCCGCAATCTTCAGTTCTGTCGCCGCGTGGTGAACTACGACATCCCGTGGAACCCCATGCGGATCGAGCAGAGGATCGGCCGCGTGAGCCGGATTGGGCAGACCGAGGAGGTGCTCGTCGACAACCTCGCCGTGCGCGACACGATCGAGGCGCACCTGCTCGACATCCTGGACGCCAAGATCAACATGTTCGAGCTGGTCGTCGGCGAGATCGACATGATCATCGGGACGCTGGACGACGACCGCGAGTTCGACGACCGGGTCTTCGACGCCTGGGCGGGCGCTCCAAGCGACGACGAAGCACAGGCACGCATGGACGAGCTCGGCCGACGGCTCGTGGAGGGGCGCGCGCACTACGCAAGATACGCGATGTCGAGGACCGCCTGCTCGGGGAGGTTTCGTGACGCCCTTCGCGAGCTATGCCCTCGACTGGGTGCGGCTGACCGGCGGGCTTTGGGAGGAGGAGCGCCCGGGCCTCTACCGCGTGATCCTGCCGCACGCGCCAGCCGGGTTCGAGGGGCTTTCTCTCATCACCGACGACCCGGAGATCGCGCGCGAGCGTCCCGACGCCCACCTGGTCGCGCCGGCGAGCCCACTCTTCGATGCGGTCGTGGCAGACGGTCGGGCTCAAGGGCGGCTCAGTCTGGTCCACGTCGGCGGCCTCGCGTGGAATCCTTCCCGCATCGCCGCTGCGGTCGCCGGCTGCCTGCGGCTGGAAGACACGCGGTTCGAACTCACGCGATTTGCCCCCATGGAACACCACTACGGGATCTTCAACTTCCGCGCGAGCTTCGAATCGGACGTCATCGAAAGCGAGCTCGTGAGCGTCTGCGTGAACCTGAATAACGGTCGGCTGGCACGCCGCGTTCCGGCCGCCGTCGCGCGCGCCATCCGTCTGGAGGCGCCGATGGAGCCGCTTCCGCCTGTGCCGCGCGCGATCGCTCAGGAGGCGCATCGCGTCGCGCGTCAGGAAGCTGAGTCCAAGTTGGCGGCCGCGCGCCAGGGTCGGCTCCACGAAGTCGCCACTCGGCGGTCCGCCGAACGCTCCCGGGCGGAGCGCTACTACGAGGACCTGCGGCGGGAGATCGAAGAGGACCTCAGGACAGAGCGCGACGAGAGGCGGACCGGCGTCCTGCGTTCGCGGCTGGCAGCGGTGCAAGCGGACTGCGGACGCGCGATCGCGGACATCGACGCCAGACACGAGCTACGCGTCTCGCTCGATCTCGGTTCGGTGCTTGTCGTCGCCCAGCCCAAGATAGTGCTCGACTGCTTGCTCACCCACAAGAAGGGGTGGACGGGACGGCTCGCGTTGACGTGGGACCCGCTTCTGGAGGAAGTCGAGCCCGTCGATTGTCCGCGCTGCCGCCAGCTCGGCTACGAGTTCACGCTCTCGCGCACCGCCGTCTTCTGTCCCGCCTGCGCCCGCAGTTGATCGCCCAGGTCCGAACGGACCGGGGCCACTCACTCAACACCGTAGGTCTCTACTGGTGTAAGGGCGCCTCGAAGCCCCCCAACCTTTTTGGCGCTCGATGCAGTCTCTAGTGGTGGAGGGACCTGAGGTCCCGGCGCATGAAGCCACGCAAGATCGCGTACAACCCTTTTGGCCTGACAAGCAATCTCTGATCTGCGAGGACGCGTCGCGCTTCGCCCGCAGCACGCTCGATGCCGCCGTGCACAAGGCCGAACTCAAGAAGCGCGGCATCAAGATCCTCTATCTGCTCCAGCAGTTCCAGGACGACATCTACGGCCAGCTCATCGAGCACATCATGGAGGTGATCGACGAGTTCTGGGCGAAGCAGCAGGCGGAGAAGACCTTCAACCACATGCGCACGAACACCGAGCGCAAGTACTCGAACGGCGGTAAGCCGCCCTTCGAAATCCTGGCTCAGCGCGTGCCAATCGGGGGCGTCGGCCGCGACGGCCGGCCGCGCGAGAAGGTCGTCTGGAAGCCCGATCCCAACGAGGCGGGCGCCGTGAAGTACGCGTTCGAGCAGCGGCTGCAGGGGAAGGGGCCCGATCAGATCGCGCGCGAGCTGTCACGCGCGGGCTGCAAGACGCGCGCCGGGAAGAAGCTGACCGCGAACTACGTCTACAACTGGTTCCGGCTCCACCACGACACGTACGCCGGTCGGATGGTCTGGAACAAGTTCCGCCGCGAGGGGACGCGCACGATCCGCAAGCCGCGCGAGCAGTGGATCATCGTCCCCGACGCGTTCGAGCCGATCGTCGCCCCCAACGTTTCCGACCGCGTGCATGCTCTAGTAAGGCAGGAGGACAGAAGCATGCCGCGTCCCTCGAACTGGACGAACAAGCCGTACCTGGCCACGGAGCTGCTCCGCTGCGCGGAGTGCGGCTTCAGCCTGAACGCCAACAAGAGCGGCGGGCTCAACTACGCCTACTACGCCTGCACGACCGCGAAGAAGCGCCACGACTGCGAGCACACGGCGTACTACCGCACGGACCTGGTCGACGAGAAGGTCCTCGACATCGCGTGCAAGAACGTTCTCACGCGCCGGACGCTGGAGCAGTGGATCGGCGCGATCAACGACCGGATCCGCCGCTCCCAGGACCAGCACAACTTCGCCGGGGAGCGCAAGCAGCTCCTCGATCTGCGCTCCGACGCGGAGGCGCGCAAGAAACGCCTCGTCGAAGCCATCGCGAGCGGCCGGCTACCGTTCACGAGCGTCGCCGACGGGATCGATGCAGAGGACAAGCGCATCGCCCAGATCGGTGCCGACCTGGAGGATCTCGAGGCGCTGCAGAAGAGGAAACCGGTCGCGCCGGCGCCCGAGGCGATCGACAAGACGCTCAGCGGCCTTCACGATGTTCTCAAGAGCCGCGCGCCCGCGAAGATCAAGTCAATGCTCCGCGCGATCATCGAGAAGATCGACGTGACCAAGGACGGCCGCTTCACCGTGGTCTTCGACAAGAGCAAAGTGCTTGCCGAGGCGGGCGTGCCTAACTCGTTCGCGTTCAACGGGGGTTTGCGGGATGGGCATGGCGAGGGTGACGGGGCTCGAACCCGCAACCTGTTGATCGACAATCAACTGCTCTGACCAATTGAGCTACACCCCCGCGTGCGCCCGCGGGCCACCGTGATATCAACCGGCGAGCACCGAGTCAAGTTCGCGCCCAATCGCACGCCCCCGCCGGCATACATATAGTCGATGGCACGACTCGCCCTCGCCCTCGCCGCAATCGCCGCCCTCCTCCCCCAGGACGGCGCCGGCAACCTCGAGCTCCGCAAGCAGCTCAAGGACGAGGTCTCCGGCGACGAGTGGATCTACGACGACTTCGCCGCCGCCACCGCCGCCGCGAAGAAGGACGGCCGCCCCATCATGGCCGTCTTCCGCTGAGTCCCCTGAAAGGCCTGCAAGGCCTTCGACGGGCTGGTGGCCCGCGACGACGAAGCCCTCCGCGACCTGCGCAAGAAGTTCGTCAACCTCCGCCTCGTGCAGATGAAGGGCGTCGACCTCTCGCTCTTCCAGTTCGACTGGAACACCACCATCGCCGCCTTCTTCCTCAACGCCGACGGCACGATCTACGCGCGCTTCGCCCCCCGCGAGCCGGCCGCCTACTCCACCGCCGCCCTCCGCAAGACGATGGAGCGCGTCCTCGAGGCGCACGCCAAGCCCGACCGCGACCCCTTCAAGGCCAAGCGCGGCCCCGCCCCCGCGTGGGCCACGCCCGACGCCATGCCCTTCATCGCCGGCCGCATGAGGGACATGCACTGCATCCACTGCCACCACGTCTGGACCGGCCTCGTCCGCTCCACGCTCACCGAAGGCAGGACGATCCCGCTCCAGATCATCTACAAGTACCCGTCCCCCGCCGCGCTCGGACTGGCGATCGATCCCGACGACGGCACATCCGTCAAGACGGTGGAAGGCGCCGCCGAGAAGGCCGGCCTCAAGGTCGGCGACATCGTCGAGCGCGCCGAAGGCCAGCCGATCTTCTCGACCGCCGACCTCGAGTGGGTCCTCCAGCACGCGCCCGACAAGGGCGAGCTCAAGCTCGACGTGCGCCGCGCGAACGACTCGAAGCCCCTCACCGTCCCGCTCGCCGACGGCTGGCGCCGCGGCGGCCGGCGCGGCCTCATGGCCGTCCTCGGCCCCGGCATGCGCCTCGAGCCGCTCGACGCGAAGGCGCGCGAGGCGGCGGGGCTGGCCGGAGGCAGGCTCGCCCTCCGCGTCACCAACGTCCTGCGTCAGGGCGCCGCGAAGGACGCCGGCTTCCGGGCCGGCGACGTGCTCGTCGCCGTCGACGGCAAGTCCGACCCGCTCGCGGAGGACGAGTTCACCGTGCTCATCCGCACCCGCCACACCCTCGGCGCGAAGATCAAGATCGAGGTGCTCCGCGCCGGCGAGCGCGTCGAGATCGTCTACGAAGTGAAGTGAGCCGCGCCCGGCAACGGCCTATTGCGGCGCGATCGACAGCACCTTCCCGCAGTACGGGCACGCGTAGATCGCCTCGCTCACCGGCGCGCTCTCCCGCTTCGCCGCCACCACCTTCACCAGCAGCTCCGGCGTCACCGTGTGCCCGCAGTGCGGACACAGCGCGTGGTCCGACCGCTTCCGAGTGCCGCTGGCCGCTTCATCCTTGCGGATCTTGAACTGCTGCCCGCACGTCGGGCACTGCACCGCTCCCCCCTCCGACACCGGCTGCGGCTTCTCGGGGTCGAAGAGCACATCGAGCTGCGTCTCCTCGGGATCGATCGCCTCCCCCTGCTCCTGGCACTTCCAGCAGGCCTCGAACTGGTCCTCGTTCTGCTCGCCGCACTTCCCGCATTTCCACATGCGCTAGCCTTCCGTGTGCCAGCTTGAGAACCCCAGGAGCGCCCGGCACGAGGGGCAGAAGTACATCTTCTCGCGGACGTAGATCGTCGACTCCGTCTCGCTCGATTCCATGTTGTCCCAGTTCAACTCGGTCCGGCAGTACGGGCACACCGGGCCGCCCGCGGCCGCCTTCACTCCCCTCGGCGCGGGCGCCGGCTTCCGCGGCGTGTCGAGCATCGTGGGCGCGTGCGCCAGGCAGGAGAGGCAGAGGTCGCCCTTGCCCTCGAACTTCGTCCCGCACCGGCGGCACTTGCTTCGCGATGCCACGAGCGGTCAATGATACGGCATCGCGGACGGATTGCGCAACGTTCAGCGCCGCCGCACCGCCAGAAGCAGCGCGGCCAGCAGCAGCGGCTCGATGCCGAGCAGCCCGCACCCGCCGTGGCCCCCTCCTCCTCCGCCGCCCGGGGGCGGAGGCGGCGGCGGCGGCGGCGCGCCCGTCACCGTCACGCTGGTGCTGTGCACCGCCGTCAGGAAGCCCGTATCCTCCACCGTGAGCGTCACCGTGTACGTCCCCGCCGCCGCGTATGCGTGCACGACCGTCGAGTTCGCGTCCGGCGCCTGCCCCGTCACCGTCTGGATCGGCGAGCCGTCCCCGTAGTTCCAGCGATGCTCGAGCGTGTCGCCCGGCGTCGTGTCGTGGCCGTGCCCCACGAACGTCATCGAAAGCGGCGACGTCTCCGTCTGGCTCTCGATGTGCGCCGACGGCGGCGTGTTCCCCGCGACCGTCACGTACACGTTCTGCGTCGACGTCCCCGTCGCGCCGAGGTTGTCCGTCACCGTCAGCGTGATCGTCTTCGTCCCCATGGTCGCGTACGAGTGCGACTGCGTCACGCCCGTCGACGTCGGCGTGCCGTCGCCCCAGTCCCAGACGCGCGTCGAGATCGAGCCGTCGAGGTCGTACGAGCCGGCGCTGTCGACGTTCACGAGCATCGGCGGCGTGCCGAGCGTGGGGGCCGCCGTGAACGACGCGAACGGCGCGAGGTTGCCGGTGCCGTTGGCCTGCGCCTTGTAGAGGCCGCCGAGCAGCGTGCAGTAGTAGAGCGCGCCGTCCGGCCCGACCTCCACGTCGACCGGCTGCGAGATGCCGGTGACGAACCCGAACGGCCCCGCGGTGAAGGCGGTCCCCGCCGCGTTCACGGTCGCGCGGTAGCTCGTGTTGGCGGAGTAGCCGACGTAGAAGAGGTCGCCCGCGAACGGCATCGTGCCGCCCGAGGTCGGGTAGAACGCGCCGTCGGTCATCGCGATGACGCCGGCCGCGCCGGTCGACCACGTCGGGCTCGTGTACGGCGGCGAGTTCGGGCCTTCGTTGTTCGGCCAGCCGTAGTTGTTTCCCGGGGCGATCGGGTTGATCTCGTCGTGCATGCTCGTCCCGTTCTCCATCTCGAAGATCTGCTGCGGCGAAGTCGGCCGCGTCGTGATGCGGAACGGGTGGCGGTGGCCGATCGTCCAGACCGCCGCGTTCCAGCCGCCGGTGCCCGAGCCTGCGGGGGTCGCCGGCACCGTGCTGACGTCGTAGCGCAGGATCTTGCCCCAGAGGAGCGCGCCGTTCTGCGCGTTGGCGGGCGTGCCGCCCGCGCCGCCGTCCCCCACGCACACGAGGAGGCGCCCCTGGTCGTCGAAGACCAGGCCGCCGCCGTTGTGATTGGCGCCGCCCGACGGGATGCCGCCGACCATGAGCGTCGGGCTCGTGCCGATCGTGTCGGTCCCGCTCATGACGGTCGTGTACCGGTAGATGCGGTGCTCGCTCGTCGCGGTCGTGAACGTGCAGTAGATGTACACGTAGCCGTTGGTCGCGAAGTTGGGGTCGACCGCCAGTCCGAGAAGCCCCGACTCGTTGTTGACGCGGTAGACGTTCCCGAGCGTCGCCGACGAGATCGTCGCGTACGGAGTCGCCTGCAGCGCGCCGTTCTGGAAGACGCGGATGAGCGCGGTGGCGGTCGAGCTGCCGTTCGGCGAGCCCTGCTGCGCGATGAGGAGCCGCCCGGCGGTGAGCCACCGCAGCGCGACCGGGCGCGACATGCCGGTGGCGAGCGTCGTCTCGGTGAATCCGGCCGGCACCGGCATCGGCAGGATCTTCGGCGACGGGATCGTCACCGCGGCCGTCGGCAACAGCAGGAGCAGGGCCGCCACGAACAGTCCGGGCCTCATACGCATCCTCCACCCATATGGGCTCGACCCCGCCACACTATACGCCCGCCGAAGGGGCGTCTCCATCCCAATTTGCGAAACAACCGGGGCGTCTGGCCGATCGACGGGGGACGGCCGATGCTCGACGACGGGGGACGGGCGACGATCGACGACGTGTGACAGAGGACGTCGACGACGTGAGACGGGCAACGGTCGACGACGGGCGGCGAAGAACGGTCGACGACATGAAACGTGATCCTTGATACCTGAGACTGCCTCAGGCCTTCACGCCCCAGTGGCCGTCGTCGGCGCTCCAGGCGAGGCGCTCGCGGTTCTCCTCGTACCAGCAGAGCCACGCGTCGGCGGCCCGCGCGTGGTCGGCGGCGCCGAGGTCGAACTTCTGCCCCGTCACCAGGCAGAGCGTGTGCAGCAGCGGGAAGAAGTCGAGGTTGTGCGAGAGGTTGTCGGCGCAGATCGCCAGCGTCGCCGCGTCGCCGGAGAGGAGCCTGTCGAGGTGCTGCGCCCACTTCTCGCGGAACACCTTCTGCATCACCGACTTGAAGTAGACGTTCGTCGCCTTGCCGCTCATCCGGCGCTGCTCGGTGTCCGAAACCTTGAGCTTGGGGTTCCTGCTCATCCGGGATAAGTCTATCCCGCCGGCCGCGGTTTGCCAAACCGATCCCGCGCCGTTATATTGAGCGCGTGGCCGACTCCGCCCGCGCCCGCCGCGTCTCCGTCGCGCACAGCCCGGACAGCGACGACGCGTTCATGTTCTACGCGCTTTCCACCGGCAAGGTCGACGCGCGCGGGCTCGTCTTCCAGCACGAGCTGCACGACATCGAGACGCTCAACCTGCGCGCGCAGGAGGGCTTCTACGACCTCACCGCGATCAGCTTCCACGCCTATCCGTACGTCCGCCACCACTACCGCCTGCTGACCTGCGGCGCGAGCGTCGGCGACGGCTACGGCCCGATCCTGGTCTCGAACCGGTCGCTCACGCTGCAGGACCTCGACGAGGCGACGGTCGCCGTGCCCGGCGCGATGACGACGTCGTTCCTCGCGCTGAAGCTGATGTGCCCCGACTCGCGGACGAAGATCGTGCCGTTCGACCGCATCATGGACGACGTCGTGAAGGGGCACGTCGACGCCGGCCTGCTCATCCACGAGGGCCAGCTGACCTTCGGCCAGCACAAGCTCCACCGCATCATCGACCTCGGCGAGTGGTGGACGCGCGAGACGGGGCTGCCGCTGCCGCTCGGGGGCAACGCCATCCGGCGCGACATCGAGCGCGCCTCCGCGCAGAAGATCTCCGACGCCTTCTCCGACTCGGTCCGCTGGGCCCTTGAGCACCGCGCCGAGGCGCTCGAACACGCGATGAAGTACGCGCGGGGCATGGACAGGAAGCTCGCGGACAAGTTCGTCGGCATGTACGTGAACCACTACACGGTCGAGCTCGGCAAGCGCGGCGAGGACGCCGTCGCGCTCCTCTTCCGCCTGGGCCACGAGGCGGGCATCATCAAGGAGCTCGTCGAGCCCGAGTTCGTCGATTAGTTCGATTCGGCCCCCGGCCTCGCTCCCCACAAGTAGGATATACTCCCCCGGTGGCCCGTCAGATCGGATACTGCGACCTCTGCGGCGCCCGCATCGCCGCGGACGACATGGAGAACGGACGGGCGGCGATCATCGACGCTCGCAGCTTCTGCACCGCGTGCATGGCGGAGTCGGGCTTCGCCCGGAAGCAGGCGGCCGCCCCCGCGCCCCCGGCCCCGCCCGCGACGACGCGGCGCTCCGCCGGCCCGGCCCCGCCGCCGCGCCGCTGGGCGATGCTCGTCGTGCCGGGCGCGGGCATCGCGGCGCTGGGCCTGCTGCTGGTCTTCGTCCTGACCGGCGGAGAGCCGGCGAAGCCCGCGCCGCCCCCGCCGCCGCCCGTCGAGGTGTCGAAGACAACGCGGCCCGACACGACCGGCGACGAGGCGATGCGCACGCTCGAGAACCTCGCGTCGGCCGGCGCCGACCCGTCCGCCATCATGGCGGAGTGCGAGCGGCTGCGCCCGGTCCTGCACGGCACGAAGCACGCGGCGCGGCTCGACGCCATCGTCGAGCAGGCCGCCGCCGCAAAGCGGAAGCTTGAGGCGCGGCGCGGCCTCGAGGCGAAGGTCGACACGTTCCGCGCGGAGGCCGAGGGGGACACGACTTTCATCCGCGCGCACGCCGTCGCGTCGGAGGCCGCCGCGCTGCGCGAGCTCCTCGGAGACGCCGCCGACCTCAAGGCGCGCGTGGACGAGATCGTCTCCGCCCACCGCGCGCGCTTCGACAAGGAGGCGGCCCGCCTGCGCGACGAGGTGCTCGGCGCCGCCCAGGCGCTCGCGGACGCGAAGAAGTACGACCAGGCGGTGGCCGCGGTCGACGCGTACCCCGCCGCGTTCCGCGAGACGCCGCACTGGAAGGAGCTCTCCGCGATGCGCCGCGCGTGGGAGCAGCTCGCGGGGGCGCCGCCGCCGCCGACCGACCCGCCGGCGTCGACGCGGCCGTGGCACGAGCTGGCCGACGAGGCGTTCGGGCACTACAAGTCGCGCAACTACGGAAAGGCGAAGGAGCTTTATCTCGAGGCGATGCCGCTTCTTCCGGCGCGCGCCCCGAACGACAAGCACGAGTCGTGGTGGTACTACGCGCCGTACAACCTCTCGACGATCTTCGCCTACGAGTCCGACAAGCTGACAGGCGACGACCGGACGAAGGCGCACGAGGCGTGCCGGAAGTGGCTCAGGCAGGCGATCGACGCGGGGTACATGAAGCGCAAGTGCCGCTGCCACGGCGCCTGCCTCGATCATTTCCGGAAGGACGCGATGTTCAATCCGGTGCGGCGCGAGGCGTGGTTCGCGGAACTGGAGAAGAGCGCGGGCAAATGACCGTCCGGGCCGCTTTTAAAATTTAATCGAATTCGCACGATTCCGGATTGACGACCACTACAGGTCGTGGTATATGCACGGATAGACAATAGGTATTGTGTTCCGGCTTGGGTTGTGGGGGAGCGTCCGAGGGGGATCGGAGTAACGTCGTAGAGAGAGGGGGCCCGCCTGAACACGATCGTTCGCTCATCATCTGATTTCATCTAGCCGCATTGCCACCACGGAGGAGGGGACAGTGGAGAATCTCTTCGGCGCTTCCGGCGCCCTCGGAGTCAAAAAGAGCCGCCGCAAGGACCCGGTGCGCGCGTCGCGCTTCCAGCGGGTCTACACGAAGGCGGGCGTGCACCCGTTCGACGCGATCGAGTGGGACAGGCGCACGTCGAAGATCTCGAACCCGGACGGCTCGGTCGTCTTCGAGATGAAGGACGTCGAGGTGCCGAAGTCGTGGAGCCAGCTTGCCACGGACATCGTCGTCTCGAAGTACTTCCGGAAGGCAGGCGTGTCGGGGACGGGCCACGAGACGTCGGTCCGGCAGGTCGTCACGCGCGTGGCGCGGTCGATCCGCCGGGCGGGCGAGGGGTTCGGCGGCTACTTCCTGTCGCCGGAGGACGCCGACACGTTCGAGGCCGAGCTCACGCACCTGCTCGTCAACCAGCTCGGCGCGTTCAACTCGCCGGTCTGGTTCAACTGCGGCCTCGCGCAGGAGTACGGCATCACCGGCCACGCGGTCGGCAACTGGCAGTGGAACGAGAAGACGGACAAGATCGAGGAGTCCGCCGACGCCTACACGCGTCCGCAGCTCTCGGCCTGCTTCATCCAGAAGATCGCCGACGACCTGATGGACATGGCCGACCAGGTGAAGCGCGAGATGCGCATCTTCAAGTTCGGCTCCGGCACGGGGACGAACTTCTCGTCGATCCGCGCCGAGGGGGAGAAGCTCTCGAGCGGCGGCACCTCCAGCGGCCTCATGAGCTTCCTCGAGATCTACGACAAGGCGGCCGGCGCGATCAAGAGCGGCGGCACGACGCGGCGGGCCGCGAAGATGGTCTGCCTCGACATGGACCATCCGGACATCGAGCGCTTCATCACGTGGAAGATGCGCGAGGAGGAGAAGGCGCAGATCCTCGTCCAGCTCGGCGGGCTCGACGCCGACTTCAACGGCGAGGCGTACCACACGGTCAGCGGCCAGAACTCGAACAACTCCGTGCGCGTGCCGGACGAGTTCATGCACGCCGTCGAGAAGGACGGCGACTGGGTGACGAAGTGGCGCACCAACGGCGCGCCGGCGCACACCTTCAAGGCGCGCGCGCTCTGGGACAAGGTCGCCGCCGCCGCGTGGCGCTGCGCCGACCCGGGCGTGCAGTTCGACACGACGATCAACGCCTGGCACCCCTGCCCGAACACCGACCGCATCTACGCGTCGAACCCGTGCTCGGAGTACATGTTCCTCGACGACTCCGCGTGCAACCTCGCGTCGATCAACCTCACCAAGTTCCTCGACGAGAAGGGCGCCTTCGACGTCGCGAAGTTCCGCCACGCCTGCGAGGTCTTCATCAGCGCGCAGGAGATCATCATCGACTTCGCCAGCTACCCGACGCGCCAGATCGCCGTCAACTCGCACGACTACCGGCCGCTCGGCCTCGGCTACGCCAACCTCGGCACGCTCCTCATGCTCATGGGCATCCCCTACGACAGCGACGCCGGCCGCGCGATCTCCGCGGCGATCACCGCCGTGATGTGCGGGCGCGCCTACCGGCAGAGCGCCGACATCGCGCGCACCAAGGGGCCCTTCAACGGCTACGCGAAGAACCGCGAGCCGTTCCTCAAGGTCATGCGCATGCACCGCGACGCCTCGTACAAGATCAGCGAGAAGGACTGCCCCGCCGGCCTCGTGAAGGCCGCGCGCGAGGACTGGGACGACGCCGTCGCCCTGGGCGAGGTCCACGGCTACCGCAACGCGCAGTCGACGGTGCTCGCGCCGACCGGCACGATCGGCCTCCTCATGGACTGCGACACGACGGGCGTCGAGCCCGACTTCGCGCTCGTCAAGTTCAAGAAGCTCGCCGGCGGCGGCTACTTCAAGATCGTCAACGAGAGCGTGCGCGAGGCCCTCAACCGCCTCGGCTACCCGCCCGCGCAGGTGAAGCAGATCCTCGACTACGTGATGGGCGTCAACTCGCTCGACGCCGACGCGCCGGTCAACCGCAAGGCGCTCCTCGAGAAGGGCCTCACGGCCGAGGAGCTCGACCGGATCGAGAAGACGCTGCCGCGGATGTTCGAGCTGCGCCATGCGATCACGGCGTTCGGGCTCGGCAAGGAGGCGCTCCAGCGGCTCGGCCTCAAGGAGGACGAGCCGGACGTCCTCGAAGCGCTCGGCTTCACCGACGAGGAGATCGAGGCGGCGGAGTGCCGCATCTGCGGCATGATGACCGTCGAGGGCGCGCCGCACCTCAGGGAGGAGCACCTCCCGGTCTTCGACTGCGCCAACAAGTGCGGGCCGCACGGAGAGCGCTTCATCCATCACCGCGGGCACATCCGCATGATGGGCGCGGTGCAGCCGTTCATCTCCGGCGCGATCTCGAAGACGATCAACATGCCCGAGAGCGTGACGGTCGACGACATCAAGGAGGCGTACCAGGAGAGCTGGCAGCTCGGCGTCAAGGCGGTCGCGCTCTACCGCGACAACTGCAAGGCGAGCCAGCCGCTCTCGACGAAGGGCAAGAAGGAGAAGCTCAACGTCGCGGCGACCGCGCTCCCGACCACGGTCGCCAACCCGGTCAGCCCGACCGCGGCGTACATGGGGATCGAGCGCGTGCGCCTGCCGAAGAAGCGCAGCGGCTTCACGCAGGAGGCGCGCGTCGGCGGCCAGAAGCTGTACCTGCGCACCGGGGAATTCCAGGACGGCACGCTCGGCGAGATCTTCATCGACATGCACAAGGAGGGCGCCGCCTTCCGGTCGATGATGAACTGCTTCGCGATCGCCGTCTCGCTCGGCCTGCAGTACGGCGTCCCGCTCAAGGAGTACGTGGACTGCTTCACGTTCACGCGCTTCGAGCCGCAGGGGCCGGTCGACCACCCGAACATCAAGTTCGCCACCAGCATCGTCGACTACGTCTTCCGCGTCCTGGCGCTGGAGTACCTCGGCATGACCGAGTACGCGCAGGTCAAGCCGGCCGACGGGTTCAACGTCGCGCCGCGGGTCTCCGGCGGCAAGGAGACCACGTCGGTCAAGGTGGAAAAGCGCGGGGAGCCTGCCCTGAGCGAGCATCAGCGAGTCGAAGGGCACGACCTCTTCGAGGGGGGCGAGGACCAGACGCTCTCGCGGCACCTCTCGACGATGATGGGCGACGCGCCGTTCTGCAACATCTGCGGCCATGTGACCGTCCGCAACGGGGTCTGCTACAAGTGCCTCAACTGCGGGAATTCGATGGGGTGCTCATAGCCGGAACTCAGAACCCTGAACCCAGCAAGAGAAGCCCGAGAACCCCGGCCCCCGGCCGGGGTTTCCATTCCCGGCCGCGGTCCACGTACAATGCGCGCGTGCGGAAGGAAGAAGTCGACACCTTGCTGAAGGCGCGGCCCTTCAAGCCGTTCGCGGTGCGTCTTGCTTCCGGTCGCACACGCTCGACAGGAACGGCGACGGCATACTCATCACGCTCGCCATGATCGCCTCGACCCACGTCCGCAACGGCACGCGCGCGTAGTCAGCCGGAGCCGCTGGTTCGTCCGCGGCCTCGCCTCGTCAGGGGCTGGGACCGCGAACGCGTCAAGGTGGGTAGCGCCCGCCCTTCGCGCGCTGTAGCATGGCTCCGTGAAGCTGTCGAGCATCGAGCGCGCGCTGGAGGCGATGGAGACCATGCAGAAGGGCAGGCCGTATTCCCTGCGCCCTGAGGACGCCAAGTTCAAGCTCGTCGACGAACTGGCCCGCATCAGCCGGAAGCTCAAGATCAAGCCGGTCGTGATCGGCGGCATGGCGGTCAACCACCACGGGTACGTGCGCTTCACGCACGACGCGGATCTTCTGCTCTCAAAGGACGACGCGGCGATTCTCTTCCGCCATCTCAAGTCGGCTTCGGGCTGGAAACGCTTCCATGAGGGCTTCAAGAACACGTTCCTCGACGTCGCGGTGGACCTGTGCGTCGAGGGCGAGGGCACGTCTCCCGACTGGCACGAACCCTTTCCTTCTCCCGCCGAGCTCCGGCCCTTGCGCGTGCGCCCCCTTCCGGTCGCCTCCATCGAAGACGTCGTCGTCTTGAAGGCGATGTCGGGTCGGAGCAAGGACGACGCGGACATCGTCGAACTGCTCAAGGTCCACCGGCGCCGCATCGATTCCCTCCACAAGGCCGCCCGCGGCCGCTTGCGCACCGACGGTGCGAAGCGCCATCTCGACGAAGTCATCGCGCGCGCGAAGGACGAGATCGCCAGGCGCTGATGCGTGACCCGCGCGCCCGCCGCGCGTCGAACCGGCATGCGACTCGGACCCGGCGCCGCGCTCTATGCTGCGATCCGATCGACGCGGGCCCGGCGCGGTCGTGGCCAACCCTCGTCCTCCTGCTCGCCTGCGTCGCGTGCCACGCCGTCGCCTTCGGCGTGATCGTGCCTCGTTTCACGGACGTCTTCGAAAGCGTCGACGTCCCGATGCCGCAGCTCACGATCCTCGCCCTCAGCGCAGCGCGCGTTTTCGTCGCCGTCTGGCCGCTCTGGACCGCGCTCCTCACGGCGGGTGCCGTCTGGGCGAGCCGGCGTCCGGGCGTGGCCGCATTGACCGTTGCTGCGTCCGTCGTCGTGTGGGGGCTCCTCGTGATCGCGGTCTTCCTGCCGCTCCCAGGCCTGCTCCACTGAAGCGATGATGCCTTCGGACCGCGCATCCGCCGCCCTCGATGGCGTCATGATCACCTATTGCCTGATCGGCCACGCATTCTTCCTCCTGGTCGTCGTCTCCGGCTTCATGGATCTCTGGGCCTGCAATTGACCTGCCGCTTTCAAGCTTCAACAGGGGCTTGTGCGTCCTCTCTGACGGATTCCAGTCTCACTGGCTCGCGGCGAGCGCCCTTCTGCTGGCCGCCGCCGTGTCGTTCCGGGCCTTCCCCGTGCTCGTGCGCGGCTGCTACGTCGCGTCGCTCGTCTTCTGGAGCTGCTCCACCGTCGCCCTGATCTTCCCGATGACCCAGGTGTGTTGGGGCATCGGCCGACAGAAGTAACCCGGCATCTGATGCTGGAATCTCCCGCCGGAGTATCCCAGAATCCTGTGGATGACGTCCCTCGTGCTCGTCGCTTGGTTCCTCATGCAGGGGGAGAATGGAAAGCACCGCGCCTCCTTCGGCAAACTCCTCGAGCGCGTCCACCAGGTGAAGGACACCGAGGAGATGTGGTCCGACTGCTTCCCCGACGTCGACATGGACAAACTCCACAAGGAGTGGGTCGACTTCCTCGGGAAGCAGAGGGTCGATCCCTGATGCTCGTCGCCGCCTGGCAGATCGACGTCGCCTTCGCCGACAAGGCGAAGAACCTCGCGGCGATCCGCGACCACACGCGCGAGGCCGCCTCCCGGGGCGCGCAGCTCGTCTGCTTCCCCGAGTGCGCGCTCACGGGCTACGCGTTCGAGACGCGCGAGGACGCCCTCAAGCTCGCCGAGCCCATCCCCGGCCCGTCGACCGAGGCGCTCGCGGCGCTCGGCCCGTGGATCATCGCCGGCCTCCTCGAGCGCGCGGGGGACCGCCTCTACAACAGCGCCGTCCTCGTCGGCCCGCGCACGCTCGCCGTCTACCGCAAGCTTCATCTCCCCTGCCTCGGCGTCGACCGCCACGCCGACCCGGGCGACCTGCCGCTCGCGCCCGTCGAAACGCCGCTCGGCCGCATCGGCCTCAACATCTGCTACGACGGGAGCTTCCCGGAGACCGGCCGCGTGCTCAAGCTCGCCGGCGCCCAGCTCATCGTGCTCCCCACCAACTGGCCCGAGCAGGCGCGCCTCTCCATCGAGCACCAGTCGATCGTGCGCGCGTACGAGAATCACGTCAACTACGTCGCGGTCAACCGCGTCGGCTCCGAGGGCGGCTTCCGCTTCCCGGGCGGCAGCCGCATCGTCGACTGCAAGGGGCGCGTGATCGCGGTGGCGGGCGAGTCGCCCGTGATGCTTCACGCGGAGCTCGACCTCCCGGGCGCCGACCAGAACCGCGTCGTCAACGTCCCCGGCCGCTACGAGATCGACCGCATCGCCCACCGCCGCCCCGACATGTACGGGCCGATCACGCGCCCTTGACGACCTTCGCGGCCATGGCCGCCCGCGCCGACTCCTCCTCAGAGCAGAGACGGCTCTCCGCGTCGAGCGGGTCGGGCAGGTCGCGCTGCATCGGGTCCAGCAGCGCGTCCGCGTAGCGGATCGCCCCCTCCGAGTTGGCCACGCCGTCGCGCCAGCGCTCGGGGATCCCCTCGAGACCGTGGAACGCCCCGCAGAGCGCCCCCACGATCGCCGCCACGCTGTCGGTGTCGCCGCCGAGCGCGAGTGCCCGCGTCACCGCGGTCTCGAACGACTTCCCGCCCTGCGTCAGCGTCGCGATGATCGCCGTCACCACGCTCGCCAGCGCGAAGCCGTCGGTCGCCGACTGCACCCGCTCCTGCGAGTGCTCGGCCGCCGCGCGCACGATCTCGTCCAGCACGCCCGCCGGCTCGACCCGCAGCGCGCGCGCCACGCGCAGCAGCGCCGACGAGAAGTCGTGCGTCTGCTCTTTCCCGACGAGCAGGTCCTCGCCATACTCTTTCACGATCCGCGCCTCCGCGTCGCGCGTCGCCAGGGCGGTCATCTCGATCATCGTGGTGCCCGGCCACTGCTCCGCCGCGGACAGCGACGCCGTCAGCCACGCCACTGCGTACGCCGCCGCGATGCCGCGCGGGTCGCGGTGCGTCACGAGGCTCGCCTCGACCACGCGCCAGAACATCGTGTCGGCGTCCCCCCGGTAGAAGAAGCCGACCGGGGCGATGCGGCTGGCGGCTCCGTTGCCGGCGCTCGCCGTCCCGCACTGCTTCCAGTCCTTCGACTTGCGGTACGCCATCACCGACGTGCGGAAGCCGTCGCCGGTGCCGCGGAAGACGCCGAAGTACGGGCCCATGATCGGCACGCCCGCCAGGCGCACGTACTCCTCCGCCACGTCGTGCCCGTTCAGGTCTCCCGTGCGCCCGAGCACGTACGCCAGCGCGATCGCCTGCTGCGTGTCGTCGGTGTAGAGCCCCGCCTTGCGCCAGAAGCGCATCGCGCGGTCGAAGTCCTTGCGCTTGAGGCGGGCGCCCATCGTCACCGCCTCGTCCGGGCCGAAGCTGTCGCGGAACTCCGTGAGCGCGCCGAAGCGCTGCTGCACCTCCTGCCACGTCAGCCCTTCGGCCGGGCTCCCGAGCGCGTCCCCGACCGCCAGCCCGAGCAGCATCCCGCGCGCGCGCGACTTCGTATCCGCCATCCGTGTTCCATCGTACAATAACCGCCGCCATGCGCGCCCTCTCCTGCGCCGCCCTCCTCCTCGCCGCCGGCTGCTCCTCCGCGCCGCCCCCGGCGCCGCTCGAGGTGACCGACGCGACGACGGCCGACGAGGTCGCCGGCGCCCTGCGCGCCGGCCGCGCGTGGAAGGACGAGGCCGACCGCGGCCGCGGCGTGCGCCTCCTCGCGTCGAAGGCCGACCGCAGGCACGTGGACGCGCTCTTCCTCGTCCTGGAGCGCGACAAGACGCCCGAGAACGCGCTCGCGGCGATCGCCGGGCTCGCGCCCCTTCTCTCGGCGGACGACCTGCCGAAGCTCGACGCGCTCCTCGGCGGCGCCGACCCGACGCGCGTCCTCATCCTCCTGCGGCAGGCGCGGCTCGGCGGGGCCGTTCCGCTGCTCGAGAAGCACGCAGCGGAGCTCCTCGCGTCGAAGGCCGCGGCCCGGGTCGCGCTCGGCACCCTGGGCGCGCTGCGCGTGCGCGGCGCCACGCAGCCGGTGCTCGACTATCTCGGCAGCGACGACGACGACGCGGCGTACAAGGCCCTCGGCCGGCTCTGGGAGCAGAAGCTCGACGCGCCCGCCCTCGCGCGCGAAGACGAGCGCACGCGGCTCACGGTGCTCATCCACGTCGTCCGCCCCGCGATGGTCGGCGGCGACGGCGCCGCCTGCGACGCGATGCTGCGCATCATGACGCGCGCCGAGCTCGACGAGCTCCTCGCCAAGAACGCGAAGGACCGCTTCAAGGCGCGCGCCGCAATGGCGGAGGCGTGCGCGCGCGAGTCGTTCGACGCGAAGAAGGGCGCGATGGTCCACGCGGCGCTCCTGGCGAACCCCGACGCCGACGTCGTCGCCTTCATCCTGTGGTCGAGCCCGCACGTGCTCGACGTCAGGGTGCTGCTCGGCGACGAGCGGGCGGCGAAGCTGCGCGGGCAGCCGGATGCGCGCGTGTGCGACTACGCGGCGGCGCGCCTCGAGGCGGACGCGGCGAAGCGGCCGACCGAGCTGCCGGCGTCGGCCGAGGAGCGCGCGGCGCTCCTCAAGAAGTGGCGCGACAAGCAACCTCACTAGCCCGAATCATTCGCAAGGCGCCCTCCGCTCGCCCCTCCGCAGCCCGACGTGCGCCCGGCCCGGCAGCGGATGTCACTTGTCCGGCGGTCGGGGGTTTCGGAACGCCAGCCGATCGCTCGTCAGGTACGTGAAGGCCGTCCCCGCCATGATCCCGAGCGACGCGCCGATCACGTAGTGGAAGCGCGCCAGCGCCCACATGATCGCCAGCTGGGCCCCCAGGCCTCCCAACGCTCCGATCGCATACAGGGCGAACGACGGCGCGACCGGCGCGGCGCGCGCCCGGAACGTCCACGCGCGGTTGATCGCGTAATTCGACGTCATCGCCGCCGAGAACGCGACGACCGCCCCCACCATCGGCGCCAGCCCGGCCCATTCGACCATCGCGCAGAGGATCGCGATGTGCGCGACGTATCCGCTCGCGCCCGTCATCAGGAACTTCGCGAGCCGCAGCGGCCACGCGTTGAGGTCGCGGTAGAGCGCCCACAGCTGCCTCGCGTACTCGCGCCGCTCGGGCGGGCCGAACTTGCTCTCGCCCGCCGCCCGGTCCGCGAAGACGATCGGCACTTCGACCGTGCGCCGCTCGCGCGTCCGCGCCAGGATCTCCAGCAGGATCTTGAAGCCGCGCGGCCTGAGCTCGACGTCCTTCAGCCGGCTCTTGCGGACACAGAAGAACCCGGCGAGCGGATCGCGCACCGCCGTCAGCGGGCGCGCGAGCATCGTCCCGGCCTTCGACATCAGCCGCCGCAGGGGCGTCCAGCCGTCGATGTCGCCCCCCGGCACGTAGCGGCTGCCGACGGCGACCTCCGCCCCGTCCTCGACCGCCCTCACCAGCGCGGGGATCGCCTCCGGCGGATGGCTCAGGTCGGCGTCCATCACCACGCAGACGTCGCACGACGCCTCGCCGATCCCCCGCAGCACCGCCGTCGAGAGCCCGCGCTCGCCCCTCCTCTCGATGACGCACGCGCCGAGCCCTCGGGCGACGTCCGCCGTGCCGTCCGTCGACGCGTCGTCCACGACGACGATCTCGGCGTCCGGCAGCGCCGCGCGGACCCGCGGCACGAGCAGCGGGAGCGTCTTCGCCTCGTTGTACGTCGGGACGATCACGCTGACTCTCATGGTGTGGGGATCGACATGATACTTGAAAACGTGAAACGTGCGACTACGGAGCGCGTGAGCGCTCCGTCAGCACCGCCTGCCGCATGAAGCGCGCCGACTTCGGCTCGTGCTCCAGCAGGAAGCGCACGTAGTAGTCCATCGCGCGCCGCACGTGGTCGACGAAGTCCGGCAGCACCTTCAGGTTCGTGCGCTTCCCCTCCGTGAACGCCGCGATCGCGTCGAACACCGGCCGCTTCAGGAGGATCCGCGACGCGTCCCTCGGCCGGCACCGCACGCACACCGCGCCGCCGTCGCGCGCGCTGAAGTACGCCTCCGGCCCCGACAGCTTGCGCCGGCACGACCCGCACTCCTCCATCCGCGGCGCGTGGCCGAGGATCCGCAGCAGCTGCGCCTCGAAGCGGAAGACCGCCTCCGCCACCGCCGCGCCGCGCGCGAGCGACTCCATCGTCCCGCGCAGGAGGTCGAAGAGCTCCGGCTGCGGCTGCCCCTCCAGCGTGAACTCGTCGACGAGGTCGCAGGCGTAGCTCGCCGCGCTGAACCGCGCGAAGTCGCCGCGCACCTCGCGCCAGTCCCGCACCGCCTCCGCCGCCGTCAGGATGTCGAGCGCCCCCGGCTGCTTCTCGAGGCGGATCACCTCGTAGAGCGTCATCACGTCGAACGGCCCGTGGAACGCGCTCTTCTTGCGCTTGGCCCCCTTCGCGATGCAGTGCACCTTCCCGTGGTCGCGCGTGTAAAGGTGCAGCACCTGCGACGTCTCGCTGAAGTCGTACTTCCGCAGCGAGATGGCGAGGGTCTTCTGCAGGCGTTCAGCCATCAGCCGTTAGCCGTTAGCGGCCCGCTTCCGGACTAATGGCTAAAGGCTGATGGCTAACGGCTCTGGACAAACTTGGCGATGCGATCGAGCCCGGCACTGATCCGCTCCATCGACGTCGCGTAGCTCAGCCGCACGTGGTCGTCGCTCCCGAACGGCTCCCCCGGCACCACCGCCACGTGCACCTTCTCCAGGAGCGCCGCCGCGAACGCGCCCGACCCTTTCATCGACTTCGTGTAGCAGCCGCTCACGTTCGGGAAGACGTAGAACGCCCCCTCGGGCTCGACGCACGTGATCCCCCGGATCGCGCGCAGCCGTCCGACGACATAGTCGCGCCGCTTCACGTACTCCGCCGCCATCGCGTCGCTCGTCGCGTAGCCCCCCTCCATCGCCGCCAGCGCCGCGTGCTGCGAGATCGACGCCGGGTTCGACGTCGCGTGCGACTGGATCTTCGCCGCCCCCTCGATCACGTCCTTCGGCCCCGCCATGTAGCCGATCCGCCAGCCGGTCATCGCGAACGACTTCGAGACGCCGTTGATGACGAGCGTGCGCTCCTTCATGTCGCCGAAGGTCGCGATCGACGCGAACTTCGCGCGGCCGTACACGAGCCGCTCGTAGATCTCGTCGGAGATGACGGTGACGTCCGTGTCGTCGAGCACGTCGGCGAGCGCCTTGAGCTCGTCCGCCGAGTACACGATGCCGGTCGGGTTGCACGGGCTGCAGAGGATGAGCACCTTCGAGCGCCTCGTCAGCGCCTTCCGCAGCTGCTCCGGCCGCATCTTGAAGCCGTCCCTCTCGTCGGTCCCGACGATCACCGGCTTGCCCGACGCGCACTTCACCATCTCCGGATAGCTCACCCAGAACGGCGCGGGGATCAGCACCTCGTCCTTCGGGTCGACGAGCGTCTGCAGCGCGTTGAAGATCGACTGCTTGCTCCCGCACGACACGAGAATCTGGTCGACGGTGTACGAGAGGCCGTTGTCGCGCTCGAACTTCGTCGCGATGGCGCGGCGCAGCGGGATGATGCCGCTGGAGGCGGTGTACTTCGTATGCCCCTTCGCGATCGCCTCGACCGCCGCCTTCTTGATGTGCTCCGGCGTGTCGAAGTCGGGCTCGCCGGCGCCGAAGCTGACGACGTCGATGCCCGACGCCTTCATCTTCGCCGCGCGCTCGCTGACCGCGAGCGTGGCCGATTCTTCGAGCTGCTGGACCCGTTTGGCGAGCGCCATGCGGGTGGTCGTCATCCTCTCCCCTCCTCTTGGACGTGACACTTAACCGCCAACCGTCGGCCGGGTCAAGCGCTATAATGAACGACCCCATGCGCCGATTCGCCCTGGTTTCGCTCCTCCTCGCGGGCTGCGGCCGCCCCGCCGGCGGCGCCCCGTTCGCCGATGCGCTCCCGGAGGACGTCGTCTTCTATGTCGGCGCCGCCGACGCCGCCGGGCTCCTCGAACGCGCGCGCGGGCGCGGCATCGACGAGGCCCTCCGCGGCCTCCCCGCGCTGGCCGGGACCGCCGCGATCGTCCGGCGCGCGAACGGCGACTGGATCGCGCTGCTCCCCGCCGGCCCGCTCGCCTCCGGCTCCGGCGTGCGCGACGGCTGGCACTACACCGTCGACGGCCCGCGCGCGATCGCCGCCCGGACGCCCGAGGCCGTGGCGCGCTTCCGCGAGGCGCCGAAGCGCCCGCTCGACGTCGACTTCAGCGGGCCGACCGTCGTCTACGTCGTTCCGCGCGCGTTCCCGAACGACGCCTGGTCCGCGTGGTGCGCGCGCTGGCGCGACTTCGACTCCATCTCCGCCTCCGTCGAGATCGACCGCGACGTGCGCGTCCAGGCGCTGGCCCGCTGGTCCGGCGCCGCGTACGGCCGCGCGCTCGAGGTTGCCGTGCAGGCGCCCGGCCGCGCCGGGGCGCCGCCGGCCGACGCGGCGCTCTGGACGGCGCAGATCGAGCACTTCCCGCGCCTCTGGACCGAGCTCACGCGCGGGCTCAAGGCCGACGGCCATCCGGTGACCGAGGTCCTCCCGCGGCTCGGCCCGGCGTGGAGCGTGACGGTCGGCCGCGACGGCGCCGTGTCGGCCGCCGTCGAGGCGCGCGGCGACGTCGATCCGCAGCTCCTGCGCCGCGCGGTCGCCGACTACGCGAAGGCGCGCAAGGTCGACGTCGCGCTGCCCGAGCGGCTCTCGCTTGGTCCGGCCGCCGGGGGCGGGTGGCACTGCGGAACGGTCCTCGTGCCGTCCGCATGCGCGCGCGCCACGGCGAACGTCGAATGGAAGGTGTGGCTCGATCGCCTGTCGTGGGCCGGCCGCGTGGAGGCGTGGACGCGGTATACGGGCGCCGGAGCGCGCGTCGAGGCCCGCATCACGTCCGGGGGAGCCGATGCCGCCCAGACGCGGTAAGCCCGAATCGTCCAGCACGTCGCGGCTCCTGCGCGAGCTCGAGACGCGCACCGAGCAGCTCGCGCTCATCAACGGCGTCCTGCGCACCATCGTGAGCGGCGCGCCGCTGCCCGACATCCTGCGCGTCTTCGCCAGCAATCTGAAGACGATCTGCCCGTTCGACCGGTGCTCGATCTCGATCTACGACGATGGGCAGAACGTCTTCCACGTGCCGTACATGGTGATGGGCGGCCGCGTGCAGGAAACGAAGGAGGCGCCGCGCCCGTTCGCCTCGACGCCGCTTTCGGAGGCGATCCGGACCGGGCGGCCGGTCGTGCGCCGCGACATCAGGTCCGAGCAGAAGCACTTCGACGCCGACGGCGCGTTCACGAAGAAGGGGTTCGGCTGCGAGATGCTGGTGCCGCTGCAGGTCGGTCCGAAGCCGTTCGGCACGTTCAACATCGGCGCCTTCGAGGCGGACCGACTGACGGACGATCACCTGCGCGCGGTCGCCGAGATCATCCCCGCGATCGCGGTCGCCGTCTGGCAGCACATGCGGCCGCAGCGGGCGGTCCGCTGATCACTTGCGCCCGCGCACGACGAGCACCGGCATCGGCGCCGAACGGAGGATCTTCTCGCTGACGTGCCCGAACGCCGCGGGGCGCGCGCCCGCGCCCGTCGGTGTCAGCACGATCAGGTCGCAGCCGTAGCGCGCCGCGTGCGAGAGCACGTCGGTCGACGGGTCGCCGCGCACGACGAGCGCGCGCGTCGGCACCTGGTCGCCGCGCAGCCGGTTGGCGAGCTCGTGCAGGCGGTCGGCTACGTGCCGCACCTCCTTGAACTGGTCGCGCGCGAGCTTGGAGTCGCCCGCCGCCCAGAGGGACTCGACGACGTAGAGCAGCTGGAGCGACGCGCCGTGGTCGCGGGCCAGGGCGACCGCCGGCTCCAGCGCGCCCTCGGACACCGGGGTGCCGTCGAGCGGCACGAGGACCGACTCGACCTTCGGCGGCCGCGGGCCGGACGGCCCCAGCGCGCGCACGAAGAGCGTCGGGATGGCGGCGGCCTGGAGCACGCGCTCGGCGACGCTGCCGTAGACGAGGCGCGCCACGCCGCTGCGCCCGTGCGAGGAGATCGCGATGAGGTCGCACGAGTGCTGCGACGCCGCGGAGACGATCTCCGCGGCGATCTCGCCCGTGCGCGTCTCCCACTGCGCGGCGACGCCGCGGTCCTTGAGGCGCGAAACGAGGAAGTCGAGGTAGCTCTCCGCCTCCAGCTGCAGCGTCTCGTCGTAGGGCGTCGGCGGGTTGGCGGGCGCGGGGTTGACGCGCGCGAGGTGCAGCACCGCGCCGCGCGCGCGGAGGCGCTCCGCGACCGCGAGGACCTGCTCGGCCAGCTCGCTGCCGTCGACCGGCACGAGGATGCGCTGGAACATGGCGCCCACTGTAGCGAATCGCGCCGGAATTGACGATACTCGATTCGTGGCGACGTCGACGCTGCCCGCGGAAGTCGTGGCCGCGATGAAGGACCCGAAGCGCGTCTTCGGGCGGTACATCCTCGTCCAGGAGCTGGGGCGCGGGGGCATGGGCACCGTCTGGCGCTCGTGGCAGCTCGACCTCAAGCGGTGGGTCGCGGTGAAGCTCCTCCACGAGGGGGAGAGCGAGGACACGCTGGCGCGCTTCCTGCGCGAGGCGCAGACGGCGTCGCAGCTCCACCACGCGAACATCGCGGCGGTCTACGAGGTCGGCCAGAAGGACGGCCGCTTCTTCATTTCGATGCAGTACATCGACGGCACGACGTTCGACAGGCTGATCGGGCGGAAGGTGCCGCGCGAGACGCTCCTCAAGGTGCTGCGGGCGGCGGCGCTGGCGGTGCACGCGGCGCACGCGCAGGGGGTCGTGCACCGCGACATCAAGCCGTCGAACATCATGCTCGGGAAGGACGGCAAGGCGTACGTGCTCGACTTCGGCATCGCGCGCATGGCGCACGGCGGGGACGTGCTGACGCTGACGGGGATGGTGGTGGGGACGCCCGCGTACATGGCGCCGGAGCAGGCGTCCGGCGACCCGGACAAGGTGGATCGCGGCGCGGACATCTGGTCGCTGGGAGTGCTGCTCTACGAGATCGTGACGGGGACGCTGCCGTTCCGCGGGCGGTCGCAGGCGGAGACGCTGATGCTGCTGACCGGCACGCAGGCGACGCCGCCGTCGCAGCGCGCGCCCGACGTGCCGCTGGAGCTCGACGCGATCTGCATGAAGGCGCTCGAGAAGGAGCGCGCGCGCCGGTACGCCACCGCGGAGGAGCTGGCGAACGACCTGGGGCGGTACCTCAAGGGCCGCGAGATCACGGCGAAGCGCGTGACGGGGTGGACGCGGCTGGCAAGGTGGCTCGCGGAGCGCCGGATCGCGGTGGGGGTTGCGGCGGTGGTGGCGGTCGCAGCGCTTGCGGCCGGCGCGGTGTGGGCGTCGAAGCGCTCGTCGGAGCGTGCGGGGTGGCGTGCGGAGGCGCGCCGGCTGATGGAGGCGGGGCGGTGGAGCGACGCGCAGGCGGCGTGGGTGCGCCTGGCGGGGGACGCCGAGGCGGACGCGTCGATGCGGACGTGCCGCGATCTCCTGTCGAAGCTCGAGGCGGGCAAGGCGCAGACCGACATCCGGCAGAAGGCGCAGAAGGAGCTCGCCGAGGCGGACGTGCTCTTCGGACAGGCGCGCGACCTGATGCAGGAGCCGGGGGCGCACAAGCGCCTGACGGAGAAGCTCGCGGAGGCGGAGGCGCGGGCGCTTCAGGCGACGGCGACGGACGGAACCTACGCGGAGGCGTGGTTCAAGCTGGGGCAGATCCGGTACGAGCGGCGGGACGCGCGCGCGGCGGACGCGTTCGGGAAGGACCCGTCGAATCCCAATGCGCTCTACTTCCGGGCGCTGGTGAACGTGCGGAGGGTGATCGACTCGGCGCATGCGCCGTCGATGACGACGGCGTCGCTGCTGGCTCTGGCGGACGCGGTGAAGGCCGATCTCGCCGAGGCGAACAGGCAGGGCCTGGAAGCGGGCAGGCAGAAGATCGGCGCGATCCTGGACGCGGCGATGGAGGGAAGGCACGACGACGGCCTGAAGCTGGCGCGCGAGCTGCTCGAGAAGTCGCCGGAGGATCTGCTGCTGCTGGAGCTGGCCGGCGTGCTCAGCCGCCTGCTCGCGAAGCCGCGCGAGGCGCTCCCGCACTTCGAGCGGCTCGTGCGCCGCCGCCCCAACGATCCGGTCCTGGCGCTTCGGCACGGCGCGTGCGTCTTCGCGGCCGATCCGGCGAAGGGCGTGGAGCTGATGAAGGCGGCGCTGGCGGTGGAGCCGAAGGACGTGAGGCTCCAGCGGGAGTATGCGAGGGAGTTCCTTCAGGTCGGACGCTTCGCCGACGCCCTGCCGGCGCTCGAGGCGATCGTGGCCTCCGATCCGGCCAACCACCCCGCGCGGTATGACCTCGGCCAGGCCTTGTGGCAGATCGGACGCAGAAATGAGTCCGAGGTGCACTTCAAGCGCGTCATCGCCGATGGCGAGGAGGCCGTGGATGATCTCCTCTACCTCGACTGCTACTTCCGCACGAACGACTTCCTGGTGCTTCTGGACAAGGCGGATGCGTTTCTGAAGAAGCTCGATCCAGTTTCGACTCCGCTGCGCCGGCACAAGGCGGGCTCCGCCCACTGCCTCCGCGCCTGGGCTTATGCCGCCCTCAATCAGATGCCGGAAGCGCTCAAGGCGTACGATCAGGCCATCGCCACGGACCCGACCGAACTTCGCGCCTACTACGCGGCCGCGACGATCATGCGCAACACAAAGACCGATCTGCCGCGCGCTCTGGCGCTCGTTCGCAAGGGACTGGAGCTGCCGCAGCCCGCAAGGATGCGGGAGTCGGGGCAGCAACTCGCCGCCTCGATCGAATCGCTTCTCCGGTAGGCGTCACCAGCGGACGTCGACGCCCACGGTCACGGCCAGGACGCTCTTCAGTTCGCCTTCGCCGTCCCCGGCGTGCACGTCGGCCGAACCGATCGACAGGCCGGTCTTGAACGCGAGCGACACGGCGGTCGAAACGGCGTACGAGGCCCCCACCGCGATATGTCCGGCGATGTGACCGTTCACGCCGTCGGCGCCGCTCACGAAGAACCTCCCCATGCCCACCTGGCCGAAGATCGTCACGTTCGGCGCGACGGCGTATGAATAGCCCGCGCCGAGCGCGAGGCTGATGATCGTCAGGTCCTCCTCCTCGCTGACCGTCACGGGCCTGAACGGAATGGATGTGTCGACAGACTCGGTCTCGATTTCGGCAAAGGTGAAGACCGCCTGGGCGAAAACGTACACAGGTCCGTTGAAGAGCCCTCGATACTGGAGGTCGAGCTCACCCGCCGCCGAAGTCCCGTCAATCTCGTCTCCATCCGCGAGCCCGAGCCCGAGGCCACCGCCGAACTGCCAGCCGCTGCCCGATCCGGGCACCGGCACCGGCATCCCCGGTCCCGGACCCGGCTCTTCCTGCGGCTTCGGCTTCGGCTCGGTCCCGACGACCGGTCCACTGCCGCCGCCCGAGCCCGGCTTCGCCCCAGCCGCCGTCCCGCCCGCGCCGGCCGCCGGAGTCTCCGGCCTCGCGCCGCCCCCCGCCGCCGGCGTCGGCGCGCAGCAGTTGCACGACCCCGGCCCCGTCTCCTGGCTCCGGATCGTCCACATCCCGCCCGGCCCGCCGCCCTGCGACGCCTCCAGCCACTCCGCGTACGTCATCTCCCGCGCGCACACCGCCGTCCAGCGCGCCCACGCGCAGTACGAGCCGCCGCACACATGGTCCTGCACGACGCACCCGCACACGCACGAGCCGTACCGCGCCTCCACCTTGCGCTCCCACTGCGTCACAACCACGCCGCGCTTCATCGCGTCCGCCGGCGAGCCGCCCGCGCCGAACCACCACTGCGCCCACCCGCCCCCCCGCGACCACGACTGTTCGATCCGCGTGCTCGCCAGCTGATGCGTGTCGCGGCACACGCCCGTGCACGTCACGCTCCCGCTCGGCATCCCGTCCGCGCCCGCCGGCAGCGGCGGATTCTGCGCCGCCGACAGCCCGACCGCCACAATCAAGCTCATCATCGCAAGGCTCCTTAACGCTGAGCGCCCACAAGACGGCACACCTTCGACAGCAGCTCGAACGACGCGCGCTCCGCGCCGCCGGCCTCGCGCGCGAAAGCCTCCGCCAGCAGCTCCAGCCGCACCGCCCGATCGTCCGACGGCGGCACCTGCCCCTCGATCAGCGCCCGCAGATCGACGCGGCACGTCCACGCCCCGGACTCCTCAACGAGCGTCCCCCTCGCGATCATGTTCTTGAAAATCGGCACGCCCCCGCGGCGCTCCCCCGTCGCCCACACCTCCGCCGCGGCGCCCGCCTTCAGCGCCAGAGCGCACGTCCCGTCCGCCGCGACCTCCGCCGACGGCCGCAGAAGCGGCGACTCCACGCCCGACAGCACGACGCGCGCCCCCCGCAGGAGCATCGCCGTCACGCCCGCGCCCAGCGACGCGTCCTCGTGCGACGCGACGACGCGCACCTTCGAGAGCTTCCGCTCCTCGAGCTGCGGCTGCACGCCGCGCGCCCCGTTCTTCAGCTCGCCCGACGCGGCCACGCCGACGCCGTCGAGCGCCACCCACCAGCGCAGACCGGCCAGCTGCAGCACCGCGGCGCCCGACGCGTCGAACGCCGCCGGCTCCGTCCCCTCCGCCAGCGCATACCCGCGCGTCCCGGCCGCGACCGCGACGCTGAACTTCTCCTCCGGCGCGGCCACGCGCAGCGCCGGGTCGCCGTCATGCACGAAGAACCTCGCCTCGCCGTCCGCGCCCGCGGCCTCCGACTTCAGCACCCGGTGGTTGAGCGGGTCCCACAGGTCGATGCGCGCGCCGGGCTTCCCGCGCCCCACGATCCACCGCCCCGCGCGCTTCCCCGCGAGCGCGACCTCCGCGTCCGCCTCGAGCCTGACGAGCCGCTCGGGGAAGTCCTCGTGCACCGCGTCGCCGAGCGGCGCGGGCGAGAGGTGGTAGACTCCCTTCTCGAGCCCCGCGAACGAGAACGTTCCGTCGGCGCCCGTCGTCGTCCGCGCGCGCTCCTTGCCGACGAACGTTCGCGTGTGATAGGCGCTCTCGACGACGCGCCCGCCCGACCCGGCGTCGACGCGGCCGAGCACGATCTCGACCCCCGCCGCGGGCTTCCCTTCGCTGGTGCGGCAGACTCCCTTGAGGACGACCGTCTCCTGGCCGGCGGCCAGAAGAGACAGCATCACAAGCCAAGACATCGCAATCCTCCCTCTATCCCCCGGAAACCAGCGGAGCCCCGCTTCGCCGTCCTCTTTTGGAGGCATCGCCTGGCGGGCTTCGCAGGGCAAGTATATCCCGCGTGCGGCTTGCGGCAAGTCACGCAAAATTAATGGGCCGGGTGAAAACTTGACCGGAGAACGGACGACTGACGACTGAGGACGGGGGACGGGGGACGGGGGACGGATGACGGCCGACCGTCGACGACGGCGGACGGATGACTGTCGACGACGTGATACCTGAAACTTGATACGTGAGACACCTTGCCCGCGCTACTGCGCGGGCAAGGTAATGTGAAACGTCGTCCCCGCCCCCTCCCGGCTCTTCACCTCGATCCGCCCCCCGTGCGCCTCCACCAGCGACTTGCAGATCGAAAGCCCCAGCCCCGTGCCCCCCACCTGCTCCTCCCGCGGCCGCGGACGCCCCTGATCCACCCGGAAGAACCGCTCGAACAGATGCCGCAACCCCTCGGCCCGCCCCCCCCGCCCGGGGCCTCGGCCATG
>Ga0187892_10001041_pt1 | contig 67169 bp, 56 predicted proteins | sample MA1701073metaG_FD_139345 | JGI IMG/M metagenome (GOLD analysis project Ga0187892, IMG submission 139345) | Bio-ooze microbial communities from a basaltic lava cave in the Kipuka Kanohina Cave System on the Island of Hawaii, USA - MA170107-3 metaG ... | reverse complement strand
TCATTAAAGACTCCGCGCGCGAAGCGCGCGGGGCCGGCCGGGACATGCGGACCGACAAGAGATAAGGCCCGGTCCGCCTCCCGCGACGCTCGCGAGCCCCGCGCCGCCATTCTTGCGTGTTCGAACGACGCCTCTCCGGCGCGCGAGGATGAATTTAGAATATAGCTTGATATTTTCGAAGTCAATAGCAACCATCTATATTAACTATTTTTAGCTTATGCAAATAGCATCAAGTATTTAGATGATTAATATGATGTAAATGACCATAAACAGAGAATCCCTTTGCGCCGTCATGGACGTCAAATCATGCGGCCGCGCCGGACGAAACGCCACGAGGACTATCCTAAGGACGCGTCAAGGCTGTCCGATAAGTTTTTTGTTTCCGAGCCGCGCCAACGGTCTACATGGTTAACGCGCGGGGCCCCTGATCCCGATCGGAACCGCCGCCGGGTCCTCAGGCGGCTCCTCGCGGCGCGTATCGGGTCGGGCGTCGGCGCCGGTTAATTCGTGTACAGATGACCTAGCGCGACGCCGCTACTTCACTTCGAGCAGCTCAACCTCGAAGATCAGGGCTTCGTTGGGGCCGATCGGACTTCCGGCCCGGCCTTCGGGACCGTAAGCGAGGTCGGAGGGCACGAAGAACCGGAATTTGTCGCCGACGCTCATCAGCTGCACGCCTTCGGTCCACCCCGCGATGACCCGCGCGAGCTCGAATTCGGCCGGCTGACCCCGCGCGTAGGAAGAATCGAATTCAGTGCCGTCGAGGAGCGTGCCCTTGTAGTGCACCCGGACGATGTTCGCGTCGGAGGGCGATTCGCCGCCCGGCGGGCCTTCCGAAATGATTTCATACTGAAGGCCGCTGGCGGTCGTTTTCACGCCGGTCTTTTTGGCGTTTTCGGCAAGGAACGCTTCGGCGGCGCCGCGATTGGTCTCGGGGTTCGTCACCTTGACGAGTTCAAGCTCGTAAATGAGCGCCTCATTGGGGCCGATCGGCCCGCCCGGCGCGCCGGTTTCTCCAAAAGCAAGCGAAGGCGGCACGGAAAAGCGATAGCGGTCGCCGACGGTCATCAGCTTCAGCCCCTCCTCCGTCCAACTGCCGTCGACCGAAGCGAGCGGAAAGCGTGCGGTCGCCCCTTGCGCGCGCGATGAGTCGAATTCGACCCCGTCGATCTTGGTCCCGACATATTCGACATCGACGAAGTCACCGTCCGCCGGCTGATCGCCGTCGGGGAGCCCCTCTTTGAGGATTTCGTAGAGGAGGCCGCTTGCGGTGGCGGCGACGCCCGACTTCTTGGCGGTCTCGGCGAGAAACTTCTCGCCTTTCTCCTTGTTGGCGGCGGCGAGCGCCGGGTCGACCGCCGCCTGCGGTTCGATCGCCCCTTCGGTCGCCGCCTCGCTGGCCTCGCCAACAGTCGCCTCGGCGGCTTTGTCCGTATCCGCTGCTTTATCCTTTTTTCCGCAAGCCATGAGCGCAAGCGCCGCCGCGCCGGCGAGCCAGATCGCGTGAACCCGCATGATGGAACTCCTGATCCCCTGTTCGCGGCGAACCCTAGACTAATCGTCCGAAAGGGCAACGCCCGCTACTGGGGCGTCAACGGCCAGAAGATTGGAATGAGAACGATGGCGAGGACAGCGCAGATGGCGTTCAGAGGGACGCCCAAACGCAGATAGTCGGTGAATTTGTAGCCGCCGACATTATAGACGATCGTATTGGTCTGATAGCCGATCGGCGTCATGAAGCTCGCCGAGGCCGCGAACATCACCGCAACGACGAAGGGTCTCGGATCGACGCCGACGCTTTGCGCAAGTCCGATCGCCAAGGGCGTCATGATGATGGCGACGGCGTTCGCAGTGACGATCTCAGTAAGGGTCATGGCGATCAGATAGATGACGGCGAGCGCGGTCACCGGCGGCATGGCGGACAAGGCCGGCGTCGCCGCGGCGACCAGGATTTCGGCGAGCCCGGTGTTCTCGATGCCTTTCCCGACCGCCAGCATGGCGAGGATGAGGGTCAAAATCCGCCAATCGACAGAGGCGAAAGCTTCTTCCGGCTCGACGCAACGCGTTGCCAGCACGAACGCTGCGCCGATCACCGCGAGGCCGGCGATCGGCATCACCCCGAAGCTGGAGAGGAGAATCACGGCGGCCAGAGTTCCGAGCGCGACCGGCGCGCGGCCCCGCCGCAACGGACGCTCGGTCGGCATGGCGACGTTGACGAGATTGTTGTCGTCGACGAGGCGCTTCAAATCCTCCGGCGCGCCGTCGATCAAGATGGTGTCGCCGACTTCGAGAGGAGTCGACTCGAAGCGCTCGATATTCTCGCTGCGCCGGTGCAAAGCCAGCGGATAAACGCCGTAACGGCGGCGAAGCCGCAGATGCCGCAGCGTGCGACCGATGAAATAAGCGCCGGGAATCAGCAGAACCTCGACGGCGATCGAATTGCGCGCGCTGATCGGATGGAGGCCTTTCGGCCGCGGCGCCTCCGCGTCTGCGGTCTCCGCCGTTTTCATCTGGCCCTGCTCCATCATGGTCAGGATTTCGGCCATCGGCGAGCGCAGCACGACGATGTCGCCTTCCTGCAGGAGCACGTTTCCGAGGTCGCGGCGCAAGGAGGCGTCGCCGCGGATGACGTCGACGACGCGACGGTCGCCCTCGTTGAACGCCTTCACTTCGAGCGGCCGCGCGCCGATGTAGGGCGAACCGTCCTCCATCACGATCTCAACGATGTAGCGCTGCGATTTGTTCTGGGTGAGCAGGTCGCCCACGCCCGGCCGTTCGGGGAGAAGCTTGCGGAAGAAGAAAAGAAAGAGGACGCCGATAACCGAGGTGATGATTCCGAGCGGCGCAATTTCGAACAGGTGGAACGGAGCGAGGCCCTGCTCGCGGGCGACGCCGTCGACGATGATGTTGGTCGAGGCGCCGATGAGCGAAATCGTGCCGCCGAGGATGGTGGCGTAGGACAGCGGAATCAGGAGCCGCGAGCCGGATTCGTTCAGCCGCTGCGCCAGGGCGACGGTGACCGGGATCATCATCATCACCTGCGGCATGTTGTTCATGAAGGCCGAAACGAACGCGGTGATGAACAAGAACCCGAGGATGGCGAGGCGGGGACGATTGGCGACGCGGGCGATCAGCATGCGCGCCACCGCGTCGAGCGCGCCGGTCCGGACGAGCGCCGACGACATGATGAACATGGCGCCGATGGTGACCGGCGCGTTATTGGAGAGAACGCCGACAAGGTCCTCGGTCGAGATCAGGCCGAAAATGAGCATGATGGACGCCGCCGCGAGCGCGCTCACCTCCGGCGCCCGCCATTCGCGCGCAAAGGAAACGAAGAGTCCGACGAGGATCAACGCTGCGGCGACCGGCGCAAAGGCGTCGAGTCCGAAATACACGGCGAAGTCTCCAGACTGACCGGAAAGACGCAACGCGGGCGGGGGCGCTTATTAAGGGCGATGCGCCGGTTGCGCAAATAATCGATATTTCCTATCAACTCAATCGTCTATAGCGGCGCAAATATGATTTCCCTCAAGGCCAAATACGCGCTCAGAGCGCTGTTCGCGCTGGCGCGGGCCGACCCGGCCGCGCCCTTGCAGATTTCGGAGATCGCGGAACAGGAGCGCATCCCCCGCAAATTCCTCGAACAGATTCTCCTGGAGCTCAAGCGCCGCGGCCTTGTCGCGTCGACGCGCGGCGCAAAAGGCGGCTACGCGCTCCTTCGTCCCGCGAAGGAGATCACCTTCACCGAAGTCCTGCGCATCATCGACGGACCAATCGCGCCTTTGCCGTGCCTTTCGGTCACCGCCTATCGCCGCTGCGACGACTGCCCGTCCGAAAAATCCTGCTTGCGCCGCGCTTTCGCGGAAGTCGCGGAGGCGCAGCGGGCGGTCTTAAGCCGCACGACGATCGCCGGCGCGATCGGCGCACCGCGCGCGAGCCGGCCCGGAACCCGCAAACGATTAACGCATTGATGTCGCGACCGCGAGCCGGGGCGGGCGGCGTTCCGCACGATCATCGACGACTATCAGGCGCAGGTCGTCAACGCCGAGATCGGGGTCTTGCGCGGCTATCTCGCCAACACCGAACGCGTCCGCATTCAAGGCGTTGAGATCGAGACGACGGCGAAGATCGGCAAACGGATCAAGCTCCATGGGAACGCCGCGTGGACGGACGCCCAGTACGTTTCCTTCGTCGACGCGCCCTGCCCGCTCGAGCTGACCGGCGGTCCCGCCGCTTGTGACGTGTCGGGTACGGAGCTTCCCGGCGTTTCCCGATGGTCTGCGTCGTTCGGCGGCGAGCTCAGCCAACCGGTCGACACCGGACCGTTCCACGGCGAAGCCTATCTCGGCGCCGAGGCCAGCCGGCGGTCGTCATTCTCATCCAATGCGTCAAGTTCGGAGTTTCTGCGCGTCGACGGCTACACGGTTATGAATCTGCGCGGCGGATTCCGCTCCGATTCCGGCTGGGAGATTTTCGTCTGGGCGCGCAATGCGTTCGACACGGAGTATTTTGAGTTCCTGTCGCCGCAGCCCGGCAATTCGGGCCTTGTCGGCGGACAGCTTGGCGATCCGCGGACGTTCGGGGTCACGCTGAAAGCGGAGTTTTGATAGGCGCAGGCCGAGCGCAAACTGCCGTCATGCCGTGTGCCGCGTAGCACGAAGTGATGCGTTGCAGACACGGCGCCTCGTGTGGTTCTGTAGCGTCTATCGCGCAGGTCCCGTTCCGTGCTGCAGGCGTCCGGCTTGCGGAAGGCGACTCCGTAGCGAAACGTTTCTGCCGGGGTCCGACCGGGACTAACTAGAACCTCCCTGTCAGGGCGACGCGCAAATTGCGGCCCGGCAGCGGCAGCACGTCCTTGAGAAATGAGGCGTGAGTTCTGGCCTCCTCATTGGTTAGGTTGGTCGCGGCGATGCGGAGCGCGAGTCCTGACTGTTCCTTGAACGGACGGAGCGTGAGATAGGCGTTGTAAAGCGTGTAGCTTTCGGTCGGCAGCTCGAACTCCGCGATCTTATCCTGCTCCGCGGCGTATTCGATTTCGCCGCGGACGTCGAAGAGCGGCGACTTCGCTTCAAGGCCGAAGAGTCCCGAGAACGGCGGAATGCGCGGCAGATCGAACTTGCCGGCCGGCCCATCGCCCCGGGCCCGAACATAATCTATGGCGGCGTCGGCGTGAACGTCAAAGCCGCCGGCCTTGAAGAGCTCTGCCTCGACCTCGGCCTCAAAACCCTTGAAGGCCGCGTCGACCGCCGTGAACTGAAAGACCGGCAGGTCGTCTTCCTCAAGGCCGGTCGCCGCCTCGTAGATGAAGTCCTTATACGACGTATAAAAGCCGTTGACCGTGAAGGCGACGCGGTCCGAAGCGATGCGCGCCGTCGCTTCGACGCCGCGCCCAACCTCCTCGTCGAACGTCGGATCGCCGACCTCGAACGAACTCGTCGCCAGGTGCGGGCCGTCGGAGAACAGCTCCTCGGTCGACGGCGCGCGTTGGGTCCTGAACCCGCTGACGCCGAAAAAGACGCCCTCGCGCGGCTCGAATCCGATTCCGGCGGACGCCGAGAACGCGTCGAACTCGCGCACGAACCCCGATAGTTCGACTTCGTGGCTCGTGTGCTCATAGCGGCCGCCCGCCTCGAGCCGCCACTTGCCGAAATCGAGTTCCTTCAGCGCGAATACGCCGAGCTGCCTAGAGTTCGTAGGCGGAACGAACGCCTCCTCTCCCACGGCCGAGAAGTCGCGCTTCTTGAACTGCAGACCAAAGGCCCCGTTGAGCGCGCCGCCGAACGCGTCCCTTGTCTTGTCGACGAGTTCGAGCCGGCCCTCGAAACCCTCATTCGTGAAGATCGTGCCGACCTCGCCGGAAGGCTCGATTTCGCGATGCTTATAATCGGCGTAGCCGAATCGGAGCTTCGCCGTCTTGAACAGCAGAAAGTCCTTATGGATCTCGCCGTCGAGATCGAGGCGCCGCTGCTTGAGATCGACACTGACGCCGCCTTCTTCTTCGGGCGCTCCCGGCGCCGCCGGCTCCTCGTGGTGATGGCCGGGCACGCCGTAATTGCTGTCGTCTGCGGTCGCCGACAGGCCGAAAAAACCTTTGTCGAAGACATAGGACGCGCCGACCGATCCGCCCTTGGTTTCGAGGCGGGAATTCTCGGCGGTCCCGAACGGGTGCTCCTCAAGCGGCTCTCCGGCGAGAATCGCCTCTTCGTCCTCGCGCGCGCGGAAGCGCGCCGATTCCGCGAATCCGGAGATCTTGTAGTCGTCGGCCTTGCGGTAATGGCCCTCCCCGTGAAAGACGATTGCCCCCGCGCCGGCCTCGAAGAGCGTTGCGTCGAAGCCGCCCGCCGCTTCGACCCCGTCATCGACCGTCGATTTGCCGATGCGTAGCGCGCCGTCGACGCCGTCGGGATGCTCGCGCGGAATGCGCCCGCTGAAGACGTTGACGACGCCGCCGGCCGCCGACGATCCATAGAGCAGCGTGGCCGGCCCGCGGACGATTTCGATGCGTTCGGCCGTCGCGGGCTCGACCGAAACGGCGTGGTCGGGGCTGGTCGCCGAGGCGTCGATCGATCCGATGCCGGAATCGAGAACGCTGATCCGGTCGCCGCCAAGGCCGCGGATCACCGGACGCGACGCTCCGGGCCCAAAAAACGTGGAGGATATTCCGGGCTCGCGGCGCAGGGTCTCGCCGATCGAATTCTCGATCTGCGACTGCAGTTCCTCGTTGGAAATGACCGAGGTTCCGATGATGGTCTCCTCGACGCCCCGCCCGAGCGGCGACGCCGTCACGATGATCTCTTCGACACGGACATCCTCGGCGAAGGCCGGACCGACTGCGGACGCGAGAATGCATGCGGCGACGCCGCACGAGAAAGCGGATCTGGAAAGCATGGCTCATTCCTCACACTGATCGATGGCGGAAAGCCGCCGCGCCCTGCGGCGTCGGACGGCGCTCAATCGTCAACGGATCAGCGGGAGGGAGGGCCGCGCGGCTGCGCGGCTTCGATGACGGTCGCGGGATGATCGGAGACCGCAACTGCGAATTCACAAATCGGATTGAAAACTGGAATCGGAAGGACGGGGGCCGGCGGCGACGGGGTCGCGCCATTGCGGTCGGCGGAAACGCAGAGAACGCAAGCCGCAGTATCATGGCCGGGCGCGACCGCGTCGAGCGATCGCGCGTGGGCGATCGCGGCGAATTGTGCGACGGCGAAATAGACGATCGCCGTTATGACGCCCAAGGGGCGCCATACCAAGGCGATACGATCGGACGTTCCGGACACCGCAGCGTTCCTGACGGAACAATCGACCGTGGAAATCTAGACCGATCGAGGGCGCCGCGCAAGCATCCGCTGTGTCTGTTCGCCCATTAGGTGAGCCAGGCGCCATAATGGCGCCGAGGATGGACGCCATGCCGCCTATTCGGCGGCGTGCGCCGCGCTTTCGCGCGCGGCCTTGAGCGGGCGGCGCGCGGGGCCGGCGACCGCCTCGCCGTCGACCGAGAATTGCGACCCGTGGCAGGGGCAATCCCATGAGCGCTCGAAGGCGTTGAAATGGACGACGCAGCCGAGATGCGAGCAGGCCGCCGAAAAGACATTCAACACTCCACTTTCGTCCTTATACGCAGCAAGCTTCCTGCCGTGAGCGCGCACCAGCCCGCCTTCGCCCGGTGAAAGCTCGTCGAAGCCGGAAAGCTCGCCGGGAGTGAGCCGCTCTGCAAGCCCGGCGACTGCGTCCTTGTTTTCCATGACGAAGCGGCCTGCCGCAGCGAGCACCTTGCGAGACGGATCATAAACTTCCGTCCACGGCGAAGCGCCTTTGCCGATAAGGTCGGCGATGAGGAGCGCGCCGGCGACGCCGGTCGTCAACCCTTCGCCGGAATCCCCGGTGATGACGAAGACGCGTGAATCGCCGGGATTGACCCCAAGATGCGGCGCATAATCGATCGGCTCGTAGACCTGACCGGACCAGGCAGCCACTGGTTCGCCAAGCGACGGGAAGCGCGCCTTCGCCCAGGCGAAGAGTCGCGCGACGCGCTCCTTTCCGTCATTGGCTTCGCCGGTCTTGTGGTCCTCGCCGCCGACGATCAGGAGATCGGTTCGCTCGCCGGGAAGCAGCCGCACATAATGATAGGGCTCCTCGGTGTCCCATATGAGCGCGTCGGGCGCCCCTTTGGCGATCGGCGCGGCGAAGGCGTAGGTCCGATAGGGCGCCTGCTTGGTGTGAATGGCGACGAGGTCATTGATCGGCGAGTTGGTGGCGACAACCGCGAACTTCGCGGAGATCCGCCGGCCGCCGTCGAGCTCGGCTATCACGCCGCCGTCTTTTTCCTCCACATCGCGCACGGTTGTGTCTTCGCAGAGGCGCACGCCGCGCTGTTCGAGCGCGGCGGCGAGCCCGCGCAGATATTTCGTGGGATGAAACCGCGCCTGGTTCGGAAACCGCAAGGTCGGACCGGAAAAGCCCTCCGGCGGCTCCGAGCGCTCCACGCCGGGGAAGCTGATTTGCTGGGCTGCGTCCCGCTCCTTGCCGATGATCTCGTCCCCAGACTCGCCGGCGCCGACCAGAAAGAGATCGACGCGCGCGAAATCGCAGCCGATGTTTTCACGCGCGCAAATGTCTTCGATGCGATCGACCGCGGCCGACTGGCTCTCAAAATATCGCCGCGCCGCTTCCTCGCCCCTGAGCTTCGCGAGCTTGTAATAGTAATCGTCGATTTCGAAGGAGAGATGGGCGGTGGTGCGCATGGTCATGCGGCCGCCGATCGCAGCGCGATCGACGACGAGAACCGAACGGCCTCGCTGCGACAATTCGTAGGCCGCTGAGAGACCGGCGATCCCGGCTCCGACCACCACAACGTCCGTCTCTGCGTCGCCCTTCAAGGGCGCGTAACGCGGCAAACCGATATCCATCCAGATCGAGCGTGAACCGTCTTCGGGCCTCATGGCGTCTTCCTCTCATGACGCCCATTGAACCCGCGGTTTCCAGTCGTGGTTCCGGCTCGCGTTGTCTTCGCGGATGACTTCATCTAGGCAGCCCGCGGAGAGGCGCTCATGGCGAAACTTGCGGTCGTATTCGGCGGGTCGGGGTTCCTTGGCCGCAATGTCGTCCGGGAACTCGCCAGACGCGGCTGGCGCGTGCGCGTCGCAGTCAGAAGGCCCCACCATGCGCAGTTCCTGCGCACCATGGGCCATGTCGGGCAGATCCAGCTTCTGCAGACCAACATCCGCTATCGCGACGGGGTCGCCGAGGCGCTTCGCGGCGCCGACGCCGCGATCAATCTGGTCGGGGTCCTGCACCAATCGGGTGCGCAGTCCTTTCTCGCCGTCCACGCGCTTGCCGCCGGCGCAATCGCCGAACTCGCAGCGCAAGCCGGGACCGACCGCCTCGTCCATGTGTCCGCCATAGGCGCGGAGGAAGCGAGCCGGAGCCGCTATGCGCGCACCAAGGCGGAAGGCGAGCGCCTCGTTCGCGCCGCCTTTCCCGCGGCTACGATCATGCGCCCGTCGATCATTTTCGGCCCCGAGGACAGTTTCTTCAACCGCTTCGCGGCAATGCTCGCGCCGGTTCCGTCCTTCGCTCCGGTTCCGATCCTGCTCGGCGGCGGCGCCGCGAAGTTCCAGCCGGTCTATGTCGACGACGTGGCCGACGCGATCGCCCGGGCGCTCGACGATCCGGCTTCGGCGGGAAAGACCTACGAACTCGGGGGACCGCGGATTTATTCGTTTAAGGAGCTTTTGCGGCTGCTTCTCGAAACCATCGGGCGCAAGCGGCTGCTCGCCCCGGTCCCATTCGTAATCGCGCCGGTCATGGGTCTCATCGGCGAGACGCTCGGCGCCCTGCCCTTCTTTTCGCCGCCGATCACCCGCGACCAGATCAGGCAGCTCAAACGCGACAATGTCGTCGGTGCCGGCGTCTCGACCTTCGCCGATCTCGGCATTGCGCCGAAATCGGTCGAGTCGATCCTGCCTACCTACATGGTTCGCTTCCGCAAATACGGGCAGTTCGCCGAACTCCCAGCGTAAGACAACTTGACTGTTTTGACTCATGCGATGCGGCGCCGGGTCCTCAGGCGCAGCCGGCCCCTCACCCGCCGGCCAGCAAACGGAAAAAGTCGGAAATTGTTGAAACATGCCGGTGGCCTCTCCCGATGGGAGAGGCGAGACGCGCGACGCCTTTCGTAATCGACCTCGCCGAAATTCCGGGTTGCGAAGATTCGCTTCCAATCGCGCCGCAACTCTTGCCTCTCCCGTCGGGAGAGGCCGCCGGCGTCGCGCAACAATCTCCGAATGCGCCGCTTGCTGGCCGGCGGGTGAGGGGCCGGATGGTGAGGGGAGCGCCGCGTCGTCCGCTGTGGCCTCCCGGGGCGAGTCTAATGGGTCGCCTGCGTGGGCTTTGCGGCCTCTTCGAAGCGCAAGACCTCCTCCCGCTGGCGCTCGGCCTCGGCGTCGACGCGCTTCTGGATCGCCAGGAATTCGCGGTCGGCCTGCAGCGCATCAAAGGCGCGATATTCCCGGAAATCGAGCGAATAGACATTTCCGCGGTAATTAAGGTCCAGCGCTTTTCGGAGATTGGCCAACGCGCGCGCGCGATCGCCGGCGAGGGCATCAAGCTGCGCGAGATAGAACCAGGAATACCCAACCTCGATCTCCGACGCGATATTCTTCTTAAGGTGCGCCTCAGTGCATTCCGCAACCGCCTTCGCCTCTTCGTTTCGCATCGCCTCTTTCAGCGCCCAGACGAGCGAAGGGGCGCCGCGCGTCACGCCGAAATCGGCGATCTTCGCGCAGAATCGGTCGGCGGCGGCGAGCTTGCTGTCGTAGAGATGGAGAATGTCCGCGCCGCGCCGGTGATCGCCGAGCACTTCATAGGGAATAGCGGTCATGAATGCCGGCAGCGCGTCGGTCATGCGAAACATCGCCTCGGAATCGCGGCGGCGCCACGCATCCGGCGGAATCTTTATGTTCGGCGTAAGCGCCGCCGCCTCCTTGTCCATGCCAAGAATCGCCAGCGCGTAGGCGCGCCAGAACTTCGTGTCCGCGGTCTGCGGCTCGATGCTCGACGAGACTTTATAGTAAGCGGCGAGATCGCCGCGCGCTTCGGCGATCGCGCCGCGAATGAGGTTCGGATTGATCGTGTCGTCGGGCGCCCGCATTTCGTAATCGGCGATGGCGCGTTCGGCCTCTTCGAGCCGGCCGAGTTTGGAGAAATTCGTTGCGAGATTCAGCACGGGTATGTGCCACAAGGGATCGAGAGCGATGACCGTGCGTATTTGCTCGATGTATTTCGCCGGGTCTTTCTCATGCGCTGCAAGCCACATGCGCAGGTCGGAGCGCGACGGATCGAGCGCAACCGCTTTTTCGAGGATCGGACGCTGCGCCGCCTGCTGGTTGGAGAGAATCAGCGAGAGCGCCGCGTATCCGTCCGCCCGGTCCGGCGCGAGCGCGATCGCCTTTTCGGCCAGCGCGCGCGCCTTGTTGGGATTCTTGTCGTCGCCGAAGAAGAAATCTCCCTCCTGCGTGAAATACATCGCTTCGGCGAGGGCGCCGTGAATCGCCGCCGAGGCGGGATCGAGCGCCATCGCCCGTTCGAGGAGGCCGCGGGCGCTCAGCGCATCTTCAGTTGTCCGCTTGCGGAGCTTCTGACGCGCTTCCAGCAAGATATCGAGGGCGCTGACGCTGGTCGTCGATGCGCCGGCGACGGCGACAACGCCGGGATCGCCGCCGAGCCGGCTCGCCACCGCCTTGCCGACATCGTTTTCGATCGAGAAGATTTGCCCCTCCGGCCGATCGTATTCCTCGCTCCAGACGCGAACCCCGTCCTTGGTGCGGAGGAGCGCGACATTGACCTTGATGCGCCCCGCCGTCGCGCGAACGCTGCCCTCGAGCACATGCGCGACATTGAGCGCGCGCCGGATATCAGCGACGTCGAACTTCCCGCCGGCGAATTTCGCCGACGAGGTTCGCCCGATGACGCGCAGCGCCGGATCGCGGGCGAGCGCGGTGAGAATCTCCTCCGCGATCCCTTCGGCGAAATAGCCGCGATCCTTTTCCGCGCTCAAATCGGCGAAGGGCAGCACCACGATCGAACCGGGCGGCGGCCCGCTGAGCCTTGCGGGCATGAATTGGAGCAGTGCGACGAGCACGGCGAGCCCGACCGCCGCCGCGATCATGCTGCGCCGGCGCCGGACGAAGGACGCTGCACGTTTTGCGACAGACGGCGCGGCGACAGGCGCCGGGCCGCGACCGATCAGCTCCGCGATTGCCGATGCCAGGGACCGGAACGCCGGACCGGACTCGTCCGCCCGCCAGTCGCGGAAATCGATCGCCTGCACCTGGCGGAAGCCCATCGGCGGCTCGGCGCTCGCGAACAGGAGCGGAATGAGGATTCCCTTCTGCCGCCCGACCGTCGCCTCGTCGCGAACCCATTGCGAGTCCGCAGCAGCTTCGGTCCAGCAGACGACGACTGACTTGGCCGCGGCGATCTCTTTCTCGATGGTCTTCGCGAAATCAGCGCCGGGAGCGATGCCCCGATCCCACCAGACGGAAAAGCCCGCCGCTTCGAGCGCCTTCGCCAGCGGCGCGACGCGCGCACGGTCCTCGCTGGAATAGGACAGGAATATGTCGGCCATGGCGCCCGCGCGTGTTCGGGGTTGGGTTTACAACAGCTCGCGGCGCCGGCGAAGCGCGGGGCGGCGCATGGTTTCCTCCCCTGCGAATCGGGGGAGGTGGCGAGCATGAGCCGAGCCGGAGGGGACAGGCTCCGACGAGCAATTCCCGCGGCAGCGCCCCTTCCGTCCGCTTCGCGGGGGAGGAAATATCGTCGGCGCCTGGCCGTCCGACTCTACAAGGGCGCGACCAGCTCGGGGCCGTCGTTCTTGACGTTGTTCACCGCTTTCGAGACCGGAAAGGGGCGCCAGAACCCGGGCCGCGGCGCGATGAGCAGGCTTTGCAGAACGTCGGCGTCGCGCTCGGCCGTTTCGAGCCAGAGCGCATAGGCGTCGCGCTGGATGACGACCGGCTCGCGATCGTGCAGAGGGCGATTGTCGACTCCAGCCGCTGTCGTGACGATGGCGACTGTGTCGATCTCGCCGCCGTCGCGGTCCAGCCCGGTTTCCCAGAGTCCGGCGAACGAAAACAGCTCGTCGTCTTGCTTCTGAATGCAATAAGGCTGCCTTCCGCCGCCTTCCGTCTTCCACTCATAAAAGCCGGTCGCGGGAACGAGGCAACGCCGGCGCCGGAAGGCATGGCGGAACGCCGGTTTTTCGGTAACTCCTTCCGCTCGCGCATTGATGCATGGCTTGGCGAGAAAATGCGCGAGGCGCTCGCTCTTCGCCCATGACGGAATCAGCCCCCAGCGCATCAGCGCATAGCCGCGTTTCCCCGCATGCATCCGAATGACGGAGATCGGCTGGGTCGGCGCGATGTTGTAGCGCGGCGGAAAATTGTCGCGAATATCGAGATCGTATTCGCGCCCAAGCTGCTCCGGCGGCGCGGCCTGGTGATAGCGTCCGCACATGGACTGTCGCTATAAAGAGCTTTTCCTCCCCCGCGAAGCGGCGGGCTAGCGGGGGCAATGCGCGCGAGGCGCGCGACTCCCCTCTCCCTTTGGGAGAGGGGCTGGGGGTGAGGGCACAGACGAATGGGGCTGGTTCAGACGACTAACCCAATCGCGATGCCGCACGCAGTGATTCGGCTGACTCTTGGGCTGCGGAACCCTCACCCCTGTCCCCTCTCCCATTGGGAGAGGGGGACGCTGTCCGCGCCGCATGCGAATCGCGGCAACACTGGGCTTGCTGCGCAGCGATGAGCGGTGAAAAGCGCGTCTCGGTCGGCGTCGGCGCCGTCATCTTTCGCGGCCACGAGGTGCTGCTGATCCGGCGGGCCAAGCCTCCCTTCCGCGGACAATGGTCGATCCCGGGCGGCAAGCCGCAGTACGGCGAGACTCTCCGCGCGGCGCTCGCCCGCGAAGTCGCCGAGGAGACCGGCTGTCTTGTCGCGCTGAAGGGATTGATCGATGTTTTCGAGGCCCTCCCCGGCGACGGCGGCGAGGTCACCGACCATATGATTCTTGTCGACTATTGGGGCGAGTGGATTTCAGGCGAACCGGCGGCCGGCGATGACGCCGAGGCCGCCGAATTCGTCGCCATTCCTGAGGCGCTCAAACGGCTTTCCTGGGACAAGACCCGTACGGCCATCGCCGGCGCGCTCGCCTGTCGCGACGCCGCCCAAAAAACGCTATAGTCTTGCGCAAGGTCTCGCGCATGAAACGCCTTCTCCTCGCGCTCGCTCTGGTCATCGCCGCGCCCGCCGCAGCGCAGGATCCGGCGCAGCGCGCCGACGATCTCGAAACGCTTTCGCACACCTTCGGCGGTCTCCACCACATCAGGCGCATGTGCGAGCCGCGCGACGAGGCTGAGATCTGGCGCAGTCGCATGCGCCGTCTCGTCGAACTCGAACAGCCGCAGCCGGCGGTCCGCGACCGCATGGTCGCCGCCTTCAACGCCGCCTTCCGCGCGGCCGAAGCGCGCTTTCCCTCTTGCGACCGTGAGGCGCGAGATTACGCCGCCGCGCTCGCGGCCGAAGGGGACGCTGCCGTCGCGCGCCTCTCCGCGCCGCTCTACAGCGCGTTTCAGGAACCCTAGCCCGCTTTACGGTTTCGGTACGGAGCAAATTTCGGCAAGGATCGCGTCGAGCCGACCGCGGCCGGGAAAATCCTCTGCGATCCAGGCCGCCTCGACGCGTTTGAGGATCTCCGAGACGCGCGGGCCGGGGGGGACTCCCACCGCCACGACATGTTTGCCGGTGATTGGGAATTTCGCCGGCGGCCAGCGGTCGGCAAGCGTTTCGAGCCTGGCCCAGTCGCATGATGGATCGCGCGCACGCGCAATGAGGACGCCATCGCGCCAGGCGCTCGCCCCGTGCGCATAGAGCAAAGCGCGGGCGGCGCGGTCGTCGAGACCGGCTGACATGTCGGACGCCGCCTTCACTGCCGCCTTGCGGCGCGCCGCATCGCTGTTTGCGAGACGCAGCGCGCGGTCAATGCCATGGCCCGCGTCCGCATAGAGAGCAGCAAGTCCCAAAGCCGCCGGCGCCTCGGGCGCAAACCCCTTGAGGCGCCGGAAGTCGCTGCGCCGCGGGCGCGCCGGCCAGACGCTTTCAAGAACGCCCGTCGCCGCCATCGCATCGATCGCGTCAGCGGCGCCGGCCAGCGCGAGAATGCGGGTGAATTCATCGCCGATGCGTTCGGCTGAGAGCTTCTCGATGCCGCCGGCGAGCGCCGCGCAGGCGGACAATCCGTCTGCATCAAACCCTCTCGCGAAACGCGCGGAAAAGCGGAAGAAGCGCAGGATGCGCAGATAATCCTCGCGGATGCGGTCCTGCGCCTCGCCGATGAAGCGCACCCGTCCGGTCCGAACGTCTGCAACGCCGCCGACCGGATCGAAGAGGCGGCCGTCCGCCGAGAGATAAATCGCGTTGATGGTGAAGTCGCGCCGGCCGGCGTCGGCCGCCCAGTCTTGGGTGAATGCGACTGTCGCCCGACGCCCGTCAGTGGAGACATCGGAACGCAACGTCGTGATTTCGACGCCCACATGCTCGACGATGCCGGTGACCGTGCCGTGCTCGATTCCGGTCGGCGCGGATTTGAGCCCCGCGGCGCCGAGCGCCGAGACGCTGTCGCCTGGCAGGAGCGTCGTCGCGATGTCGAAATCTTTCGGCTTCTCGCCGAGGAGGCTATCGCGGACCGAGCCGCCGACATAACGCGACCCGCCGGGCGCGCGCGCTTCAAGCGCCGCCATGATCTTGGCGGCCGGCGAGCCGGCGATCCACCTGAAATGAGCGGCGTCGGCCTCGGCGAGCGGAACGAGCCCCGTCATTCGGCTGCCGCGTCGCCGCCAGCGTCGTCCAAGGCTTCGGCGAGCGTGCGCAGAATTCCGGCGGTCAGTCCCCAGATATGGAAGCGCCCCCAGTCGGCGGCGAACATGTTGTAGGCGACGCCTTCGAGGATCTTCTCCTCCATATAGTGGTTCTTCAAATCGGCGATATGAGCGAGCGGGACTTCGAAAATCTCGGCCACCTCGCGCGGACATGGCCGGATGTCCGCCTTCGGATCGACGAGGCCGACGACCGGCGTCACCGAATAGCCGATGCCGCCTTTATGCACGCCGAGCGCGCCGAGAACGGTGATGAATTCGGGCGCGATATTCGCCTCCTCGAAGGCTTCGCGGAGCGCGGCGGCCACCGCTCCCTCGTCGCCATGCAGGCGCCCGCCCGGAAGGCTGATCTCAGCCGCATGGCTCGGCATGTCGGGGGACCGCAAGGTCAGAAGAACCGTCGGTTCCGCGCGCCCGATTATGGGGATCAGCACCGCGGCGTCGACGCACGGGCTCGCCCAGCGGGCTTCAAAGAGCCTGTCGCCGACAAGATGCGGATTGCTCTCGGCGAAAAGCGCGCGCGTCCGCCGCGCCGAGGCGCGTTTGAGACAGGCCTCGATGCGCAGGCGCCAGGCGTCCATCAGGTGTTCAGCTCGCTTCAAATACAGCGTCGGCCGGGGCGAACGGGAAGAAGACGCCGTCCGATTCGACGCCGAAAACCTTCTCGCCATCCTGCTCGCGCGTTTCGCAGAGGGCGACAAGATCGTAATAGGCCGCGCGCGCGACAAGCGCCCACAATCCGGCGCGGATACGAATGTAGGGAGCCCGGCCGCCAAGGCTTTGTCGAAATACGAGATCATGGCCGGGGCCGGCCGCCGCCGCATCGCCCACATTGGTGGTGAAGACCAGCTTCTGGCCCTTCGACCCCTTCTCCTCGCGCATGAGGACGGCGAGGAACGGCGCGTCTTCGACCTTTATGCCGAGCTTCTCGACCGGCGTGACGAGGAAATATCGGTCGCCTTCACGCTTCAAGACGGTCGAGAAGAGCCGCACCAGATTCGCGCGACCGATCGGCGTTCCTTCGTGGATCCACAGTCCATCGCGCCGGATGACAAGATTGAGCTCGCCACAATAGGGCGGGTTCCATTTCTCGACCGGCGGGAGCGTTCGCCCCTCTCCCGCCCCGGCGAGCGCCGCCGCATAGCGCATGAGATCGGTCATAAACGAAACCGGCGCCGCAGCGGGCGCCGGTCCTCAAGCAGGTGACGCCGCTCTCACTTCATATCGCAGGCGAGGCAGCGCGCGTAGAGACCGTTCGGGTCGTTGAAGCCGTCGAAGAACGCCATCTTCGCGCGAACTTCGCCGATCGCCTTCCTTAACGGGCTCGCCGCGGCGAGCGTGTCATCGGCCTTCACGCCCACGAGCTTCATCGCGCGGACCGACACCTCGCCGAAGATTCGTTCGAAGGCGCTCTTCTTGTCGACGATATCGACGACGTCGTATTTTTCGAGGCCCGCCCGCTTGGCGGCGGAAGCGACCGCCTGATCCAGTCCGCCGAGCTTGTCGACAAGTTTCAGCTCCAGCGCCTTCTGGCCGATCCACACGCGGCCTTGCCCGATCGAATCGATATAGTCGCGGTCGAGTTTGCGCCCTTCGCCGACGACTTTGAGAAATTTCTCGTAGCCGTCCTCGGTCGAACTCTGGAGGATGTCCGCCGCCTCTTCCGGCAGCGGCCCAATACCGGTCGCAAGAATGGGCGCAAGGCGCGTCGTGCCGACGCCGTCGGTGTAGACGCCGATTTCCGCGGCGGATTTCTCGAATGTCGCAAACAGCCCGAAAATGCCGATCGATCCGGTGATGGTTGTCGGGGCGGCCCAGATTTCGTCCGCAGGCGAAGAAATCCAGTAGCCGCCGGAGGCCGCCAGCGAACCCATGGAAACGACGACGGGCTTTTGGGCTTTCTTGAGAGCGACGACGCCGTCGCGGATGATCTCCGAGGCGAAGGCCGATCCACCCGGACTGTCGACGCGGAGCACCACCGCCTTCACATTCTCGTCGTCAAGCGCCTCCTTCAGGTAGCCGGCGATGGTGTCGCCCGCCGCCGCTTCGCCGGGAGGCGCTTCCCCGTCGACGATGACGCCGGCCGCAGTGACGACCGCGACGTTGGGATCGCCGTCGTCAGACTCATCGCCGATGGCGGCGACATAGCGCCAGAATTCGACATGTTTGAAGGATTCGCCGTCCTTGTCCTCGCCGAACATGCCCTTGAGATATTCGAGCTGCTCGGGCCGCGACTTCAGTCCGTCAACGAGGCCGTAATCCAGCGCGGTCTTGGCGAGGTCGCCCCCCGCCGCGTCGAGAAGTCCGCCCAATCCGTCGGCGTAGCGCTGCGCCGATCCAGGCGCCAGCTTGCGGGCCGTTTCGACCGACCTCGCATAACGGTCCCAAAGAACGTCGAGGAACGCCTGATTGGCTTGCTTCGCCTCCGGAGACATGTCGTCGCGTTCGAAAGGCTCGACGGCCGACTTGAACGTGCCGACGCGGAAGACATGCGACGTGACTTTGAGCTTTTCGAGCAGCGATTTGATGTAGGTCTCATACGCTCCGTAGCCGTAGAGGACGACATTGCCGTAGTCGTGCATGTAGATTTCGTCGGCGTGCGCAGCGAGGATGTATTGCTCCTGTCCATAATAGTCGCCGATCGCGACGACCTTCTTGCCGCCTGCGCGGAACGCGCCGATCTCCGCGGCGATGTCGTGGAGTTTCGAGGCGCTCGACGACGGCACATAAAGCCCGGCGAGATCGAGCACTATGCCCTTGATGCGATCGTCTTCCTTCGCCTTGCGGATGGCGCGAACGATATCGTGGAGTTCGACCGCTTCCGGGTCGTCGATCCCATAGGCCTCTTCGATCGCCCGCTGGATTGCGTCGACCTCAGGCGCCTCCTCGACGAGGACGCCGGCCGGATTGAGGAGAAGCGCAGAGTCTTTTTCGATATTGAAGCTGACCGCGGACTTGCCGCCGGCGACGCCGTTCGAAACGCTGACGAGGATGCCGACGAAAAGCAGCAGCATCACGAGGCCGATGAGCCCCTGCAGCAGGAGGAGGAGCCCGATCAGGAGCTTGCCAAATCCCTTGATGAAACCCCAGACGGTGAAATTCTGCTCTTCGCTTGCCACGGATGACCCCTTCAAACGACAGCGGCGCCTCGCTCGCAGCGCCGACAAAATGCGCCGAAGAACCCGGCGCTTTTACGGTTACAGACCCCTCATTAACGCCGCAATAATCTTAAGGGTTCGGCGCGGCGCCCACGGTCAATCGTAGGGACAATGGGCGGAGCCGCGCAAGCGGCAAGCCGGTTTTCGATAATGCGTTGGCTTTGCTTGCCAAGCCGAAGCGAAACCGGCATGGACCCGCGGTAAACGAAATTCGCGCGAAAAGAGAAAGAGTTAGCTCCGAAAGGTCCGGAATGGACGACAAGCTGCTGCTGGCCGAATTTGGCGACATCTCGGGGAAAATCGCCGCCGCGCGCGAGGCGCTCGGCGAGGTGATCTTCGGCCAGGGCGACGTCCTTGAACTGACCCTCGCGACTCTCGCCGCCGGCGGCCATGGGCTTCTCGTCGGCGCGCCCGGCCTCGCCAAGACCCTCTTGGTCACTTCGATCGCGGATCTCATGGGGCTGACCGCAAAGCGAGTGCAGTTCACGCCCGACTTGATGCCGGGAGACGTGCTCGGCTCCGAAGTGCTCGAAGAAAGCGCGTCCGGAAGGCGCGCTTTCAGGTTTATTCCGGGGCCGATCTTCTGCCAGCTGCTGATGGCCGACGAGATCAACCGCGCGAGCCCGAGGACCCAGTCGGCGCTCCTCCAGGCGATGCAGGAGCTGCATGTGACCGTCGCCGGCGCGCGCCATGACCTCCCTTCGCCGTTCCACGTTCTCGCCACACAGAATCCGATCGAGCAGGAGGGGACTTATCCGCTTCCCGAGGCCCAGCTCGACCGCTTCCTGTTGCAGATCAATGTCGATTTCCCCGACGAGGATTCCGAACGGCGCATGCTCGCCGCGACAACCGGAGTCCAGAATCGAAAAGTCGCGCCGACGCTAGACGCGGAGGATTTGAAGCGTGCGCAGGCGCTCGTCCGTCGCATGCCGATCGGAGTCAGCGTCGTCGACGCGATCCTCAGGCTCGTCCGCCGGGCTCGGCCGACCGACGAGGCAGATCAGCGCGTGAGAGATCTCGTCGCGTGGGGGCCCGGCCCGCGCGCGAGCCAGGCATTGTCGCTTGCCTCGCGCGCGCTCGCTCTGATCGACGGCCGCCATGCGCCCTCGCTCGACGACGTAAAGCGGCTGGCCAAACCAGTCCTCCGCCACCGCATGGCGCTGAATTTCGCCGCACGCTCTGAGGGCCTCACGACCGACGCCTTCATCGACGAACTCATCGGGAAGGTCCTCTCCTGAGCAAGTCGCAGATGACCCCGGAGACGCGCCAAGGACCGCGCTCGTTGCGCAGCGAAGCCGAAGCAGCCGCCGCACACTTTCCGGCCTTGATGGTTGAAGCGGAGCGCGTCGCGCATACTGTCGCGGCCGGGCTCCACGGACGCCGGCGCGCCGGTCCCGGAGAGTCATTCTGGCAGCATCGCGCCTACGCCTTCGGCGATCCGGTGAATGCGATCGACTGGCGCCAGTCGGCGCGCGCAGCCGATCGCCTCTATGTGCGCCAGAATGAATGGGAGGCCGCGGCGGCGGTGTGGATCTGGCGCGATCGGTCGCGTTCCCTTGACTACGCTTCGTCACGCTCGCTCCCGACCAAGGGCCGCCGCGCAGATGTGCTCGCCCTCGCTTTGGCGATCCTCCTCGCCGAAGCCGGCGAGCGCATCGGCCTCCTCGGAATGCACTCTCGCGCCTTTCACGGCCGAGCCGCGCCGTCGCGGATTCTCGAAGCGCTGACTGCTGGCGGGGAACCTGAGGCCGCTTCGACCCCGCCCAGTGCGCAGCTTGCGCCCGGCGCCCGCGCGGCGCTCATCAGCGACTTCTTCGACGACCCGGCGCGGCTTGACTGCGCCGTCGCGAGTTACGGGGCGTCAGGCGCCAAAGGCGTCCTCGTCCAAGTCGTCGATCCGGCCGAGGAGGAGTTTCCGTTCCGTGGACGGACGGAATTCCGCGATCTCGAATCGCGCGACCGGCTGACCTTTGGCGAAGCAGGATCGCTTGGACAGGTTTATCGAACGCAGTTCGCCGCCCATCGCGACGCCGTCGCAGGCGTCGCGCGCCGCTTCGGCTGGACCTTCATCGCCCACCGCGCCGACCTCCCCGCGCAATCGGCGCTCCTCGCGCTTTATGTCGCGCTCTCCGACATGCGGGCGAAATAGGATGCCGGGTGCGAGCCGATGTTCGGATTGAGCGCGCTCAGTTTCACCTCTCCGCTCATTCTCGCGGCCCTGGCGGCGCTTCCCGCAATCTGGCTCCTGCTCCGCGCCACTCCGCCCGAGCCGCGGCGTGTGCGATTTCCGGCGTTCATAATTCTCCGGCGCCTGCAATCCGGCGAGGAAACGCCCGATCGCTCGCCCTGGCCTCTTCTACTCCTGCGCCTGCTTCTTGCGACCTTTGTGATCCTTGGACTTGCCGGACCGGCGCTCAACGCGCCGAAGGCCGGAGAAACATCGGGGCCGATCGCTTTCGTTCTCGACGATTCCTGGGCGGCGGCGGGGCGTTGGCGCGCGCGACGCGACGCCATTCAATCGGGCGCCGAAGAGGCGGCTCAATCCGGCCGTCCGCTCTATCTTATTCGGACGGCTTCTCCGTCGACCGGCGACGCGATCGCCCCATTGACCCCAGATGGGCTCGCAGGGGTCGCCGACGCCGCACGACCACAGCCCTTCCGCAGCGATCGCAAAGCGGCGCTGAAGGAGGTCGCCCGGCTCAAGGATGCGCTTGGCGCCGCGCCGGCCGACATCCGCTGGCTCGCCGATGGGCTGGCGGGAGATTCTGATCGGGAGTTCGCGCAGGCGCTTGATGCGCTCGGCGAAATCACGGTGTTCGAAGATCACAGCGCTCCCCCCGCCCTGCGGGCGCTGCCGCTTTCCGCGGCGGGACTTCGCTATCGCGCCGAAAGGCTGAACGCCTCGGAACCGTGGTCCGGCGAAGCGGTCGCCACGGCGCGCGACGGACGCGAACTCCGGCGGATCAAAATCGCCATGACGGCTGGCGAAACCTCAGTCGAATTCGCCCTTGATCTGCCGCTCGCCATCCGCAATGCGGTCGCCAGCGTCGCGATCGCCGACGCCGCGTCGGCCGGTTCGGTGCAGCTGGTCGACGCGAGAAGCCGGCGCAGCCTCGTCGGGCTCATCGAAAGCGCGGAGAGCGACGGTGAAGCGCTCCTCTCGGGCGCGCATTACATCCGAAAGGCTCTCGCTCCTTATGCGGAATTTCTGGTCGACTCGCTCGACACGCTGATCGCGTCGGACGTTTCGGTGATTGCGCTCGACGATGTCGGCCGGCTTCGCGAAGGCGATGTCGAGGCGCTCGAAGCGTTCATTGAAAAAGGCGGGGTCGTCATCCGCTTCGCGGGCCCCGATCTCGCCGACGCGGCGCTCGATTCCGAACCCGCCCTCCTGCCTGTCGCGCTCAAAGGCGGCGGCCGCGCTTTCGGCGGCGCCCTGACCTGGGAGACGCCGCAAACGATCAGCGGATTTTCGCCCGACGGACCCTTCGCCGATCTCGCCATCCCGGAGGAGGTGGTCGTGCGCCGGCAGGTTCTCGCGACGCCTGGGGGCGAAGCGAGCGAACGCAGCTGGGCGAGCCTCGCCGACGGCACGCCGATCGTCACCGGCAAGAAAGAGGGCGCCGGCGCGCTCGTCCTCTTCCACGTGCCGCCGACGCCCGGCTGGTCCGACCTGCCCCTGTCGGGAGTGTTCGTCGAAATGCTCCGGAGGCTGACTTATCTTTCGGCGCTCGGCCCGGAGCGCGAGGGGGCGGACGGCGCGGCGCGATTCGCCCCTGTGCGCGTGCTCGACGGATTCGGTCGGTTCGAGCGTCCCGCCGCCGATCTTCAGGGCGCGACGGCCGCCGAGGCGGCGCTGGGATCGGCGCCGGGCCGGCCGCCCGGGTTTTACGGCGCGCAGGAAGCTCCGATCGCGATCAATGCGCTCGCGGCCGATGCGCCTTATGCGGCGCTTTCGACGAGCGGGATTCGCACGCTTCCCTACGCCCTCGAACCGCCGGTGCGGCTCGCGCCCCCGTTGTTTGCGCTCGCGCTTATCGCCCTGATGATCGACGCCGTCGCGACGCTCGCCTTCGCCGGCAAGCTCCGCTGGACTGCGGCGGCGCTCATCGTTGCGCTCGCCCCCATCGACCATGCGCGCGCGCAGCTCGATCGACCGATCGACCTCAAGGCCGAGGCGGCGGCGCTCAAGACGCGGCTTGCCTATGTGCGCACCGGCGATCCGGACATCGACCGACTTTCGGAGCGAGGACTGGCTGCGCTCACCCTTGAACTCATCCGGCGCACTGCGGTCGAGCCCGCGGAGCCGGCGGCCGTCGATCCGGAGACCGACGATCTTTCCGTCTACCCCTTAATTTACTGGCCGATCGTCGCTGGTGCGCAAAGCCCCTCGGAAGCAGCGCTCACCAATATCGAAACCTTCATGCGGTTCGGGGGGCTCGTCGTCTTCGACACGCGCGACGACGAGCGCGCAGTCTCCGGAGCCGAGACGCCCGAGCGCGCCGCCTTGAAGGAGATTCTCTCGAAGATTGACACTCCGCCGCTGATTGCGGTCCCAAAGGATCATGCGCTCACCCGGTCCTTCTATCTTCTTGAGGAGCTCGAAGGACGCATGCGCAACAACCCGGTCTGGGTCCAGTCGCAAGGCTCAGCGAATGACGGTGTGACGCCCCTGATCATCGGCGGGCGAGACTGGGCGGGGGCCTGGGCGACCGACGATCTCGGCCGTCCGCTTCGTCCGGTCTCCGGCCGCGGGCGCTGCGGCGATCAGGAATCCGTTCAGGAATGCGCTTGGCGCGCCGGGATCAACATCGTGATGGTCGCCTATACCGGCAATTACAAATCCGATCAGGTTCACACCCCGATCCTGCTCGAACGGCTTGGACGCTGATGGACAGAATAGTCTTCGAGCCGTTCATTCCCGATCTTGCGCTCGCGTTTGTCGCGGCGGCCGCGCTCGCCGCGGCCGCATTGAGTTTCGTCCGCGGCGCCCGAGGCGCAGTCTTCCGCACCATCGCGCTTGCCGCGCTGGTCGTCCTCCTCGCTAATCCGCAGCTGCGGACCGCCGAAACGACGCCACTCGCCGACATCGCCGTTCTCATCATCGACGAAAGCGCGAGTCAGTCGCTCGACGGCCGGGCGGCCGCTACGGAACAAGCCGCTGGCGCGCTCGAGGAGCGGCTGAAGGCGCTCGGCGTGGTCGAAATCGTCCGGCGCGATGCAGCGGGCGAAGATGAAACCCGTATGGTCGAAGCGATTGAAAACGCGCTCGCCGACACGCCGCGCGGCCGCCTTGGCGGCGTCTTTGTGCTGACCGACGGCCAGGCGAGCGATCACGCGCGGGCCTCCGGCCTTGATATCGATGCGCCGATCCATGTGCTCAATTCCGGGCGCGCCGGTGAGATCGACCGCAAGATTTCCCTGATCGACGCGCCTCGCTACGGCATTGTCAAGACGCAGGTGAAAATCTCGTTTCGCGTCGACGATCTGGGCCCAGACGATCAGCCGGCAGGGGCCGTGGACGGGCGGGCCGAGGTCGCGCTACGCATCGACGGCAAAGAGATCCTCCGCGACGCGGTGCCGATCGGCGCCGAAGTAACCTTCGATGCGCCGCTCGACCATCCAGGCAGCCTCGTCGTCGAACTCGAAACGAGCGAACGGCCGGGCGAACTCACGGCGCGCAATAATGTCGCGGTGCTCGAAATCTCCGCCATTCGCGACCGCCTCCGGGTGCTCCTCATTTCGGGCGAGCCGCATGCGGGCGAACGGGTTTGGCGCAATCTTTTAAAATCGGACCCCGCCGTCGATCTCGTTCACTTCACGATCCTGAGGCCGATCGAAAAAGGGAGCCTCACCGAGCAGACCGACGAGCTCGCGCTCATCCCGTTTCCGCAGGACGAACTCTTCATCGAAAAGCTCGAGGAATTCGACCTTCTGATCTTCGACCGCTACGCCTATCGCGGCGTCCTCAACGCCTATCACTTCGACAATATAGCGCGCTTTGTGGAGAATGGAGGCGCGGTGCTCGTCGCCGCCGGCCCAGAATTCGCCGGACCGGAGAGCCTCGCGACGCAGCGCAATTTCGCCTTCATTCTTCCGGCGTCGCCCGCCGGCGTCGCGCGCGAAGAGCCCTTCCGCCCGCAAGTCAGCGAGGCCGGCGCGCGCCATCCGGTGACCGCCGAGCTTCCCGAGCAAGACTATTGGGGCCGCTGGCTGCGCATCATGCCGGCCGCGATGCGTTCAGGGCGGGCTCTGATGGAGGGACCGGGCGCCGATCCGCTGCTGGTGCTTGACCGCGTCAGCGATGGCAGAGTCGGGCTGATCCTCTCCGATCATGTCTGGCTGTGGGCGCGCGGCTTCGACGGCGGCGGTCCGCATGCGGAATTGTTGCGTCGGACGGCGCACTGGCTGATGAAGGAGCCGGAGCTTGAAGAGGAGCAGCTGTCGCTAAAGCCTTCGGGCCGCGATCTCATCGTGGGGCGACGATCGATGGAGGATGACCCCGGTCCGGTGTCGCTGACCTGGCCCGACGGAAACGTCCGCGATCTCGCCCTTGAGGCGGAGGGCCCCGGACGTTTCCGCGCGATCGTCAAGGACGCGCCGGGCGGGCTCTATCGCGTGCGCGCCGGCGACCTCTTTGCGGTCGGCGCCATGGGCCTGGCGGCCGCTCCTGAATTTCAGGATGTCGTCTCGAATTCAGAGAAGCTCAAACCGCTCTCCGAAAACACCCGCGGCGGCCGTTTCGAGTTTCGACGCGGCGGCTCGATCGCCCTCCCGGCCGTCCGGCGCGTCAGCCCGAACGCCGCCGCTTTCGCCGGACCCGGCTGGGCGGGACTTATCGAACGCCGGGCGAGCCGAACTGAGTCGGTGCGCGACGCGGCGTTAGGCTCGCCCCCCGCCTGGCTGGCGCTCATCGCCGCATCGCTTGGCGCAGCCTGGTTCCTCGAGGGCCGTGTCCGCCGGCGCAACAAGCGCGAAGTTTAGGAAAACGGTTAACGGCCCTTCAAAGCCGTTTGCCTAGTTTCGCCTCCGGAGCGGAGTTAGAGGCGCGTTGTGTTTGCGTTAAAGCGGCCGAACGGCGAGGGCGCGCCGGAAAAGGACCGCAAGAACCCACTGGACGCGCTCCTCGGCCGCAAGACTCCGGACCCAGACGAAGCGCTTCCGGAGGTCGACGTCGTCGCCGGGCTCCGCCGCATCCTGAGAACGATGCCGAAGCAAACCAGCAGCGGGCCGGCCGAGGATCTCGATCCGGTGCGCGGCGCGCTCGCAGCCATCGAGGCGGCGCTGTACGCCGTCGATGCGGTTCGTGAAATCATCGAGCAGGCTTATGAAGTCGCGCTGTCGGCTCAGGATGTCGAAGACGCAGGCGGCCGCGCGCTCCTCGCCGAAAGCTATGACGAGCTGCGTCTCTCCATCGACAAGTCGATCGAAGAGCTTGACGAGCGCGCCGCGCTCTTGCTCGGCGGCGGACAGCGCAATCTCGATGTCCGCCTCGGCGGCAAGGCGCATTATTCGGTGTCGCCGGTCCGCCTCGACTCATCCGCGAAGGGTTTGAACCTGCGTCCCCCGCGCGAAGCCTTCTCGACATTTGAAGAGATCAACGAGGTGCTCGCCGAACTCGACGGCGCACTCAAAAAGGCCGACCGCACCGCCGCCGCCTACTGCCGCGACGCGCAGTTTCTGATCGCCCGCATCAGTCAGCAGTGATCAGGGATCAGGATTCAGCGATCAGGAGCCGCGGCGCCGCCTGATCCCTGATATCCTACTCGTGATTTTTTCCGCCGCTCCAGCCGGCCTAGACTTTGGCCGACGCGGGAAAGGATACGATCCATGCTCACGACGGTTCGGATCGCCGGATTGGCGGCTGGCTTTCTTTTTTGCGCCGGCGCCGCTTCCGCTGGAGGGTTCGACAGCGAGACGGTGACGCAAGATGCCAATCTGGCCGATTTCAAATCCGTCTACGTGGCCCCGGTCGAGCTCGACCTTAAGGCTGACGGCGGCGGTTACGGTTCGTCCCGCGAGCGTCCGGTCTCGGCCGACGACGCCGCCAAGAAGGCAGCCGATTTCCACGCCGATCTCGTCAGAGCCTTTGACGATTTCTCACGCGCTTCCGCTCCGGGCGCCGGCGTCCTCACCATTGCCGCGACCTTGACCGAGCTTAAATCCTCCCGGCCGACCATGGCCGATTATGACCGCAATGCCGGCTTGAGCGCGAGTTCGATCTATGCCGGCGGCGCCTCGGTCGAATTCGACTTCAGCGAAGCGGGCGCCGTGCTCGCCGAAGTGAGCGACGAATACGAAACCAGCCTGAGCGACGGGCGGTCGAGAATCGGACTCTGGGATGACGCCGACCGCGCGTTCTCCAGCTGGGCGCGCCGCGTCGCAGACTTCGTCCGCGAGCATTAACCGGGCGCCTTGCTCCTATCTTGTGCGGGTTGCGCCGACGCGCTGCGCGAGAGCCACCGACATGAATTCGTCGATCTGTCCATCGAGGACGGAGGAGGGCGACGGATTCTCGACCCCGGTCCGCAAATCCTTCACCATCTGATAGGGCTGCAGCACGTAAGAGCGGATCTGGTGGCCCCAGCCGATATCGGTTTTTGACGCGGCCGCAGCCTGCGCCGCCTCCTCGCGCTTCTGCAATTCGAGTTCGTAGAGGCGCGCGCGCAGCATCTTCCAGGCGTTCGCCCGGTTCTTATGCTGCGAGCGCTCGTTCTGGCATTGAACGACGATGTTCGTCGGGATGTGAGTGATGCGGATCGCCGAATCCGTCTTGTTCACATGCTGCCCGCCCGCGCCCGAAGCGCGAAAGGTGTCGACGCGGCAATCCTTCTCGTCGATCTCGATTTCGATCGCGTCGTCGATGACGGGATAGACCCAGACCGAGGCGAACGAGGTGTGGCGGCGGGAATTCGAGTCGTAGGGCGAAATGCGCACGAGCCGGTGGACGCCCGACTCAGTCTTGAGCCAGCCATAGGCGTTGCGGCCCTTGACCTCGATCGTCGCTGACTTGATGCCGGCGGAGTCGCCCGCCTGCTCTTCGAGAATGTCGACGCCGTAGCCGCTCTGCTGCGCCCAGCGCACATACATCCGCAGCAGCATCGAGGCCCAATCGTTGGATTCGGTGCCTCCGGCCCCGGGATGGACTTCGAGAAAGCAGTCATTGCCGTCGGCCTCGCCCGAAAGGAGCGCCTCGGTCTCAGCTTTGGACGCGGCCTCGGCGAGCTTCGCCAGCATCGCCTGCGCCTCGTCGAGATCCTTGATCGCGCCCTCTGCGTCGGCCATCGCGGCGAGACCCAGCACGTCCTCAAGCTCGCGCGCCATCGCGCCGATCGCAGTGATCTGCGCCTCGAGCCCCGTGCGCTCGCGCATGACGACCTGAGCGGCCTGGGGATCGTCCCAGAATGTCGGGTCTTCGGCCCTCGCATTCAGTGAATCGAGGCGTTTGTGCGCGGCGTCCCAGTCAAAGCCGCCTCCTCAGCAGTTCGAGGGACTGCTTGACGGTGTCGGCAAGGGCGGTGATCTCGGCGCGCATGTGCGCTAGGTAGTATGATCGGGTCGGCCCTGCAACAGCAGCGCACCCGCTGGTCGTCATGTTAAGGATTCATGGTTGGTTGCCGCCATGCGGCGAGCGCTACATCGTCACCCAGAATCGTATTGCGATGCACCCCTGCGCATCGATGCGGAGATCTTGGCGCTTAACGCCGGCGTTCTCGCGCTGCGTTACGAGGTCGTCGGCGCCGTTGGCGACCTGCGCCTGCCTAGGGCCGCCTCGACCGCTCGCGCCGACGGCCTTTGGCGGAGCACCTGTTTTGAGGCGTTCCTGCGCGCCGGGAATGGCGACGCCTATTGCGAGTTCAATTTCGCGCCGTCGACCGAATGGGCGGCTTACCGGTTTTCCCGCTACCGTGAAGGAATGCGTCCCCTGGATGTCGCCGCGCCGCGCATTGAGACGATGGCCGCGGGCGACCGTTTTGAACTGCGGGCGACATTGGATCTCAGCGCGCGGCCGGAGCGGTCCGATGCGCAATGGCGGTTAGGACTCGCCGCTGTGATCGAAGAGACGAACGGGCGCCTTTCCTATTGGGCGCTCGCCCACCAGCAGGGGAAACCCGATTTCCATCACCCCGATTGCTTTGCGCTCGAACTGCCGCATGCTTGAGCCATGAAATTCGGCATCGATCGCCTGACTAGAGAACCGGCGCTCCGCGCGCCATTGAGGGGCAAGCGCATCGCCCTGCTCGCGCATCCGGCCTCTCTTACCAAAAACCTGACGCATTCGCTCGACGCATTGGCCGGATGCGGCGATCTGAGACTGAGCGCCGCCTTTGGTCCGCAGCACGGCATGCGCGGCGACAAGCAGGACAACATGGTCGAGACCGCGGATTACACCGATCCGCTCCACGGCATCCCGGTGTTCAGCCTTTATGGCGACGTGCGCCGTCCGACCGGACAGATGATGTCGGCATTCGACGTCCTCCTCGTCGATCTCCAGGACCTCGGCTGCCGCATCTACACCTTCATCACGACGCTGAGATATGTGCTGGAAGAGGCGGCGAAGCATCGGAAGTCGGTCTGGGTGCTCGATCGCCCGAACCCGGTCGGCCGCCCCGCCGAAGGCCTGACGCTGCGCGAGGGATGGGAGAGCTTCGTCGGGGCCGGGCCGTTGCCGATGCGCCACGGGCTCACTCTGGGCGAACTCGGCGGCTGGTTCGTCAGTGCGCTGAAACTCGACGTCGATTACCGCGTCGTCGAGATGGAGGGCTATCGCCCCGACAATGCGCCCGGGTTCGGCTGGCCGCTTGGCGAGCGGACCTGGGTCAATCCGAGCCCCAACGCGCCTAACCTCTTCATGGCGCGCGCCTATGCCGGAACCGTGATGCTCGAAGGGACGACCTTGTCGGAGGGACGCGGGACGACGAGGCCCCTCGAACTGTTCGGCGCGCCCGACATCGATGCGCGCGCGGTCATCAAAGAGATGCGGTCGCTCGCGCCGCAATGGCTTTCAGGGTGCGTGCTGCGCGACTGCTGGTTCGAACCGACATTCCACAAGCATGTCGGCAGACTCTGCAACGGCGTGCAGATACATACTGAGGATCCCGCGCTCTACGATCATCAGGCGTTCAGGCCGTGGCGGGTCCAGGCGCTGGCGTTCAAGGCGATCAGACGTCTTTATCCGGACTATCCTTTGTGGCGCGATTTTCCGTACGAATATGAAGCAGGCAGGCTTGCGATCGACGTCATCAACGGCTCGCCGCTCTTGCGCGAATGGACGGACGATGCGGCCGCAACCCCCGCCGATCTCGATGCGCTTGCGGTCCCCGACGAGCAGGACTGGTTAAGCGAACGGCGCGCACTCCTGCGCTATCCCTGACGCCTGCCGCAAGCGACTCTGCCCGCGCTCCCGTGTGGCGCGAAAAATGCTCTGGCCATCCAGCCGATGCGTTGGAGAGGGGAGCGGGGTTAAGCATGAGCGCGCCGCAAAGAATTGCAGAAGTCCTGTTACGGAACGAGGTCCCCGGGGCGGAATCCCCGGCCGAGACGGCGGCAAAGCCGGTCGGCCCGAGACTCAAATCCGCGCGAGAAGCAAAGGGCCTCAGCCTCGCCGCGGTCCAGCACGGCACCAAGGTCAAGATCGCCCATCTCGCCGCGATCGAAGCCGGCGACTCAGCGTCATTGCCCCCGACGCCTTTCGTGGCGGGGTTCGTAAAGGCCTACGCGCAATTTCTCGGCCTTAACCCCGAAGAGTTTTCCAGCGCCTACAAAACGGAGGCGGCGGCTGCAGCGTCACAGCCGCGGACTTCGCCTGAAGCAGTGGCACGTCCGGCGGAGGACGCATTGGCGCTTGCCTCGGTTGAAATCATCCGGAGCGACGCCGCGCCCTCGCCCGCGGCCGCCGTCCTCCCTCTTGGATCGTTCCCGCGCCGCCCGCAACCGCCCCCGGCGACCGCCGCCAAGGTGTGCGAAAAGGCGGACAATATTTCCACCGACAGCGTGCGGTCTTCGGCGCCTGCCGAGCGAGCGCCGTCTATTCACCCAGCTGTCGCAGATGCCGACTCTGCCGCTGCCGTCTCCAATCGCTCACCATCGACAGCATGGCGCTCGGTAAGGGCTGTCTTGTCTCGCAGCGCGCAATCGTCGTCGCCGGCTCGCACTGGCCCCGATGGCCGGTTATCCTATTTCGGCATGGGCGCGGCGTGCGTCGTCATCTTGTGGTTCGGCGTAAAGGTCCTTTTCCCCGAAGCGGCGCACAAACCGACGCTGGCGCCCTCAGACAGCGCTGCGGCTGCTCCGATCGTCGCCAATGCCGAACCGCCCATTCCGCCAGAGAATGCGACCGTCGCAGAAGACTCCCAAGCGGGCGCCAAGTCGCCCATGACGATTGCTCCGGATGCGGACAAGCCAGCCGCCGAAGCGCCGGTTGAAATCAAAGCGGCGGCGCCGAAGCGGCCGCCAGCGACGCCTCCACGCGGGACGCCGATCATTCCTGCCGAACCAGCGGACACGCCGACGCCGTCCCCCGATGAGAGTCCGGCCGCGCAACCGGACCTCAAGACCGAGCCGGTTGTGAGGGCGGCGGGCTTGATCACGGCGGCAGAACCGAAATATCCCGACCGATGCGCGGGCAGGGCCGGCAAAATGGAAAGCGTCGACATCATGTTCGACATCCTGCCCAATGGCCGTCCCGCCAACGCCCGGATTGTGCAATCGTCGAACGGCTGCTTCAATTCGGCCGCGGTCGCCGCGGCGAACCGCATGCGCTTTGCGCCGCGAACTGTCGACGGCCGCGCGGCGCTCGAAGAGAGCAAACTGGTCACCGTGCAGTTCGCTCGTTGATCGGGATCGCGGCTGCGGTCAGTACAGCCCGGTCAAATCGTCCGTAGGCGGGGCATCCGGCGGAGCGGCGCTCAAGGGATCGAGTTCAAGGTCGTCGATGCTGGCGCCGGCGCCGATCACATCCTCGCTCTTGAACGCCTCGAGGATCACGTTCGGACCGGATCCGCCCGCCGGCCGGCCCGATTTCAGGTTGACGCGCACGAGCCTTATGCCGGAGGGCACGCGGAAGGGAATCGCCGCACGGTCTTTGAGGGCCGCAGCCATGAACTCGCCGAAGATCGGCGCGGCGACGCGCCCTCCCGCCTCGCCGTCGCCCAGGGGCTGCGGCATGTCGAAGCCGACAAAAGCGCCGGCCGCGAGGTCGGGCGAAAAGCCGACGAACCAGGCGTCTCGATATTCGTTGGTCGTGCCGGTTTTGCCGGCGACCGGTTTGTCGACGACTCTCCTCACCGCCGTTCCGGTGCCGCGCTGCACGGCGCCTTCGAGGAATGAGACGATCTGATAGGCGGTTCTCGGATCCATGACCTGCTCGCGGGCGTCGGCGAGCTGGGGCTCCGCCTGACCGGTCCAGGCCTCCGCCGAGCACTGTGTGCAGGCGCGCTCGTCGCGCCGATAGATGGTTTTGCCGGTGCGGTCTTGGATGCGGTCGATCAGCACCGGCTGCACGCGCTTGCCGCCATTGACGAAGGTGGAATAAGCAGCGGTGATCCGCATCAGGGTCGTCTCGGCCGCGCCAAGCGAAATCGCCAGTTCGCGCGGCATGCTATCGGAAAGCTTGAAGCGCGACACATAATCGACGAGCCGTCCGATGCCGATGTCCTGTGCAAGGCGCGCCGTCATGGTGTTGCGCGACTGCTCGACGCCGAGCCGCAGGGTGCTTTCGCCGTAGAACCGGCCTTCCTGGTAATTGCCCGGCTTCCACCACTGATCGACGCCGGGCGCAACGAACGGGGCGTCGAGGACGATCGACGACGGATTATATCCGCTGTCGAGCGCCGCCGCGTAGACGAACGGCTTGAATGTCGAGCCCGGCTGACGCAGCGCCTGCAGCGCACGGTTGAACTCGGAAAGCTGGAAGGAAAATCCGCCGACCATCGCGAGCACGCGACCGGTATGCGGATCGATCGCGATGAAGGCGCCGTTGACCGCCGGAATCTGACGCAAGAGGTACCGACCGGTCTTGGCCGCCCCGGCCTCGTCGGGGGCGCGATCAACAAGGATGACGTCGCCCTTGGCCAGCGCCTTCGTCGCACTGTCGATTTCAGCCCCGACCGAGTCGACATTCTGGTAGGCGCGCGCCCACGCCATATCGGCGAGCGCGATGCGGCCTTCGCCGCCGTCGGCGAGTCCGATCGACGCCGCCTCTTTCGAAACCGCGAGCACGACCGCGGGGACCCAAGGCGAAAGGTCCTCGGCGATCGACTTGGTTTCGGTCAGCGCCTTCGCCGAGGCCGCAAACGCCGCACGCCAGTCCTCGCCGAGATCGATTCTCGTCACCGGGCCGCGCCACCCATGGCGCTGATCATATTCGATCAGCCAGTGGCGAAGCGCTGACGCAGCCGCCGTTTGCAGGGCCGGATCGAGCGTGGTGCGCACCGCCAATCCGCCGTCATAAAGCGCCTCGACGCCGTACATTTCGGCGAGCTGCTTCCTGACCTCCTCGGCGAAATATTCCGACGCCCAGTCGCGCGCGCCCAAGGGCGGCGCCATTTGCGCGCCGAGTGGCGAGGCCCGCGCCGCGTCGCGGTCGGCCTTAGAGATGCGGCCGTCCTCATGCATGCGGCCGATCACCCAGTTGCGCCGCTCGACCGCGCGCTCGGCATAGGTGACCGGATGATAATTGCTCGGCCCCTTGGTGATGGCGGCGAGATAGGCCGCTTCGGCGATCGTCAATTCCTCAAGCGATTTATCGAAGTAATTGAGCGCAGCCGCAGCGACGCCATACGAGCGGTTCCCGAGATAGATCTCATTCAGGTACAGCTCGAGAATATGCTCCTTAGTGAAGGCTTTCTCGATGCGGCGCGTGACCAGCATTTCGCGCAATTTGCGCTCGATTTTCTGCTCGCTCGACAGAAGGAAGTTTTTCGCGACCTGCTGGGTGATGGTCGACCCGCCCTCGAGTCGTTTGCCCTGGATGGTATGGCCGACATTGGCGATCGCGGCGCGCAGGATGCCCTGACTGTCGAGCCCGGAATGTTCAAAGAAAGTCTTGTCTTCGGCGGAAACGAATGCGTATTGCACATGTTTCGGGATCGCCGAGATGGGAACGAAAAGGCGCCGCTCGCGCGCGAATTCGGCGACAAGAGTCCCGTCGCCGCCGTAGACGCGGGTGGTGACTGGCGGCGAATACTCGGCGAGCGCTTTATAGTCGGGCAGATCCTGGCTCAGCCGGTGCAGATAGAGCGCGACTGCTCCAACCGCGGCGAGCGAGACGAGAGCAACGCCGGCGAATACGAAACCGATCGTCTTGAGCCAGGCCGGGATCGCCGAGAACCGCTCTTCCATCGGGCGCGGTTCGGCGCGCGGCGCTCTAGTCGGCGCTGGCCGCGGCGGAGGGGGCGGCGCGGCTTCGTCTTCCAGGCGCGGGCGAGAAGGGCGACCGCCGGGAGACCAAGGATTATCGTTTCGGGTCATAACGATGCAGGACTGACAAGCGCATCAAGGCGCATCACCAATGAACTAGCCTATAATTGGCCGGGCTGCGAGGCGCCGGAAAGGGCGGCATTTCGCAGGCTCAGGAGCCCGATACGGTCTTGGCCTCCTGTCGCGCCTCTTTCCGCGGTCCGAAATAATCGTCAATCGCGTCGGCGACAGCACCCATCGTCTTCGCCCTCCAGGCGGCTGAGTTGAGGTTTTCGACATCGCCGGCGTTCGACATGAAGGCGAGTTCGAACAGCACGGCCGGCACGTCGGGAGAGAGAAGCACTTTGAGATCGGCCGCGCGGTGCGAATTGTTGACCATCGGCGTCACTGCAGCAAGGCGCTTGATCAGCAAGCTTGCGAATTGACCGGATTTGCTCGCGGTGACCGTCTGCGCCTTGTCATAAAGGATGCGGCTCACATCCGGCGCAAGCTCCTCGAGATCGAGATCGTAGACGCCATGATAATTTCCCGTCGATTGCGCCTCGCGGGCGGAGCGTTCGCCGCCGTCCTTCGACAGGGTGTAAATGGACGCCCCGCGCACGGTTTCATCCGGGTGCGCGTCGGCGTGCAGTGAAATGAAGAGCGCGGCGCCGGCTGCGCGAGCCACAGCCGCGCGCTGGTCGAGAGCGAGTTTCGTGTCGTCGGCGCGTGTGAGCACGATCTGATAGCGACCGCGCGACTGCAGGATCTCCGACAGTTTCTTGGCTGCAGCGAGCGTCGCGGCCTTCTCGGTTACGCCGTTCGCGCCCGCTCCCGGATCGCCCCCGCCATGACCGGGGTCGATAACAATCACCGGAAGCGCATCAGCTTTCGCTTTCGGTTTTTCTTCGGCGATTGGAGGCGGCTCCTCAGCGGTCGCCGCCTTCAGAACCGGCAACAGATCCTCGTATTGGTCGGCGATATCGGGCGCCGACGCCGGAGCAGGCATCTCCGCCAGTTTCGGCTCGGGCGGCGGCTTTACCGACGGCGCGGCGGCCACGGCCGCGACCTGCGCCGCTCCCGCGGCGAGATCGATCACCAACCGATGGGGCATTCCCTCAGAAGTCGGGGCCAGGAGAAACTGTTCCTTGATATGGGCTTTGCGTGCGAGATCGAGGACGATCTGCGTCGATCCTTCCTGCGCTTTCACCTCATAGAGTCCGACGAGCCCCTCGCCGGCCGCCGATTGGGCCTTCGCAGCAACGCCCTTGAGGCTGATGACGACCCGGCCCTCGCCGCGATCATTGGTGATTGCAGAGAATTCGGTCGGGCCGGACAGGTCGACGACCACGCGCGTCGCCGACTTGCCGTCGCCGCCGAAGCGAACTCCGACAAGGTCGGACGCTGCGGCGGTTGAGAGAGCCGCGGCGCAAAACGCCCACAAACAGAATGCCGCCCTCGTCACCGCGAGACTCGCCGTCCAATCCCGAAGAAGTCGCAATAAGCCAATGTTTTCAATTACTGTTAACGCGCCCTTAAGGGTTTTGCTACGGTTCCATGTAAGTCTGAGTCGGCTGAGCGCGCTTCCCTTTTTCGGCGGGTTCATGCAAGAAGGATGCGGTCGGCCCCGGCAACGGTGTCCGGCTAGCCTTGCGGACTCGCGGCCGGGCGACGGCATCGGCTTTCGGACCGCAAGCAATTGGAATTCCGGGCGTTTAAGGCCGACATGCCGAGACGTCCCGGTCCTTGCCGGCAGCTCCCTCGGCTCGTTGGACCATGGGTCCTGTCACGGGCGGGAGCGAACGAGGCGCAACCCTGCGCCGACATCAACCGCCGGTCCGCCGGCATTAGGAAAGCTCGCCCATGCGGCGCTTCGCGAATTCGCACCGACGCTCAGACCCGGTCGGGGTAGTCGTGCGGTTTCCGGCCGCCCTGTGGCCCAACAACCTGTGCGACCCGCCGCCCCCGGCGTTGCGTCGCGGAAAGATTCTCAATGACGAAGAAAATGCTGATCGACGCCGCCCACGCCGAAGAGGTGCGCGTCTGCGTTCTTGATAACCACGTCGTCGAAGATTTCGATTTTGAATCGTCGTCGCGAAAGCCCTTAAGAGGCAATATCTATCTTGCGCGGGTGATCCGCGTCGAACCTTCGCTCCAGGCGGCGTTCGTCGAATATGGCGGCAACCGCCACGGCTTTCTCGCTTTCAACGAGATCCATCCGGACTACTACCAGATTCCGGTATCCGATCGTCGCCTCCTGCAGGAGGCAGAAGCCGAGGAAGCCGCGCTCGCCGCCGAACTCGAAATCGACGATCACGAGGACGGTGAAACTGGCGCAGCTAACGACGACGGCCTTCACCGTTATGGCGCCCTGAACGGCGAGGAACCACGCGGCTCCGACTTGGATGGAGACTCGAGCGACGCGGAACCGGCGCTCGACGAGGCCAGCACCGGCGATGACGAGCCGGCCGATGCAGACGCCGCCGACCCGGCTCCGGTCTCCGAGTCCGACGGAGAAGAGGACAAATCCCCGAGCGCCGCCTTCGAATCGTCGCCGGCCGAAAGCGTCAGCCAACGCTTCGACTCCGATGAGGGCGATCGCGAAACCGAAGCTGCTCGCGACGACCCTGCGTCGAGCGAAGCAGACGAGGACGATCCCGAAGCGGCCGACGCCGAAGAGCCCGAACCCGACGAAGCCGCGGAGCTGGAGCGCGAACGCGAACGTCGCGCGCGCCGTCCCGAGCTGCTTGATCGTTACCGCGACGCGCGGCGCAGGCGCGCCCGGCTCCTGCGCAATTACAAGATTCAAGAAGTCATCAAGCGCCGCCAGATCCTGCTCGTTCAGGTCGTCAAGGAAGAGCGCGGCAACAAGGGCGCGGCGCTCACGACCTATATGTCGCTCGCCGGCCGCTATTGCGTCTTGATGCCGAACACGGCGCGCGGCGGCGGCATCTCGCGAAAAATTCCTGTCGCCGCCGACAGGAAGCGCCTGAAGCGCGTAGTCGACAGTCTCGCCGTTCCGACCGGCATGGGACTGATCATTCGGACGGCGGGCGCCAAGCGCACCAAGGCCGAAATCAAGCGCGACTACGAATATCTTATCAGGCTGTGGGAGAACATCCGTGCGCTGACCTTACAGTCGATCGCCCCCTGCCTGATTTACGAAGAGGCGAACCTGATCAAGCGCGCGATTCGCGATCTCTACGATAAAGACATCGATCTGGTGATCGTCGAGGGCGAAAACGGCTACCGCGAAGCCAAAGACTTCATGAAGATGCTGATGCCGAGCCACGCGAAGAACGTGCAGCCCTATAAGGACAAGACGCCGCTCTTCCTCAAACATGAAGTCGAATCCCAGCTCGACGCCATGTACCACCCGGTCGTGCGGCTGAAGTCCGGGGGCTACATCGTCATTCACCAGACCGAAGCCCTGGTCGCCATCGACGTCAACTCCGGCAAGGCGACGCGCGAGCGCAATATCGAGCTGACGGCGCTGAAGACCAATCTTGAAGCGGCGCGCGAGGCGGCGCGCCAGTGCCGCCTGCGCGACCTCGCCGGCCTCATCGTGATCGATTTCATCGACATGGAGGAAAACAAGAACAACCGGACGGTCGAAAAGCGCTTCAAAGACGCCTTGAAGACCGACCGCGCGCGTCTCCAGATCGGCCGCATCTCCAATTTCGGCCTGCTCGAAATGTCGCGGCAGCGCCGGCGCTCCGGCATCGTCGATGGAACCACCCACGCCTGTCCGGCCTGCAACGGCGCCGGCGTCATCCGGTCGAGCGAAACGGCCGCCTTGCGCATTCTCCGCGCTATCGAGCGCGAGGCTCTGACCAGCCGGGCTGGAACGATTTCGGCGCGCTGTTCGCTTGAGGTCGCGCTTTATGTTCTCAACTACAAGCGCGAATGGCTCAAACGAATCGAGACCGACTACGGACTGACGGTCGAAATCGTCGCCGACGCGGCCAAGGCCGGCGACAACTATGAGATCGAGAAACGCGGCGCGGCGCGCGACCTTGAAGTCGCACCGCAGGTCGTCCGCGCCGACCAGACCGACTCGATCGAAATCGCCGCTCCAGAGTCCGAGCCTGCTGAGGAAATCCCCCTCGATGTCGAGGACGAGCGAGTCGAGGGCGAAGCCCGCGCCGACCGCCCCGAGGGCGAAGCCCGTCGACGTCGTCGCCGGCGCGGCCGTGGTCGCGGCCGCGTCGATGGCGCAGCGCCGGTCGCTCCGTCCCCGGAATATCGGCCTGAATCCCTCGATGAGCCGCAACTTGATCGGCCGTCGGCTGATCGCGACGCCGCGCAGGAGGGCGAAGGCGAACGCGAACGCAAACGTCGCCGTCGCGGCCGCCGCGGCGGGCGGCGCAACCGCAACCGGGACGACAGGCAGCCGGAAGTCGCGCAGGAAGAGATGGCGCGCGTCGCCTATGACGGCGACGAACAGCCGGCTTATGAAGCGCCGGAGCCGGAGCCCGTCGAGCCGCTTGCGGCCAACGCTGAGACGGCTGAGGCGCCTGCGTTCGCGTATGAGCCGCCGGTGGAGGATGCGGCGGCGCCTTCGGCTTCGCCGGTCGTCGAGCCGCCACGAAGCGACGCGCGCCGCTTTGGCCTCCACGATCCGGTTGAGCCCGACTTCGCCGCCTCCGAGGAGGCTCCCGTTCCAGGCCACGAGCCTAAGCCCGCCAAGAAAGGTTGGTGGCGACGCGCGATCGGCGAATGATCGGGGCCACTCGCGCAATCGTGGGTTTGCGGCAGCGCGTCGGAGCCGCCATAATTCGGTCGCTGGCGGACGCCAAATGAGGGGTCAGTCGCGGGTCTCGCGCGAGGCCCCTTTCGTATTGGAGTTGGATGTCATGCGCCTTCGCATGTCGCTCGCCGCAATCGCCGCGATGACCGCCCTGCCTGCGACGGCGTCTGGGCAGACGCTGTTGCGCGACGCCGAAATCGAGGAGTGGATCGACGACTACGCGCGCCCGATCTTCAAGGCGGCGGGCCTTCCGGCTGAAGAGATCAACATCTTTCTCATCGGCGACAATTCGCCGAACGCCTTCGCCGGCGGGCTCAACATGGGCATCCATAGCGGCTTGATCACGACCGCGGAGACGCCCAATCAGATCGAAGGAGTCATCGCGCATGAAACCGGCCACATCGCCGGCGGCCATTCGGCGCGCTCCGACGAAATGATGGCGGCGGCGACGCGGCCGATGATCCTCAGCCTCGTACTCGCTGCAGGAGCGATCGCTGCGGGAGCGCCTGACGCCGGCATCGGCATTCTCGGTCTCGGTCAGACGGTCGGCATGGCGGAAGCCTTAACCTATAGCCGCGGGCAAGAGGCGTCGGCCGACCAGGCCGCCGTCACCTATCTCGACGCCACCGAGAACTCATCGCAAGGTCTCATCGAATTCTTCGGCAAGCTCCGCAATTACGAGATCATCACCGGCAACCGCGTCAACCCTTACCTGCAAAGCCACCCGCTTTCGAACCAGCGCATCACGGCGCTGACCGAGCGCGCGACCGCCTCTGCGAGCCACGCCGCCGCGGATAGCCCCGACGAAATTACGCGTCTCAAGCTGATCCAGGCCAAGATCAACGGCTTCATGCAGGACACGAACGCAACCCTGCGGCAATATCCGCTTACGGATCAATCGGAGCCCGCCCGCTACGCCCGCGCCGTGGCCTATTATCGCGGGGCGATGCTTGATCGCGCGCTCAAGGAGGTCGATTTCCTTATCGAAGCGGCGCCCGACAATCCCTATTTCCGCGAACTCAAGGGCCAGATGCTGTTCGAATTCGGCCGCGTCGCCGATTCGATCGAGCCGCACGCCAAATCAGTGGCGCTCGCTCCGTCCAAGGCGCTGTTGCGCATCAATCTCGGGCGCGCGCTGATCGGCACGGAAGATACGGCTCAGTATCCGGCGGCGGTGAAGGAGCTGAAATCGGCGCTCCTCATCGAGCCGGACAATTCTTTCGGCTGGTTCGAACTCGCGCGCGCCTATGGCGGGCTCGGGCAGGACGGAATGGCCGATCTTGCGACCGCTGAGTCGCGGTATTACGCCGGCGCGCGCGGCGAGGCCGCACGCTTCGCCAAACGCGCGAAGACGGCGCTCAACCCCGGCACGCCTGAATACCGCCAGGCGCTCGATATCATCGCCGCAGCGGGGCCGCCGGACGGAGCCGCCGACGGAGACACCGGGACAAAGCGCCCGGCGCCCGAAGATCGCACTCCGAAGGGCGAGGTTCCGGATCCGCAGGGACTCTGGCGCAATTAGGCGGTCGACGACAACAAAGAGGGGTTCAACGTCATGAAGGTCAATCTCGCCGCCGTTGCGGCGCTCGCCGGCGCCGCACTCATCGGCGCGCTCGCCGTCGCCTATTCGAACGCACAAGGCGACAAGAGCCCAGCGCCGGCCAAGTCGGCGGCGCCTACGACCGCCTCATTCAACGGAGCCGAGGAAGAAGCGATCAAGTCGATCGTCCGGTCCTATCTCGTGCAGAACCCGGAAGTGCTCGTCGAGGCGTTGACCGCTTATGACCAGAAACAGGCCGCGGAAGCCGAAGCGCGCATAAAGGACGCCGCGAAGAAGAACATCGCCGGTCTCGTCGGCGCCGAGAACGGCGCCGTCGCAGGGGCGAACCCCGCCGCGGCCAAGGTCGCTGTGATCGAGTTCTTCGATTACCACTGCGGTTATTGCAAGCGCGCCGTCGACTTCGTCCGTGACCTCACGAAAAGCGACCCCGCGGTCAAGTTCGTCTTTCGCGAATTTCCGATCCTCCGCGAAGAGTCGGAATACGCCGCGACGGCCGCGCTCGCCGCGCGCGAACAGGGCAAATACGCCGATTTCCATTTCGCGCTCATGAGCTCGACCGGCGTGCTCACCAAAGAGCGCGTGCGCGCCATCGCCGCCGAGCAAGGACTCGATCCGAAGAAGCTCGAAGCCGACATGAAAGGCGCCGCAGTGAAGCGCGCGCTTGAAGACACGCGCCGGCTCGCCACCGAACTCCAGATCGACGGCACCCCGACCTTCATCGTCGCGACGCTTGACGGCGCGTTCGTCGAGACCGTCTCAGGCGTCCGCCCCGAAGACGTGACCGCCGCAATCGCGAAGGCCAAGAAAGCCGCCAAGCGGTGACGGGCGGCCGCCGCCGCACAGCCGATCCGCGCGGGGGCAAGGGCGAAGGCGCATGACCGCGCAGGCGTCCGCTCTCCGCCTCGGGCTTGTGGCCGGCGTGCTCGCTTACGGCCTCTGGGGCCTCTTTCCGCTCTACTTGAAGCAGCTCGAAGGCGCGACCGCACTCGAAATCGTCGCGCATCGAATCCTGTGGTCGCTGCCCTTCGGCGCCGTCGTGCTCACCATCTCACGCCAGTGGCGGGAAACGCTCGCAGCGCTCCGGACCTTTCGGATCGTCGGCTATCTCGCGATTGCAGCGGCGCTGATCGCCGTCAACTGGCTGGTTTATGTCTGGGCGGTCGCCAACGACCGCGTGCTCGAGGCGAGCCTCGGCTATTACATCAACCCGCTCATTTTCATTGCGGCGGGCGTTGTCGTTCTCAAGGAGCGGCTCAGCGGCCTCCAGATCGCCGCGGTCCTCCTCGCCGCCTTCGGCGTTCTTGTGCTGACCGTCGGCGCCGGCGTCTTTCCCTGGCCGTCGTTCTTTCTCGCCGTCTCCTTCACGTCCTACGGATTCGTAAAGAAGATGACGCCGGTTTCCGCCATGCCGGGGCTCTTCGTTGAGGTGCTTGTTCTCGCGCCGGCCGCATTCGCATATCTCGCATGGCTTTCTTATGAGGGAGCGCTCGCATTCGGCGACAGCCGAAGACTCGATGTCCTCCTCGCGCTTGCCGGACCGGTCACCGTCGTCCCGCTGGTGTTGTTCGCGCTCGCCGCGCGGCGGCTGCAGTTCACCACGCTCGGCTTCCTGCAGTATATCGGCCCGACCGGCCAGTTCCTGCTCGGGCTCTATTACGGCGAAGCGTTTACGGCCGCCCATGCCATCTGCTTCGGCGCGATCTGGACCGCGCTCGCCCTGATCAGCATTGATGCGGTGAAGCGCAACCCCCTTACTCGAACCTTCTCAGCGACCCCGAATAGGTCATGAGCGTCTCGCCCTCGGACGCGACGAGCCCCCGCGCAAAAATTATCGACTTGCCGCCGCCGGTCACCTCTCCGCTCGCCTCAATGAAGACGCCGATGCGTCCTGGGTTCACGAATTCGGAATTCAGCGTCAACGTGAAGCCGCGGATTCTGCCGAATTTGCGGCGCGCGATATCGAACAGCGACATGTCGGCGAGCGTCAGCAGAATTCCGCCGTGCAGCACGCCCTGAATGTTTGCGTGTCGCGGCTCCGAATAAAACGCAATGCCGGGCGTCGGTCCCTCCGCCCGGAAATAGAACGGACCCGCGTGATGACTGAACACTTCCTTGGCGGTCTGCAGGACCCAGCCGGGCGGCGCCTTCGGGTTTTCATCGCTCATGTGGCCCGCTTGCGGGAAGTTGGGCGGCGATGCAAGCGCGGGCCGCATCATCCGCGCGCCTTCAATGCGATGACGCCCGAAATGGGAAATCGGATGACAATCTCGTCCGCGGCCGCGGCGAAGTCCTGCGCCAGCTTGCGGAGATAAGACTCCGTCCCGCCGTGATCTGCGGCGTAGGCGGCGCCGTAAGAGGTCGTCGCGAGAAGCGCCGCCGCATCGTCCGGCGCGTAAGTCCGTTCGCCGATCGCGGAAACGGGCGCGACTGAGGCGAACAGTCCGGAGCTTGCGATCGCCGGCCCGGGATCATATTTCGCGAGCAGCCTGTCGTCCTTGTACGCCGCCCAGTGCGGCGCCTCGCGTTCGAAGATCGCGCGGGCCGCGCCCTCAAACTCGAAGACGCCATACATGAACGGAAAGAACGCGCCGCCGGGCCGGAGCCAGTCGAAGGCGCGCGCGACGATCAGGTCCTGGTCCATCCAGTGAAAGGAGGTCGCTGCGACGATGGCGTCGACGCTCGACGGCGGAAAGGACGCCTGCTCGGCGGCCGCCACGCAACGGTCGATCCTCGGGCTGGCCGGAATTTCGGCGATCATGCGAGCGTCAGACTCGATAGCGGTGACACGCTCGAACATGGTGGCGAGCGCAACGGTCGCCTGACCGGCGCCCGCGCCGAGATCGACGGCGTGCGCGCGCGGTCCTTCGAGCGAGCGGTCGAGCGAATCGAACAGCGTTTTCGGATAGCTCGGACGAAGCCGCGCGTAGAGCGCGGCGGCCCGGCCAAATTCCCGCGCATGGTCAGCTCTTGACGAGGTCAAGCCATTGCTCCTCCGACAGGACCGTGACGCCAAGTTCTTCGGCCTTGGCGAGCTTCGATCCGGCGCCGGGGCCGGCGACGACGTAATCGGTTTTGGCGGAAACCGAGCCGGCGACCTTGGCGCCGAGGGCAAGCGCGCGGGCTTTGGCTTCATCGCGGGTGAATTTCTCGAGGCTGCCGGTGAACACCACGGTTTTGCCGGCTACTGGCGAGCCTGCTGCTGCCGCGGCCATGTCCTCCGGCGAGACTTCTTCGAGAAGCCGGTCGATCGCCTTAAGATTGCGCGGCTCGGCGAAAAATTCGATCACTCCGGCCGCGACCAGCTCCCCGACGCCGCCGATCGCCAGCATTTCGTCGTAGGCGGCGCTCGCCGGGTCGGCGGCGGCGATCGCAGCGTCGCGAAAAGCGGCGAACGATCCGTAGGCCGAAGCGAACAGCCTCGCATTGGTTTCGCCGATATGACGGATGCCGAGCGCATTGATGAAGCGCGGCAGCGAAATCGTGCGGCGCGCGTTGATCGCGGCGAACAGGTTCTCGACCGACTTCGTGTTGGTGGCCGCCGGCTTGCCGTCTTTGCCGATATAGCGGGAGCCGTCGTCTCGGGTGCGGTAGGCGAAGAGATCGAATTCGCCTTCGCGCATGCGCCGTTCCATTGTGAAGATGTCGGCCGGCTCCCTGACGACGCCTTGGGCGTAAAACGCTTCGATCTGCTTTTCGCCGAGACCTTCGATGTCGAAGCATCGCCGCGACGCGAAATGGAGGAGCCGCTCCCTCGCCTGCGCCGGACAGATGAGACCGCCGGAGCAGCGCCTGACGGCCTCTCCCTCTTCACGGACCGCGCGGCTGCCGCAGTCCGGACAGCGGTCGGGAAAGACATAGGGTTTGCTCGACTTCGGGCGCTTATCCTTCAGGACCTCGATAACTTGCGGAATAACGTCGCCGGCGCGGCGGATGACGACGGTGTCGCCGGCGCGGATATCCTTGCGTTCGATCTCGTCCTGATTGTGGAGCGTGGCGTTTGAGACCACGACGCCGCCAACGGTGACCGGCTTCAGTCGCGCGATCGGGGTCAGGGCGCCAGTGCGGCCGACATTGATGTCGATCGTCTCAAGCACCGTCGTCGCGCGCTCGGCCGGGAATTTATGCGCGATGGCCCAGCGCGGACTCCGCGAAATGAAGCCGAGGCGCTCCTGATAGTCGAGGCGATCGACCTTGTAGACGACGCCGTCGATATCGTAGCCGAGTTTCGGCCGTGCGCTCTCGACGCGCGCGTAATGCGCGATCAGTTCGTCTACGGATTGCGCGCGAGTCAAAAAGGGATTGGTCGGAAATCCGAACGCTTTGAGTTTTTTGACGGCCTCGAACTGCGTCTCCGCGAATGGCTCGCCCGTCTCGCCCCAGCCATAGGCGAAAAACCGCAAGGGCCGCGACGCCGTGACCGCTGGATCGAGCTGGCGCAGAGACCCCGCCGCCGCGTTCCGCGGATTGGCGAACGTCTCCTCGCCTTCCGCTTCGAGACGCGCATTGAGCGCCTTGAAATCATCCCACGACATGTAGATTTCGCCGCGCGCCTCGAAGATCGCCGGCCCGCCTTTGAGGCGCTTCGGCACGTCGGCGACCGTCAGCACATTTGCTGTCACGTTTTCGCCTTCATAGCCGTCGCCGCGCGTCGCCGCCTGTTTGAAGATGCCGTTCTCATATCTGAGGCTCATCGATGCGCCGTCGATCTTCGGCTCGGCGGTGAAGGCGAGCGGGTCAGCGAGCGCAAGCTTCAGGAAGCGGCGCATGCGCGCGGCGAAGTCCGTGACCTCGCCTTCGTCGAACGCGTTGTCGAGCGACAGCATCGCGCGGGCATGCTTCACCTTCTCGAATTTCGTCGATGGCGCGGCCCCGACTTTCTCAGAGGGACTGTCCCTGCGCTTCAGTTTCGGGAAGCGTTTTTCGATCAGCGCGTTGCGCCGTCGCAGCGCGTCATATTCGGCGTCCGACATGAGCGGCGCGTCTTCGCGGTAATAGGCGTCGTCAGCGCGGGCGATCTCACGAGCGAGCCGCTCGAGCTCGGCGGCCGCCTCTTCGGGCGCAAGGTCCTTGACCGGCAATGAGCGCGGCGGCTGTTTTTGCGGTCCGCGACCGGGCATCTGGTGCGTTTTCATCGCCATCGCAATCCGAGGCGCCCATCAGGCCTCCCAGTTCGCCCGCACCCATTGGTCAAGGAGGCGCACGCCAAACCCCGTGGCCCCCTTGGGCGCAAGCGCCCCGTCCTTCGTCGACCAGGCGCGTCCCGCGATGTCGAGATGGGCCCAGGGAATGTCGTCTTTGACGAACCGCGCGAGGAAGGCGGCAGCGTTTGAAGATCCGCCTTCACGCGGACCGGTGTTCTTCATGTCGGCGGCATCGGACTTGATCGCCTCGTCATTCGCCTTGCCGTATGGCATTCGCCACAGGAGTTCGTCGGTCGCATCGCCGGCTTTTATCAACTCCCCGGCGAGCTTCTCGTTGTTGGAGAACAGGCCCGCGAAGTCGTGTCCAAGCGCGATGATGATCGCGCCGGTCAGGGTGGCGAGATCCACAATGACCTTGGGCTTATAGGTTTCCTGCGTCCACCATAGCGCGTCGGCGAGGACGAGCCGGCCTTCAGCGTCCGTATTTATGATTTCGATGGTCTGCCCCGACATCGACGTGACGATATCGGAGGGGCGCTGCGCAGCGCCGTCCGGCATGTTTTCGACCAGGCCGATGACGCCGACGACATTCGCTTTCGCCTTGCGGCCGGCGAGCGCCATCATGGCGCCGGTGACGGCGCCCGCTCCGCCCATGTCCCACTTCATGTCTTCCATTCCGGCGGCCTGCTTCAGCGAGATGCCGCCGGTGTCGAAGCACACGCCCTTGCCGACAAAGGCCGCGGGAGCGCGGTCCTTCGCGCCGCCGCGCCATTCCATGGCGACCAGTTTCGCCTCGCGCGCCGAACCTTGCGCGACGCCGAGGAGCGATCCCATGCCGAGTTTCGCCATGTCCCTCGCGCCGAGCACTGTGACTTTGACGCCCAGCTCTTCCAGTTTGCGGCACTGCCTGGCGAAACTCTCGGGGTAAAGAACATTAGGCGGCTCGGAGACGAGATCGCGAGTGAAGGCCACCGCTTCGGCGATCGGTCGCAAGCCCGCGAACGCCGATGGAGCGCCAGAGGCCGCGGTATGCACTGTGAGCTTCGCCAGCCGCGGTTTCTGGTCCTTGTCGAGTTTCGTCCGATATTTGTCGAACCGGTAGCTGCGCAAGAGTCCGCCATAGGCGATGCGCGCGGCGAGTTCGGCGCCTTTGACCTTCGGCCCTTCGAATCCGTCGAGCGCGACCGCGCCGGCCTTGTCGCGCACGCCGAGGAGGCGAGCCACGATCGATCCGCCGAGCGATTCGGCCGCCCTTGCATCGAAGTCTTTGGACTTGCCGGCCCCGAACGCGATTAGGCGCGAATGATCGAGGCCGGCAGGCGCGATCAGTTCGAAGAACTGATCCTTTTTTCCTGAAAACTCGGAGGCCGCCGCGGCGCGCGCAAGCGTTCCGCCCGACGCTTTGTCGAGCGCCGCGAACGGGCCGGTTTTGAGCCCGCCTTCGAACGCGGGAACCACGATCGCGCCCGAGTTCGGCGGCGCGGCCTTGGAAAATCCGATCTGCATGAACTCCCGATCCGTTGCGCGTCGTCTCGCCGGCAGGGAGGGCCCTCGCCTTTCGCGCGCGCGATGTGGTAGGCCGGCCTTACGCCGGGCGCAACTCCGGCGGGCGCCGGAGCGCCCCCTCGAGCGCATTGGATGCCGACGCCTTGAATAGTCTTGACCGCTACCTGTTTCGTCAGTGCTTCGCGCCGTTTCTGGTGGCGGCGACGGTCGTGACCTCGATCGTCTGGATGACGCAAAGCCTGCAGCGCGCCGACATCCTCGTCGAACACGGCCAGGGCGTCGGCGTCTTCATGCGCCTCAGCGTGCTCATCATTCCGAGCCTCCTCGCCGTCGTCATTCCGTTTTCGCTGTTCGCCGGCGCGCTTTACGCGCTGCAACGCTTGCACTCCGACAGCGAAGTCGCGGTGATGTTCGCTTCGGGCGTCAGCCGGCTGCGGATCGCCGCGCCGCTCCTCTTTATTTCGACGGCGGCGGCGGCGGCGACTCTCTGGGTCAACCTCGACCTCATGCCGGCAAGCTACCGCGTCTTGAAGCGCGAAGTCGCCGAAATTCGCGCCGATTTCGTCAGCGCGGTCCTGCGCAGCGGCGAGTTCGTCACCGTGGCCGACGGCTTTACGGTCTATGTCGAGGACGCATCGCCCGGCGGCCAGCTGCTCGGCCTTCTGGTCAACGATTATCGCAACGGGACGTCGCCGGAGACCTACATGGCCCAGCGCGGCCTCCTTCGCGAAACCGACGCGGGGCCGGTCCTCCACCTTCTCAACGGCAATATTCAGCGCGTCGCCCGCTATACCAACCAGATCGATATCGTTCGTTTCGAGGAGACCGTTCTCAATCTCAGCGCATTCAATCGCAGCGCCGGCGATCTCCAGCTCGAACTGACCGAACGCTATCTCAGCGAATTGTTCCATCCCGACCTCGGCAAGCCCTGGGACAGGGACAACGCCTCGCTGCTGATCGCGGAGGGCCATAACCGCCTCGCCTCGCCGCTCTATGTCTTCGCCTTCGCATTGATCGCCATCGTCGCACTGATCGGGGGCGCCTATAGTCGGCGCAGCTATGCGTTGCGCATCGCGATCGCCTGCGCCGCCGCCGGCGCACTCCGCGTGCTCGGGATCGTCGTGCAGGGACTGACGGTTGATACCGGCCTCTACTGGGCGCAATACGCCGTGCCGATCGCCGCGATCCTCGCCCTTCTGTGGCGCCTCGTCGCGGAACGGCATCGCCCGGCGCTCGAGCCCAAGAGCGTCGCGGGGGCCGCCTGATGCCTCCGGTCACGCTTTTCCGCTATCTCAGTATGCGCACCTTATTGGCGATCACCGCGCTCGCCGCTGCGCTCTCAAGTCTCATCCTGCTCGTCGACCTCATCGAGAACTTGCGCTTCGCCGACAAATTCGACGGCGATTTCATGTTCGCGATGAACCTGTCCCTGCTGCGCACGCCGGCTCTCGCGCAGACCATGCTGCCGTTCGTGTTCCTGTTCGGCTCGATCTGGCTGTTCACCCAGCTCAACCGGCGCGCGGAAATCGCGGTCATGCGCTCTGCGGGACTTTCGGTCTGGAGGCTGATCGGCCCGGCGGCTTTCGTTGCGACCGTCGTCGGCTTCCTGATCATCACCATGTTCGATCCGGTGGCGACAGGGATGCGCGCCGCGGGCGAGGTTATGAAGGACCGTTTGCGCGGCGCTAATTCGAGCGTGGTCAGGGTGTTTGGCGACGGCATCTGGCTCAGACAGCGCGACGCCGGAAATATTCTCATCATCAATGCGCGTGAATTCGACGCTGAGCGTGCGACTTTGACCGACGTCACCATGTGGCGGCTCGATTCGCAGTCGAACTTCCTCGAACGCGTCGACGCGCCGGAAGCCTCGTTCTCCGGCCGGACGCTTGAGCTGCACAAGGCGCGCGTGAAGGCGCCAGGGCAGCGACTCGACCAACGTACGCCCGTCTACGCGGTCATCACTACTCTTACTCCTGCTGATCTCCGCGAGCGGCTGGAATCGCCGGAGACCCTGTCGCTGTGGCGGCTGCCGAAATTCATCCTGCTCGCCGAATCCGCAGGCCTGCCCACGACCCGCTACAACATCCGCTTCCACGACCTCTGCTCGACGCCGCTGAAACTCCTCGCAATGGTGCTGATCGCGGCGGTCTTCTCCCTGCGGCCGATGCGCAGCGGCGGCGCGTTCAAGCTGTTCATCCTCGCAATCGGGGCGGGCTTTGGACTCTATATTCTCTCCGAAATCGCCACGGCGCTCGGCGAATCCGGCTTCGCCCCTGTTGCGCTTGCGGCATGGACCCCCGCGATCGTCGCGGCGATCGCCGCGCTCACCGGACTCCTGCAATTCGAGGAGGGATAGCCGCCCCGACCGATGGACCTCGCCTCCCGCCTCGTCTATCCAAGCCTTTGAGATTGTTTCGATTCGCGAGGGCGGCTTGGGTGGACGGGGCGGAGTTCGGCGATGCGCCGTTGGGCGGCGCCCCCGCTGCCGCCGCGCCGGTCCGCCGCCACGTCGCAGCCGCCGGCTCACCGAATTGCTCGCGACGACGGCCCTCGTTTCGATTGGCGGCGGGCGGGCCGCGGCGTCTGCCGACCTCCTGACGGTGGCCGACCGTTCCGGCGGTTTCGACGCGCTCGAACTGATCTCTGATGCTCCCGTTCGTGCGCCCAAGCCTGCGCCGTCGAACCGCTACACCGTCATTGCGAGCCTCGCAGAGCCCGCTCTGGCGCAGACCGCCGCGCCGCCCTCCGCGTCCGCCGAGGAGACGCAGGAAATTCTCTTCGAAGCGGATCTCGTGACGCGGGAGACCACGGACGGTCCGGTCGTCGCCGAAGGCAATGTCCGCGCCTATTTCGGCGGCCGGAACCTGAAAGCCGACAAGCTCACCTTCGATCCGGCTACGGACATTGTGATCGCGGAGGGAAACGTCTCGATCACCGACACCGGGGGCGAGACGGCGTTTTCCGGCCGCGTCGAGGTGACTGGGGACCTCCGTGACGGAATCTCCGAGAACTTCAGCGCGCTTCTCGCCGAGAACACCAAGCTCGCCGCAGACACCGCCGTGCAGGAGCAGGGCGCCCGCACCAAACTGACCAAGGCGGTCTATACGGCCTGCGACGTCTGCGAGAAGGACGGCGACGCCAAGACGCCGACCTGGCGCGTCAAGGCGCTGAAAGTGACCCGCGACCGCGAACGTCTCGTGGTGCGCTTCTGGCACGCCTTTTTCGAGATCAAGGGCGTGCCGGTCATGTACCTGCCCTTCATCCAGTCGCCGGATCCGACGGTCGAACGCCAGTCTGGATTCCTCACTCCCGTCTTCGGCGCGTCGCAGCGGCTCGGATTCAATCTCGAGCTTCCCTACTATCTCGCGATCTCCAATCACCAGGACGCGACCTTCTATCCGAAATACACATCAAAGGACGGCGTGCTGTGGCAGGGCGAATATCGGCGCCGCGACGTGAGCGGCGAGCACGTCGTTCAGGCCGGTGTCATCGATTTCGACAACACCGCGCTTGATGAAAACGGGCTTCCGCCGATCGACGTGCCGGGCGTGCGCTGGCATTTTTTCGCGCGCGGACATCGCGATTTCGGCGACGCCGACGCGTGGTCCGTCGGCTACGACGTCGAACGCGTCTCCGACGACACTTATCTGCGCCGCTACGACGTCGAACGCCGCGGCGACCTGCGGAAGGAAATCGACACCAGCAACACCAACCGTCTGCGTTCGAATCTTTATACGACTTGGGAGTCCCTTCACTCCCGATTCAGGGCGGACGCATATCTCTTCCAGGGCCTGCGCGCGCAGGATATCGCCGCAAAGACGCCTTACGTGCTGCCCCTCCTCGATTTCCGGCACGATCTGGCCGGATCGCTGTTCGGCGGACAGACGAGCCTCAACGCCAATTTCGTCGCCCTGCAGCGGCCGAGCGGAGTCGACTCGCAGCGTCTGACCGCTAGCGCATTCTGGGAACGCGAGCACATCACGTCGGGCGGACACCGGCTTCAGGCTTTCGCCGAGATGCGCGGCGACCTTTATTATTACCACGATCTCGACGAAGGCACCGAGATCCTCCCCGGCATTCCCGGCGAGACAACCGAGGTCGACGGCCGTTTCGCCCCCTCTGTCGGCGCCGAATGGTCCTATCCCTTGACGCGGCGGATCGGCGGCGGCCGTCTGCTTATCGAACCGCGCGTGCAGCTCGTCGCGAGCCCCGCCAAGCGCAACGGCATCACGACCATCAACGAAGACTCGCAGAGCATCGAGTACGATTTCGCCGGCCTCTTCGATTACAACAAGGCGACCGGATTCGACGCCTTTGAGGACGGGCAGCGGCTGAATGTCGGCGTGACTGCGTCCGCCGAATTCGACAACGGAATCGCGCTCGAAGGATCGATCGGCGCGCAGATGCGGTTGCAGAACACCGCCGCTTTCGATCCCTCGACCGGCCTCGGCGAAAAGCAGTCGGATTTCGTTGGTACACTGAACTTCCGGTACAAAGAGCTTCTCGGGATCGAAAACCGTTTCCGCATCGACGACGACACGGGCTCGATCCAGCGCCAGGAGTCGATGGCGTATTTCAAGCTCTGGCGGTTCGATGGCGGAGCGAGCTACGTCAAGCTCAACGAAGAGAACATCGCCGCGGAGCTGGTCAAGCGCGAGGAGCTGAGCGGCAATCTCCGGCTCAAACTCACGAAGAACTGGTCGACCGGATTCGCATGGCGCGAAAACCTCGTGCTCGGCTCGACCATCCAGCAGGATTTTCTGATCGCCTATGGCGATGAGTGCACGACAGTCGAGATCGTCTATTCGCGCGACTTTACGCGCGACGTCGGCCTCGGCCCCGACGATTCCGTCTTCGTGCGGTTCTCGCTCAAGACGCTGATCGACCCGTCGGGCATGTCGTCGCGGCGGGACGATTAGCGAACGGGCGTTCGCCTTCTCCGGCTTGCGCCGCGGTCGATATGGATTATGGTCCCGCGGCGGCCGGAAACCCCGTTCGCCAGCGGATCGAGGTCTTTGCAGAGCATGCCATCAGCCGCCTTTTCTTCCGTTAAAACAGTCGCTTGCGCCGCGATCTCCTGCCTGGTCCTGAATTCCGCCGGCGCTCTCGCCCAGGCCCCGGAACCGGTGCAAAAGCCGGTCCCCGTGCCGGAGAGCTACCAGGGGCCGATGAGCGCGGTCGCCGCCATCGTCAACGACAAGGTCATTACGACCTTCGACGTGCAGCAGCGCATGAAGTTGATGATTTTGTCGAGCGGCCGCCGCATTCCGGTTTCGATGCTTCCGCAGGTGCAGAACCAGGCGGTCCGCGATCTCGTTCACGAACAATTGAAGATCGCCGAGGCGACCAAGTTCGAGGTCGAGCTCGAAGACAAGGACATCGAAAACGAGATGCGGGACATGGCGGCGCAAAGCGGCGTTTCCGTCGCCGAGATGGAGCGTCAGCTCGCCGTCGACGGCATCGACCTCGACGGACTCCGCCAGCAGGTCAAGGCCTCGCTGCTCTGGCAGCGGCTGGTGCAAGGCCGCTATCGCAGCCGTGTACGGATCAATGAGGAGGAGATCGACCGCACTTTGCAGCGCATGCGCGACGATGCGACCAAGGAGCAATACATGGTCTCCGAAATCTGCATTCCGGTCGCCGATCCGTCGCAGGCGCAGGCGACCTATCAGGGGAGCCTGCAGCTGATCGAGCAGTTGCGCCGCGGCGTTCCCTTCGCCGTCGTCGCGCAGCAGTTTTCGGCGTGTCCGTCGGCGGCCGGCGGCGGCGATCTCGGCTGGGTGCGATCGGGAGAACTGCCGTCCGAACTCGATGCGGCCCTGCTGCAGCTAGAGCCCGGGTCGGTCACCAATCCGATCCTGTCCGAAGGAGCGTTCATGATCCTCGGCGTGCGCGACAAACGTCCGGCCGTCGTCGCGGGCGAGGAGACGTTCACCCTCGCCTACGCATCGGCGGATCTCGAGAGCGGCCGCAACGAAGCGCTCGTCGCGCTCGAAAAGCTCAAGACCGCCGACGCCTGCGGCAATCGCAAGCTGAGGCAGGATTTGGGACCGGGGGTCGGCGTGGCGCAGGTCGAAAACGTCAAACTCGGCGACATCGACGAGCGCTTTCGCGGCGCGGTCGAGGATTTGAACCGCGGCGACCTGAGTTCGCCGGTCGAAGCCGAAGGCGCGCTGCATGTCGTCTATGTCTGCGAAAAGGACGAAGGTCTCGGTCTGCCGTCTCGCGATCGTCTCCAGGACGACGCCTTCGCACGTGAACTCGGGCGCATCTCGCAGCAATATCTCCGCGACCTCGAGAGGAAATCGATGGTCGACATCCGGCTGAAGGCGGAAGCCCCGCCGAACGGATAGCGATGGCGCCCGCGATTGCGCCGATCGCGCTGACCATGGGCGAGCCGGGCGGGATCGGCGGCGAAATCGCCGTTAAAGCCTGGAACGCGCTCAAGGCGACCGGGCCTGCCTTCTTCCTGATCGACGACCCTGATCGGATTGAAGCGCTCGGCGCGCCCGTCGCGACGATTTCGGCGGTCGGCGAAGCGGCCGAGATTTTCGCGGCGCGATTGCCGGTACTGCCGCTTCCTCTGAAGGTTGTCGCATATCCGGGTGTCGCCGCGCCCGCCAACGCGGGGCTCGTCTCCGCTTCGGTTGCTCAAGCGGTGACCGCGGCGCTCGCCGGCAAGGCCTCCGCGATCGTCACCAATCCGATTCAGAAATCGTCGATGATCGCCGGCGGGTTCGCTTTTCCGGGGCACACGGAATATCTGGACGCTTTGACAGAAGGCTCGCCGATGCCGGCGGGTCGCAGTCGCGGCCCGGCGATGATGCTCGCCGCGCCGGGATTGCGCGTCGTTCCGGTGACGGTCCACATCCCGTTGCGCCGCGTCGCCGAAATCCTCACCGTTGATGCGATCGTGGATGTTGGGTGGCTTGCGGCCGAAGCGCTCATTCACGATTTCGGCCTCGAGCGTCCGCGGCTCGCAGTCGCCGGACTGAACCCGCATGCCGGCGAGGACGGCGCGCTCGGCGACGAGGACGCGCGCATCATTCGACCGGCGATCGAAGCGCTGAAGCGCGAAGGGATCGAGGTCGCCGGGCCGCTTCCCGCCGACTCGATGTTTCATGTGGACGCGCGCGCGCGTTACGACGCCGCGATTTGCATGTATCACGATCAGGCGCTGATACCGGTCAAGACGCTGGCGTTCCATGAGGCCGTTAACGTGACGCTCGGATTGCCGATCGTGCGCACCTCGCCCGATCACGGCACGGCGCTCGACATCGCCGGCAAGGGCCTCGCCCGCCCCGACAGCCTGATCGCGGCGATCCGGCTCGCGGCGGAGATCGCCGCGCGCCGGGCCGCATGAGCGATCTGCCGCCGCTGCGCGAGGTGATCGCGCGCCACGAGCTCGGCGCGAAGAAATCGCTGGGGCAGCATTTCCTCCTCGATCTCAACATCACGCGGAAGATCGCGCGCGCCGCCGGGATTCAGCCTGGCGACATCGTTCTGGAAATCGGTCCAGGCCCGGGCGGACTGACGCGCGTGCTGCTCGAAGCCGGCGCCCGTGTCTGCGCGGTCGAGCGCGATCGCCGCTGCGTCGCCGCGCTCGAGGAATTGGCGGTCGCGTTTCCCGGCGGACTTCAGGTCATCGAGGCCGACGCGCTCAAGCTCGATGAGCGGACGATTTCGGGTTTTGCGCCGCCGGTGAAGATCGTCGCCAACCTCCCCTACAACATCTCGACGGAGCTTTTGATCAAATGGCTGCGCGCCAATTGCTGCGGTCCGCCTCTGTGGTCGAGTATGTCCTTGATGTTCCAGAAGGAAGTCGCCGACCGCATCCTCGCCGCGCCGGGATCGAAGACCTATGGCCGCTTGTCTGTGATCGCGCAGGCGGCGAGCGCGCCGTCACGCGCCTTCGACCTGCCGGCGCGCGCGTTCACGCCGCCGCCGAAAGTCGGTTCCTCCGTGCTCGTCTTTTCGCCCGCCGCCGAACCGCTCGCGGATTTCGCCGCGCTCGAACGGGTGACCGCCGCCGCCTTCGGCCAGCGGAGAAAGATGCTGCGGTCGTCGCTCCGGCCGGTATTCGGAGAACGGCTTGGAGACGTATTACGTAGCACCGGCGTTCCGGAAACGGCGCGTGCGGAGGACATCGAAGTGGGTTGCTTTGTGGCCCTGGCGCTCGGCGCCAACTTCGGTGACATAGCGGCCGGCGGCTGTACGCCTTGAAAAGCATCGACGCTGCGCCTACGTCTACCAAATCGCGATCTGGACGAGCCGTCCATCGCAGGGCGGATTTGGACGTCCTTGCAGTCCATCCGGCATTTCCCCGCGCCGCATCGGCAAGGCAATCCTCTGTGCGATAGAGGTAGAATGACGAGCAAAGTCCAGCAAACGGGTACATCCCAATGCTGGAGATTATTAAGACTATTCTTGAACTAGTGGCCTTGGTCCTAACGATCTGGTCCCTAATTGACGGGCAGAAGTAGTTTGAAGGGGCGGCCGAGAGGCCGCCCCGTTTACACTTCGAAGGACCTAGCCGCGCGACGACCTCTCATGGCCAGCAGGCGCCGCGAGCCGCACGCTTGGTCGCGAGCGGCGGATTTCATCCGCCCTTGGAGGGTACGAACTCGCCCTTCGCGAATCCTTCCGCGAGCTTGAATTTCTGGATCTTGCCCGAGCCGGTGAGCGGCCACGCGTCGACCCAGATCCAGTAGGCCGGAGTCTTTTGCGGCGAGAGGCGTTCGCGGATGAAGGCCTTGAGGTCGGCAGGCGAGGGCCGCGCAGGCCCGCGCGCGCGCATGAAGCAGGCGACTTCCTCGCCCCATTTCTCGTGAGGGACGCCGACGACGGCGACCTCGCCGATGGCGGGATGTTCGAGCATGGCGTTCTCGATTTCCGCCGGGAAGAGATTCTCGCCGCCGCGGATGATCATCTCCTTCACCCGTCCGGTGATCTTGAGATAGCCGCGCGCGTCCATGCGGCCGAGATCGCCGGTATGGAGCCAGCCGTTCCTGTCGATCGCCTTCGCCGTCGCCTCCGGATTGTCGTTATACCCGGTCATGACGTGATAGCCGCGGGTGCAGATTTCGCCCTGCTCCCCGATCGGAAGCACCTTGTTCGTTTTCGGATCGAGTATGGCCACATCCATATGCGGCAGCGGCTGGCCGATGGTCTCAGTCAGATCCTCGATCGAATCGTCGCTCCATGCGAAGGTGATGACCGGCGAGGATTCCGTCTGTCCGTAGACGATCTGGATCATCGAGCCGAACACAGCTTCGGCCTTCCTGACGAGTTCGGGCGCGACCATCGATCCGCCCGACTGAATGCGCTTGATGGAGGAGACGTCGCGCCCGGACTTCTCGACCTCGTCGATCATGGCGACGATCATGGTCGGCACGCCGAACATCATCACCGGGCGCTCGCGCTCGATGACCTTCGCGATCATGACCGGATCGAACATCGGGGCGAGCAATTGCGTCGCCCCGACTCCAAGGCCCCCGAGCGCGAGGATCGCGCAGCCCGAGCAGTGAAACATCGGCATGGCGTGAACGAAGCTATCGCCTGCCTTCGTGCCCCCGCGTTCGAGCGTCGAGCGGCTGTTCTGGATGAGGCCGTGATGGTGGAGGAGGGCGCCCTTGGAGAATCCCGTCGTCCCCGAGGTGTACTGAATCTGGCAGACGTCATGCGCCGAGACGGTCGGCAGCTCGCCGCGATCGGCGCCGGCGTGCATTGCGCCCTGATCGGTCAGCAAAATGCGATGGCGGATCGCCGGAATGTCGCGGCAGACGAGGTCGGCGATCTCCCGGATCGGATTGCCGCGAAAGCTCTCGACATAGTAGATCGCCTCAGCCCGCGATTGTTCGAGCACGTATTTCAGCTCGCGCGCCTGATAGGCGGGATTGACAGTGACGAGCGTCACCCCGGCGAGGCCAGACGCCATTTCGAGCAGAAACCACTCCGGCACATTCGGCGCGAAAACCGCGATGCGCGACCCTTGCGCATGCCGCGACGCGAGCGCGCGGCCGAGGCGCTCCGAGTCCGCCAGAAGCTCCTTGAACGACCAGACGCGTCCGATGTCGCCTTCGAACGTCAGCTCCTTGATCGCCGGCGCGTCGCCATAGGCCTTGGCCTGCTTCCGGAGGAGATCGCCGATCGAGATTTCCTCGTAGAGGCCATCGCGGATGGCGGGAAAGAAGCTTTCCGTGAGATGTAGTTTGTACATCAGACCTCAATTCGACCAGTCTACGATCGAAAGATCTGCTACGTCGGCGTAATCCGTTGCGTTCATTGTGACAAGCGAGGCGCCCTGCACGAGCGCCTGCGCGCCGATCATCCGATCAAGGATTTTCCTGCGAGAATAGCCCGCTCCGGCTACAATTGCAGCATAAGCGTCGGCGTCCACGTCGCCGAAGGCAAGCGTCGGAATCGCCGCCAGGATCTCGTCCAGCTTCCTGCGCCTTATGCCGGCGATCGCCTGCTCACGATGCACGCCGCCTTCGAGTTCGACGCGAGAGACGATGGACATCAATACGGCCCCTTCGAGCGCCTCGACTCTCGCCGCGACGACGCTGTCGCCGTCTCGCAGCCGGATGAGAACATTCGTGTCGAGAATGTATGACAATCAAAGGCCCGGACGCTCCGGGATTTCGATAACATCGCGCTCTTCAATGGACGGCGGATTCGGGATCTTGCGCAGACGCTTGACCATTTCCCGGATTGTTCGCGCGGCCGGATATATGGTCGTCACCTCTCCGGAGCGGACGACGGTCAGTTCCGCGTCCTTTGGGTAGGCGAAATCTTTCGGCAGCCTGATCGCCTGGCTGTTGCCGCTTTGAAACGGCTTGGTCCGCATGACCTTGGCCATTCAGAATCTCCGGTATATCCACGTATACACGAAGATCTTGGCGCTCGCAAGTCAAGTTTTCGCCGCCATCACGATTTGCGTCTGCGTGACGACCGCCGCGAGTTTCCCGTCCTCGCGGCTGATTTCGGTTTTCCACACCTGCAATGTCTTGCCGATGTTGACCGGAGTCGTAACGGCTTTCGCCTTCTGGCCGACCGGGATGGGCCTCAGGAAATTGGTCTTGCTTTCGACCGTCGCGGTGGTCGCGCCCTCCGGCATATTGAGAAAGCATCCGACGCCGCCGAGATTGTCGGCGAAAGCCATGATCGCGCCGCCATGCAGGGTCGCGGGCACCGTGCAGTGTTCCGGCGTCACGTCGAGTTCGGCCTCGATGCGCGACCTCGTCGCGTAGGTGATCCTGATGCCGATCATGCGCGCGAAAGGCGCGTTGTGCTTCTCGAAGAATGGCGCGAGATTCTCGTCCGTCATGGATTCCGCGTTCCGCCCATGAGTACGGCGACGAGCAGCGCCGTTTCCTGGCCGCGGTTGACCCAGGCGTGGTTGGTGGCGCGCTGGATGACGACGTCGCCGGGCTTTAGCGATTTGGCCTCGCCGTCATCCAGGAGGAGATCGACCTCCCCCTTAATCATGATGATCGCGTCGAGCGTATCCGTCTTGTGCATCATAGGATGGCGGGCGACATCGACGCGGACGTGCGCCGCGCCGACGGCGGCGAAGGCGGCCTCAGCCTGAGCCTCCTTCGCCTCGGGATCGGCGTCCGCTTTCTCCGGAGGAACGGTGAACCAGCGGACTTTGACGGCGTCCGGGCGCGGCTCCAGGCGCAGGTCTTCATCCTTGAGCCGATCGGCGCCGGCAAGGAGCTGGCGCGCGGCGAGGCCGGCTTCCCAGATTTCGGCAAGTCCGGCGCTCTCTGCGCCGATGGTCCTCGCCGGCTCGCCATCGATCATGATTCGCGACCGGCCCCCCCGGTCTTCGGTCACGATGCGCCGCAGCTCGTTCCAGTTCATTCGACAGCGCTCCGCTCACGGATGGAGTCGATGACGCTCTTCGCGTCGTAAACGTCCGGCCCCTCGGGTTTCGGGCCTTTGCCCATCAGCACTTCAAGCCGGGCCGTGTAGAACTTCTTCGCGCCGATCGTACCGAGATCGCCCGAGACTCCGACGCCGACTCCGCTGCGTCCTCCCGTCGACCCGCCGCCCGCGCCCGCTCCGATGCCGACGCCGCCCTTCCGCTCCTCGCTGAGATCGCGGCCGACGACGCGGAACCAGTCATAGCCGTTGGCCTTCGCCAGCTCCGCGGCGCGCAAGAGCGCGAAATCCTCGACCAAAGCCGGCGGCGTCGCGCCGTCGCCCGCGAAAGTCACCCGATAGCGGCCCGCTTCGACGCGCTGCTCGGCATAGCCGTAGCCCTTCTTGTCCGCGGGTCGGTAATCGGTACCGACAGCCGTGGCGCAGGCGGCGAGCGACAGGGCGGCGATAAGGGACGCCGTTCTCACACGCATTGTACGTTCCAAAAGTTGCGCCACGTTCCTAACACGGCTGACGCCCGGACGCGATTCCGAACTCTTCGGGCCCGATTACGGCGATGTCATGTCTATGCTGCATTGCGCTACGCTTCTGGCGCTCCCGGGGGCGTCCGCCATGCTATGTCTCGTCCATGGAGGAGCGGCGCATCTCGCCCACATCCTCCGTATAACGATCAACTGGGAGAAGCACATGAAGTCGATCATGACGGCGCTGGCCGGGGGAACGGCCTTGCTCGCGGGGAGAGCCAGGCCCTCGCCATCACCTGGGGACATCCCGATAACGGCGATCATCCCGGCGTGGTGATGTTGTTGTTCGAGCAGGGCGAAGGCAATTTCTTCACCTGCACCGGCACGCTGCTCAACCAGAATCTCGTGCTGACCGCGGGGCATTGCACGGAGGGCGGCGGAGTCGTCAACGAGAACACCTGGGTGCGCGACGACGACGCGGCCGGCGGGCCGTTCAGCCTCGGCGGCGAGATCACCGCTTTCGGCTGCCCGCAACCCTTCACCGACGCCTGCATCCGCGATTACGCCGATAACAGCGGACATTGGACGCGCGGGACGGCGACACCGCACCCGCAGTTCAACGACTTCGCCGAATTCCCGAACACCTATGACGTCGGCGTCGTCGAACTCGACGCGCCGATCTTCTCCACCGAATACGGCGCGCTCCCGGCTTTGAATGAACTCGACCGGCTCCTGAAGCGAAAAGGCCCCAATTCCGAGCGCCGGGTCAGCGTCGTCGGCTATGGCTCGCAAGGAACGATCCCGGCATTCGCCGATCCGCCGGGCTCGGAGCGTTTCGCCGGTCAGGCGACGATGAAGGTGATCGAGCGCAACAGCCTCGTCGGCGAGCACTCCGTCCAGCTTTCCAACAATCCGGGCGTCGGCAACGGCGTCGGGGGCGCCTGTTTCGGCGATTCGGGCGGTCCGGGCTTCCTGATCGATCCGGCCACCGGCGCCGAAACCAATGTGATCGGCTCGGTTACGTCCTTCGGCTTCTCCGGCCAGTGCGCGGGGCGGGATTTCAACTTCCGAATGGATATCGAGACCGCCCTCGATTTCGTTGACCCCTTCCTGCCGTAGGCAAAACAAAGATGGAAAAAGGCCGCTGCGGCGGCCTTTCTCCTTCATGGCGCCCGAGTTGGGCCGCATTCTTCGACGATGCCTCGCCAAATCGGAGAGGCGCATGCGGAAATCGGACGCGGGTTACGATCTCATCATCGTCGGAGCGAGTTTCGCCGGACTCATCGCGGCGCGAACAGCGGCCCATCGCGGGCTCAAGGTCGCGGTCCTAGACGCCAAGAAAGAGCCCGGGGCGCGGGTGCGGACGACCGGCATTCTCGTCAAGGAGGCCGCCGATGAAACAGACATTCCTGCGGCGCTGACGCGGCGCATCGCCGGGGCAAGGCTTTACGCGCCGAATGGGAAGCACACGGATCTGTCGGCGCCCGGCTATTATTTTCTCGCCACCGATACGGCGGGAATCATGCGCTGGCTCGCCCGCGAGGCCGCCCGCGCCGGCGCGCATCTCCTGTTCGGCGCGCGGTTCACCGACGCCGCGCTCGCCGACGACGTCATTCGCCTCAAAGGCCTCGGGTTGACCGCGCGCTATCTTCTGGGCGCCGATGGCGCCAGGTCTCGGGTCGCCGAAGCCTTCAATCTCGGACGCAATTCCGAATTCCTGATCGGCGTCGAGTCCGAATACGAGGAGACCCCGACGGTCGACCCCGATTTCATCCATTGCTTCGTCGATACGCGGCTTGCGCCAGGCTATCTCGGCTGGGTGGTTCCCGGCGTGAAAATGACTCAGGTCGGTCTCGCCGTTTCGAACGGGCGGCTCGGGCAGGCGCGCAAGCCCGATTTCGAATCCTTCCTTAAACGGATCGATCCGTGGTTTGCGCTGTGGAATTGCGGATTGAAGGCGCGCCGCTCGGGCCCGATCCCTTGCGGCGGGCTCGTCCATCCCCTGTCGGCGCGGCGCGTCCTCCTGACCGGCGACGCCGCCGGCCTCGTCTCGCCTCTGACCGCCGGCGGCATTCGGCTCGCCTTCCAATATGGCCGGCGCGCGGCGCAGACGATCGCCGATTATCTCGACGCTGGAGGCCCCGACCCGGGCCTCGTGATGGCGCGGGAGTATCCGCGCTTCGGCGCGAAGATATGGCTCAGGCGGCTGTGGTCCGCCGCGCCGCCGAACGAAGTGCTGAACGCGACGCTGTTCACCGCGCCGATGCGCGCGCTGGCGCAATGGATCTATTTCCACAAGCGCGCGACGATGGCCGCCGAAAGCGCAGAAATCATCAGGTTTCCGAGGCGCGCGGCGTAGGCCGATTGCATTCCCGCTCCCGGCGCGCCTATCGTGGCCGATCGGAGGCGCCGTCATGACACGGACGATCTGCGTTGCAGTTTCCGCGTTTGTCTTATGATTTCGATTTCGCCAGCCTCACGGTGACCGCTCCGCATCTTGAAAATCATCTTGAGTATCGAGACTTCAAGCTGATGCTTCAGGGAATCGATGATGGCGGCGCCGACGCCTGGAAGAAGCTCTTGACCGCGCACTTCGAGGGCTGCGAGAGCTGACGTCACCCCATGGCTTTTGAGATGATCTCCGGCTTCATGAGCACGGTGAGGATGACGCCGCCGAGCGCGCCGCCGAGATGGCCTTCATGGCTGATGATGCGCCCCGGCGCGCGCATGAGATGCATCGAGAGCGCCGCATAAAGGAGCGCAAACAGCACAGCCGGCATGCCGAAAGGCAGTCCGAGGAGATAGACCTTCGCAAGCGGAAAGAAGAGGCAATACGCCAGGATGACGCCCGATACCGCGCCCGACGCTCCGATCGCGGCGTAATTGGGATTGTTTCGGTTGTTGAGCTTGATCATTAGCCCGCCGGCGATCGCCGAGCCGACGTAAAGAACGAGCAGGCCGATTTTGCCTAGCAGCTGTTCGACCGCCGGGCCGAAAGAATAGAACGTCAGCATGTTGAGCGCGAGATGGAACGGATCGGCGTGGAGAAGCGCCGAGGTGATCAGGCGGTGATGGCCGCGCCGCATGGTGATCTCGCCGGCGCGACAGGAAAACTCGTCGATGAATTTCGCCCCCGCGTAGAATGCATAGAGGCTGACGAAGACGGTGACGGCGATCAGAGCGTAGGTCGCCGGCGCGGCGGAAAGTTGTCCCAAATCGGCGATCCCTTTGCTCTGCCTGGCAGCGATTGCCTCACGCGCCGCCATCCGTCAACAGGCCGTTAACGCGAAGTCGATACCGATGCCGGATGAATTCCGCGCCGCCAATTCTGTCCGTCGGCGAAACTCGCGCGCGCGGGATGGTGACGCGCGCTTACGCCGAAGGCGGCCTTTCCCGCCGCTTTCGGCTGAAGCGGTTTGAGCGTCTATGCGCGCTCATCGACACGATCATCGAGGAGCGTGGCGCCTGCCGCATCGTCGACCTCGGCGGCAGCCGGCATTATTGGGACATCGTCTCGGATTATGTCGCCGGCAGGCCGCTTGAAATCACGCTGGTCAATCCGAAAGAGACGCAGATACCCGCGGGCAAATTCGCTTATCTCGCAGCGGACGCCGCCGACGCTGCTGCACTCGACGGCCTGCGATTCGACCTTGTCCATTCGAATTCAACCATCGAACATGTCGGGGAGTGGGCGCGCATGTCCGTCTTCGCGGCCAATGTGCGTCGGCTTGCCCCGCGTTATTATCTGCAAACGCCCTATTTCTGGTTTCCCTACGAGCCGCATTTCCGCGCGCCGATGCTGCATTGGCTGCCGGAACAGCTGCGCTATCGCCTGGTCATGACATTCGCGCTCGGCTTTGCCGAAGAGAAGGATAACGTTGCCGACGCCATGATCCGCGTGCAGTCCGCCCGGCTTCTCGACAAGGGGCAGCTCCAGGCGCTTTTTCCCGATGCGGAGGTTTTTGAAGAACGCTTCTGCGGCCTCACCAAGAGCCTGATCGCGGTGCGGCATTAGAGGCTTTTGCTCGCCCCCTCCGTCGCGCTGTCGCGCGACACCTCCCCCGCGCGGGGGAGGAAAGGCGGCGGCTGCTCTTTTCCTCCCCCGCGAAGCGGGGGAGGTGGCGTGCCGCTAGCGGCGAGCCGGAGGGGGCTCCTGAGGGCGCTGCTAAATCAGATCCTTCGCCTCCTCAGGCGTCAACGCCGTCATTGACAGCGCATGCACCGGGCCGGTGAGTTCGTCCTTCAGCGCCGCGTTGACCGCGCGCTGACGTGCGACGCGCGACAGGCCCTCGAACGCCGTCGAGACGATCAGGACACGAAAATGGCTTTGGCCGCCGGGGCGCGCGCCGGGATGACCCCTATGCCGATCGGACTCGTCGGCCACGTCAAGTCGATCCGGCGCGAAGGTCGCCGTCAATTTCGCGCGAATCCGCTCCTGAACCGCTCCCGTCATGCGCAAATTTCCTTGTCAAGATTGTATCGGCGCGAAGCCCCGACCATACTCAATGAATGAGCGATTACGCCTACCGCCCGCGCTTCGGCTATGACATCCGTGTGAAGCCGCCGGAGGCCGGCTCGCGCCCTGACTTCGCCTCGGCGCAGGAGCGGGTGTGCGAGACGCCCGGCTGCGACCGGCGCGCGGCGGTGCGGATCGCCCGCAACGCCCGCAACCCGGCGGTGAAAACCTGGCTCTGCGTCCTTCACGCCCAGGAGCACAACCGCAACTGGAATTTCTTCGAGGGGCTTTCGGAAACCGAGGCCGCAGCCGCCCGCCTCTCCTCGATCTACGGGGATCGGCCCACTTGGGGCATGAGCCGCAATGGACGGGCGTCGGCGTACGCACGCGGGCCGTCGCATCTGTTCGACAATTTCGGACTGTTCGGCGACAGGGTACGCCGGCCCGGAAATCAGGCCCGCATGCGCGACGGGCGCGTCCTGCCGAAACTGCAGGCGCAGGCGTTCCAGACCTTGGGACTGAAGGTCACCGCCGGCGCACCCGACATTCGACGCCGCTACGCCGAGCTTGTGCGGCGCTATCACCCCGACGCCAATGGCGGCGACCGCTCGACCGAGCGCCAGCTCACGGACGTGGTCAGGGCGCATCAGATCCTCAAGAAAGCCGGCATTTGCTGAGCTTGCGCGCGGCACTGGAGACTGGGCCTGGAGCTTGAATTCCCTCCCCTTTCGGGCGAGGGTCCGGCGCGAAAAATCCGCACGAACACCGCTCGAAGACCGCAATGCCGCAACTCGCCACCGACGAGAAATTCCCTGACCGCCCGGAAAAGACCGTCAATGCGCGGGAGGTCTTCGGCGTCGATTTCGACATGTGCGTGCCGGCCTTCGCCAAGCCGAACGAATATGTTCCCGCCGTCGACCCTGCCTATCGCTTCGATCCGCAGACGACGCGGGCGATCCTCGCCGGCTTCGCCCATAACCGCCGGGTCATGGTGCAGGGCTATCACGGCACCGGCAAGTCGACCCATATCGAGCAGGCTGCCGCGCGGCTCAACTGGCCCTGCATCCGCATCAATCTCGACAGCCATGTGAGCCGCATCGACCTCATCGGCAAGGACGCGATCGTCGTCGAGAACGGCGTCCAGGTGACCGCGTTTAAGGAGGGGATGCTCCCTTGGGCGTTCCAGCGGCCGGTCGCACTCTGCTTCGACGAGTATGACGCAGGACGGCCGGATGTGATGTTCGTCATCCAGCGCGTGCTTGAGGCGGAAGGCCGGCTCACCCTTCTCGACCAGAACCGCGTGATCACGCCGAATCCGTGGTTCCGGCTCTTCTCCACGACCAACACCATCGGGCTTGGCGATACGACCGGCCTTTATCACGGCACCCAGCAGCTCAATCAGGGACAGCTCGACCGCTGGTCGCTGGTGACGACCCTGAATTACCTCCGTCAGGACGAGGAGATCGAAATCGTCATCGCCAAGGCGCCGATCTACAATTCGAAAGAGGGCCGCGCCGCGATCGCAGCTATGGTGAAGGTCGCCGACATGACGCGGAACGCCTTCATCAACGGCGACATCTCGACGGTGATGAGTCCGCGGACGGTCATCAACTGGGCGCTCAACGCCGAGATCTTTCAGGACCTCGCCTACGCCTTCCGGGTGACCTTTCTCAACAAATGCGATGAGCTCGAGCGACCGACCGTCGCCGAGTTCTACCAGCGCGCCTTCGGCGAGGACCTTCCCGAAGCCGTGCCGCAGGTGAGCGTGGCGTAACAGTTGAAAGGACAGTCATGAGAGTCGGGGTGAAGGCGTTCGCATCGATCTTGCTGTTTGGCGCGGCGGCGTCGGCCGCGGAGACGCCGGCGGCTCCCGATATCGCCGAGCAGCGCACGCGGATCGCCGCTCTCTCATTTCTCGCCGGCGACTGGGAAGGTTCCGGCTGGATCATGACTGGTCCGGGCCAGCGTTTCGAGTTCAAGCAGACGGAAGAAATTCGCCCGATGCTCGGCGGCGGCATTCTCACAATTCACGGAACCGGGCGGGCGCCGGACGCCGCCAAAGGCGCACCACCTTCCTTCGAAGCCTTCGCAATCATCTCCTGGGATGACGTCGCCGACCGCTATCGCTTCCGGTCCTATGCGCGCGGTTATGTCGGCGATTACGACGCCGCCCTCGAGGGCGACAATGTCCTCGTCTGGCGCGCGCCGTCGATCGAATACCGCATCACAGTCGACGGCGACCGCTGGTTCGAGACCGGCCATCGCACCCTCGCCGACGGCAAAAAGGTGCAGTTCTTCGAAATGACCGTGACGCGGCAGGCGGCGGACTAGAACCCCCTGCCCGGACGCGCCGCGCCATGTGTTTGCATAAGCGCTGTGCTCCGTCTACGGATGAACGACGGCGGCGAAATCGAGCTTCCCGCTCGTGCCTGTTATCGCGATCCGATGACTAATACTCCTGATGGAGCCGAGGCGCCCTTGCCCTCTCCCGCCTGCGGGAGAGGGTGTCATGCAGCGTCCCACGCGCTTCGCGTCGCCGCCCCGATTCCCCTTATAATAGTCCGTTAACGGATTAGTTAAAACGCGGCGGAGCGGATCAAGGCCCGAGGATGCCATCGGCGGCGGGCCGCGAAGGTTCCTTAAGGCTCAAGCGATCATTGACCATGCACGGCGAACTTATCGGACAGCGATTATTCTCCCTTATGATGGTCTTCAGTCGGAGCGCGGAGAGGCGACTGAGTGCACCCGTTCCTCAGCGGCTTCGACGATGGCGCGCGGCGCCGGCGGCTCTGCGGGGAGCCTAAAGCGCCGACGACAGACGCCGGGTCTTGGACCTGCCTCTGCAGGGGGCGGCCTAAGAAACCGCTTACCTTGGGAAGACGCCCGGCGAAGTCGACCGAAACGCCATAGCGCT